>JACCEC011412314.1_pt1 | contig 12427 bp, 13 predicted proteins | sample 7450121 | NCBI WGS metagenome assembly JACCEC01 (sample SAMN15323455, study PRJNA562643) | freshwater metagenome | isolation source: river surface water | place: USA:Blue River Watershed | collected 2017-08-18 | reverse complement strand
GAGTATTACGGATTTGTATATTCCGAAAAAATAGAGCCCTCTGCGAAAGTAAAAACAGGCCGTCTTTGTCCCAAAGACGGCCTGTTTTTTATGAGCGAGCAGTGTGCGATGGGTTGCATCGTCAGTGCGCTATGGCCATGCGCTGTTGCTGGAAATTCACCATCAAAATCAGCGGGCGACCGATAGTATCTACCGTGGGCTTTTTTTCGCATCGCATCATACAAGGGCGAGGTTGATCCATGGGGGAAATACGTATATTTAAGAACTCGACCGCAGAACACATCAAGTCGCAGCTGAAGTCATTTGATTTTTTTTCAGAGATTGAGCTGTCGCACGTTCCAGAAAAGCCCGATGTTGTCATCCTTCATGAGGTCAAGCTGGGTGAGCGACTTCGGCGATTGTTTACTCATGACAGGGAATTTCGCGCGCGACGTCACGAGGATTCGAAAAGAGCCCTGGATGCGATTGCGAACGAGCATCCCGGGTTGAAACAGCTGCTAGGCAAGAAAATTATATCCAAGCCATTCACTATCTTTAAGCGGCCGGTTAATGGGGCGGGCAGCCATCGATCACCAGTGAGTCACGCGACTGTGTCGGAGGCAAAAACGGCCAATATCAAAGCGGATTGCAAGATTTCGTGGCGCATGGGGCCACAAAATGGGGGTGTGACAGTGACACCGTCAAGCTCAGGAAAAAAAGACGACTACAGTGCAATCACCGGCACGCTGACAGACCATCCTTCGCTGGAAGATGTGCAAGCGATGTATGCACAAACCCTGAAATCAGCCTCAGGCCATGTGGTGATTTCGCCGATCGCGGATCAGCCAATTGAAAGCCGGATCATTCGTGAGCAGACAAAAATATCAGCTCAGGTTGGTCACACGGATGGCGAGGCAGTCACCTCAGACGATGCCAGCAATAAGGTCAACATACCCAAGGCCATCGGCTATCGCAGCTGCACGGATGAAAACATCCAACTGCTCGTGGCGGCCATTGATGCGGCCGTCCGCAGTGATCCCGAGCTACGGGTGACTATCGCCACGGGCGATTTCCGCGATAGCGACCTGTCGCAAAGAATCAAGAATCAACAAAAGAATCATGCGGCGAAGCAGATGGCATCAGACACCACACGGATGAATGCGTCCAGTGCCGCACCCAAGGCCTCGGCGCAGCCGCCCTCCCCGGTTGCCAGTGGATATGCGCCAAAAGGAAACAAACAAGCACCGCATGCGCCGGGCCTGCATTTCGTGAGCCACTCCGCGCTCGATTTGCACGCGGAACGATGGATTGTTCCGGCATCATCCGCGGTCAAGCTGGATGCTCAGTCCATCGGACTGGCGAATCTGGCTGGATCGACGCCATCAGCGGTTGCGAGCCTGATCACTGTCGATGATCTAGATGAGTCTGCCGAGTCAGTACAGGTAGCTGGCAGTGTAGTAAAACTAGCGTACATCGCAGAGATAAAAAAGCAATGGGCTGACGCACTCGCGAGTGTAAGCGGACGTGTAGTAATTCATCCGCCGTATCAAGATCACGAGGCGCTGCTCGGGCTGATCACCGTAGCGCAGGAGGCTTGCACGAAAAATCCGGCGCTCTCAGTCAGTTTCGCTGTCAAAGACAAGCATGCTCAGCAACGACTGGACAAAGCTTATACGGAAGCCATGCGAATGATGGAATCCAAGGCGTCACCCGACGATGATGATTCGCTCGATATCAGTGATGACGATTCAGCGCTGGATGCGGCGATGCTTGAGGAGGTGCACTGGAAGAGCCTGTGATTGGCCTGAATAGCGCCGGCAGGGCTTAGTGCGTCGCCAGCCGGATCACGTCGGACAGCAAACCCAGCATCTGATCGATTTCTTCGGTTGTCACCGTCAATGCCGGCATGAAGCGCAGCAGCTCGGGTCGTGGCGAGTTCAGCAGCAGGCCGGCGGGTTCGAGATCACGGGCGATTTCGACAATCTTGCCGCCGATCGGCGATCCTAGCTTCAGCGCGCGCAGCAGGCCCTCGCCGCGCTCGCCTTCCAGTCCGTGCTGTTCGCAGAGCCTCAGCAGGCCGGCTTTCAGGTACTCGCCCTTATCGATCACTGATTGCAGGAATCCCGGTGCCAGCAAGGCCTCGAGCACCGCCAGCCCGGCGGCAGTCATCAACGGATTGCCGTTATAGGTACCGCCTTGATCGCCGGGCTCGAACACTGCCACAGCCTCGGTGCACAGCAGTGCGGCCAGCGGCACGCCGCCACCGATGCCTTTACCCAGCGTCATGATGTCCGGCTCGATATCGGACAGCTGATAGGCAAACAATTTGCCGGTACGGCCCATGCCTGCTTGCACCTCATCGACGATCAGCAGCAGGCCGTGTTTTTTCGTGAGCGCACGCAGGCCCTGCATGAATTCACGGGAGGCCGGTATCACGCCGCCTTCGCCTTGCACGGGCTCCAGCATCACGGCCACGGTCTTGTCGGTGATCAGTGCCTCAACGCTTGCCAGATCATTCAGTTCGGCCTTCGGAAAGCCCGGCACCTGCGGCGCGAACATGCTGTCCCAGCCGGCCTTGCCGGACGCGGACATGGTCGCCAGCGTGCGGCCATGAAAGCTGTGATTGAAGGTGATGATCTCGTAGCGATGCTCGCCCGCCGGGTTCTTGTGAATTTTGCCCCACTTGCGCGCGAGCTTGATCGCGCCTTCATTGGCCTCTGCGCCGCTGTTGGCGAAGAACACGCGATCGAAGCAGGAATGCTGCGTCAGTCGCGAGGCCAGCTGGATCGAGGGCTCGTTGTAGAACGCCGGGGACGGATTGATGACTTTTTTTGCCTGAGCCGTCAGCGCGTCCTGGATGCACTGCGGCGAATGCCCGAGACAGTTGACTGCCCAGCCCTGCAGCCAGTCCAGATAGCGCTTGCCCTGATGATCGGTCAGCCACATGCCGTCACCGTGGGTGAAGACCAGTGGCGGGCGATTGGTGATGTAGAGCAGTGCGTCAGTATCGTACTGGTCGAAGGTCTTGGCGAGGGCTTCAGGCTTGTTCATGGATCAGGCAGCGGCGGTGGCGAGGTCGGCCTCGGAGGTAAAGGAATCGGCGAAGAATTCTTCTTCAGGGAGCTTGCACTCGGCAACGAAATCCCGCTGTGCGGCCTCGACCATCAGCGGCGTGCCGCACGCATAGACCTGATGGCCGGAGAGATCCGGCAGGTCCTGCATCACCGCACGGTGCACGAAGCCGGTGCGGCCGCTCCAGCCATCATCGGCCTGTGCGTCCGAGACCACCGGCACGTAGCGGAAGTTCGGCCATGTGGCCGCCCATTCCTCGCACAGCGCATGCAGATACAGGTCTTTCGGACGACGGCCGCCCCAGTACAGCGTGATCGGCCGGGGGGATTTCAGGTGCGCCCAATGCTCGACAATCGCCTTGATCGGTGCAAAGCCAGTGCCGGAGGCCAGCAGCACGATGGGCTTGTCGGAGTCTTCGCGCAGGAAGAAGGTACCCAGTGGTCCCTCGAAGCGCAAGATGTCTTTTTCTTTCAGGGTGCTGAAGACCTGATCGGTGAACAGCCCGCCGGGCATGTGGCGGATATGCAGGCTCAGCAATTCATCCGAATGCGGCGCATTGGCCATGCTGTAGCTGCGGCGCTTGCCGTCCTTCAGCATGAACTCGATGTACTGACCGGCCTTGTACTGCATGCGCTCGGTCGCGGGCAGCTGCAGCGACATGATGATCACGTCATCAGTCACGCGCTCCAGCCGGGCGACACGCGAGGGCAGCTTCTTGACGGGGAAGTCGCCGACGCCGAGCACTTCGCGGGCCTCGATCACGATATCCGAGGTCGGCGTGGCACAGCAGAACAGCGTGTGGCCGGTGGTCTGGTCGGCGGCGGACAGCGCGCGCTCCTGATGCCGGCCAAGTTCGATCTCGCCGGATACCAGTTTGCCCTTGCAGCTGCCGCAGGCGCCGTTCTTGCAGCCATAGGGCAGGCCAACGCCGGCGCGCAGGGCGGCCGCCAGCACGGTTTCTCCGGCCTCGCAGCTGAACTGCCGGCCGCTGGGATTAACGCTTACCTGGAACGTCATACAATCTCGCGGATGAAAAATAATCTGTCGAATACGGCGTCAGCAACTGCCCGGACATCTCAGCGGCCGCGCGTACTGGTCGTCGGCTGCGGCGATGTCGGCCTGCGGCTGCTGCCGCTGCTGCGGGAGCGTTTTCGCGTCGTGGCACTGACCAGCCAGCCGGCGCGCGTACACGAACTCCGGGCTGCGGGTGCCCTGCCTGTCGTCGCCAACCTTGATGAGCGGGACAGCCTCGGTCGCCTGCGCGGTCTGGCGGGCACTGTGGTGCATCTCGCGCCACCGGCCGCCGAGGGCACACGGGATCGCCGGACCCGCAATCTGGCCGCTATTTTACCCCGACACGCGAGGGTCGTTTATGTCAGCACGACGGGCGTGTATGGCGATTGTCAGGGCGTTTTCTTTGACGAGACCCGACCCGTCGCACCGGTGAACGCACGCGCCCAGCGACGTGTGGATGCCGAGCGGGTGCTGCGGCGCTGGGCGCAGCGCAATGAGGGCAAGCTCTCGATCCTGCGCGTGCCCGGGATTTACGCCGCCGACCGTCTGCCGCTGGAACGCCTGAAACAGGGTACGCCGGCGCTGGTGCCTGAGGACGATGTGTACACCAACCATATTCATGCGGACGATCTGGCGCAGATCATTGCGCTCGCGCTGTTCCGTGCGCTGCCGCAGCGGGTGTATCACACGGTGGATGATTCGGATCTGCAGATGGGCGAGTATTTGGAGCAGGTGGCCAGCGCATTCGGCCTGCCGCCGCCTCCACGGCTGCCGCGCGCCGAACTGGCGACGATCGTGTCGCCGATGCTGCTCTCCTTCATGTCGGAGTCGCGCCGCCTGTCGAATGCGCGCATGAAGGCCGAGCTGGGTGTGCGACTGCGCTGGCCGACGGTTAGCGATCTGCTGGCGAGCCTGCGCTGACCGCCGATTTCATCCCGTCCACCCAGGATTTGGCGGGCAGTTTCGTGATGTCGCGGATGACTGAGGCGCGCGCATAGAGGTCGGCAAAATCCAGTGACGGTGCCTGCCGGAAGGCGATCACCACCACATTGCCCTGATGGACCTCGGGCAGCGAGATCACCGCCTCGAAGGCACCGCAGATAGCCTGCAGATTGCGCTGGTAACTGGGATGGTCGCCGAACAGATTGATGGTCGCGATGCCTTCCGGCGTCAGGCAGCGTGCACAGGCGCGGTAAAACTCCGGCGACTCCAGCACCGGGCCGCGCGCGGTGGCGTCATACAGGTCGATCTGCAATACATCGACGGTACCGTGGTTGACGCGGTCATCGACGAAGTCCTGTGCATCGCCTTCGATGATGTCCAGCAGCGCATCATCGGGGGGCAGCCTGAACATCGCGTGGCAGATATCGATGACCGAGGGATTCAGCTCGACCACGGTCACCGGCGATTTGGGGTACCAGCGACGACAGAACTTGGTCAGAGCTGCCGCACCCAGCCCCAGCTGAACGATGCGCGATGGCTGGTCGATGAACAGCATCCACGCCATCATCTGCTGCGCATATTCCAGTTCTATCCAGTCCGGTTTGCGCATGCGCATCGCGCCCTGTATCCATTCGGTGCCGAAGTGCAGGTAGCGAACGCCATCCTGTTCGGACAAGGTGACGGGCGCAAAGCGCGGCTTGCGACGGGCGGGCGTAGTTTTTTTGGCTGGGGAGGTGGGCTTGCGCATCATGTGGGGCAGGTCGTGGTGTGCTGTAGCAGGTGTCGGTCGCACGTTAGTCGTATCTCAGTCGCGCAGCGACCGCCACTGTACTAGTTTTTCTTCGAAGGAGAGCTGCGCATTGGCCGGTGAGGAGGACGGCAGCACCTGTGTGTCGTAGCCCGCGTCGGCGAACTGCGGCGCAAAACGTCCCGCGGTCTTGCCATTGAAGGCGATGCGCCGCAAACCCGGAAAGCCCTGCTGAAGGACAGAGAAATCTGCCGCCCGTGCGCGGCGTATCGAGGCATCCAGACTACCTTCCCGCTCGCAGGCGGCGATCACGTCCCACAGGCCGATGCGATGTGCAGCGAGCCGTTCCAGCCGAAGCGCATACGGCAGCGACACCAGATCATCATCCAGCACCGCTGAAAGCAGCCGCCAGAACTGGTTGCGCGGATGGGCGTAGTACTGCCCTGCCGCGAGTGACGCGGCGCCGGGAAAGCTGCCGAGGATCAGCAGCTCGGCATCAGCGTGCATGGCAGGCGGAAAACCGCTCAGCAGCGGCGGGGACGGTTCAGGCATCTGCGTATTGTAGGGCGGGCAGGCGGACGCGCTAGAATCGATCTACCCACCGATAACAACAACCAGGGAGACCCAAGCCATGACGCACCCCATCGTTCTCGTGACCGGCGGCAGCCGGGGCATCGGCGCTGCGACCGCCATCCTCGCCGCCCGACGCGGTTATGACGTTGCATTCAGCTATCAGAGCAATGCGGCTGCGGCCGAGGACGTCGCAGCGCAGATCCGCGCGGCCGGACGCAAGGCGCTGGCCGTGCAGGCTGATGTATCGGTCGAGGCTGATGTGCTGCGGCTGTTCAAGACCGTGGATGAGCAGATGGGACGACTGGATGCGCTGGTCAACAATGCCGGCATGCTCGAGAAGCAGACGCGACTGGATCAGATGGATGTCGGTCGCTGGAACCGCGTGCTGGGTGCCAATGTGATCGGCACCTTCCTGTGCGCGAAAGAAGCGGTGCTGCGCCTGTCGACAAAACACGGAGGCAAGGGCGGCAGCATTGTGAACATCTCATCAGCCGCGTCGCGCCTCGGCTCGCCGAACGAATTCATCGACTATGCAGCGGCAAAAGGTGCGGTCGATTCGATGACGATCGGGCTGGCCAAGGAAGTCGCGACCGAGGGCATACGCGTGAATGCGATCCGACCCGGGCTGATCTATACCGATATTCACGCCAGCGCCGGTGAGCCGGGTCGGGTGGATCGAGCGAAGGCAGCCGTGCCGATGCAGCGTGGAGGAACGGCAGATGAAGTCGCGGAGGCGGTGCTGTGGCTGATGTCAGAGCAATCGTCTTATGTGACGGGGACGATGCTGGATGTGGCGGGTGGGCGGGAGGTAGCCACCGCCTGCTGACGAATGTCTGCCCGCTTTTTTACTGCGATGAGGGCATATCCCAGGGATTCACAACGACGATACCGCAACCGCCAAAATCATCCGTGTTTCGGGTGGCTATGGCGGCCTGATTCGCTCGGGCTATGGCGGCAATCTGGCAATCGAATTGACTGATCGGCCTGCCTGCAGCACGCCGCTCAGAGGCGATAGCGGCATACGCATAAGCGGCTGCTCGGTCAAAGGAAAGTATCCGGCCGAAAAAATCCTCATTGAGGATGTCCTCGATTGATTGCAGGAGCGTGCTACGCCGTTTTCCCTCAGGCAGTAATGCAACGCCGTGCCTTAACTCGGCCTCGCCTACGGTAGTGAAGTAAATCTCAGCGCCGTCTTGTTCAGCGAGCCATGTTTCAACCTGATTAGCGGGCTGCGGGCGTAGTAGCTCGGAGATGACATTGGTGTCGAGGACGATCATCGGGCGCGTCAAGCGATGTCCGGTGGTTCCCGCATCAAGTCTCGGGCTGGCAGATGGATGTCCGTTCGGTCAGTCGACGTGACGCGGGCGCGGATAGCCGCAGCCAAGTTGCGCGGTGGCGCGCTTTCGGTCGTCACTTGCCTCAGAATGTCACGTGCTTCCTCTTCCATTGAACGACCGTGCATCGCGGCGCGAAGTCTCAGGCGCTGCTTGACGTCGTCGTCGAGGTTACGAATCGTGATGCTGGCCATTCCGGATATCTCCGTGTGGGGAATCTGCATGCATTGTAATCAATGATATCAATGGAATCAATTCATCAGATCAGTGCAAGTGCTCACTTATCTTTATATCCATTGATATCATTCATCACCGCCCCCATCGTCCCATCCTTTCGGTAGAGGGCGGTTCCCCGAAGGTAAGCCGGTTTACTTCAGTGCCATGCCCAGGAGCATGTCATTGAGCTTCTTCACGAAACCGGCCGGATCGGCCAGCTGTCCGCCCTCGGCCAGCAGCGCCTGATCGAACAGCAGGTGGCTCCAGTCGTCGAACTTGGCCTCCTCGTATTTCAGTCGCTGCACCAGCGGGTGGTGCGGATTGATCTCGAGGATAGGCTTGACGTCCGGCGCGGACTGACCGGCGGCTTTCAGCATACGCAGCAGATTGCCCGACAGTTCATGTTCGCCGGCGACCAGACAGGCCGGTGAATCGGTCAGTCGGAACGTGATGCGCACTTCCTTGGCCTTGTCGGTCAGGGAGGCCTGCATCTTGTCGACCAGCGCCTTGTACTCGCTTTCGGTTTCTTCCTTTTGTTTTTTCTCGGCCTCGTCCTCGAGCTTGCCCAGATCGAGGTCGCCCTTGGCCACCGATACCAGCGACTTACCGTCGAATTCGGTCAGGAAGGACAGCATCCATTCATCGACACGGTCCGTCAGCAGCAGGACTTCCACGCCTTTCTTGCGGAAGATCTCAAGATGCGGGCTGTTCTTTGCGGCGGTCCAGCTGTCGGCCGTGACATAGTAGATCTTGTCCTGCCCCTCTTTCATCCGTGCCACGTAGTCGGCGAAGGACACGTTCTGGACGTCGCTGTCATTCTGCGTGCTCGCAAAGCGCAGCAGCTTGGCGATGCGATCTTTGTTCGATGCATCTTCGCCGATGCCCTCCTTGAGCACCTGACCGAATTCCTTCCAGAAGCCGGCGTACTTGTCTTTTTTCTCCTGCTCGTCTGCATTCGCGAGTTCTTCGAGCATGCCCAGCACGCGCTTGGTCGAGCCTTCGCGGATCACTTTGACATCGCGCGATTCCTGCAAGATCTCGCGCGAGACATTCAGCGGCAGGTCGGCTGAATCGATCACGCCTTTCACGAAGCGCAGGTAGATCGGCATCAGCTGCTCGGCATCATCCATGATGAACACGCGCTTCACGTACAGCTTGATGGCGCCACGCTTGTTGCGATCCCAGAGATCGAAGGGAGCATGCGCGGGGAGGTAGAGCAGCTGCGTGTATTCGCTGCGGCCTTCCACGCGGTTATGTGTCCAGGTCAGCGGCTCCTGAAAGTCGTGCGACACATGCTTGTAGAACTCGTTGTACTGCTCGTCGGTGATATCCGACTTGCTGCGCGTCCAGAGTGCGCTGGCCTGATTGATGGTTTCCAGCTCGTCATGCAGCACCATCGCTTTCTGCTCTTCATCCCATTCTTCCTTGCGCATCCGGATGGGCAGCGAGATATGGTCGGAGTATTTGCGGATGATCGAGCGCAGCTGCCATGCGGACAGGAATTCATCCTCACCCTCGCGCAGGTGCAGGGTGATGCGCGTGCCGCGCTGCGGCTTGTCGATGGTCTCCACGCTGAAATCGCCTTCGCCGGCTGATTCCCATTTCACGCCCTGATCGGCGGGCAAGCCGGCACGGCGGGATTCCACCGTGATCTTGTCGGCGACGATGAAGCCGGAATAAAAACCCACACCAAACTGACCGATCAGCGCTGCATCTTTCTGCTGATCTCCCGAGAGTTTCGAGAAAAATTCCCGGGTGCCGGACTTGGCGATTGTCCCCAGATGGTCGATCGCTTCCTGCTGCGACAGGCCGATGCCATTGTCGGTAATGCTGATCGTGCGAGCGACTTTGTCAAAATCGACCTGAATGACCAGCTCGCTGTCATTCTCGAACAGCGACGCGTTGTTGATCGCCTCGAAGCGCAGCTTGTCGGCGGCGTCGGACGCGTTCGAGATCAGCTCGCGGAGAAAAATTTCCTTGTTCGAGTACAGTGAGTGAATCATCAGCTGCAGCAGCTGTTTCACTTCGGCCTGAAAACCCATCACCTGTTTGTCGGGTGCACCCATGATGTCCTCTGTTAACAAAATTAAATGACGTAATGCGTCACGATATGGCGGCAGGCTGACGGATTTCAAGGGGCTCTCAGGTAAAATTTGCAGCTTCTTTCCAGCCGGAGCCTCCAAGCCATGACCACCAGTGTTGCGCAGAAATTGCTTGATCTGAATATCACGCTGCCCAAGGCGGCCGCGCCCGCCGCCGCCTATGTGATGTCTGTCCGCAGCGGCCATACGCTGTACGTGTCCGGCCATATCGCCAAGAAGGACGGCCAGCCCTGGGTGGGCAAACTGGGCAAGGACATGACGACCGAGCAGGGCAGGGAAGCCGCCCGCGCAGTGGCTATCGACCTGATCGCCACGCTGAGCGCGGCCTGCGATGGGGATCTCTCGCGCGTCAGGCGCATTGTGAAGCTGGTCAGTCTGGTGAATTCCACGCCGGACTTCATCGAGCATCATCTGGTGACCAATGGCGCCTCCGAACTGCTGGTCGAGGTGTTCGGCGATGCAGGCAAGCATGCGCGCTCCGCGTTCGGCGTGGCGGCCATCCCCCTGGGGGCCTGCGTGGAAATCGAAATGGTGGCCGAGATCGACTGAGCGGCGACCGGCCGGGTCAGGCCGTTCGCTGGCATTGACCGCTCCGGGAGTTAATCGTCCCGGCAGTTAATCGTCCCGGAATCGACGGGCGAATGCCGGAGCCACCGGCGGCACCTCGTCCTGCTCGCGCGCGAGGGTCTGGGCGATATGCCGGTCGGCCTCCTTCTCCAGTATCAGATACAGCGAGCGGCACAGCGCCTGTGCCTGCCGTCCGGGCCAGTCGTCGCCGAGCAGCTCTGCCGGAAGCTGCGGATCGCTGAGCAGCGCGCGACGGTACTCGTGGATCAGCAGGGTGCGCAGCGTGAACGCAGTGGCACAGTCCGGCCGTTCTGCGTCTGAGAGCAGTAGCGGCAGCGGATCGAAACGCGCGATGAAGGTCTTGTAGGCTTTCGCGGCGGTCTTCAGCGGCCAGGCGGCCGGCGTGACCGCATCAACAGGCAGCGCCTCCGCCAGACCGGCATCTCTGGCCGACAGCACGATCACCTTGCCCCGGGTTCGGGTTCTCGCCAGCACCTCGGCCAGCGCCTCGGTCAGTGCGTGGTGCGGATCGCCCGGGCTGGCAAACACGCCCGGCGCCAGCTGCGCGAAACCTTCCCACAGTAATTCTTTCTTCAGGGCGGCCCTCTGCACGGCAGTCACTGCCGCCTGCGGCAAGACCAGCATCCACTGACCGTCCCACGGCGCGCTGCCGGTCGCATACACCCGCTGCTGCGCCCGGAGGAAGCGCTTTTCCCCCTGCGGACTCAGCCGGTACAGGCTGCGCCGCCCCGAGCGGCTGGCCTCGAGCCAGCCTTCCTCGACCAGCCGGTACACGCTGGTGCGCACCAGCCGCTCGCTCACGCCCAGCGGCTCGAGCAGCGCGATCAGGCTGCCCAGCCAGACCGCGCCGCCGCGCGGTGCAATCGCATCCCCGAAAACGGTCATTACCAGCGACTTTGCGCGCGGCGACTGCTGGCGCAGCTGGCGGGCGATCCAGGTATCCAGCGGGCGTCGGGTCATGAGGTGCGGAATGGGGGCTGTTGACGAACTGTCAAATGATACAGTTTTTCTTGTACACTCGGTTTTCACGTATCATAAAGATTCCATCCAACCGACGGCCCGCCATGGGCCCACGAGGGAGACAGCCCCATGTATGCGCAAATGGTCGATACCGGCGCCAGCCGCCTGCGCGCCGCTGACGAACTGGGCCCGCAAGAGCAGGCTTTCCAGCGGCGCATCGAAGACGATGTGAAGATCGAGCCCAAGGACTGGATGCCCGAGGCCTATCGCAAGACCCTGATTCGCCAGATCTCCCAGCACGCGCATTCCGAGATCGTCGGCCAGCTGCCCGAAGGGAACTGGGTGACGCGCGCACCGACGCTCAAGCGCAAGGCCATCCTGCTGGCCAAGATCCAGGACGAGGCCGGACACGGGCTGTACCTGTACAGTGCGGCCGAGACGCTGGGCATCTCGCGCGACCAGATGACCGCCGACCTGCTGTCCGGCAAAGCGAAATATTCGAGCATCTTCAATTACCCGACGCTCAGCTGGGCCGATGTCGGCATGATCGGCTGGCTGGTCGATGGCGCGGCGATCATCAACCAGATCCCGCTGTGCCGCTGCTCGTATGGCCCCTATGCGCGGGCGATGGTTCGGGTCTGCAAGGAGGAAGCCTTCCACGCCCGGCAGGGCTTTGATCTGCTGATGTCGCTGTGCAAAGGCACGCCAGAGCAGAAACAGATGGCGCAGGAAGCGCTGAACCGCTGGTGGTGGCCGATGCTGATGATGTTCGGCCCGCCGGATGCGGAATCAGTCAACAGCCAGCAGTCGATGCAATGGAAGATCAAGCTGTTCACGAATGATGAACTGCGGCAGCGCATGGTCGACCAGACGGTGCCGCAGGCCGAGTACCTCGGACT
>JACCEC010665317.1_pt1 | contig 12431 bp, 8 predicted proteins | sample 7450121 | NCBI WGS metagenome assembly JACCEC01 (sample SAMN15323455, study PRJNA562643) | freshwater metagenome | isolation source: river surface water | place: USA:Blue River Watershed | collected 2017-08-18 | reverse complement strand
GCGGATGAAGCGCGGCTCTTTGGCGTCGTCGCCGAGCTTCTTGCGCAGGGACGAGATGTGGACGTAGATCGAGCGGTCGACGACGTCGTAGTTGCGGTCGCGGCATTCCTCGAGGAGGGCCTCGCGCGATTTCACGCGGCCGCGGGCGCGGGCAAGGCTGGAGAGCAGATCGAGCTCGACGGGCGTGGGCACGGGCGGGGCGGTGTCGAGCACGGCGGAGCGGGCGTCGAGATTGAGGCGGAGCGGGCCGACGACGACCTCGACGGGCGGGGCCTCGGCGGCGGCGGTGACGGCGGCGGTCGCGGCGCTGCGGCGCAGGACGGCCCGGAGACGGGCGAGCAGTTCGCGGGTGGAAAAGGTCTTGGGCAGGTAGTCGTCGGCGCCGACCTCGAGGCCGACGATGCGGTCCATCTCGTCGCCGCGGGCGGTGAGCATGAGGACAGGCACGGTGCTGCGGGCGCGGATTTTCTTCAGGACTTCGAAGCCGTCGAGGCCGGGCAGCATGACGTCGAGGATGACGGCGTGCCAGGGTTCGAGTGCGTTGAGCACGCGATCGACGCCCTCGGGGCCGGTGTGGACGACGGCGACGTCGAAGCCGAGGGGTTCGAGGTAGGCGGCGACGAGCCGGCAGAGCTTGCGATCGTCGTCGATCATCAGGAGCCGGGTGCGGCCGGTGGCTGCGGAGTCGACAGTCATCGGGAGGATTCTGTGAGGAGCGGGGGCCGGGCGTGCAATCGCCGAGCGGGTAAAATCGAGGAACGCGGCGAGGGTGGCACCGTGCGACGCGGCACGATGTGAAAAGTGCGGCGGCGTGACGACGGCAAAGCCGGTGCCGGGCGTGCGCCGAAACCGGGCGTGAGCCCGGAGGTGCGGGCTCAGGCTTGCTTGAGGCGGAAGACGTTGTCGGTGCGCTCGCGGCGGAGGGTGATTTCCACGAGCAAGGTGCGGTGCGGGACGAAGACTTGGCGGAGTCGCTGCGGGTTAAGCCGGAACGCACCGATGTCGCTCGAGGAAAGGGTGCGGTAGCCGACGTTGCCGTTGACGTTGATATCGGGCGAGGCGCTGAGGCTGATGTTCAGGGTGTCGGTTGCACCGTCGATTTTCTTATGGAGCGCCGAGCAGTCGATGAGCAGCGAGCGGTAGGAGGCATCGTCGCCGTGGGCGTGGACGGTTCGGATCACGTCGCGGTGGAAGAAGGAGGCAAAGAGGTCCTTGGGGTCGTCTTTGTCGTCGAGGTAGAACTCGAGGAAGTAGTCGCGGACGGGCGAGCCGGCATCGTCGACCACGCGCACGACGAGGTTCTGGTAGCCGACGCGCTCCTCGTCGTCCTCGGCTTCGGCGCGCGTGGTGATCGCGAGCGTTTCCTGTTCGCAGGCGTCGCACCAGGCGTCGAACGTGGCGTCGGTGACGCGCAGGGCCTCGGCGATGAGGCGGCGGCCGTCGGGGTCCTTGGGGCCGCGGTCCTTCATGGCGGCGGTGGAGTGGTTGTCGCCGTCGAGGATGCGGAAGGCGGTGCGGCCGCCGGAGGAGCGGACGGGACTGACGGTCGGGTTTTGCGGATCCCGGCTGAAGTCAATCGAGAGGCGGGCGCAGTTGAGGTTGGCGGTGGAGGCGCGGACGGTGCCGTCGGAGCCGTCTTCGTTGGCGGCGGCGGCGATACCGGAGTAGCCGACATTGCCCACGAGCACGGTGCAGAGGATGCGGCCCGGGCCGTAGCGGGTGGCCGAGCCGAAGCGGTCGCGCAGGGCGAGTTGCCAGGCGTAGGGGCTGGCGAGTTCGAGGCCCTTGAGCAGGCGGAGACCGGTCTGGAAGGGCTTGTCGGCCTTGAAGCCTTTGACGACGCGGCCGATGAAGGAGTGACCCTTGTGCGCGAGGGGCGAGCCGAAGTTGGCAGGGGCGAGCATCAGCAGGCGGTGGATCGGGCTGGCGTCCGGCGCGAAGTGGGTGTCGAGCCAGTCGCGGATCACGAGGCCGCCGGTGCTGTGGACGATGGCGTCGACGCTGCGGGGCGCGACGGGGAGGCCGACCTTGAGCCACGCGCGCTGCATGCCGGCGACGAGGTCGTCGAAGCGCACGGCGTCGTCCATGGACACGTAGTCGGCGAGGTTGATCAGAATGGGGCTGCCGAGGTCGAGCGACGCGACGTAGTTGCGCAGCGCGGTGAAACTGGCGGACGTGTCGCTCCAACCGTGGAGGATGACGAGGGGGCGTTTGCTCATGGGGGGCGGAAGGCGGAGACCTGCGGGTGCGGAGAGATAACAACGATGAACGTATTCGCGGTGCGAAGCGTTGGCGAGAGTGGGTTGCGCCGGGGCAGGGCACAGGGCGAGGGCGCGAAGTCCGACCGCCGAGGCTTAACACGTGCTTAACAATTTTTCGGTCCGCGCACACACGGACTTAATCGCCGCCGGACAGACTGGGATCATGACATGGCGTGGGATCGCAATCCTCGGGGCACTGCTGATCGCGGGCGCAAGCTGCGTGCGAGGGGCAGAGCTGACGGTGGCGGTCGAGCTGCGGTGGAAGGGCGCGGCGGTGGCGGTGCCGTCGGTTTCGGTGCGCAACGAGGCGGGGCAGGCGCTGCGGCTGACGCGGGTCGCGCTGCTGCTGTCGGGGGTGACCCTGCTGGGGCGCGACGGGCGCCAGCTGCGTCTCGACGGCCAATACGGACTCTTTGACGCAGAGCGTGGACGGGATGCGATCACGCTGCGGGGTGTGCCGGCGGGGACGTATGCCGGGCTCGAGTTTCAAATCGGGTTGCCGCCGGAAGTGAACCACGGCGACCCGGGCCGGTGGCCGGCGGGGCACGCGTTGAATCCGGTGCGCAACGGGCTGCATTGGAATTGGCAGGGCGGGTATGTGTTTGCGGCCGTGGAAGGGCGGTGGCGAAACGCGGAGGCCGCGAGGCCGGCGGGCGATGCGGGCAGCGCGGCGACGGCCGAGGCGGAGGGCGGGTTCTCGTATCATCTGGCGACGGACGCGCGACGGATGACCGTGCGGTTTCTGGCGGACTTCGAGGTCGCGGAGGCGACGCGGGTGGAGCTGGCGCTCGACCTCGGGCGGGTGTTGGGCGTGCAGCGGATCGCGGCGGACGACGGCAGCGAGTCGACGCACTCGGCGGAGGGCGATGCGTTGGCCCCGCGGCTGGCGACGGCGCTGGAGCGGGCGTGGTTTTGGTTGCGCGCGGAGCGGGGGGAGGCGGGGGCGGGCGCCGCATCCCGGGACGTGGCGGTGACGGCGGCTCGTGGTTTCTCAGGGGCGACGCCGCGGGCATTCGTCGTGCCGGAGGGGTTTCCGCAGCCCGAGTTGCCGGCGGACAATCCGCTGACGGAAGAAGGCGTGGCGCTGGGGGCGCGGCTGTTTTTCGATACGCGGCTGTCGGGCAACGGGACGCAGAGCTGCGCGAGTTGCCACGCGCCGACGCGGGCCTTCAGCGATGCAGTGGCGCTGAGCACGGGGGCGGACGGGGCGAAGGGGGCGAGGAACGCGATGCCGTTGTTCAACCTCGCGTGGAATCCGAGCTATGCCTGGGACGGCAGCCAGCGACGCATCCGCGATCAGGCGCAGGCCGCGTGGACGAATCCGATCGAGATGCACGCGGATCCGGCGGCGGTGGCCGCGGTGCTGGCGGAAGATGCGGCGCTGCGCGGGGCGTTTGCGGCGGCGTTTGGCGCCGCGGCGGTGACGCCGGAGCGGGTGACGCTCGCGCTCGAGCAGTATCTGCTGACGCTTGTGGCGGCGGATTCGAAGTTCGACCGCGTGCGGCGGGGGGAGGCGACGCTCACGGAGGAGGAGGGACGCGGGCTGGCGCTGTTTTTGACGGAATACGATCCGGTGCGGGGCAAGCGCGGCGCGGACTGTTTCCACTGCCACGGCGGGGTCCTGTTCTCGGACTACGGGCTGCGGAACAACGGGCTCGAGGGTGTATCTGTCGATCCGGGGCGGGCGGCGGTGACCGGGGCGGAGACGGACCGCGGAAAATTCAAGACGCCGTCGCTGCGCAACGTGGCGCTGACGGCGCCGTATATGCACGACGGGCGCTTCGCGTCGCTGGAGGAGGTCGTGGCGCACTACGACCACGGGGTGCAACGCGCGACGACGCTGGACCCGAATCTCGCGAAACATCCGGCGGCGGGTCTCGGGCTGACGGCGGAGGAGCAGCGGGCGCTGGTGGCGTTTCTGCGCACGCTGACCGAGGCGGGGGCGGCGGAGTCGGCGCGCGGGCCGGTCGCCCTCACACGACGGGGGGCGGAGGCCGGCGCAAACGGCGTTGACCTCGTGGGGCGAGTCGGCGCGGGGTCTTCGCCATGAGAATGACGAAACGCTGGAGCCGGAGCGCGCTGATGTGCGCGGGGCTGGCGGCGGCGGCGTGGGCACATCCCGGTCACGAGGCCTTGCGAACGGTGCCGGCGCCGACGGTGCCGCCGGAGGTGAGCATCGCGGTGGAAGGCGACAAGCGCGTCATCCGGGCGAACGGCGTGCCGGACCACGCGACGGGACCGTTTCCGGGGCGAGGCAATCCGCACGCGATCGCGGCGCAGACGTATGTATTCCGGGTGCCGGCGGCGCCGCGGCGGGCGGAGCAGCCGACGCCGACGGCGATGAATCCCTTCGGCGTGGCGGTGAACGGCGTGGTGTTCGATGCGGCCGCGGCCGAGTGGTGGCGCGACGACCGCGCGAGCGGCTGGCAATACGAGGCGCTGGGCGGCGGGCGGAATCTGGGCATCGATGCGGAGCATGCGCACGTGCAGCCGACGGGGGCCTACCACTACCACGGCTTGCCCGGCACGCTGGTGGCGCGGCTGACGGGCGGACAGCCGAAGATGGTGCTGGTGGGTTGGGCGGCGGACGGCTTTCCGATTTACGGACCGTGGATCCCATCGGCCGGCGGAAACGCGGCGTCACCGCTGGTCCGGGCGAAATCAAGTTATCGACTCAAGACGGCCGAGCGGCCGAGCGGACCGGGCGGCAAACCGGACGGACGGTTTGTCGAGGATTGGGAATATGTCGCCGGCAGCGGGGATCTGGACGAGTGCAACGGGCGCACCGGCCCGACGCCGGAGTATCCGGCGGGGACCTACCACTACGTGCTCACGGACGACTTTCCCTTCGTGCCGCGGCAGTGGCGCGGCACGCCGGATGCGAGTTTCCTGCGGCGACCGGGCGCCGGGCCGGGGCCGGCGGGCAAAAAAAGAAAAAGGGCGGCGAGTAGGAGCGGGGCCGCCCGCGTCGCGCCTGCCCCGGTGCTCCGGGGCGGCGAGGCGACCCGCAGCCTACTTCAGCGAAAGCGTCATCGAGAGCCGATACTCGCGGCCGGCGGCGAAGGTGTCGCGATCCACGCGGAAGGTGCGGTCGAAAAGGTTTTTCACGTTGAACGCAAACGACACCGGGTAGCGGCCGAATTTCCGGCGATAGGAGGCGAAAATGTCGGAGCGGGCCCAGGCTTCGGACCAGCGGAGGGTATCGTTTTCCCGCCGCGGTCCCATGTAGGTCCAACTGGCGCCGAACGCGGTGCCCTGGAGCCGACCCCGCGAGACGGCGTAGCGGCCGGTGAGGCTGCCGCTCCATTTCGGGGCGTTGCGCATGCGTTTCCCGATCTCGCTGCGCGTGCTGTCGAAAACGATCTCGGTTTCGTTGAACAGGAGGCCGCCGATGACCTGGAGGTCGCGGGTCGGCGACCAGGCGATGTCGAAATCCAGGCCGCGGGCGCGGGTCTTGCCGGCGAGTTCGCGGAAGCCGACGCCCGTCGACCCGAGGGTGCCTTCCGCGGCGGTGGAGACGTTGCGGCGCTCGATGTCGAAGATCGCGACGGTGCCCTGCAGGCGGCGCCGGAAGAGTTCCCATTTCACGCCGTATTCGAGGCTGGTGCCGAATTCCGGATCGAGGGCGTCGTTCCACGGGAGGGAATTCAGGTCGGGCACGGGGAGGCCGGCCGTTTCGTAGGTTTCCCGGATCCGGTCTTCGGCGGCCGCGGTGCGCAGCGGTTGGAACGCGATGCGCGGGTTCACGGACTGGCTGAACATCAGGTAACCCGTCACCGGCTCGGCCACGCGGAAGGACATACCCGCCTGCGGCGTGACGCGGTCGGTGGTGCCGTCGCGGCCGGTCTGGAGCCCGAGGGCGCCGGTGGTGATGTTGCGCGGGGTCGCGGTGGAGCCGCCCCAGACCTCGTCGTAGCGGCCGCCGGCGAGCAGCAGGCCGCGGTTGCCGAGAAACGCCGTGGTGAGGCTGCCGTAGAAGGAACTGTTGGTCGTGTAGGCGGTGGAATAGGAGCTGATAGGCAGACTCTCGAGCGGCGGCTGGTGGAGCTGCACCCAGCGGTCCTTGGCGGCGACCGACGCGGCATCGAAGGGGGCGTAGGTGAAGACCGCGAGGCCTTGGCCGGCGGCGTTGCGCCAGTCGCGGCCGACGGAGGCGCGGGTCTCGAGGTTGCGTTCGAAGCCGCCCAGCACGGTGTGTTTCAGTGGTCCGGTCGGGAACCGTCCGACGACGTCGACCTGCAGGGTGCGCCGCCGCTCGACCCGTTCGTCGCGGGAGAACGAAACCGTGCGCCAGCCGGTCCGCGCGACGGGATCGTAGGCGGGCGCCCGCCCGGTGAGGGAGACGGGGGCGCCGGGCACGGGGCGGTCGAAGGGGGCCGGCACGGCGACGTTGGCGTTGGTATCGAGGAAATTGGAACCGCCTTCGCGGAAGCTGGAACGCGGGCGGTAGTGATCCGCGAGGTTGGCGCGGAGATCGAAAACGGCGCCGAGCCGCTGCTTGATCTCGAGTTCGACCACGCCCGAGGCGACGTCGACCCACGACGACGGGGAGTGGATGTTGTAGTCGCGGCCGAGTTCCACCGACCAGTGCGGCAGGCGCGGCGTGCTGGTCGAGGTGCGGACGGGGTGGTTGGGCGGCAAAAGCAGCAGGCCGCCACTGGAGATGAAATCGTCCTTCTGGCGGGTGCCGCGGAGCGTGAGACTGGTGCCGTCGAACGGCGTCCACCGCAGCACGGGCGCGATGCTGGAGCGCTTGAGGCTGCGCTGGCGCTCGCCGTGCTCGTGCTCGAACCAGGTCGCGTCGAGCAGGTAGCCGAACTTCCGGCCGTCGCCGATCGGCAGGGGGCCGCCGATCGAAAATCCGGTGCGGAGGAAACCCCCGTTGCCGGCGGCCGCGGAGAGTTCGGCGCGCGGGCGCGAGCCGGGCTGGCGGGTGATGTAGTTGATGACGCCGCCCGGGTTGGAGGTGCCGTAGAGGAGCGCCGCGGGGCCTTTGACCACCTCGACGCGCGCGATGGAATTGGAGTCGGGCGTGTGCAGCGAGCGCACGCCGTTGCGCATCGCGGCGGAACTGCTGAAGCCGCGGATTCCGTAGGTGGGGGTGAATTCGTTGAATTCGCGCGACACACCCGGGATGTGGTCGATCACCTGGTCGAGATCGTAGGCGATGAAGTCGCGGATCATGTCCTCGGTGACGACGTTGATCTGGAGCGGAAGATCGCGGATGAGGGTGTTGACGCGGGTGGCGCCGAGGGTGTTGCCGGCGACGTAGCCGTGGTCGTTTTCGGCGGTCACCTCGAAGGGCGACAAGATGACGGTCGAATTGGCCGGCGGCGGGGTGGTGGCGGCGGCGCGGGCCTCGAGGGGCGTGGAGGCGGCGAACCAGGCGGCCATCGCGGCGAGCAGGGTGCGGGGAGTGGATTTCACGGGGTCGTTGGGTTTGGGTGGTGGGCGGGGAATGGACTCGACCTTTCCGGCCCGCGGAGGGGCGACGGCACGCCGTCGGCCGACAACAAGGGCGCCCGTCGCGCCGTCCTGCGTGGCTTCGAGATCGGAGCCGGCGAGCATGCGGTGCAGCGCTTCGAGCGGAGTGAACCGGCCGCGCACGGCGTTGGTCGTCTCGCCGCGCACCTTGTCGGTCACGAAGACGATCGACCGGCCGGAGGCGACGGCGAACTGCCGGAGGGTCGCGGCGGCATCGCCGCGGGGGAGGTCGAAGCTCAGCTTGGCCTCGGCGGTCGTCGCGCCGGCCGCGGCACCCGCCGCCGGCAGGCTGCCGGCGGCGAGCACGATCGGGGCGGCGGAAAACGACAGCGTGATGCGGAGCAGAGCCACTAACCCTGCAACGCTGAAGCCGTGGATTCCGTTTAGTCGCACCGGGAAAATAGTTCGCCGCACCGTCGCCGCCGTCCGCGCCGCCGGGGCGCGGCGGTCAGGGCGCCTCGAGGCGCACCGTGTCGCCCGTGCGCACGGCGCGCACGATGCCGTCGTGTTCGAGCAGACGCACGAAGGCCTCGACGTCGTCGAGCGCGAAGAGGCCCCCGATGCGGCGGGCACCGAGCGCCGGATCGGCGATGACGAGACGGAGCGCGTGATGGCGGTTGAAGCGGGCGGCGACCTCGGCGAGGGGCGTGTCGGAAAAATCCGTGATGCGGCGCTGCCACGCCAGCGCGGCGCGCACCTCGGCGGGCGCGAGTCGTTCGACGGCGCCGGCGCGGACGGCCGGTCCGGCGGCGAACGGGATCGCGAGGCGCTCGAGCGCACCCAACAACGCGGGACCGTTCTCCGTGCCGGCGTCGCGGCGGGGACCGACGCCCGGCCCGATGCTCACCTTGCCCTCCGTGACGGTCACTTCGACCGCATCGGCGGCGAGGCGGACGTTGAAAGCCGTGCCGACGGCACGCACGGCGACGCCGTGCACGCGGACGACAAACGGTCGGGCGGTGTCGTGCGCGACTTCGAAATGCGCCTCGCCCGCCTCGAGCTCGACGCGGCGCTCGCCGGGGGTGAAGTGCACGCGGGCAATGCTGGCGGCGTTGAGTTCCAGGGTGGAGCCGTCGTCGAGCCGCGCGCGCCGGTAGCCCCCGTTATCCGTCGCGTAGCGGATCCCAGGGTCGACGGCCGGCGGCCCGGCTTGGAAGCCGAGAAACGCCGCCGTGGCCAGGACCGCCGCGACCGCACCCCAGGCCACCGGCCGCCACCACCGCACGGAGGCCATCGGGGGCACGGGCCGGGACGAAACCGCCGGGCGAGGCGGGGTTTCGCGGGAGAAATGAAGGTTCACCTCGTCGCGCCGGTCGGCGAGACGGTCGAGGTCCGCGAGGACCTGCTCCAATTCGGCGACGGCGGCGCGGTGGCGCGGGTCGCGGCGCTGCCACGCTTCGAACGCGGCCGCCCGCTCCGGGGAAAAGCCCTCGTCGCGCTCGGCGAGCCAGGCCATCGCTTCGGCCTCGCGGTCGGCGTCCGCGGACCGGTGGTCGTCGGGTGCTTTCATGGTGCGTCGCCCGGGCGGGCGGAAGGGCCGAGCAGGCCGCGGGCGCGGAAATACGCCGCGCAATCGCGCACACCTTTCATGAGGTGGACGCGCACGGTCGCGGGGGCGATGTCGAGGTGGGCGGAGATTTCCCGGGGGGAGAAGCCGTCGACGTAGCGGAGCAGCATGACGGCGCGGCAGCGTTCGGGCAGGGTCGCGAGGGCGGCGAGCATCGTCTCGTGCCGCTGGGCATCATCGAGCGCCTCGGGCACACCGGGCGCGGGCTCGAGGACCGCGATCTCGTCGGTCTCCGCCATCGGGGCGACGGGAGTGCGCTGATGGCGGCGGAATTGGTCGATCGCGACATTGCGCGCCGTGGTGAAGAGAAAGGCCTTGGCGTGGACGAGTCGCCGGGGGTCCGAGACGCGCAGCAGGCGCGCGTAGGTTTCCTGCACGAGGTCGTCGTGGTCCGGCAGGCTCGAGAAACGCCGGGAAAGGAACGCGCGCAAGGCGGGCTCGTGGGGGCGCACGAGTTCCGCAAACCAGGCAGCCTGTTCGCTCGGGGGCATGGGGTCGGGTGAGGCGCTTTTGATGCGCCCGGGGTCCGCGATGCGTCGAGCGAAATGAGTGTGACGGCGGGCTGCGGCGAAATTCGCGGGAATCGACTAAACAAAAACGTCGACCCCGCGTTTCATGGGCAGGCGTCCCGGACGCGGATCGGCGCCCGCGGCGGCGGGCCCGGGCCGAAGACCAAGTGGGGTCGATCGCCGGAACGGCGCGGGCGCGGAACCGCGGCCAGAAAACCGGGGGAAGGGCCGCGGATCACTCCTCGCCGTCCCAGTAGTCGGCGTCGGCGGGGCGGAAAAATTTTCGCGGGGAACGGAAGCCCCATTTGCCGGAGTCGGGGTAGTGCCAGTATTCCGAGGGCGGGTTGTCGGCCACGAGCAGGAACTCGAGCGGCTCGGTCGCGCTGGCGTTGCGGATCTCATGCGCCTCGCCGGGCGGGTGGAGCACGATGTCGCCCGCGGCCAGCGTGTGGGTCTCGGTGCCGGCGCGGACGGTGGCGGTGCCCTGCTGGATCCAGAAGAGCTCCCACTGGGCCGAATGCGAGTGGTAGGGGCAGACGCGCTGGGCGGGCGCGAGGCGATTCAATTCCAGATCGAACGGGTGGCCGCCGAGGCCGACCGGCGTGTTGCGGGCGGCGCCGAGAGCGATCGAGAGCTCTTTGCTGGAGCCGCCGAATTTGCCGGCGGGAGAACTCCAGGTGTCCCAGGGAAGGTCGGCGACGTTGCGCTTCCGCTGGGCGAAGGGCGCAAGCGCAGGGGGCGGCGGCGTGCCGGAAGGTTGGTAGGGCGGAGCGTCGGGGAGCGGGGCTTCTTCGCCGTCGAAGTAGTCGGTCTCGGCGATTCGAAAGTATTGCCCGGGCGGGCGGAGGCCCCATTTGCCGGAGTCCGGGTAGTAGAAGGCGTCGAGCGGCGGGTTGTCGGCAACGATGAGGACGTCGAGGTCGGTGGTGCCGGAGTTGGCGAGCTGGTGGGCTTCGCCGGGCGGATGGACGAAAACGTCCCCGGCGACGACGGCATGGGTTTCACCGCCGGCGCGAACGGTGCCGGTGCCGGCGAGCACGAAAAAGCACTCCCACTGGGCGAGGTGGAGGTGGAAGGGGCAGACGGCGGCGCCGGGCGGGACGCGGCGGACCTGCAGGTCGAACGGGTGACCGCCGGCCCAGAGACCGCCGTTGCGCACGCCGCCGAGGGCGAGCGAGAGGTGGCGACAGGCGGAGCGGAAGGTGCCGCGCGGGGAGCGTTGTTCCTGCCAGGGGAGGGACTCGAGGTGGATGCGGTGCATGGAGCCGAAGGTTGGGCCGGGCGGTGGGTCAGGTGGCCGGGACGAGGTGTAGCGGCGGGCTTGGGCGAATCGACCCGGAATCCGCCGGCGGAGGGGCCGGATCGCGGCAGTGCGGGTGATTTCGAAGCGGTGCAGTGGGGGCGACGGAACGAACGATTCCCGTGCGGCCGCGGGATTTTGTGCCGATAAGACCCCATGGACGACCGAATCACCGGGTGTGCGGCCGGAGCGACTGCGCGGGCGGCGCGCGGCGGGGCGGAGCTGCGCGCGGGAATCGTGTTGGGCGTCGGAGTGTGGCTGGCCGGACTGCTCGCGGGCTGCGCGACGGCGGGGGTGGAACCGCAGGCGGGGACGATGACGGCGGCGCCGAGGCCGGTGCGACTGACGATCATCAACGAGGCGACGCGGGCGTGGCACCTGTCGTTTCTCGATCTCGACGGCTTGGAAGTGCAGCAGGTGCGGCTGCGGGCCCGCGAACAGGCCACGGTCGAGTTGGCGGCCGGGGATTACACTCTCGAGCAGGCGCTGCTCTCGAGCAGCGGCACCCGCGAATCGGTGCGGCGGTTTCCGCTGCGCCTGAAACCGGGCGGATCCTACAACTGGACGCTGGCGACGCTGCTTTCCGATGCGGCGAGCCTGCGGGGCGGTCGCCTGGCCGCGCGCGACTGACGGGGCGGACGATGGCGGACGGAATGGCAGAGCAGGCGGCGATGAGCCCACGGCCTGTGTTTCGCCGCGGGTCACCGGAGCGGTGCGGGCGGAAGGGAAAACCGTTCGCATGAACGCGGGGGAGCGAGGACGGAGGCGGACGGCGACGGTGCGCTGGGCCGGCGATCCCGGAGCGGTGGACTGGGCCGGGACCAAGGCGCTGCCGCATGCCTGGCCGGTGTTGTCGGCCCATTTCCGGGATGTGCTGATGGCGCCGCGTCGGCTCGATGACGATGCGGGCGTCGAGTGGGTGTGGACCGAGCCGAGGGAGCGGGCCGAGCCGAGTGCGGCGGAGTGCGCGGCGATGCGGCGACGCCTTTCGGCCGGCGTGGAGGCGGTGCGCGAATGGGCCGAAACGGAAACCGCGCGGACCGACGGGCGCGCGAAAAAGAAAAAAGGCGGCGAGGTGGCCGAAATTGTCGACGCGATGGCGGCCTGGGTGCGCCGTTGGAACGAACAGCCCGACGCCGAGGCCGGACGCTGGATCGCGCGCACCGAGCACGGGTGGCGACTACATAGCTGGGGGGGGCGTGAAGCCGCGGCCGTGGCAACGGCGGGGGCCGGAAAGGAACCGAAGGCGCCCGCCGGCGGCGGCGAGCCGGACGCGGCCTCGCCGGAGGACGAGGCCGAAGCGATGGCGG
>JACCEC012837758.1_pt1 | contig 12434 bp, 6 predicted proteins | sample 7450121 | NCBI WGS metagenome assembly JACCEC01 (sample SAMN15323455, study PRJNA562643) | freshwater metagenome | isolation source: river surface water | place: USA:Blue River Watershed | collected 2017-08-18 | reverse complement strand
GGCTTGGCGGGGTCAGCGAGACTGCTTTCACTGTAGACGTTGTTTTCAATCCGTGTCTTGCGTATCGCCTCAGTCTCTGCCTTGAGCGCGATCTGCTTTTCAAGCGCCTCTTTAACGGCGCGGTTACCGTTTTGGGTAAGCTTTCCCATTAGCAGGGTTGAGCCACCCACAACAGACATCAGATCAACGACCGCCTCACCCCGAACTGTCGGATCATCGCTTCTCAGACGGCTCCGCAATTCCTCCGGTAGTTCAACCAGTGACTGTGCCATCGCAGCAACGGTTTCACCCAGGCCGACCTCCATGATGGCCGTCGTCAGGTGATAAGTGAAAACACCTGTACCAACGACAACACCTTGTGGGGTCAGCTTCAGCAATCCCTTTGCGACACCAAAGGCGAAAGGATGTTGTGCGCGCTGCCGATACTTGAACTCTTGGTTAGCGACCTGTGTGCGTTCGTTAGCCACCGACAGGCCGATGTCGTCGCGGGCGCTGTAGTCTGCGTAGCTTTGCTTGGCTTCCTTGAGAGCGGCGTACATGCCCTGGCACAAAGGCGAAGTAGGCTTCATGCAGGCCTGATCTACGAGGGCATCGCGCTCCTGATCCAGTTGATCCAGCTGGCGGATCTCTTCCCGGGCCTGCGCACGGCAAGCGTCGTCAGCGCATTGCATCAGCCGCTGCCTCGCGGACTCACGACGGCGCGCTTCTTCATGCGTGAGGAAATTGTTGGCCGTCTGTCCGAGCGCTGTGATGCTGCCCGCTTCACCCCCCACGATGGCGCCGGTCGCTACTCCGGTGATCGCTACCAGCGAGTTTTTAATCTGTGCAGGCAAATCAGTCTGGTCGATGAGTTCTGCAATGCTAGGCACCACAGCCGCGCTGGCACCGGCTCCCGCCGCTCCGGCCACATCCCCTGCCAATCCGCCCACGGTCGCATGCAAGGCCACTCGGTAGCTTCCCCCTTCTCGCCATCGGCTGATTTCCTCCTCAAGAGCTTCTCGGCGGCTGGTCTCGGTGGTCTGCTCCTGTTCCGCCCTTAGCTCGTTAATTTTGTTGTCGGCGTATCTGGCGACGGCTTTCGGCGCTTCCCTCGTAAAGGTCTGCATGATCAGCGCCTGCCCGCTGATATCCTTTGCGACGGCATTGGCATCAAAGATTTTGTCGATGCCCGTCGGTGCATCGCCGGTGCGCACCGCTTTGTCGCCAGCGACACCGCTGATTCCGGCACGGGTCACGCTGTACTTCTCGCCCTCGGCGGTACCGACCCCTGCGCTGGTGCCTGAAGGTACGTACTTGCCGCTCGTCTGTGCGCTCGCACCGATGCCGACGGCAATGCTCTCGCCCTTGTACCTGGCATGATTGTCCAGACCGGACAGGGTCAGGCCGTTGCTTGTGAAGCGATTTCTTTCTGCGTTGACGGCGGCATCGCTGCTGGTAATGGCGGCACCTGTCAACGCTGCGGCGCCACTGACCTGCACCTCAAAACCGCCATCGCGTGCGTGGATCGCTGTCTGCTCGGTGGTGCTCTGATAGCTACTGTCGATCGACTGCTTTGCCAGATTCACCTGCGCTGACGGGGATCCGCCTACCACTGGTATGACGACGCTGCCACTGAGGGATTTCTGGCGACTGCGGTAGTCGCTGACATCCTGCGGGCTGGTCATGCTCAGGTCTCCGCCGACCAGCGCAGTGACCCGTTCAGCCTCGACGGTGGCGCCTGTCATCCGGGTGTCGTCTGCGCTCTGCAGATGAACGCTGCCATTCGCCTGCACCTGCGTGTTGGTCCAGCTCAGCTCGGTGCCATCGCCATGTCCTTTTCCGCGACTGGCGGAGACAGTGACTCCCACACCGGGTTGTTTGCCCAGGCTTGCGGTCACGCCGATCGCATTGCTGCTGCTGACGCTATGGCTGCTCTGGCTACTGGTGCCAGCGCTGGCGTCGAGCTGAAGCTGGCCGTCCGAGGACAGCCGAACGCTTTCACCCGAAACGATCTTGCTACCCTGCACATGCAGCGTAGCGTCTGGACGACCGGTGGCCTCCACGGTCACCTTCGCAGCCGCTGCGACCGTTGAGGGGGCAACGGTGGTGGACTGCTGTTCCGAGCGGGATTCGCTGCGGCTGGTGCCGATGGTCTGGGTGATGGTGATTCCACCGCCATGCGTCGGGTCTTTGGCCACCTCGGTGACTGTGTTCTCGATGGTCAGCGCAGTGGCTGTCGCCGCCATGATTTTTGAACGATTGTCACGGGTGTCTTTGCTTGCTGACGCCAGTTCGCCCACGGTGCGTGCTGCATCGACGACCGGGTTGGAGATCGTCAGCGACATGCCGCTCTGGCTGAAACGTGATGCCTGCTGCGCCTCGCTGGTATGACTGCCGGCCGTGACCGTGACGTCCTGCGCGCGGATACCGACAGAACCCGAAGGCGCCAGCACCTGGCTCGCCTGCTGCTGATACTGCCCTTGCGCGGCTATGTGTACATCGCCACCCGTCGCGCCCACGGTGCTCGCCTCTTCGCGAGTCATGCGCTGCTGGCTATCCTGCCCGGTACGGCGCTGGCCTATGCCTACCGATAAGCCAGGACCGGACAAGACGCCGGATTGCTTCTCTCGCTGATAGTCGTTCCGGATGGCCGTGCTGGTGGCTGAGGTAATGGTGACATCGCGCACGGCGCTCAACGCGGTGTGGTTGTCGGAGACAGCCTCGCTGCCGCTGATGCGCAGGTCCTGTCCGGAAGTGATGCCGACCTCTGCGCCGCTGATGATCGAGGCAATGACCCCGGTGTTTGCGGATTCGGTTCGCGTCGTCATGGTTCTGGACGACAGCGTGCCGCTGTGCCGGAAATGCGTACCCTGCGCGAATTCCTGCCGGGACTCGCCGCTCGATATCGCCACATCGCCAGCGGCGGATATCTCGATCTGACCGTCATTGCTGTGAATACTGCTGGCGCGCACGCTCACATCCTGTCCCGCCGATAGCGTGACGCTTCCTTTGGTATCGATACGCGTGCCTCTGTCGACAGCGCTCGATTCACGCAGGAAGTTTTGCTTGTCACGCTTGCCCTGGCTGTCGATCGCACTGCGCTCGGCCACGGTGCCCAGCCGGATATCGCGTCCGGCTTCCAGCGCGGCTGCGCCGTCGCCATCGTGAGTGATGCGCGCAGCCTCTGCGACAAGGTCTCGTCCCGCTGTCAGCTGCATGTGCCCTTGCTGTCCCACGTACAGGGTCGCGACGCGATCAAGCTGAGTACGACTGGCGGTTCCGTGTCCGTCGCGAGTGGTGCTTTCACGCGCTGTGCTGCGGGTGGTGCTGCTGATCAGCAGATCACGCCCGGCGGCCACATTGAGATTGCCTGCGGCGGTGATCTGGCCTCCCTGATTGATCAGGTCGCCGGCACTGCTGGCAGCGATGCGGTCTCCGCTGAGCGTTCCCTGATTGAACAGGGTGCCTGCCGACAGACTGACGCGTTCCTGCGCGCTGAGTGTGCCGGCGTTGTTCAGGGTCTGACTGACGATCAGTTCGATATCGCGCGCCGCGATGAGGGTGCCGTTCGGGGCAAGATCTCCTGTCCGGGGCTTCAGATAAACGTGTGGCACCAGTGCCTTGATGGTGCGGGCGGGCTGACCATCGTTTGCGGGCAGCGCGACGTCGGTTTCTACCAGCCAGACAAGATCGCTGGTGAGCTTTGCCACCTGTTCGGCATTCAGCGCGATGCCGGGCTTGAGCTGCAGCGCGCTTGTCTGCTGCACTCCTGAGGCCATCAGCGCGGCAAACTGTTGCTCATCGTCGGCATGCCCCGGCAGGAAGCGGCGTCCGGTCAGCTGCGCGACCTGCTCTCGTATCAGTCGCTGTTCGATGTAACCATCGCCAATACGCTTTTGGGTGACTGATGGATCGACCTGAAGCTGCGCGAGCATCACATCGGAGGCGAGCCACTGGCGATAGCGTGTGAAGCGCGGGTCGGTCTCGAATACCGGGCCATCGCCCGGACGCACGATGAACAGGCTTTGTCCGTCGGCACCGAAACGACGGGCGCTGACATCCAGTGCAGCACTGGGCACCGTCGCACTATCCTGAGCGACGGTAACGGGAAGGACGATCGTCGTCAGCTGATCTGCCGGTTCGAAGGGAAGCACCGGCCCCCAGTCCCTCTGATGGTAACGCCGGAATCCGCCGCGCCAGCGGCTCTTGGTGAACTGGCTGGTGCCTGATTCATGAATGCGATGCGTGCCCAGGGCATCGATATTGGAAAGATTCTCGAGCGCGCCACTGAGCTTGCCGCCAGCGATGATCTGGCTCTTGTCATTGACGATCGTCTGGCCACTCAGGTCGAGATCCGCTCCGGCGATAATTTGTCCGGGGTCGGTGCGCACGACCCGGGATTCATATTCGCTGCGCGTCCCCTTGAACTGTGTCCATGAGCGAATCACGCGACGGTCGAAACCGGTGTTGTAGACATCGATCGCTGCCTGCAGCGCACTCCTGCGATCATCGGTGCTCTGGGCCCAGCTGGTTTGCTGCTGCTCATGCACCTGTCGCGCAGCGTCATAATCGGCCTGCTGCTGTCGGTAGGCATTCCATGCGGCGTCATAGGCTGTTTTTTGCTGTTGCCAGGCGATGGCGAGGCTACCCTGCGGATCGCTGCCGGGCACCGGCTCAGGCGGGAGGGAGAGCGTCGGTGGCTGAGGCGCTAGCAGGTTGAAGGCGGCCGGTGCCGGATCCGGCGGCGTCAGCTTGAAATACGCCCATGCGGGATCGTCAGAAGCGTAGTTGCTGCCTCTGCTGGTCATGCAGGTTTCAGCCGCGCCCTCGCCGGAGCAGGTTTCATCATGCACATCGGGCATGGGCGTCTTGCCGAGCAGGCCATCGGTCAGGTCGGCGGTATCCGTGCGCCAGCGATACTGACCCGCGCGGCTCCATGATTGCCAGTAGAACTGACTGAGGTCATATCTCTGAGTATCGCCTTTGGGCTGGATGTCGAAAAACGCGGTTCCGGGGACGGTCTGTACTTCCTCTGCAGCGAAATCGCCGTTCTGATTGTGAAGCTCGCGGGTGGCGATCTGCATCTTGCCGATGGCCTCGATGCGCGAGGCCCGGTTGAGCACGAGCTCAGCCTGTCCGCTCGCTGTGCCCTGCTCATCCAGCGAACCGCCGATCCGGATATCCCCGCCAGAGAACAGCAAGGCATGGCCCGTGTTCTCGAGTGTGCGTGTGCCGATGTCGAGACGGGTCGCCGCAGCGATGACAGGCGCCGCTTCGGGATGACCTGCGTTCGCAAGGCGCTGCGAGGATATCGTCACGGTGTCGCCATAGATGCGGCCAGTCGCAAGGTTGTCGAGCCGGGTCGCGTCCAGCCGAAGACGGGCCGCATCCAGCGTGCCGCTGTTCTCCAGCTTGCCGTCGAGCGTCACGGTGAGCTGTTCGCTCGCGGCCACGGTTCCGGCGTTTCGGACACCCAGACCATGGGCGCTCCCCACGAGATAGATGCGTCCGGCGTACATGCCACCGATAGCGGCCACATCCAGTGCAAACGAGGGCGCCGTCATGCTCGCACCCGACGCTGAAGCGGGCGGGTCAGGCAGTGTGAGTTCCAGCTGGCGCGCCCACAGGCCTGCATTGATCCGGGTCGCATGAGAAATGAGTGAGACAGCCTCTGCCCCACGCCCATCCAGTCCCTTGCCGGTGACTTGCAGCGATCCCTGTCCGAGTGCATAGCCTGCCAACGCACCGTCTTTCCACTGAGGCGTTCCGGTCGCCAGTTCAACGCGGTTCGCATGCAAAAAGCCGCAGCCATCGCAGGTAATGCCGGCGGAATTGGCGATGATCAGATCGGCCTTGCTACCTGCGATCTCGGCCGGCCCAGTCAACACGGTGGGCACGCTGCTGCGAACTTCACCAACGATCACGCGCGCTGGCCTCGCCAGCAGGGCAGGGTTGGCAGCCACCCAGCCCGCCAGTGCGGTCTGGGACGCGGTTCGACCGTTATTGAAGATCGCTCCCTTCGAATCAATATCGAGCTGCGTGAAACGATTCACGGACACGCCAGCGCGAGTGGGTGTGGTGATGTCGATCTGTGGAAGGCCGTTCGCCGTGTTGAGCACCACAGGACGCTGCCCGGGCACAGCGGCCTTGTCCGCAATGATCTGGCTTGCGCTGTCCGCGGACAGGAACAGACTGGCGATCAGCAACGACAGCGGCGACGGTGACAGGAACAATGGAACACGAACGGGTTTCATGCAGACTCCTCAGAAGCTGGCACTGACGTAGAAGCCGCCGGTCGTGTCCGCTGTCCGGAAACCGGCAGGCATCGATACGGGCTGGCCAATGAATACATCCCACGCAAAAGAACCTGAACCCCCGCGCAGGCCGATCACTGCGCCAGTCAGCTGACGCCCGGCGAGCTGTGTGGCCGACTGACCATCGACGCGACCGGTATCGACACCGGCATACAGCTCACTGCCCAGTGCAGTAACAGAGAGTCCGATGTCCTGTCGCAGCAGCCAGCCGCGATCACCGATCAGCAGCGATTCACCATCAAAACCGCGCACGGTGTAGCGGTTGCCCATGGCAAAGCGGTCTTGGGGGGTGAGCGGTGTGGCGTTCCACTGAGCGCGCCAGCCCGCGCTGTAGCGCAACGACTGTGTGTTCAGCCTGAACGGTAGCGACAGCGTGATATCGCTGCGGACGATCCCGGCGCGTGAGCTTCCTTCGCCATAAGGCTCTTCGGCCGCGCGCAATGCGCCCGCCGCTCCGGTGCCCCGACGCCAGGACAGACTGCCATCGATCGTTGCGCTGCCCAGCAGCTCACGATGATTGAGTGAAAATTCCCAGCCCGCGGTCCGTCTGCGCTGCTGGGGAAGCTCTCCATCATCCACGTAGTTGCGTGAATCGCGCAGCCACAGGCGCACACTGCCGGAGGTTTTACGGGTCGCATCACGGTAGAGCACGCGCCCCAGTGAAACATCGCTGTTGCTGCTGCTACCGTGGTATCTGATAAGTCCGGTGTGGCCCATCGTGGAATGGCTGTAGTCCCAGTCGCTATTGGTCAGAGACAGAATCCATTCCCGAAACGGCACCGAGTAATGCACCGTGCGGGACCGACTGTCACGCGGGCCGTGCAGACCACCGCCGAGAGCGTTGCCAAAGCTGATGTAAAACAAGTCGTTCAGCGTCCACCAGTGGTCATACGACAGCGTTGCCGTGCCCTGATAACGCCCGGTGCTTCTCAGGCCGGCATCGTCAACGGACAAATTCAGCCTGATGGGCAGCGACTGTGACCATCGGATGACGACATCCGTGTCACCCGGCAGTGCGTCTTTTCCCTCTGCGGGCAGCAGCTGTATATCTGCATCGGCACTGGGCACGCGCTTGAAGTTTTCGATGGCCTGTTCCAGCGCGCGAAGATCCAGCAGATCGCCGGGCTGCAAGGGCATCGCATTCCACAACGTAGCCCGTGACGACGTCCCTTCGGCGAAACGCACCGAGCGCATGCGCCCGGGAATGACGCTGATGCGGAGCGCTCCTGACGAGATATCCTGAGGCTCGGCGAAGACGCGGGTCGTGACCAGACCCTTGCGGATGAGCGCCGCCTGCATGCGCTGAATCACCTGCTGTATACCCACGCCGCCCAGGCAACGACCCGCCACCGGATCGGGCTCACCGAGGGATCCCTCGTCTGCAGCACGGGCCAACCACGCAAACTGCTCAGACAGATCACCGGTGATCTGTATTTCCCTGATCGTGAAACACGGAGACTCATCCGTCATCAGCTGCGCTGGCAACGGAGGCGGTACGGATTGCAAGCGCACATCGGGCTCGCGTTGTTGCTGGCGCAATGCGCGATCCCGCTCCTGTTGGTGCAGCAGCTGCCGATCGCCGGCTTCCAGTGATTGTGCTGGCGATGGCTCGGGCAAGCAGAATGAGAGGCTCAAAAAGCCGAGAATACAAATGCGTTTAAAACTGCGCATGAAGACCCGCTGAAAAAATCCGGCTCGTGTCATTGCAAAGAGATATCCGGAGATATCAATGCAGACGAGTGAAGCCGAGATTTTTCAGCAGAGTGGCAGCGAAAAGAGGATTTTCGTGCCGATACGATCAAGATCCTTGAATCGCAAGGATCAGCAACTGAATCAGTTGTTCTTTTGTAGTTGTATGGATTTCGTCAGCCGAACAGATGCTCGGTAAGAGAACGCGATCAAGCAATCGCTGCGCATACAGGCCTGTCTGATCGGATATTCAGCGCGCCGGTGGCGTCCACTCGCCACGCCGCATCTTGTCCAGCCAGAACGCGCCAATGATGGTCTTCACATCCGTCACCCTGCCCTGACGTATCCATTCAAGCATCTCGTCAAAGGACAGCGTGAACACATCCAGAAATTCACCCGCATCGAGATCGCGCTCGCCCTCCGTCAGGCCACGCGCCAGATAGATATCCAGATGCTCATCCGAATACGCAATCGCATTGTGTATGGTGCACAGGAATTGCCAGTCGGTGGCCGAGTAACCGGTTTCTTCGCGCAGCTCGCGCTGGGCGCACAGCAAAGGATCTTCGCCCGGCTCCAGCTTCCCGGCGGGGAACTCGATGAACACCTGCTGATTCGGATAACGGAACTGCCGCTCCAGGAGCACGCTGCCATCGTCAAACACAGGCACAATTACGACCGCCCCGGGATGACGAAAATACTCTCGTGTGGCTTCGCTGCCATCCGGCAGCAGCACGCGGTCGTTGCGCAGCTTGATGAATTTGCCATCAAAGACAAGCTCGGAACTGATCTCGCTCTCGGTCAGGTGCTTGTCCATGCGGACTCCGGATAATTATTCGCTGACAGGACGGCGGCGCAAATGCCGCCAGACGAATCCCGGAAAGGCCAGCACCAGCATCAGGCACAAGGTGACGGTATAGAACTGCCAGCCCTGAGGGAATGCGTTGCCCGCCATTGCCTCCAGCGCGTGCGCGACACCGATCAGCAGCAGGTAGAGCACCAGCATCTCGAACAGCCGCACGGCGAAGGGCTTATCCGCCCCTTTGAGGCGGAACACACCGAACAGTGATTCAGTGAAAAAAGGGAAATTTGCCGCCACAGCCATCAGCATGATGACCAGCCAGGCTGCGCTTGGAGTATTCATCAGATAAAAATGATCAGGAGGCGAGTGCCTGAGAAATCGAGTACACGCAGGCCGCCATCAGCGGGCCCGGCAGCACGCCGAGCAAGAGGACAGCCACGCCATTGATGGACAGTGTCAGCCGCATGCCGGCCGGCGCGATGATCGGCGACGAATCTGCCGGCTCATCAAAATACATCAGCTTGATCACGCGAAGATAGTAGAACGCGCCGATCAGTGAGGCCATGACAGCGAACACCACCAGCCACAAATAACCGGCGGCCAGCGCCGACTGAAGAACAGCGAACTTCGCATTGAAGCCTACCAGCGGGGGCACGCCCGCCAGCGACAGCATCAGCAACATCATCACCGCAGCGAACCACGGGCTGCGCTGATTGAGCCCTTTGAAGTCATCCAGTTCTTCGGCCTCGAAACCGCTGCGAGCCAGCAGCAAAATCACCGCAAAGCTGCCCAGCGTGGTCAGCACGTACACGATGCCGCAGAACATCGCAGCGCTGTAGGCATTGATCGCCGACTCCTGAGTGCTGCCGTCAAACACGCCGGACTGCAGCCCCACCAGCATGAAGCCCATATGCGAGATGGTCGAATACGCGAGCATGCGCTTGATATTGGTCTGCGCTATCGCCACGATATTGCCGACCGCCAGTGACAGCACCGCCATCACCAGCATCATCTGCTGCCAGTCAGCCGCGAGCGCGCCCATGCCTTCGACCAGAAGACGCATTGCGATCGCGAAGGCGGCCAACTTGGGCGCGGCGCCGATCAGCAAAGTGACCGAGGTCGGCGAGCCATGATAAACATCCGGCACCCACATATGGAAAGGCGCGGCAGAGAATTTGAATGCGAGCCCGGCCACCATGAACACCAGTCCCAGCACCAGCACCATCTTGTGCGAAGGATCGGCCGCGATCACCTGCGAGATCTTGCCCAGCTCTAGGGAGCCGGTGGCGCCATAGATCATCGACATGCCGTACAACATGAAGCCGGACGACAGCGCGCCCAGCACAAAATATTTCATCGCCGCTTCAGTGGAAATCGCATGATTGCGGCGCATCGCCACCAGCGCATACAGCGACAGCGACATCAGCTCCAGTCCGAGATAGATCACGAGGAAGCTGTTCCCGGAGATCATGATCATCTGCCCCAGCAGCGACAGCAGGGCGAGCACATAGAATTCGCCGGACAGGTTCCCGCCGAGCATGCCGCGCTCATTCGAATACTGACGCGAGTACACCAGCGTCGCGAACGTGGTGCCTGCCGCAAGAAACTTCAGCAGGCTGGCCATCGGATCCAGCACATAACTGTGATTGAATGCGTACACGGTACCGGGCACCGCGTAATCGCCGATCGCGATCAGGCCGGTAATGGCGACCACGATCAGCGACAGCCGGTGGCTGAGCGGATTTTTTTCTTCATCGGCAAACAGTCCGGCGACCATGACCACCATGGTCGCGATCGCCAGGAAGATCTCGGCACTGGCTGCTGCGTAGTTCAGTTCTGTCATGGTCAGTTTCCTGCTTTATTGCGGGATCTTGCTGATAGCCACATGGCGCAGCAGATCGGTCACCGAAGTCTGGGTCAGGTCAGTGAACGGAGCCGGATAAATGCCCATCCACAGCGTGGCAATCGCCAGTACGCCCAGCAGCATGAATTCGCGCAGGCTGAGATCCGAAAGACCCGCCACGTTGGTATTGCCTACCTCACCGAACACGACGCGCTTGACCAGCCACAACGAATAGGCCGCGCCGAGGATCAGCGCCGTGGCCGCCAGCACGCCGATCCAGAAATTGAATTTCACCGCGCCGAGTATCACCATGAATTCGCCGATGAAGCCCGAGGTGCCCGGCAGGCCGGCATTCGCCAGCGAGAACAGCACAAACAGCGCAGCAAAGCGTGGCATGGTGTTGATCACGCCGCCGTAGTCGGCAATCTCGCGCGAGTGCACGCGGTCGTAGAGCACGCCGATGCACAGGAACATCGCGCCGGACACAAAGCCGTGCGAGATCATTTGCATCAGGCCACCCTGCACCGCCATCTCACCGAAGACGAAAAAGCCCAGCGTCACGAATCCCATGTGGGCAATCGATGAATACGCGACCAGCTTCTTCATGTCAGCCTGAACCAGTGCGACCAGACCGATGTAGATCACCGCGATCAGCGAGAGCGCGATCATCATCCCTGCCAGCGCATGGCTGGCATCGGGGGTCACGGGCAACGAAAAACGCAGGAAACCATAACCACCCAGTTTCAGCATAATCGCCGCCAGCACCACGGAGCCGCCGGTCGGGGCTTCCACGTGCGCGTCCGGCAGCCAGGTGTGCACCGGCCACATCGGCACCTTGACGGCAAACGCCATCAGGAAGGCCAGGAAGATCGGAATCTGCGCCGACATCGGCAGCGGCAGCTTGTGCCATTCCAGAATATCGAAACTGCCCGATTCGATGTGCAGCCAGATCAGCGCGACCAGCATCAGCAGCGAGCCAAGGAAGGTATACAGGAAGAACTTGATCGCCGCGTAGACGCGGCGCGGGCCGCCCCAGACGCCGACGATGATGAACATCGGGATCAGCGTCGCCTCGAAAAATACGTAAAACAGCAAGCCATCGATCGCGCAGAACACGCCGATCATGATCCCCGACAGGATCAGGAAGGCACCCATATACTGGGCGACGCGCTTCTCGATCACTTCCCATCCGGCGATAACGACCAGCACGGTGATAAACGCAGTCAGCGGCACGAACCACAATGACAAGCCATCGATACCCAGGTAGTAATACACGCTGAAACGTGCGATCCAGAGTTCTTTCTCAACGAACTGCAGCCCATGAGCTGCGGCGTCGAAACCAGTGATCAGCGGCAGCGTGACAAGAAAGCTGACCAGCGCGCCGACCAGCGACAGCATTCGTACCTGCGTCGCTCTGCTGTCGCTGCCCGTGGCCAGAACCAGCGCGCCAAACGCGATCGGAAGCCAGATCGCGAGGCTGAGTAAAGGAATAGTTGACTGCATAGTGTTTGTTGTTCTCTGGCTGCGGGACTGTCGTTAAGTTCGTGGTCGTATCAGGGTTTACCGGGTCAGGACGTCATCAGCAGGTAGCCAAGGTAGATCGCAATGGCCAGAATCATCGTGAACGCGTAGTGATAGATGTACCCGGTCTGGAAACCGCGCGACAGCACCGCGAACCAGCCGATCACGCGCGCACTGCCATTCACCACCAGACCATCGATCAGCGCGCGGTCGCCCACGGTGGACAAGCCGCTGCCCAGACCGCGGGCGCCACCAGCAAAGACGATGTCTTTGATCTGGTCCATGTAGT
>JACCEC011902439.1_pt1 | contig 12435 bp, 12 predicted proteins | sample 7450121 | NCBI WGS metagenome assembly JACCEC01 (sample SAMN15323455, study PRJNA562643) | freshwater metagenome | isolation source: river surface water | place: USA:Blue River Watershed | collected 2017-08-18 | reverse complement strand
GAAATATTAGTAAAACTAGTTACTTCTAGCTCCACTCCTTTAATTCCACTTTCAATATCTTTTTCTTGAATGAGAGAAATAAGTTGAGGAACTTTTACAACATTATTTACGGTAGTAAATAAACTATTTTTTATTAATTCGCAATGAATTACCTTTCTACCATAGTAAGTAGAAGAAGATGGCTTAATTGTATAGTCTTTTGGAAATTCAATTTCTGGGTCTAGTGATAATACTTGAACGGAAGGATTTCCCTTTCTATTAATATCAGTTCTTGGATATGCCTTTGAAATGAATGCTCTGGGATTTTCGTATCTTTCTCCAATAAGTTCATCATCAATTTTAAAATATCCAATTGTATTATATAAAGTTAATTCATTAGAGCCAGCATCCCAAAATTCAACTCTTCCAGAACCAGTATTATTAGAATTTTTTACAATTTGATCTTGACTAAATGTTTTTTCTCTAACTCTTGCAGTAATTGGACCAATGTAATTTGTTCCTCTATTAAAAACACTAATCTGAGTAATTGATCCATTTTGATCAATATCAGTAACTTTTACAATAGCAGTTTGAGGAACAATATTTGTTCTTAAATCTTTAACACCTACCCCAGAGCCAATTATTTCTATTAAAGGTGGATTAATTAGATTACCAAAAGAATCTTTTCTGTTATCATAATCTTGCCCTCCATCATCAATTGAATATCCAACAATTCTAATAAAATTAAGTTGAAGTCCAGTAGATACTGAAGCAACTACTGGATAATTTAATGTGACAGAATTATTTTGAGTATTTTTAGAAATTACTCTAGTTTCTGGCTGAAAATATGTATCATCAGATAATTGATCGTTAATCTCAATATTTTCTACAGAATTTAGAAATAAAATTCTGTTACCCGAATTAGTAACTTGTGATGTAGTTTTTGTAATATCTGGCAGCTGGAATCCAACACCTCCATCGTAATTAGTAAGACGTAATCTAGCACCACGTCCTCTATTTTTTACACGGAGTTTAATCTTTTTATCATTAAATAAAATTCTGAATAGAATTTTATGAGAATTTAAACTTCCTTTGGAGGTATAAAAACTTTTTACTTGTGTTAAGAAATTACTTAAATTTAAATCAGATACTAAATTTTTTGGAAGATTTGGTGAAATCTCTGCGGTAACTCTTCTTAAAAATTCAGCTGTAAAATTATAAGCAATATTCTCTACTACACTACTAACAGTATGACTATGGATAGTAGAGTTAGTATTTGGATTTATTTCACTATTTGTTAATACAACATTAGTAGAAGGAACAGTTTCTAATATAAATGCACTTGTTCCTCTTGTGCAAGAATCAAATGATGTTAAAGTCTTAGTTCTATAAAATATAATTTCCCCATTTACTTTAATATAACCATTCTTTTCTGGAAACCCTTGAGTAGATTTTACATTTATTGTAGTATCAGACAAAGAAACCACAGAGGTTACTTCTGTACTCTCAATAAGTTCAGTAGAAGTGAAATTTTTGACATTATAATAATCCAGAAGATTAGAGACAATATCTAATGGTTGATATTTAGTTTCTAAAGATTCATAATATGAAGTTAAAAATTCTATAAATTTTCTATTATTTTCCGAAACAAATGTTGGAAACTGACTTCCAACTAAAATAGAAAGATCTACAATTTTTTCTTCTAAGTTTCTCATGAGCAGATATCTTTAGTCTCTGGAGTGAATGTGTCAAGGGTTGGATTAATATTTTCGTCAATTCCTGTTTCGCCATCTCCTACTCCAGTGCCATCTTCAGGTGAAGTAGTAAATGTAGATCCATCTGGATTTATAGTAGTAGTACTACCATCAGAATTAACAGTAGTAACACTTCCGTCTGGATTTACAGAAGTAGTTCCAGGAATGTTAGTAAATGCTGGTAAGCCATTTGGATCTCCAGCAGAATCATTAGTTGGAACTGGAAGAGAAGGTTCTGGATTTAATGTATCATTATTCATATCATCAACATCAACAATATCATAATCATATTGAGTAAGTACTGGGAAAGTATCAAATCCAGTTGTTACATCAGGGAAAACGGGAATAACATAGATATTTATTGGAGTGGTTTGACATGCAGTAAGAGTAAATGTTACTTTTCCTGAGTCATAATCTATTTCTCCTACTTTAGAAATAATCCTTCCTGAAATAGTAGAAATGTAAATATTTTTGTCTACATCACATCCAGAAAAATCATCACTCAATGCAGATAAAAATACTGGTTCTGCAACTCCTTTTAAGCAGAATAAGTCACTAATTAAAGTGTATTTTGAAGATAACTTGCTCTTTAATTTTGTGTAAAAATCTATTTCGTATTTAAATTCAATCCCATCATATAATTTTAAAACTCTTCTGTATAATGTTCTAATTAAAATATACTTAATAGAAGAATCAATTCCTTCTAAATCGCACAATAATTTTGCAGAAGAATAAATTCCTCCAAAGTTTTTAAAATCATCACTTAAGTTAAAGTTTAAGATTGCATTATCAACTAAACTTTTAATTTGAGTTAATGATTTTCTAGTTTTTGTTTGGTCATATACAATTACAGGATCAACTTCAATATAAAATGGAGTCGCATCTAATACTATTGGAGTGATAGAACCAACAATATAATCTTTAACTTCGTTTACAATTCTATTTTTTTCTCCTTGACTTACAATTTCACCTACTTTAGGTTTAATACAAATAAAAACTTTACCAAATTGTGGTGGGGATAGTTTTTCTCCCCCAGTAATATTAACTAAATCAGTATTTGTGTAAATATTTTGAATAATACTTTCGTAATCTGATGGTGTAACTGCTCTTTGCTGAGAAGAATACCAACGTGGTGCTCTATATTTGATTGATTTTATATCTTCAAACTCGGATCCACCATCTGTCTTTCCTAAAATTTCAGGAACTATATCTGATGAAGGAATAATGGTGTCGGATACTCCAGTTCTAGTACCTACAATAGTACCAATAAAATTGGTAGGAAGAACTGTAAAATTATTACATTTTGATCCACTTGTAACCACATATCTAATGATTACAATTTCTCCATTTTCTAGCTTTCTTCCAATTACGTTATCACCAAAAATAATCTCATATTTTTGGTCTTGAACTTCTTCTACGAAGAAAACTTTATCTGATGATGATACACCAACAATTGAATTTTTTCTGGTATAAAAATCTTCTACACTTTCTTGTTGATTTAAAGAAACTCCAGTTTCATCTGCAATAATTGAAACTTTAATTGAAGCTACATCAATGAAATTATTTGGAATGAAAAATCTTTGGTTTTCGTTATTTTCATCTACGGTGTATTGAATTGTAAATTCAAGTCCCTCAACAAAGGATAAGTTCTCAAAAGTTATGGAATTATTTCTATTTGTATTGATTGAGATTGGATCTCTTAAAATATAAGTATATGACTGATTATTTTGAATTACTGAAAATATAGGTCCAGGGTTAATCTGTACTGATTCATATGACGAGACATTATTTACAGTAATATTAGATAAAATTTTTGATGAAGTATATGAATTTGGAGTATAACCTAATTTTTTTGCATGTGAAACTACATTATCACGAATGACTGCTGTATCTAAATTAAGTTCATTAGCAATCATGTTAGCATTATACGATGTATACATCGTATTATAAGCTAGTACATCAACAAGCATTGAAAGATTAGACCCTTCAAAGTCATAATCTTGAAAATCTGTTTTAGTTTTTATATAATTTTTAATTGATGCTTTTATCTGCTCAAATTCAAGAGCAGCAACTGATGGTAGTTCCATGTACTAGCTTTCTCTTACGAGTAAAAATTCTACGTTTTGTAATACTTGAGGAAGTCCAACAATAAAATATTCAATTGACACATTAAACTCATTAGAATCATCTTCCAAATTAACTGTAATATTGCTCAATCTTATTCTTTTTTCAAAATTTTTCAGTATTTCTTCAATTTCTTGAATTAAAGTGTTAATAGAGAAAGAAGTAGATAACTCAAATAAGTAGGAATTGGTGTTTGTTCCTAATAATGGGTTAAATAATCTTTCTCCTAACTTAGTTAATACTAAATTTTTTACTGATTGCTTAATGGCTTCTTCATTTTTTAATACAACTACGTCATTAGTTATTGGATTCTTAGAAAAATTAAAACTAATGTCTTTAAACGACCTAGATATTTTTCCTAATTCCTCTGAAACAGTTGACATTATCGTATTTTTATACGTTATATTATATATGTTAGTTAAGTAGCAACATCTTCAAAATATTCGCAATAATCTATTTTGTATCTACGAGTTTTTTGAGATTTAATAGGAACATAGTCAGTAACTAATTTAGTAGTTCCCCACATTTGCTTCATATATTTTATATCTCTATCAGGATTAGAGTTTACTGCCATCTGTTTTCTCCGTGTAAGGGTCTAACAGAACTTTTAAAGGGGTTGCTATCCCTTCACCTTTAGTATTTAGGTGCATTTCCACAAAAAAAGAGCCTTTCGGCTCTTAAGAAATATTAACGTCCTTGACCACGATATGCTTTTTTGCGTCCATTACGACTGCTTGCAGAAAGCTTCGTATTTTTGGACCGACCTTGGCGGGTGGTCTTTGGATTTCCAGGAATGTAACCAGACTTATTAAAACTAGGTGCTTTTGCCATATCAGTTCACAAATATATTTGTGGGGAACATCCCTATTATACGAGGAGACACGGGACTTGTCAAGTCCCCTACGTGAGCAGAGGGTCTTCCATTGACAAAAGACTTACTTGCTGCAATTATTGCTCTAGGAAGGGGAGTACATGTCACGTCTTTACATGTAGGAAATCCTGGAGCTGGAGTTAAAACATCTCCAGCTTTTGCTCTCGGTCTTCCATTAGCAAAAACATTAGAAACAATTGGTGCTACTACGTTTGGAGGATAGACGCAACAAGGAGGACGAAATGAGGTTAAATCTGGATTTGATAGTGCTGCAATTGGTCTTGTCATTAGATTACGTCTTTGTCTTGAATTTGTACTGGCCAATATTGAACAACATAATTACGCTTTTCATAACTATTTGTAACTGCATTCACTACTGGTTTGTTATTAAATGGAATATTGGTACTTTCAAATAAAGTGGCTTCTCCAGTTTCAGTTGAGCCTACACCATCTTTAGTTGCTTGGAATATTGTTCCAATGCCAGCACCAGCAGGTGCCCCATAATTTTGCCAATTGGTATTCCCGAGACTCTTAATTATATAGTATACTCCTGCATCAATTTCTGAAGTGGAAACTGATGTTTCAAAGTCTGGACTAGTTCCAAACATACCACGAGTACATTGTCTAAATTCTGTTTGAGTTTTTCTCTTGTAATAAACAATTTCTTCACCTAGATAATAAAATTTTGTAGATTCATTTTTAGTTTCTGGATTTACATCAATTTTAACAGTATATTTTGGAATCATTAAATATCCAGAAGATGGGAATGCAGCAGTAGAATCAACTACAATTTTAGTATCCGAAGGCATAATAGTCTTCATAATTTTTGCATACTCTGGATTATCCTGGAATGGATTTCCTTTATTTTTCACTGCATCTGAAACATATTCACTAATCTCATTAATTCTAAAGTTTAGTAATTTTTCATACTCTTGTTGATAATTTATTCCTGCCCCGTGCCAAACATTAGATGGCCATGGTCCTGCAATAACTCCACCATCTGCAGTATCTGCAGTATCTTGTACCCATGCTTTTGTTGGAGCTGGAGGAGTTAATCCTGGAATAGTAATTTCTGGAGACACTGGTGCAAATTCTCCTGTAAGAACTTGAATTGTATCAAGATATCCATTTGTTTTATTTGAAACGACACGAATACCATTTCCAGGTGAAACATCATCACCATTTATACCATCTACGGTAGTAACACTTGTCCATCTTGGAATTGATTTTAGTACAATTTCAATGTTATTTGATGGTGCATAAGGATCTAATTCAGTATCACTGATTAGACTCATATCATCAATAAAATATTGAATCTTTTTAATTCTAGGTGGAAGTCTATTTGCATTTGGTGCAATATGATCTATATTTGAACTATCCTCTGCTTCAATCTGAGGAGGAAGATTTGGAATTTGTGTACTCTTTGGAATAGAAGTCGAGACTGTCCTAACTGCTCTTAATAACATGTTCTGAAGAGAATTCTCATCAGACACTAGTTTTCTATACATTTCATTTGGAACTGTAATTGCAGATAGAGTAAAATTACCTTCAATATTTTTACTGATGGTATTTTTTAGTTCTTCCTCTGTATATGCTGGAGCAGCTTTAATATCAAGACAAGGATCTTCCCCAATTCCTGTAGATAATGGACGAATTAAATCATCAAAAGTTTTAAACTCATCATATGGATAATAAACTTTAGTATAGTCTTTGTCAATAGGATTTCCACATTCACTGCTTACAATTTTACTAACATATCTTCCAGCTAGTGCTTGCTGTTCAGTATTTAAAATTTTAAGTTTTAGATCTGAAATATCATCTCTATATTGAGAAATCCAATATTCCATCTTTTCTTTATCTACTGGTCTATTGAATAGATTCCAATAAATGTTATTAATATCGTATGCCAGATTAGTTTCTGGCTTTACACACAACCAAGCATCAATTAAATAATCAGTGCTATCACTTAATACAACATCTCCAAGAATATATTGAGCATTGGAATCTTCATATCTTGTATCATCACATTCTTCATCAGTTTTATATAATAGTGGTTTGTACACAAACTGCTTTTTATCATTACTAACATAAGTACCAACCACAGCAGAACGATTGATAATTCCTTTACCAGCAACGACTTTAATTCTGTTACCAGTAGTGGTACTTCCAACACTTACACTCCATGCTCTTACAAAACTATTGCTATCTGATTTATTTGATATAAACCAAATTTTGAAAGATTTGTTATTTACTAGTTCAATCTTACCAATAGAAAAATCAGTAGATACACCAGAAGCACTTAAATTTTGTGTTACTTGAATATTAATATCATTAATATTACTAATTACAGTTGCATCAGTAAATGTAACAAGATAGTGCTTGCGTTCTTCTGAATTATTATTACCACCTCTATCCCTAAGTGATCTTGGCTCTACTGTAATAGAACCTACTGTAGTTAAGTCTACGTTAAAGTTTCTATCATCATTAAAGACATGTCTTACAGTTGCAACTGTAGATTGTGGTCCTGATGAACTATTAATATCATAAAATGCATCTGGAACAAAATTAGAACCAGTTCCAGTTAGTTCTGCATAACAAACAGTGCCATCATTCTGACTGTTTGTTACCTGAGCACTATAGAATTTTACTTCTTTAACTTTACCTTTACCTAGAGGTTGGGATAGATTAATTTTATTGCCTTCAATACTTACAACAGTTGTTCCTGGACGAATTGCTTTACTGCCACTTACAATATCACCTGGGTTTACAACATCAATAAAAGTATTGGCACTCTCAGTTTCTCTTCTCTTTTTATTTGTCTTTGAAACGTTATTGTTAATGAAAATAAACGAAGGAGAACGGTTCTGTTTAGAACGCTTTGAAATCCTCTTTCGTACTGTTTTACTCACATAAAACGTAGCATCATTTGCATGAACTGCATTATAGTTAACGACCTTTGAAACGGTCCACCCATTGATCTTATCCCCAGCGGCTAGAACGGTTTTGCTAGTGGACTCATACTGAAAGAATATTGCATTACTATCAGTGCCTCCATGGTATATCGGAGACCCCTCTGGAATTCCTTCTACCTGGCTGTCCACCTTTGCAAGAGAGAGCTGGGCAGAAACGGAAGAGGATTCTACCTCATAGGTAATTGTGGTTGTTGTAGTTGGAGGACCATCACCAGAACTGGTTGTAGTTGTAGTGGTTGTGGATACAAACCCACCTACAGTTCTTGGTTCAAGTGTGAATGAAAGAGGCCATTCAAATACATGGTAGAAGTATCTTTCATCATATCCAATATCTGCCTGACACTGACGCTCAAATACTGGAACGGATTCACCAGTATTTTCATCATATGCATATTCTTGTTGTTTATAATAAGTAGAACCTAATACTACATTGCCATCTTGGTCTTCGCCAACTGGAACCTGAATGGCTACTTCATTGTACTTAGGCTTTTTGCTACCATTTACAATTGTTTTAGTATCACTGCTTGGAGGTCTTACAATATTCCATGCAGTTCTAATATAGGAAAATTGTAAATGAGGTAAATTAATAGTTGTTGCTCCATCACCAGCACCACTGGTTTGTTGACATGAGCCACCTTCAAGTAAAACAGTACCAGTACATTGGTTTAGATACTTGGTTCTGCTGATAATATCTTTCTTTGGACTGCAATTCGCCATTATTTGATGATCTTAATCTCCTACTTTATGTATACGAATACCAGGACTATCATGATGCTCAAAGAATTCCCACTCTAAAGTGTCTCCTTCGGACCACTGCATCTCTTCTAATAGCTCATCTGGGAAAACTAAGTAATATTCTCCAGACTTTTCATCGTATTGTACTTCTGTTGTATAAGAAAATGTTGACATATGTGTTGAAATCTTTACATTATATAGGAAAAAATTTTTTTTTCTAATTTTTCAGAGATTTTTTAAATTTTTCGGTGGATTTTTGTCCGAAAATCTTAAAAAGTTCTCTGATTACCATGGAAATATAGGAGAGTTCCTCGGAAAACGTCGTTTTGGTGCTTATTTTTGGGGGTTTTTGAGTCATTTTGAGGGTAGTTGGAGGGTCTCGGAGGTGCTTGGAGAAAACTCGGAGGAATTTTGGAGTTTTCGGAAAAAAAATTTTGGGTAAATGTATATATCTCGGTCGTCTTCAAAGGTTTATAGCTTAAGAGGGACCCAAACTTTTAATACGGGCGGGGCGGGGGCGACCCATAAGGGGCGTTTATACTGCCTCTGCTCTCCCATTAGCACTGCTGATTGATCACTGTTGCTGATGGAAGGGGGAGACTGGCTCCCCCGTTGCTTATCAGGCCAGCTCTAGCCAGCCATCCACAAAAGTGTTCACCCCGAACACTAGAGCTGCAGCCTTGGCCTCGGCTTGCTGGCGGGTCTCGGCTTTGACGCTGATCAGCTCAGCCGTCAGCTCGGCTGTCTCGGGTGCGGGATAGAAAGCGGTGAAGGTGAAGGTGGCCATCGGTCGGTTGCGTTTGCTTAGTCAGTCTACAGGATGGGGGAGCCCCGAAGGGCTCCCGTTACATCTGTTTACACTCGGCTGTTGCGGTCCTGGCTCCACTGGCGCAGGCGGCGGTTGCTGGCCTTGCTGTAAACACGGTCCCCGATGGTGCGACCATCGGCCAAGGTCAGGATGCTGCGGCCTGCTGCATCGGCGGCAGCCTGCAGGGCTTGGCGGCCCAGCTTGCGCTCCTCGGGCAGGGCGGTCTCACTGGTGGCCAGGTCAAACAGCCACTGTGCCCGATGGCGGCCCACCACGATGGGCTCCTTGATGGTGCGCTTGGCCAGGGCAACCGCCACGATGGTGGGGATGCTGGTGCGGGTCAGACGGTCAGAGCGGGTCATTGTCTCGGTTGGGTGGTGGGGGCTTCTCTCGCCCCCGTGTTCAAATTATAGAGCATCGGGGGGAGGCTGGCGATGCCCCAGCCCCGATCCTGTAACAGAATGAAATAATTATATTTTAGGCGACAATCTCATTAACAGTCTTTTTAGCGTTACCATGTGCAGGGAATGCAATGATAAAGTCACGATCTGCAACTGCACACAGCTTACAAGTTGCACAGGTTACGTTGTCATGAATCGTAGCGGGGCAAGTTACAACCTTGCGGCCAGATTCTGTACGGTAGAACCTATCAGTCTTGTCAGACTTGACAACAGCAACTGCAGGAATGTTGTGCTCTGACATAACAGCATCAGCCACCTCTACATCCTCAGTGGAGGCGTTAATCGTGAAGCCTTTAGCGTTAGCTTCTTTGATCACCTTTAGGTTGTGATCATTCAGAACGTGGTGAGTGTAAGTGTAACCCTTGCGGCCTTTGTTTGCATCAGCCAGAGCTTCCACCATGGGGGCGTTAATGTCACCCAACAGGTGGGGCAGATCACCAGAAACATTGTGGCGCCAGATCTGGCCACGCTGGAGTTTGCGAATCGCAGAAGTAAACTCCTGGAAGTTTACGCCTCGCTTGCCCTCAGTTACAGCTTTCCAGTGGATGTTCTGGGGGCCAGACTTAGCGTAGCAACCCTTATCGTAGAACGGGCAGGTTGCAGGGCAGGTCTCACGGCTGCTGGTGCTCACGGGGATGGGGCCAGTCTTAGCGTTGCTGCTGATGGCGGTGAGAGCAAAATTCATGGCTCGGGTGTCGGTTGAAGACTTGAGAATCCTAGCAGGTGGTGGGGGCTGGAGAGCCCCCTGTTACAAAGCTTAACCTTTGGCCAGCCAGTCAGAAACTGACATCACCCAGCCCTCACTGTGCCAGGTGTGGAATCGGTCACGCTTAAACTGCTCCCACCGCTCAGCCGTCAGCTGGTGCCCTTCCACCCATACGGGCTCGGTGCTGGGCTGGGGCTTGGCTTGGCCCAGCCTGGCTCGGAACTGCTCGGCGGCAGCATCGGCCTGGCTCAGCTCAGCGGTCAGGCCAGGGTTGTGCTCGGTGTTGAACATGGGTCGTTTGCGACTGCCCCAGAATCCTACAGCAAAGGGTGAGCCCTGAAGCCCACCCCTGTTACAAAATGAAATATCTACATTTCCAGCTGCCAATCCTGGTCCTTTGTAACATTAACCCAAAAGAAGTTCCTGCCATTCATACTACGCAGGAAGACTTTATCACCTTTGGATTGTTCGATGATACAATGCTCGCAGGATTGCATTAGATTAGCGAACCTGTTTTTGGCCTTCTTTGAGATAGGCTTGACTGACACAATTGTTTCCATTAGAGAAACCTTCTCTCGAAACTACGAAACAACATTAGCATGAAAAGAATAGCAAGAACGCCAGTCATTTACAATTTGTAATGTGTGTGAAAGGGGGGAATCTCACCCCCCATAGATTCTATCAGACGGTGGTTTGCTTCAGCTCCTCAGTCTTACGGGCGTCTGCAATTGTAGCACCGATGCTAACCTTCATGAGTTGTTCATCATTAGTGAGCAAATCACTAAGGAATTGTGCATAGGTTTCGCTTGCAGTGAAAGCGTAAGCCTTATCAGGATTGCTCTGATAAGTGATAATAACATCAGTGCTATCTACAGTGATAGAGTTAATAGCACTGGATTGGTCAACAGTAAACTGACGGTGAACGGGTGAAATTGCAACAGTCATGGTTGTTTTTTGAATGAACAATAATAATTTACAGGTTAGGGGCTGAGTTGTCAACCCCTTTGTGCCACTATCAGAATTGGATTTCGTCTAGTGTGGGCTCCATAGATTCATCCTCAGAATCTACAGAAAGCATGTCAAGAATGGTGAGAATCTCATCACCAGTTTGGCCCTTGCGAAGCATCGAAATCAGCAGCTCTTTAGACATAATAAAACCTCAGTAATCAATGTTAGAGTTAATATATTCTGCAAAGAATTGTTCGTTGTCATTCTCTGCAGGAATTAGGATGTCGTCTTCCCAATCGAAGACTTCAGCCTCAAGTTCAACAAAATCGAAGGTGTCCATTGGTTCAGTAGTGAACAAACGTAGTTTGACATGGGTGGGGGCTGGTGTCAACCCCCTGATTGATTAGGGTTGCTTATCAATCCTCTAGCAGTTCGGGATTGTATTCTTCAACCTCTGTAATCAATTCTTCATCAGAATAGGAAGAGAGATTGTCTTTCAGAGTATCATAAACTATTTGCTCCATAGTCTTCATGTCCATACCATCAATAATCTGCTGAACATAATTTTCAATCAGCGAATCACGGTCAAAGATGTTAGTCATGAGTGGTTCAGAAGTGAACGTTGATAATGTAGCAGGTGGGGGCTGAGGCGTCAACCCCCTGAATGATAAGTGTTACTAATCAATCGAAGAGAAATTAGTACACACAGCATCACACAATTTAGATACTAATTCATTCTGCTCTTCATCATACTCATCTCCCCAAGTATCATAGAAGAAACTTTCAATGATACATTCAATGTCACTCATGAGTTGTTCACGAGCAGACAACATTTCGAGTTTGGTTTTCATGGGGTGGTTCAGAAGTGAACGATGTAAGTATGACATGGGGGCTGGCCTTCGTCAACCCCCCGATTGATTAGCAATACTAATCAGACATCATAGCAAAGGTATTCCATCATCTCTTCTTTATACATTGCAGCCTCAGCTTCAGTGTTAAATTTAACACCTGCGAGGAAGTTATAATGGTCAACCCAAGATGCACACCATGTCATTTTGTAGTCATGGTTTGCAAATG
>JACCEC012379997.1_pt1 | contig 12438 bp, 11 predicted proteins | sample 7450121 | NCBI WGS metagenome assembly JACCEC01 (sample SAMN15323455, study PRJNA562643) | freshwater metagenome | isolation source: river surface water | place: USA:Blue River Watershed | collected 2017-08-18 | reverse complement strand
GCCGACACGACCCTTAGCTTAGGGATTACCTCCAGCTGATCGCCTTGCCCGAGGCGTCCTTGATCTGGGTGCTCCACTGGCGGCGCACCAGATCCTTCACGCTGGGCGGCAGGGCCACATAGTCGAGTTCATCGGCTGCCTTGTCACCATTGGAAAAGACCCAATCGAAAAACTTGAGGGCAGCCGCGGCGTTAGCCGGCTTGTCCTGGGTCTTGTACATGAGAATGTAGGTTGGGTTAGTCAGCGGCCAGGAGTCCTTGCCGGGTTGGTCGGTTGTGATTTGATAGAAGGTGCGGTTCCAGTCGGCACCTGCAGCGGCGGCCTTGAAGGCCTCTTCGCTGGGCGGCACAAAGACGCCATCGCGGTTTCGCATCAATGTGAAGTTCATCTTGTTCTGCTTCACATATGCATACTCCACGTAGCCGATCGAGTTGGGCAGACGCTGAACGAAAGCGGCCACTCCCTCATTGCCCTTGCCGCCGGCGCCCACTGGCCAATTCACGGCCGTGCCTTCACCGACCTTCGCCTTCCACTCGGCGTTTACCTTGCTCAAGTAGTTCGTGAAGATGAACGAGGTACCCGATCCGTCGGCACGCCGCACAACCTGGATGTCTGCGCTGGGCAGGGGCACACCTGGGTTGATAGCGGTCAGCGCAGGGTCATTCCACTTGGTGATCTTGCCAAGGTAGATGTCGCCAAGAAGCTGGCCGGTGAGTCGAACTTGTCCCGGCTGGATACCTTGGATGTTGATGATTGGGACCACGCCACCGATGACAGTAGGGAACTGGATCAGGCCATCCTTCTCTAGCTCCTCGTCCTTCAGCGGCATGTCAGATGCGCCGAAGTCCACCGTCTTACCCTTGATTTGGCGAATACCCGCTCCAGAGCCCACCGACTGGTAGTTGATACGTGCCCCAGTGGCCTTGTTGTAGGCATCAGCCCACTTGGCGTAAAGGGGTGCAGGGAACGTAGCCCCAGCGCCAGTGACGTCTTGTGCGGCGACAGGCATCGCCGTGAATGCGGTAAGTGCCAACAGGGTGGCCAGACTCGTGATTTTCATCAATAAGCTCCTTTTGGGGTTAAACAATGAGGGTGAGAGTAGTGAGCGTTTGTGATGGTTTTGTGACAATTGCGCACATCCACCATGAACCTAGGGCTGTAGCCCGGTTAAATACCGGCTGGGCACCAGCATCGACTCAGGCACCGGATGACGCAGGTAGTCCTCGTGGCGCACACGCTCGGGCAGCACCACCTGGCGGCCTTCCCGCACCCCCCAATCCTGCAACGTGACGAGTTCACGCTGCAGTCGGAATAGTTCCTTGAAGTAGACCGAGCGAGGCAAGGCACCCTCAGCCTGATGACCGCCGCCCACGCGAGCGTGGTCCTCGTCCTCGATCTCGAGTTCGAACTCCTCGTCGTAGCCGTCCAGAAGGTCTTGCTCTAGGCGCGCGATCAGCAGATCCCGCTCGTGCGTTGTCAGGGGAAGTTGCAGGCTCATCGGATTTGGTTGCGCCGTCGAAGGAAGTCGAATGCTGGGCCTTGCGTGTAACGCGCCTGTGAAGGTCAACGCTGTCGCGATGGGACGGCGGTGGCTAGGACGGCTTCACATCAATCCGTCATATCTCGAGGACACACTCCGCGCATGCCAGTGGCCGACTCTCTTCGATTGCAAGCCAGCCGGATCCGCGGCGACGTCACCTTGGGGTGGGTGGCCGCACAAGGCGGCGGCGTCTTGCCGGGACTGTTGATCGTGCTGACCGCAGTGCCGAGTTTGTTGCCCTTGCCAGGCGTGGGCAACGTAACAGGCGGTGCCTTGGTGGCGCTGGCCATTTCCATCTGGCGGGGGCAGCAGCCACTCGATCTTCCGGAAAGGATGCGGGCGTGGAAGCTGTCGGCGGGGCATGCCGGCCGCCTGCTGAGAATGCTGGCTTGGCTGCATGACGCTGCCTGTCGGTACCTCAAGCCACGCGCGCCGGGCTGGGTGAGCGCCCGCGCCTGGGCTTGGGCGGCTTGGCCGGTGGCCGCGATGGGGGTGGTGATATTCCTGCCCATCCCTTTGGGCAACGTGTTCGGTGCGGTGGCGTTGGTGTTACTGGGGCTGGGGCACAGTGTGGAAGACGGCTTGGCCGTTGGCTTGGGCTGGCTGCTGTCTGCGCTCACGCTGGTCTACACAGCTGCCCTCACCTGGGGCGTCGGTACGATCTCACAGCGGCTTTGGTCTTACCTCGGCCCGCTGCTGGGCGTGTCAGCCAATTGACTCTCTAGGGTCAGTCGCGACGCGCGAAGAACCACAGGGCAGCCAAGCCGGTGGAGCTGAGGATGCCGCTGGCCACCAGCCAGAACCCATTCGGATCCTCCGACAGCGGCACGCCGCCGACATTCATCCCGAACAGGCCCGCCACCATGTTGATGGGCAGCGCGAGCACCGTCACAGCCGTCAATGCAAAGAGGCTTCGGTTGGACTGTTCGCTGGCCTGGGCGGCGATCTCTTCTTGCAGCAGTTTGATGCGCTCCTTCAGACCGCTCAGGTCGTTCATGACCAGTGCCATCTCGTCGGACGTCTGTCTCAGTTCGTCCAAATCGGCTGAACTGATCCAGGCTGGAGGGTGGCGCATCAACCGAGAAAGAGCACCGGGCTCAGGCGCCAGCAGGCGTTCCAAGCGGACCAGCACTCGACGCAGGAGGCTGAGGTCCGATCGGCGGTGGGCCAAGCGTCCACTGAGCAGATGGTCTTCAATGTCGTCCACCCGGTCGGTGGCCTGCCTGACGATGTGTTCCAGCACCTGCCCCTGGTACTGAATCAGTTCGGCCAGCAGCGCAACCGGAGATTGGAATGCTTGGCCGTGGCGGACGGCAAGACGCAGTTGGTCCACCGCTCGCAGCGGATGCGTGCGAGCGGTGATCAGCAAACTCGGCTGGGCCTGAATCCAGAGCGTTGCGATCTCGGAAGGGTCGAAGGCGAACTCGTAGGACACGTCATTGACCACAGCCACCAGGGAGCCCGGGGCTTGCTCGATCCGTGTCGATCGTGACCCTTGGTCGAGGGCTTCGATGAACTCAGGCGTGACCCGCAGGATTTCGATGAGCGTTCGCCGAACACTTGCGTCGCTCAGATTGAAGTGAAGCCAAAAGAAGCGGCTGGGTTTGGGCAACTCGTCGGTCTCGGACTCGAGGTGGCGCAGGCACTCCTCAAGTGTGACGCTGCGAGCGGGCGACTGGGCCTGGAACTCAAAGCCGCAGATCAGTCCGCTGGAGTCGGAGCCGTAGTAGTCAGCCCATTGGTTTTGGCTCATGGAGTCTTACCCCAGTCGGCTGAGGCATCGGAGGTGGTGGGCCCCGCTGGGTAACGAAAAGCCGCGATGTTCGGCTTTGAGTTTGACGGTTTGATGACAAATTGAATCGCAAGTCCTTGCTGAAGATGCTTGCTCATCAAACCATCATCTTGGGGTGCGATCCTGCGGCTTTGATTTCATGTGGCGCCATGAAGAGTCGACTTGTCGTCGCGATCGCTGTACTCGGGTGCACCTTGAGCGATTCGTTGTTTGCAGCGCGGCCCATGCTGACCGATGATGCGCGAACGGTCGATGAGGGCCGCTGCCAGCTGGAGTCCTGGCTGCAGCGAAATGGGAAATCCAGCGAGTGGTGGGCATTGCCGGCCTGCAGCGGCGGCAGATCTGTGGAGTGGGCATTGGGCGCTCAGCGAAACACCGCCACGGCACCGTCACCCAATTCTGCGTATCTGCTGCAGTACAAGCGGGTCTGGCGAGATTTGAGGCCGTCGGATTTCGGGGTGGCCCTCAACCTCGGCACCAACCAGGCGGATGGGCGCATCGCTCCATATGTGGTCGCGCCGATCTCGTGGGCCAATTCCAACGAACGCAGCTTCCTGCACGCCAACCTTGGTCTTTCCCGTGATAAGGAGCGACCCCGTTTCAACCGTCCCTGGGGGCTGGCAGTCGAGCAGCATCTTGCCACCGACCTGTGGTTGATCGCAGAACGCTACGCGGCCTCTTCCGAGCAGCGACTGTTGCAAGTAGGTTTGCGGTGGTGGGTCGAGCATGAGGTGCTGCAGATCGATGCGACGATGTCGCGTGAATCGGCCTCGACCCCTCGTCCGCTGCGCCAGTTCTCGCTCGGTCTGCGCTGGATCTTCGACGATCCCCGCAAGACCGGGAACTGACGACGCCATGGCGCCAAAAGAACAAAGGGGGCCGCTGTGGCCCCCTTGTACCGACCCGGGGATCCATGCGACCCCCAAGTCCGTCAGGCGGTTCCCACCTGCCCACCACCCCGGCGGGTGATGACCACGGTGGCCGAGCGCGGCCGGCGACCGGCAGCCGGACCGTTCTGGCTGGCCGGCCAGTTGCTGGTCATCGAGGTCAAGGACCCGTCCTCACCCGGGTGCTGCACGTTGATGAACACGGTCTGGTGATCTGGCGTATGGGCCATGCCGGTGATCTCGCAGTCCTTGGGGCCCACCAGGAAGCGGCGCAGGTTGTCGCTGGTGGCCAAGGCACCACGGCGGGTCTGCGTGCCGCCGGCAGCGGTTACCGTGGCACCGTCACCCACGCGGCCGGGAACGGCAGCCAGCAGCATGCAGTTGGTCACATCGGTGAAGGCGCCGTCATCGGTCTGGATCCACAGCAGGCCGCGCTGGTCGAAGACCAGGCCATCAGGGCTTGAGAAGTCGTTGACCGCGGTCAGGCCCGACAGGTTCACATCAGCAGCCGCGGAGGCCTCGGCCCCGAAGAGGTACACGTCCCAGGTGAAGGCGGTGGCGCTGGTGCCTTCCTTCCAACGAACGATGTGTCCGTTGACATTGCCGCGGTTGGTACGCGTCGTGCCATCGGGGTTGGTGTAGGTGTCCTCGTAGAAGCGTGGGTTGGCGGCGTCAGGCCTCAACTGGTTTCCGGTCGGATTGGCGCTCGGTGCCACACGGTTGCTGTTGTTCGTCATGGTCATGTAGGCCTCCATGTTCAACGGGTTCACCCCGCCCCACTCCGGCCGGTCCATCTTCGTGGCGCCACGCGCATCAGCAGCCAAGCGTGCAAACGTCACCACATCAGCTTGGCTGGAGAAGGGATAGAGCGCGTTCGTGGCGTCCAGTCCGTTCTTGCCATGGGTGAGCTCGAGCCACTCGCCAGTGCCGTCGGCATTGAACTTGGCCACGTACAGCGTGCCCTCGTCGAGGTACTTGGCGCCGGCAGCCAGGCCACCGCCCACGTCCTTGGGGTCCCACAGGGCCTTGGAGACGAACTTGTAGGCGTACTCGTTGCGCGCATCGTCACCCGAGTAGATGACGATGGGCTGGCCGGCCACGGCCGGCGCAGGCCAGGCGCCCTCATGATTGAAGCGGCCCAGGGCCGAGCGCTTCACCGGAACCGAATCCGGTGCAAAGGGGTCGATCTCGATGTTCCAGCCAAAGGTGTTGAAGATGTTGCGGTAATCGTTGGAGGCGGCTGCACCGGTGACCGCTGAGTCCCAACGGGCAAACAGGTCGTCGGTACCCGCCGTGTGCCAGCGGTAGGCAGAACCACGGCCCTGCGGCAGGCCATAGCGATTGAACGCCCGGACTTCGGCAGCACTGCGCTTGGCATCGTCACCCGCTGCACGGGCGATCACGTTGAGGTAGTTCTCCTCACAGGTAAGGTAGGTGCCCCAGGGGGTGTAGCCGTTACCGCAGTTGTTGTTCGTGCCGCGCGTCATCGTGCCGTCAGGCGAATACTTGGTCTTGACCAAGTCGCTGCCGCGCACGGGACCGCTGAAGGTCATCGGTGTGGCCGAGTGGATGCGGCGGTTGTATCGTGAGCCGCGGACCATACCCATGTCGGTGCCGCTTGTGCCGCGCTTGACTTCGCAGATCGACACGCCGTGGGCGTAGATCTCCTTTTCGACCTCACTGGGAACGCGGTTGGTGCCGGCGGTCAGGCCATTGGGGTGCAGGCCAAAGGGTTGCACGACATATTCGTGATTGACCGCCAACAGGCCGCGGTCTGAACGGTCGGCGGCGAACTTGCCGTCGTCGCTCAGGCCAAAGTACCAGATACCGTCGTGACCATCTCCCACTCGGCGCTGGTACGAGTCGGGCGTTTCTGACCCGTCGTTCTTCCAGCTTTCATCACCGAAGTGCAGCGGGTCACCCAGGGCGTGCAGCACGCTGACCTGGTATCCCTCGGGCACGGTCACCACGTCGAGTGTGTTCTTGGCCACGGCCGTGAATCCAAGCGCCAGTGGCTTCACCTCTGGGGCGGCCACGGGCACAGGTGTCGGGTCGCTGCCACCGCAGGCCGACAGGCCGGCAGTGCCCAGCAGGGCGGCTGTGGTGGCGCTGATGCCACCCAGGATCGTTTGGCGGCGCGACACACGGGCGGCCAGTACGTCCTCGAAGTGAGGATTGGTCGATGGGTTGACGATTTCGTCTTCGTATTGGCTGGTAATGGCTTGGGGAAGTTGTTGATGCATGACAGCTCCAGTTGGGAAGGAAATTCAAGCTGTTGGGGATGCTGCCAAGCCGTGATGACGAGATCATGAAGACGGCGTCTTGCACATGGGCCAACGCCGCCTTGACGGTCTTGCAAGTCAGTGCGTTTCCCTGGGGATCTACACTTCAACCATGAACGCTCGTCGCAGCCTCATCCGAACTGGCCTGTTCCTGGGCCTGCTCGCGTGTGCGCTGCTGGCGCTGGCGCCGACCCTGGCGCGTGCGCAGCGTGCCCTGCAGTTGACCGATCCGATGTGGGTGGCCCTGCACGAGGTTTGCGTGGCGCAAGGGGTGCTTAAGGTCGTCGATCCATCCGATGACCAACCTGTCACGGGCAATCATGACGATTGCCGTTATTGCCACGGGGCGGCCAACCTTGGATTGCCGCCATCCTCAGAATGGGGGCCGCATACGCCCCGTCTCTCCAGCCTGGGTTATCCCCCGCTGTACTGGCAATCGCCCAGCCGCTTACACGCCTGGCTCACGCCGGCCCCACGCGGGCCGCCTTCCCACTCCTGAGTCCGCACCGGCCTCGATGGCCGCACGCCTGCCATGGCAGTGCGCCCTCTTGAGGCCAAGAGCACGTCGCTTCGCGCGGCGTGAGTTCTCAGTGTTCAGGAGTACCCATGTTGAATCCCCATCGGGGCTACGGCCCCCGTTGCAGCCTTGGCGCGGTGGCTGCCGCATGCGGCCTGCTGCTGCAGGCCGCACCGACAACCGCATCCACGGTCACATCAGCCCCTACACCCCCAGCCCTTGCCAGCGAAAGCATCACCGTCACGTCCACCCGCGAAGCGGTTCGCCTATGGGATGTACCGGCTTCCATCGGTCTGATCGGCAGCCGCAGCCTGCGCGAAACGGCACCCGCCCACCCCCAGCAGATCATGAGCCAGATCCCGGGCGTGGCCGTTGCAGTCACCAACGGTGAAGGCCACACCACCGCCATTCGGCAACCCTTCACCACGGCCCCGCTCTACCTATTCCTGGAAGATGGCATACCCACCCGACCCACGGGCTTCTTCAATCACAACGCGCTGTATGAGGTGAACCTGCCGGACGCCGCGCGTATCGAAGTGGTGCGGGGGCCGGGATCCGCGCTCTACGGATCGGACGCCATCGGTGGGCTGGTCAACGTGATCACCCGGGCGGCCACACCCTCGCCTGCGAGGGGCGGCACGATCGAGTTGGGAGCCTTCGGCTGGAAGCGCCTCATGGGTGAGGCACAGTGGGCGCAAGCCAAGGCGGGCACCGATACCGGACTGCGCGTGTCGCTCAATCGAACCCAGAGCGATGGCTGGCGGGACGCGACGGCTTACGACCGCACGAGCCTTGGCCTGCGCTGGGACCACGCGCCATCGCAAGGCCTGCGCGTGAAGACGATCATTTCTGCCACCGATATCGACCAGCAGACGGGCGCCAACACGCCCCTTCCCCTGACCGACTATCGGCAAAACCCGAGGCTCAACAACTTCTCGATCGCCTTCAGGCAGGTACAAGCCCTTCGGGCATCGAGTGAATTCGAGTGGAGCCAGGGCCGAACGCTGTGGACGCTGACGCCCTATGCCCGGCTCAACGGCATGAAGCTCAACGGGTCCTTCAACCTGGCTTCGGATCCGCGAATCGAGGATACCGAGGTCAGCTCGTTGGGGCTCTTGGCCAAGGTACGGCATGACATTTCAGCGGCGTGGGACCCGCGCGTGATCCTGGGCGTGGACCTGGATCGCAGCAGCGGCTCCCGCACGGAAGATGCCTTGAATGTGAGCCGCACCGGAACGGGTGCATCCACCCGCTACACCGCCTACACCGTGGGCCCGCGTGTCTACGACTACGCCGTGGCGGTCAGCAGCGTTTCGCCCTATGCACAGATGGAGCTCAAGCCGCTCGACTCGGTTCAGCTGACCCTGGGGTTGCGGCACGATTCGATCGGCTTCGATATGCAGAACCGACTGAGCCCAACTGGATCGGCCAGCGGTGTACCGGCCCACACCGTGGCCGGAACCCGGTTCTATGGGCAGTTGCCCGATGCCGACAAACGGTTCGAGCGGCTGAGCACCAAGTTGGGCGCGACCTGGACCCCTTCGCGAGACCTGAACCTCTTCGCTTCACTGAATGAGGGGTTTCGTGCACCCTCGGAGTCGCAGCTGTTCCGTGGTGGTCCGGCGGCCAACCCCGTGGACGCCAGCAACCGCGCCCGCCTGGCCCTGGGCCTGCAGCCCATCCAAGCCCGCCAGGCCGAGGCCGGCTTGCGCACGCAGTGGGGTGCGGTGTCGTCCGAATGGGTGGTCTATCGGCTGGACAAGCGAAACGACCTCGTGACCCAAAGGGACCTGGCCACCAACCTGAGTACAGCAGTCAACGCCGGCCACACGCGGCATCAAGGGCTGGAGTGGTCGCTGGGCGCACCCCTGAACCGGCAATGGCGAGTGGACGCGGCCTGGTCATGGGCGCGCCACCGTTACGTCGATTGGGTCACGGCCACGGCGAACTTTTCCGGCAAGGAAATGGAATCGGCCCCACGGGTGGTGGGTAACACACGGTTGAGCTGGCGGCCAGACAACACGCGTCACCTTCAGCTGGAGTGGAGCCGCATCGGCCCCTATTGGCTGGAGGCCTCCAACAGCAGCACGTTTGGCCGGTATGAGGGTCACGATGTGTTCAATCTGCGTGCCAGCCACCGATTGAACCGACAAGCCCGCCTGTTCATGCGCGTGACGAACCTGCGTGACACGCGCCATGCCGACAGCGCGTCGGTCTCGTCGAACACCGCGGTGTACTCGCCTGCGCTGCCACGCGCCGTGGCGCTGGGATTGGAGGTGAATTGGCCATGAATCGATTGGGATGCCTTGGGTCCGGCGGGCGTATGGCGCTGGGTGCGCGGGTGGCAGTGCTGGCTCTGATCCCGCTGATCGCGATGGTGGCAGCCCTGCCGGCTAGGGCTGCCCCGTCTCACACGGAGGGTGCATCGACCGCCAAGGAAGCGACATCACCTGCAGCCGCTTCGGGCCACTCGGCCGCGCAGCGCCCGGCTCGACAGCGCCCTCCCCCGCTGGCGATCGGGGCGGCCTTTGCACCCGACGGTGCACTGTGGACCGTGGGCTTGGATGCGCAAAGGCGCCTGGTGCTGCAGCGCAGCCGTGACCAGGGACGAAGCTGGCAGGAGCCGCAGATGCTGGACGTGGCCGGTGACACGGTGGTGGCCGATGGCGAAAACCGCCCGAAGCTCGCGTTCGGACCTGGTGGCCTGGTGGTGGTCAGTTACACCAAGCCGCTGCCCAAACCCTTCACCGGTGAAGTGCGCCTGTTGCGATCGGCCGATGGTGGAAAGACCTTCGCCCCGCCAGTCACGGTGCACGCGGACCGTTCCATCATCACCCACCGCTTCGAGTCGATCCTGTTCGACCGTAACGGAACCCTGCACACCGTGTGGATCGACAAGCGCGACGGTGAAGCCGTGAGAGCCACGGGGCGCCCCTACCGCGGCGCGGGCATCTACCGAAACGAGTCACGCGATGGCGGTCTGACTTTCGGACCGGATATCAAGGTGGCCGACCATTCCTGCGAATGCTGCCGAATCGCTCTGGCCCCCACTTCCGATGGCGGGGTGGCGGCGATGTGGCGGCATGTGTTTGAACCGAATGAGCGGGACCATGCCTTTTCGACTTGGACGGGTGCAGACAAGCAGACGGTTGACGCTCCGGTACGCGCCACCTTTGACCGATGGGCATTGGACGCCTGCCCGCACCACGGTCCCGGCCTGAGCGCCGCCGCTGATGGCGGCTGGCATGCGGTGTGGTTCGGCATTCGCGCCGGACAGGCCGGCGTGCGCTACGGGCGCCTGGATGCCATGGGCCGACCACTGTCATCGGTACCCGTGCGCACCGTGCCCGACCCCGGCGCGGAGCACGCCGACGTGGCCGCCATCGGGAGTCAGGTGGTGGTGGTGTGGCGCAGCTTCGATGGGCAGCGCTTCACCATCCGTGCCTGGGTTTCACGGGATGGCGGGCAGCGGTTCGAGCTGCGTGAACTGGCGCACACCGTCCACGCCAATGACCAACCCAGGTTGGTGAGCGATGGCACGCGTTTGTGGCTGCTGTGGCGCGATGTGCACCGTACGCAGGTGGAGGTGATCGATGTGCACTAGGTATTGGAAGCGCGTGGCCCAGGCCATGGGGCGGGGCCTTGTGGCGGCTCTGCTGCTGCACATCGCCGGTGCGTCACATGCGCAGACGGCAGTCGCCCCCAGCCCGCGCAGCGGGCCGCACCAGGTTGAACCCTTCGACGCTGCCACGATGGCGACCTGGCGCTCCACCCTCACACGGCCCACCTGGGTGGTGTTCACCGCCACCTGGTGCGCCGTCTGTCCCGCGGTCATCGCCGACATCCAGCGCGTGGCGCGCGAACACCCCCTTCGTCCTCGGGTGTGGGCGGTGGTGATCGACGTCGCCCCGGGCGATGACGACGCCCGGCTGCTGTCACATGAGTATCTGCGCCACACCGACCGACTGCTGGCATTCGATGGCATACCCGCGGCGATTCGTCACGGGGTAGACCCAAGCTGGCGCGGCTCGGTGCCACATGTGGCCCTGATGGAGCCCGGTGGCCGGGTGCGGCTGTACAGCGGAAAACCGCCCCTAGGCGACCTCATGCGATGAGCGCGCCGGCTTAACCGGGACAGTCGCTTTTCGATCAAGCATCTGCGAATCCCTTCGTTCCGCTCGGCGCGCTGCACCGCAATCATGGCGGCTTGGCATGAGTGCCCATGCCGTTTGCCACGAGGGATCCAACATGAATCAAGGCCGTCGCCTGCTACAGGAACTCCGTTCAGTTACCTGGCGTCTTCCAACGCAGACATTGTGGATCGCCACGACGGCACTTCTGTGTGCGTGGGCCATCGGAACAGGACCCGCACTGGCGATGGAGTCGAGGCTGCTCAACGTCAGCTACGACGTCTCGCGCGAGTTCTACAAGGACTTCAACCAGGCCTTCGCTGCGCACTGGAAGAAGTCCACCGGTGAGACGCTCACGCTCAACCAGAGCCATGGCGGCTCCAGCCGACAGGCCCGCAGCGTGGCCGATGGCCTGGAGGCCGACGTGATCACGATGAACCAGCACAACGACATCGACATCCTGTTCGAGCGTGGCAAGCTGGTGCCGCAGGACTGGGCCAAACGCCTTCCCCACAACAGCGCCCCCACCACCTCGGTGTCCGTGATCCTGGTGCGCAAGGGCAACCCCAAGAACATTCGCGACTGGAGCGACCTGGGTCGCCCGGGCGTTAGTGTCATCATCCCCAACCCCAAGACCAGCGGCAACGGCCGCTACACCTACCTGGCCGCCTGGGGTGCCGGGGTAAAGGCTGGGCTGAGCGCAGACGCCGCGCGGGCCTTGGTCACCCGCATCTTCGCCAATGTGCCGGTGCTTGACGGTGGCGGGCGCGGCGCCACCACCACCTTCGCACAACGCAACATGGGTGACGCACTGGTCACCTTCGAAAGCGAGGCACCGCTGATCGAACGCGAGTTTGGCGGCGGCTTCGAGCTGATCTACCCCAGCCGCACCATCCTGGCCGAGAACCCGGTGAGCGTGGTCGACCGCGTGGTCGACAAGAAGGGAACCCGCAAGCAAGCTGAGGCCTACCTTCAGTTCCTCTACACCGAAGCCGGGCAGGAATTGGCCGCCAAGCACCACATCCGCCCACGCGACCCCAAGGTGCTGGCGCGTCACGCCAAGTCCTTCCCCAAGGTGAACACCTTCACGGTGGATGAGGTATTCGGTGGATGGACCCGTGCGCAGAAAGAGCACTTCAACGATGGTGGCCTGTATGACCAGGTGATCGCCGCGGCCAAGGCCCGCTGAAGGCCGTTCATGGTCCTGTCGCGCACGCTGCTCAAGCGCCACACGGTGTTGCCGGGCTTCGATCTGGCGCTGGGCTTTGCCCTGTTCTACCTGGGCCTGAT
>JACCEC010120876.1_pt1 | contig 12438 bp, 15 predicted proteins | sample 7450121 | NCBI WGS metagenome assembly JACCEC01 (sample SAMN15323455, study PRJNA562643) | freshwater metagenome | isolation source: river surface water | place: USA:Blue River Watershed | collected 2017-08-18 | reverse complement strand
GAGAATGTATTAGCTATCTTGCAAAACCACTTGTCAAAATGTCTAATGATGATTTTCTTGATCAGATTATGATGAAGATTTATGAAGATACTGGTGGTGTGCCATATAACGCAGAAGACGTGTGTTGTGATTTTATTCGCTGGATCACAAACTATATCAAACCAGGAAATGATTATGATCATCTTGATCTTGATGCTGTTTGGAATTCGAGTAAAATTATTCACCCATATGGTCGCCAAAAAGCAATGTTAGATTTAGGTCTTGTCAAAAGCTTTAATGATTTTAATGGAGTCTTTACAAAAGATCAAGTATTAAAACAAAACAATTTAACCGAAAAAGAATATATCAAAATGGTTAAGTCACATCCTCAATATTCTGATTGGACTTGTTCTCTAAGTATTTTTTCCTAGATTCCGCCATTTTTGCTTTTGTTTCAGGAGAATGTTTTCTGCCTTTCATAGCTGATTTTCCATACATGGGATTTTTTTCTCCAGAAAATTTTCCCTTTAATGCATCTGAAATTTTTTCTTTAACTTCATTTGGAATATTTTTACCAAGCCACGGAGGATTTTTCTTTGCTGGATTTTTATCACCCTTCCATTGCCCCTTTCTATTTTTTCTCCAAATTTCTTTTGTACTTTCTTTAACTTTTGTTCCCGTTCTTGCTTCACTCATTTTTTTCCTGCTTTCAGGAGAATGTTTTCGACCAAACATTGGATTATTTTTTCCATTTCCAACAAATCCCATGTTTCGGGGAGATTTTCCCGCTATGCATTTATTTACATAAAGCGGATTAGTATTTACATTTAGAGCAAAATGAAATTTCGATTCTGTCGATATAGCTTCATCTGGTGTTGAATGATATGTTATAATTCGTCTTTTAAACAAATGAGGATTATATTTTAGTTCTTTTTTCCAAATTAATTTATATTCTTTGGATGATATTGATCCGTGATATCCTTTGTTAAATTTGTCTAAAGTGGTTGAACCAATATAGAATGGAGGAAGTTTATTTCCGAAATACGTAATTAAATACGTGATATATATTTTCATGCTGCGATATAGTTGATGTTATTGTAGAACTGTTGGGAACGCCAATTCCGCGAACAGTATTAATTATATTTATAAAAATATTGTTTACAAAATATAAAAATGTTGTATAATATAAACAATATAAAGATCTATGCAAAACACTCTAACTGATTTTTATGATAATGACTATAAAAATATAGTCTATCCAAATACATGTGAAGTGCCATTGAAAAACGGCAAGCCTACTTGTAGTTGGATGAAAAATTGGAGTCTTGATGAAAGACTTGATAAGTTCTTTGAATTTTGTCGTGGTTTTGACGAAAGGGATGATATGCTCCTGCGAGAAGATTATCAAATTTTTAGTCATCGCTTGCATTGGCATGAACATTCATTTGTTGATCTTATGCAAAATGTTACCGACAATCGTGATCGGCTATGGTATACTCTTGTCTTTAGTTTTAGCAATGAACATTGGGGCACATTAACAAAATTGATGAATGAAGGCATCGAGGCATGTCGATCTCATTTTGAGCATAATCGCCATGCTCGTAATGATCTTTTTCAGATTTACTATCCAAAGAATACAAACGTCAAAGAGTGGTTGCTGGAAGGTCCGTTGAAAGCAGCAAATGATATGCATCATATACTCAATGATATTAGCAAGCCATATACTATGATGGGCTTTGCTAAATTACTTGAAGCATATTTTAAAAAATATCAAAACTTTCGCAGTCCACTCTATCCTTGCAAAAATACTGCAAGATATATTGCAATGGCATATCCGCATCTTGTTGATCCAGAAAGTATATTATTTGGTGGAACTGGTCACTTTGATGGTTTACAACAGATCTTTAATAGTGTATATTTAAATGGTAAAGTTAAATATAGCATCAACTCTGATGGCGAATTTATCTCAGAAAACAAATATGCAGATATGTGGTTAGAGCAAATGACGATTTTAGCAAATGATCATCGTAATCCAATACGTGAACAGATGTGGTTAAATCTCGAGGATAAAACGTGCTTTCAATACAAACATATTGCGATTAGTCATGGTGTTAAAAGTCCGACAAAAAGAATACCTTATAACTGGATATTTGCAGATAACTTTGATTTAGCAAAGAGAAGTGATGGCAAAAAAGTTTTTATATCATGAAAATTATTACAAATCCCATACAAAATATACCAAAGCTTAAGAATAGTCACGTACTTGGTTGGAGTAGTGTTTGGAGTGATCAGCTGCAAGCAGGCATCAATCACTCTTGTGATATTGACATTTATAATGCAGAGACTGTTTATGTTGAGCATGGTGTTAATTTCGGAGGCACACTAAATCTTTTTGGTGGTGCAGATAAAGCTCTCTATGATAAAATCAATCGTCTTGCTGCGTGTAAGAATATTATTAGTCTTGATATACCAATGCCAGATTATGGCGAACAACTGAGTAAAAGAATTGGAGCAAGTTCGACCTATGAAAAAATTGATCAGAGTTGGACAGATGCGCTGAGCCAACGATTTAAGAATATTCCAGTTTTAAAGCAATCTGATCTATTTGAAGTTTGCACTCAGCTTGATGGTGTAACATTTGGTGATAGTCATAGTCCATCCTATTCACGATTGACTGATGTTGTATATCGTAAAAATGGTCGTACACTTTATGGCTGTCTCAAGCGTGGATTGATACATGAACTTGAAGATGCTCCACTAAAAGGCACAGTTACATTTTGCTTGGGTTCAATTGACATTCGCCATCATATGTTGCGACATGAATGCTTTGATCTTGATGCACTGCTTACTGAATATGTCAAGCAAGGCGATGAGATTGGGGTCAAATATGGTTGCGAAGTATATTATGCTGCTCCAGTGCCAATTGAATATGAAGGACGCAAATTGCCAAAAACTGGTTATTATAAAGGCACACCATACTATGGCAGTCGAGATCAGCGTCTTGAGCTAACGCACCGTTTTATTGATACGCTAAATAAAAAGTGTGGTGGAAGAATCGTAAGTCCACCTGATTCATGGTATACTATGGACGGTGAGAAATATGCAAAAACATTTATGGAAAATAGTAGCAGCGTACATATTTCTCCAGAATATTATAGAAGAAAGGATTGGGGTCAAACATGTTTAATGTAACAGATAGCACAGAAAATAAAGATATACCGATGGGCATGAATCGAGCAGAAGCTCGTGATTATTATCGTGAAATTTGGGGAGATTTTAAAAGTAAAGTTGATGATCCAATTGTTGAAACATATAATGATAAACATATATTGCGCGCAGATCTTGCACCGGGTGGATTAAAGGCATTTGGTGCAGAGCGAGTTGTTGCAGAAAGTCCTTATGATACCCTTGTATATTGTGCACCAAGACAAGGTCATGCTATGGATGCTATTAGTATGCTCGCTGCACTCTACAATAAAAAAGTTGTTTTCTTTTGTCCATCAAGTAAAGAGGTTAGTGATCATCAAGCTGCTCTTTTTGCATATCCTCATGTTGATATGAGATTTGTTCGTATTGCTGCAATGCCAGTATTGAATGGTTATGCTAAGCAATGGGCAAGTGAGAATAATGCTCAATACTTACCGTTTGGATTAAGTGGACATACTATGGTAACTGCAGGTCTCGTGAATATGTGTGATAAGATTAGTGCACAGCTTGGCTATGAGCCAAGCGAGATTTGGTGTGCCGTATCAACAGGCACAATGACGCGTGCATGTCAAATTGGTTGGCCTGAGGCAAAGGCCTATGGTGTTGCAGTTGCTCGTAATATACATAAAGGCGAAAAAGGAGATGCAATTGTTGAATCTGCGAATATGCCGTTTCTAAAACCACATCCACTTGCAAATAGTGTGCCATTTCCAACAACTGCGGCCTATGACGCCAAAGCTTGGCCAGCATTTCTCGAACGGGGAAGCAAACGTTCTATCTTTATGAATGTAGGAGCAGATGCCCATATTAATCGCAATCTCTCCAAAGTTGATATATCCAAAATCAATAGCTATCGTGAATGGCATGATTTTGGGGACTTTGAAAAAAATAGAGCTTTTAAGTAAAAAGTTATTTACTTTTTCACCAGATGTGGTATAATAACCATACATGAAAGCAAGCGAATTAATTGATAAACTAAATAGCGGTCAGCTAACAATTGAATTTACAAAGGTTGATGGTTCTCATCGTGTCATGAAATGCACACGAGCTATGGCTATTATTCCAGAAGAACATCATCCAAAAACAACTCAAACATCTGAATCTTCAATTCGTGTATTTGATCTTGAAGCACAAGGTTGGAGAAGTTTTATTTACGAAAATGTAACAAACATCTATGAGTAAAAACACAAAAATTCTTGATAAGCGTGGTAATATTGCTGCGCCTGATTTTAAATATACTGGTGAAGAGCCAGATTGGAATGATGCACTAACGCTTAGTGTTGAAGATTATTATAAGCGCCGTGGTCGCGCATTGAGTTTTTATGCATATTATTGTGACGCTGGCCAATTAAAGCCATTTGTGCTTAAATGGATGAAAGAGAATGGCTATAAAAAGGTTGATGTTGATGCTATTGACAATGCACCAAATTGGCAGCTAAGTGGTACAGTTGGTAAACTTTGTCGTATGTTGCAACGAGGCATGCCTGATTTGCACGTTGATTCAAATGAATATTTTAAGAGATATGCTTCTGAGGAAAATCCAATCAAATATCCAGAAAGCGCTAGTGTAACAATTAAAAAAGAAATTGGCAAAGCTTTAGTTGAAATTGCAGAGAATGCTGGTGTAAATCAAAAGCCAGATAAACCCAAAAAGGCTGTTGCAAATCCATATCAACGTACACTTGATCTTGTTGAAACAAAAGTTTTGCCTGAGCTTGAATGTTTTCTTGATAGCATTGCAAAGGTTGATAAAAGCATTTCACCTGCAAAAATGCCACAGTGTGATATTGTGTCAATCCTAAATGCAGAAAAGGTTCCACCTATTGCAGCAAATGTTTTGACTAAATGGATTAATCGTCATTTGAGTGAATTTGCTATGGCATATGAAAAGTCATGCAGTCAACTTGTTCAAGGCTATAGTTTCTTGACAAGAGCGCAACTTAAAAAAGTTATTGAAACTTTTGAAGGCATGTTAGGTTCTCTTGAAACATATTGCAAAATTAAAAAAGCGACACGCAAGACTCGAGTTAAAAAACCTAAGGCTGCTGGTGCACAAGTTAAAAACTTAAAATATGCAGTTGACAGCAAAGAATATGGCATTTCAAGTGTCGATCCAACACGCGTGCCATTTGCTCAGCGTCTCTATTTGTTTAATACAAAAAATAAACAGCTCATTGCATATTATGCCCAAAATGCTTCGGGATTCGCTGTTAAAGGTTGCAGTCTGCTTAACTATGATCCTGATAAAAGCTTTGCGGTATCATGTCGTAAGCCAAAAGATGTCATTGCGACATTGCTGGCTTCGACTGATAAAAAGCTTGATAAGTTCTTGGAAGAAATCAAGAAAAAACCAAAAGCAGTTAATGGTCGAGTTAACTCAAATATGATCATACTAAAAACATCAGAAAATCGATGAATCAAGATAATCGCAGAGCCTTGGGCAAATTAGGAGAAGATCTTTTCGCAAGATTAGAATATTGTGAGTTGTCAGAAGATGTCTTTGACAGCGAAAAGGACGGCATTGATATTAATGGCAAAACTGTTGAAATCAAAACACAATATCGGTTTCATAGTCGAAATCTGTTCACGATTCGTGCGGACAAACAAACGAATTTTGAAAAGTGTATGAATGTTGATCGACTGATCTTTGTTGAATATAATATTGATGATACTATTAACATTTTTGAATGTACAAATCGAAAAGATTATGTAAAATATACTACATCATATAATGTGCCAATGATTGGCTGGAATGTTGATAATATGAAAAAATTATATACGCTGCAGGACAAAAATCTGGCCGAACAAATGAGAAGTCTTTCAGGTTCACAAATACTAAAAAAATGATATTAATGAAAAAAATAGAAAAGGAAGTTATTGACACATTAGGTTTTGCTATTTCAAAAGAAGAATTTAGCAAAAGAGTAGGTCTGCATGTATATCGCGATGAAATGACTTATATTGATGCAGTAATACATATTTGCGAAGAATTAAAAATTGATCCTGAAGATATTGGTCAATTAGTTGATAATTCATTGCGTAGCAAAATCGAACAAGAAGCCAAACGATCAAATCTATTGCCTCGAAATAACAATACATTCGAATTACCAGTATAATATGACAATGTCATCATGTGAAAAAATTAGTCCTGTCGATGCATGGAGTATTTTTATTGCATGCAAATTGCATTTTACCCCCGGTAAAAAATATAATGCATTTGCCTTTAACTTTAAGGGTCCACGTTGTAAGCGCGAGACTTTTATGAAAATGGGTCAAAGGCATGCATATGAACGATTAGCCAAACAGTTTTATAGTCGTGATCAGATTATTGGTTATATGGTTAGTAATATAATCAATGGCAAAACTTGGATCAACGATATGAGCATTTCAAATTATGAAATTTGGACTGGTCGTTTACAAAACATCTATTATACGTTTAAGTCTGATATGAAAAAGATCTTGGAGATTGAGCCGAATTTCGATCAGGCTATTTGTCCTCAAAATCTATCAGATATTCCAACCATATATAGATTATATCGATCTGGTGAAATAGCATTAGAAAGTCTTGCTGCGCTTGAAATTCTACTTGGTTTTTCATCTGATCTCGATAAAAAATTGAGTGATCCTCTTGATATTTCAAGAGATTTATCACATCTGATAAGAGCTTATAGTCCATTTTTGAATCAACATGTTGATAAGAAAAAACTACGAGAAATTATCATTTCGTTATTTACAAAACAACAAAATTAGTATATACTAGAAACACGATAGTTTTTGTTTATAAAATATTCAGTAACATTTAAAATACGCGAAGCTTCTTTTTTTGATTTATATTCTATTCCGTCAACAATGACCTTTATTCCATTGTTTTTCGCGCCTTTTCTATTGTTATTATATGTTTTAGATTTTCCATCTAAAGCCCATCGATGAATAGTTCTATAGCTTTTATTTAATTTATTACATGCATCTTTTATAGACGAATATACTATTCCGTCAATTTCGATTATTTTTTCTTGATATTTTGGATTTCCACGTAGAATGCTATATGCACACTTATCTTGATATTTTTTATAAATCTTCCATAACAACCAATGAGCAATAATATGCTCTCTTCTAGTTAAATAAGTATAATTATTTTTATTATCAAGTCCTCCATTATGTTTTGGAATTATATGGTGACGGTGTAATCCGGAACCTGGTTTCCATTGTTCTCCGAGGTTTTTTCTATGATCACACAAATTATCATAAAACGATTTATAAATATTCATTATGCTGAACTTTCTATTTTTAGATGTACAAGTTTAGAACTGGTGGGAATGGCGATTCCGCGATCAGTAAATCTATTTATACACTTTTTTGTTTACATTTTAATAAAAAAGTGTATGATATAACAAAACAACAAACAAAACAACAAACAAAACAAAACAACAATATAACAAACAAAACAACAATACAACAATATAAAAAATATGAGTTTCGATAAATTGAAAGCAAATCGTCAAAGCGCTATTGATAAACTTGTCAAAGCTGCTGAAAAAGTAGGTGGAGCAACCAAAAGTTATGGTGATGATCGCATCTGGAGTCCAACCGTTGATAAGAGTGGTAATGGCTATGCAGTCATTCGATTCTTGCCACAACGAGAAGGTGAAGATCTCCCATGGGTTCGTTATTGGGATCATGGTTTCAAAGGTCCAACTGGTCGTTGGTATATTGAAAACAGCTTGACCAGTATTGGTAAAGAAGATCCATGCGCAGAAGTAAATGCTCGTCTGTGGAATAGTGGAATTGAAAGCGATAAAGAAATCGTACGTGATCGCAAACGTCGATTGCATTATGTCAGCAATATTCTTGTTATCTCTGACCCTGGTAATCCAGCAAATGAAGGCAAAGTCATGCTCTTCAAATATGGTAAAAAGATCTTTGATAAGATTATGGATATTATGCAACCTCAGTTTCAAGATGAAACACCAGTAAATCCATTTGATTTTTGGGAGGGTGCAAACTTCAAACTTAAAATTCGTAAGGTTGAAGGTTATCGTAACTATGATAAGAGTGAGTTTGATAGTCCATCAGAACTTTTTAAAGGTGATGAAGCTAGTCTCAAGGAAACATATGAAAGCTTGCATAGTCTCGCTGAATTTGTTGATCCTAAAAATTATAAGAGCTATGAAGAGCTTAAGCGTAAACTCATTGAGGTAATCGGTGAAGAAGAAGTTAATGGTTCACGTAGTATCTCTCATGTTGAAATGATTAATGAGCCAGCACATGCTGGTTTGGCAAGAGTTGCAAGTGCTCCTGAGCCTGCATCGGCTGTCAGCTCATTTGATGCTGATGACGAAGATGGCGATGATCCTCTTGAATATTTCAAGAAGCTTGCCGCACAAGGCTAATAATCATAAGATTAAATCTAAAGGTCAGAGGGCAACCTCTGACCTTTTTTATTTTAATAACCTCGAGCACTGCCTGTTTCAATGCTTGGAGCAATACGAACATTTCGATTATTGTTCGATACATTTGTCGTGCTTACATTGCCACCAGTATTTGTAACATTTGTTATAATAACTTGGTTGCCACCTGTCATTGTTGCACCTGTTGTTTCTAATTTTTGACCATTAAGACTATTAGCATTAAGTACTGGTATAATTTGTAATGTAGCACCATCTTCCAGTTCTTTTGAAATTTCTCTGATTTTATCCCATGGAAATTCATTAAATCCAGCAAATGATCCGCTTTGTATTTGTGCCAACATATTCATGCCTTCGGCAAGATCTTTTACACCCATTCCAATAGCAGATAAGCTTGTTAATGTTGATAATTCTTTTAGCTGTTCAATGATGCCTTTCTTTTTAGTGAAAAATCCAATTATACCACTAAATGCATCAGAAATGCCTATAGCAAAATTAGATGCAGCAAATGCACTTATAGCAAGACCTAATGTACCAATCGCTGCACTTAAACCAAGAATTTTACTTATTTCAATTTCTTTTATAAATGATTTAAAGTCATTGAAAAAGTTAGTAACTGGTTCAAGATGTAAACCAACTTTTGATAGACCCATTAATGTTGCTGCAAGTACTGCCATTGATAGCGATAATATACCAACAAATGGAGCAAATGGCACAAGAGGCAATATACTTAAACTCAAGCCAAGCATTGCTCCGGCTACCTTTAATAAGTTCATCGGATCAATCGCATTAAAAAGATTTGCAGCTTCACCTAACATTTTCATTGACCAACCAATACCAGCAATTGCTGCTGTTATTAATCCGAGACTTAATAATAATTGTGGACTATTAGAAAGTAGTTTTCCAGCAAATCCTAAACCAATTACAAGCGCAGTAATACCTCCAGTGGCAGCTGCGATTTTTTCCCATCCAATATCTTTTAATAATGATATACCATAGGCAAATGGTATCATAGCTGCACCGAGAGCTATTAAACTTAAACTTGTTTTTGTGGCAGATCCCGAAAATTTACTTATGATTGCGGTTGCTGCAAGAAATGTTAAAATTGCTGCACCTCCCTTTTTTAGATCTTCAGTATCGATCTTTGATACTAGCCATACTGCACCAACCATAGCAAGAACACCAGCACCGAGTGCTAAGAAGCCTATTCCCATTTTTTTAAATGAGTCCATGCGCTTATTAAGTGGTTCTAAAAACTTACCAATACTTTCACCGATTTTTTCAAATTTATTGACGGTAGTTTCTTTAACTTCATCAAATTTATTAATAGCCTTTATCATATTTGGTATAATAAACCATGATAAAAGTTTTACTTGTACCCAAGTTTTTACTATTTTCATGTCTTGAATCGTTTTCAAACTTTCAGCAAATTTTTGCAATGACTCAAAAAGATTTGAACTATAGTCGAATGTTTTTGAAACTGTTTTTTTCCCTTCTGTAGTATCTTCTTTAATCTGTCTCAATTTACCAAAAAAATCTCCCTCATCAAATTTTTTCATGGCCTTTACCATATTACCAACAATCATTGGTAGGAAAAAACTTGCTTTTAATGCAGGTATAATTTTAATGCCATTAATAGAACCAATAAATGATCCAAGAGCCTTTGCTGCATCATTATATTTTTGAAGTAAAGTTTGTGAACCTTTATTATCAGTATCAGTATCTGTTGTAGTCGTTGTTTGTGATTGAGTCGTATTTAATGCGGTTGGATTAGGTTGACTTATTCTAAAACTACGTAAACTATTATTTGACTGTATGAGCTCATCAATGTTTTTATTTAATTGCGTATTAATAGCGATTAAGTCTTTTGTGCTATTAATCATTCTAAAAAATAGTGTTGACAGATCTCGTATATTTCCAGATTGAGCTATAGATCCACCTCCATTGCCACCTCCAGAATTATTTTTAATCTCATCACGAATTTGTTCAAGCAGACTTTTTGATTCATCAAGAGTTTGTTTATTGTCCTTTGACGATTTTTCAAATTGCTTATTTAAATCTGTTATGCCCTTTGAAATAAGAGCGTCTTGCGAGAGACTGTCCCGCAAGACTTTTGAATCCGATACACCTCGTGCATTAAGATTTTTTATTTCGTTGATTAGATTTTGCAATAGGGTTTTATCGTCCATTTGATTTAGTTTTTTGTCTTGCTTCTTCTTCCTTTATCCATTTAACAAGCAACGAAACATAGATTTCTCTCTCCCAAGGCATCATATTATCAAGTTCCGTTAAACTATATTTATGATGCTGCATCATCGAAAAGTTAGTCTTATAATGATTTAAAAGACTATCATGGGAGAGAGCTATTCGAAAAAACTTTGTATACCACTAAGCTTATGACTATTTTCATGATTACAACTAATGCATTCAAATGTCACATCTTTTTCAAACTTAGGAGAGTTTTGAATAAGCTCTTCGATCTTGCTCAGCTGTTGACGATTAAGGCTACTAATAAAGTTATCAATTTCTTCATAGCCGGCTTCTGACATATCATAAACATTATTTTCATCAAAAATACTAGCGATGCTAGCAGCAATTGTCAACACTAGACTTTTTGCTTTATCATCAGAGTGTGCACTAATAGCCTCAACATCTTTGATTGAAATATATTTTGGTACAATGCCAATACTATCAGTAAGCATGATTTTCTTTGGCAGTTTTGTATCACCAATCATGCCAATCTGTTCAAGATTAATATTCACATGATTTAATGCACCACAACTTTCACATTTTAATCCAACTTCAACATCTTCACCCACACTTTTTGTACGAAGTTTAACAAAGATATATTCAAGATCAAAACTTGCAAGTTTTTGTGGATCAACTGCACCAAAGGTACATGCATGAATAATATCAAGCATTGCTCGGGTCATATCTTCGGTCTTGCCACTTTCTTGGGCAAGCATAAGAACTTTTTCTTCTTTAACAAGAAATGGTCGATATTCAATAGTCTGACCAGTGCTTGGTACTTTAAGAGTATATTTCGGAGTGTTTAATGTAGGTAATTTCATAATAAGTTATCTATACATAATTTTATTAGTAATTTGTATTATTATCTCGTATAGGTGTTAACAACTTATTTACATCTACAGGACGTGCTAAAGGAGTTGGTTCTTGTACTGGAACTTTTGATTGTTTTCTTATAAAATCACTAATCGAAGTTGCATTTTCAATTGGTGATTGTGCTGGAACGAATCCATATGGTATTGATGCAATTGGTGTTGGAACAGGAACAGTGCCATCACCTAAATCAAGTGGTTCATCTAACTGTTCGCTGCCAACAATAACAGTTCCTTTTGGTGTGAAATATTGTACATCTCTAAATGCAAAACCTACATCAAATGATACATATTCACCCTCTTGTGTATTGCTATATTCAATAGAACTAATGCTTATTGGATATGCATCTAATATTAGAACATTATAATAGTTAATGCCAAGATATTTGTCATGATCAGGTGTTCTTTCTGATTCTTGTGTAATTCTAAAATTAACAATATTTTCTTTGCGATAGCTTAATTTATAATCTTCACGAGGCATGATTTTTTCTATCCAACGATCAAATATGCGTTTAACAAACATATTTGTTGGAGCTCTAAATTTCATATTAAAATCACCATGTTTATAACCAGTTGCATAGGCTATAGGATTACGATATGGACTATAATCAACTGTTTCTATATCTTTACTTGGTATATTAACATCTTCTAAAAAATATTCAAGATCACGAATTTGATCATCGTTTTTGGCATATGGTCTCATGCCAGTAAAATCAACTTTAAAACGG
>JACCEC010543536.1_pt1 | contig 12440 bp, 9 predicted proteins | sample 7450121 | NCBI WGS metagenome assembly JACCEC01 (sample SAMN15323455, study PRJNA562643) | freshwater metagenome | isolation source: river surface water | place: USA:Blue River Watershed | collected 2017-08-18 | reverse complement strand
TATTTTCCAATGGAATGGTAATGCCGCAACATCAACAGGCGGTCAAAGTTTTTCAAGCAAAACACCTGTAATTTATACAACAGGTCAACCAGATGATAGCGTTGGTGCAGTGGGTACTTACGCATTAGTTTATGATTCAACCGATACATCAGCTGGTCATGAAATTACTTTATATTACAAGAGTGCATATGACGTAGATGGTCAAGCTACAGGTGCAACATGGCAAGTAGTTGGTAGCAACGGTTGGACAGCGGCTCATAGTGTATTTTCATTTACACCATCAGCAACATTAGCTGACAACACAACATTTACGATCGACGGTGCTACAGTAGTTGTTCAAGCCGCTGGCGCAACAGCTACATTAACAGAACTAGTTAATGCTATTAACAGCCCATCATCGGGCGGTCCAATTAACGTTGGCGCACGTATTGTTAACAATACAGTTGTTGAAGTGTTTAGCACATCTATTGATAATACAGAAATTACAGTTTCTGGTACACAGTTGTTAGCAGACTTAGATATTGTAGGTTCATCTGCAACATTCAAGACTCCACAAGTTGCAATTCAGTCGCACACACAAGTTCCACAATGGAAGCGTGGTATTACTTCTGATTACAACAACGGTCAAGCTACAGGTTCTGTATGGATTAAAACAACTGAACCAAACGGTGGTGCTCGTTGGAGAGTTAAGATTTACAATGGCGATACTCAGCTATGGGATGCCGCAGAAGCTCCATTATATGCAAACAGTGAATCCGCGTTACTTGCATTAGATGCAAACGCAGGCGGTACAGGTATTCCTGTAAACAGCGTATATGTACAAACAAACTTCAACGAATATGCTAAGAAAGAAGCAACTTTCCGTGTATTACGTAGAACACGTACAAGCGCAACAGTATTAAAAACAGTAGCAATTGGTTCAGGTACAATCGGTGCTGACCCTTACACATTAACTTTAGGTACAAGCGTTGCAGGTTCATCTGCAATTACTACAACCGAAGTTGACTGGGAAGCTACAGGCGCGGCAAGTGATGCAACAGTATTGATGAACGCTATTAACAGCGCAAACATTTCAAATGTTGAAGCAACTTTAACCGACGACAACCGTGTAGCAATTACACACAAACAAGGCGGCGAAATCCGCTTCCTTGATAACTCTGGCGATTTAGGCTTTGGCGGTACACAAAACAGTGGTATTGTTTATGCTCTAAACCCAACAGATAACGTTAACGGTACATTTACTCACGTAGCAAGCGGTTGGTATCCACGCACATTTGCTGGTACACAGCAAAGCTACTTTATCAGTGGTGATGCTCCTGCAACATTAGTAGCAGATGGCGCACTATGGTACAGCTCAGTAGTTGACGAAGTTGACTTAATGGTCAAGGGTTCAACAACATGGGTTGGTTACGGTAATGCTTACCCTGATACAGATCCAAATGGTCCAATTGTTAGTGCAACAGCACCAACAACTTTCGTAGACGGTGTAACTGCTATTGATGCAGCCGCAGACGGACAAATTTGGATTGATACTAGCGACTTAGAAAACTATCCAGTGATTAAGCGTTGGAACGGTAGTTTCCTACGTTGGGACACACTAGATACATCAGATCAAACAACAGAAAATGGTGTTCTATTTGCTGATGCACGTTGGTCAACAGGCGGCGGTACTGCAAACGGTATCGACGACAAGACTATTGCACAGCTATGGACAAGCAACTTCCTAGACTTTGATGCTCCAGATCCTGCACTATATCCACAAGGTATGATCCTATGGAACTTACGCAGAAGCGGCTTCAACGTTAAGAAGTTTGTTCGTAACTATGTTGATCTAACAGCAGACAACACAAGAATGAGTGGTGATCCAACAATGGCTAACTACTATCCACACCGTTGGGTAACTGAGTCAGGCAACCAAGCTGATGGTTCAGGTTCATTCGGTCGTCACGCACAACGTAAAGTTGTTATCCAAGCGTTACAAGCACTTGTTAACAGCAACGAAGAAATCCGTGATACAGAAGTACGCACATTTAACTTATTAGCAACTCCTGGTTATCCAGAGCTAATCGGCGAAATGGTAACATTAAACTACGATCGTGGCTTAACAGCATTCGTAGTTGGTGATACTCCAGCTCGCTTGCTACCAAATGCTACATCAATCAATGATTGGGGTAACAACGTAGCGGCAAGTTTACAAGACGATGATAACGGTCTTGTAAGTTACGATGAATACTTAGGTGTGTTCTATCCATGGGGATTCACAAGTGACAACGCAGGTAACGACATTGCTGTTCCTCCAAGTCACATGATTTGCCGTATGATCGCGCTAAACGACCAAGTGGCTTATCCATGGTTTGCACCAGCTGGTACACGTCGTGGTGGTATTACTAACGCAACAAACGTTGGTTATATTACTTCAGAAGGCGAGTTCCAAGCAGTAGCACTAAATGAAGGTCAACGTGATACATTGTATAACGTAAAAGTTAACCCAATCACATTCTTCACAGGTGCAGGTCTAGTTAACTTTGGCCAGAAGACTCGAGCAAGAAACGCAAGTGCGTTGGATCGTATCAACGTAGCACGTTTAGTAATCTACTTACGTAGCCAACTAAACAAACTTGCTAAGCCATACATCTTCGAACCTAACGACAAGATCACACGTGACGAGATCAAGCAACAAGTTGAAAGTTTATTGCTTGAACTAGTAGGTCAACGTGCTCTATACGACTACCTAGTAGTGTGTGATGAATCAAACAACACACCTAATAGAATCGATCGTAACGAGCTTTATGTCGATATTGCTATTGAACCAGTTAAGGCAGTGGAATTCATTTACATTCCAGTACGCCTAAAGAACACTGGTGAAATTGCAGGATTAGGCTAATATAAATAAGGATAAGGGAGACTAACACATGTCTATTTCAACATTAAGTAAATTATCGGTACCCTTAGCAAGTGACCAATCAGCAAGCTCGCAAGGCTTGTTGATGCCTAAACTGCAATATCGTTTTAGAGTATCACTTGAGAACTTTGGTGTATCAACACCGTCAACTGAGCTAACTAAGCAGGTCGTGGATGTAACACGACCAAACTTAGACTTTGAAGATATCGAACTACACGTTTATAACTCTAAAGTACGTTTAGCAGGTCGTCATACTTGGAACGACATCACATTAAACTTACGTGATGACGCAACAGGTCAAGTACAAAAACTTGTTGGCGAACAGTTGCAGAAACAATTCGACTTCTTTGAACAGAGCTCGGCTGCTTCTGGTATTGATTACAAGTTCGTAACACGTATCGAAATGCTGGACGGTGGTAACGGTGCAAACGTTGCTAACATTTTAGAAACTTGGGAAATTTATGGTTGCTATCTAAAGAACGCAAACTATAACAACCTAGCTTATAACTCAAATGAGCCAGCAACAGTATCATTAACAATCCGTTATGACAACGCAATTCAAAGCCCACAAGGTACTGGTATTGGTACAGCAGTAGGCCGTGGATTAGGTACGCTAACAACAGGCGGCGGCGTTTAAACCCCGGGAGCAAATATAAAAAGGACACTTCGGTGTCCTTTTTTATTATCTATGCACTTTATAGCATACGATAAATAATAGTATGGCAAACTTTTTATCAGGATTCTTTAATAACGTAGGTCAAGGCATTACACAGCCTAAGGGCAACTTAGGTGACTTTGCTCACGCCTCACGTTTATACAACGCACAAAGTTTTAGACTTGCGCCTAAGACTAAGTTCTCATATCACGTTGTTTTTAACTTAAATCCTGCGGCAATTGGTTCAACTACTTTTGATACACAGAAGCACGGTACTGCAATCAATATGCTTGTTAAAAGTATCGACCTTCCTAAATTTAAAGTTAGTGTCGATGGTGTAAATCAATACAACAGAAAAAAACAAGTACAAACTAAATTAGAATACGATCCTATTACAGTTAAGTTTCACGATGATAACGTTGGCTTAACTACAATGATGTGGAGTTTGTACTACGGTTACTACTACGCAGATGGCAGACACGGTGGTAGTGCAGGCGCCGCAAAGAATTCAAATACATCAGGTGTTGGTGGTTTGTTAGGCGGACTTGCTAGCCAAGCAATTAATAAATTTGTACCAGGACTAAGTGCTATCTTAGGAAATGCTAAAACAATTACAGGTGGTGCAGAAGCAACTACTCCTGCGGCATATCAACGTAACTCTTACAAAGGCGAAGAGCTAAACAAATTTAGATACGGTTTAGATAACAACTCTAGCGTACCATTTTTTACAAGTATTCAAATCTTTCAAATGGGGCGCCATCAGTATCAAGCATTTACACTAATTAATCCTATCATTACATCGTGGCAACATGATAACTTAGACAATAGCGACGGTGCAGGCATAACTGAAAACACTATGCAAGTAGCATACGAAGCTGTAATTTACGGCACTGGTGCAGTTAGCCAAGGTAACCCTAAAGGCTTTGCTACTGAATACTACGACAAGAGTCCGAGCCCATTATCAATTTTGGGCGGCGGTACAAAGAGCTTGTTTGGTCAAGGTGGTGTATTAGGCGGTATTGGCGACATCATGGGCGATCTTGCAAACGGCAACTTTAACTTAGGTACACTAATTAAAGGTGCTAACGTAATTAGAAACGCAAGTAAACTTACATCTGCTGGTATTAGACAAGAAGGTTTTGGTATTTTAAAGAACGCAATTGGTGCAACTACTGGCATTAACGTAAGCGGTGTATCGAATACTGTATTCCCTAAGAGTGGTGGTAACGGACAGAATCAAACTACAACGGCACTTGCTCCTGTAGAAAGAGCAGTACCACAAGCACTCACAGCAGGAGATCAATCATTAATCTCTAATACTCCGGGCGCACTAAGTAGTTTAACTAACCTTGCAGTTTCGTCAGGCGTTGTACCTGCAGGACCTAATGCTCAAGCACAAACACAAGCATTAATGTCATCTGGTAGAAACATTAAATTTAACGGACTAGCTAACAAGGTTGTTTCAAACATTAAAGGTTAACTATGGCAATAGCAAGCAACTTACCACTTGAAACTGATAAAGACTCTGGCGAGAAAGTTAAATCATTCTTTGACAAGTACTTTATACAGCAAATGTCTTTCCCATCTGAGGAAATCGACGCAGTAGTTGGATTCTTTGAAAAACGTGGATTTGATATTACTGCTAGCAACTCAACGGCGATTGTTTTAATGCAACAAGCTAGACTTGATGGTGTTAATGTATTTGAATTACTAGATACACTAAAAGGTTTGTCAGAAGTACAGCTATCAGCAGTAGTAGCAGAAGTACTAAACTACAATCGTCAAAAGACATCAACCCTAGGCTTCCGCCAGGAAGATAATAGCGAACTGCTAGAGAAACGAAATATTCTATTGTAATGGCTAAGTTCGCACAGGGGAAGTTTCAATTAAAGAACCCCGAAAAATACATAGGTAACAGAGCACCAACTTATCGCAGTTCATGGGAATGGGCTGTTATGCAGATGTTTGACAACAATCCTGCAATACAGCAATGGGCCAGCGAAGCAATTAAAGTTCCTTATAGAGACCCATTAACGGGCAAACATACTATCTACGTCCCAGACTTCTTTGTAAACTACGTTGACAAGAACGGCAAGCAACATGCAGAGATATGGGAAGTTAAACCTGCTAGTCAAGCAGTACGTGAGAAAGTAGGACGTAATAAACTTAATCAAGCACACTATATTAAGAACATGGCCAAATGGGAAGCCGCAAGGGCATACTGTAAACAACAAGGGCTGTTCTTTAGAGTAGTGTCTGAAAATGATATTTTCCATAACGGAAAACGATAAGTAAAACACTATGACTAAGAAACTAGAAGAACTTCTAAACTTGCCTGAAAATAAAGAAATTGTTAAGGGCGAAAATAGACAACCTGAATCGCAAGTAATTCGCGATAATGCACCACCTGAAAACTTGTTCAGAAGTATGGATGAGTTTGATAAGATTGCGGCTGCACTACCACAAGTTAAAGGACTAGGCGATATTAGCGATAGCGAATTAGATGCCCTAGCCCAACGTGCTACAGATGCTTATGACGATTTAATGGACTTGGGTATGAACGTAGAAGCACGTTACTCAAGCCGCATTTTTGAAGTAGCTGGCGGAATGCTTAAAAATGCAATTGACGCAAAATCAGCTAAAATTGACAAAAAACTTAAAATGATTGAGCTACAGCTTAAAAAGCAAAAGATCGATCAAGATGCTAACAAGAAAACAAGCGATGATCCTGAAGAGAAAATGGGTGAAGGTTTCCTAGTTACTGACCGCAATAGCTTGCTGGCCAAATTAAAAGATATGAAATAAATATAGTATAATGGAAATTGATATGAAATCATTCACACAATACTTAACCGAAAGCAAAAAGACTTATGAATTTAAGATCAAAATTGCTGGCGATTTAAACGAAGAATACAAGGCATCGTTGCGTTCTGCAATGGAGAAATTCTCTATTGTCAAAATGAACAACGGCAAACGCACACCTATCCAGGAAGTTCCGTTAGATTTCCCTCAACTAAAGAATACTAACGTAACTGTATTTGATGTTGAAGTTAACTACCCAACAACTCCTGAAGTGCTAGAAAATTACATTGCTCAAGTTTGCTCTTGCCCACTTAGCAATATTAAAGTTGTTACAGCTAACAGCGCATCTGAAGTTTATCAAGAAGAAATGAAACAAAAGAAAGATAACCCAGAAGCTTTGTTAACTAAAGAAGAACTCGAGTCCGAAAGTGCTCAAGATGAAGTAGGCGAAAAGCGTATTTCAGATTTCTTAAAAGATTTAGTTAAAGATGCGAAGACACGCACTTATGCTAATCAACCTAAGGAAAAGGCAGTTGAAATGCCAACAACCGATGCAGGCGTTAGTCCAATCGGTTCTACGACCAGCAAAGGAAAATAATCATGGATATGAAAAAACTATTGAGCATTGTCTCAACTACGAAGCAACCGATTGTTGAGAGCGTTCAACAAATTCAAGAATGTGGTGCAATGCCAACAGGCCCAAGTGCAATCCCATCTATTCCACCAGTTAGCATGAATGTTAATATGAATGCACAAGGTGTTGATCAGATCAAGGAATTGTTAAACTTGATGAATGCAACACAAGCTACACAACTAAGTGCTCCTAGCTTACTACCACAAGCAGGTGCTCCAATGGACATGCCGGCTAGCAAGCCAATGGGTATGCCAGCAGTAGGCTTAGATGTTCCTGTATCAATTGAGCCAGCTAAAGAGCCAGAACCAGACTTAGGTGACTTAGATGCATTAATTAAGAATGCAGGTATCGGCGGCGATAAGCCAGCATCTATCGGTTCATCAAGCGACAACGCAAACGGTGAAAAATCACCACTAGGTTCAGCCGCAGAAGAAATTCGTTCAATGGCTGACAAGTTAGCAGATAAGAATGAACAAGAAGAAAACTATGCTAACGAGCCAGATGAAAAGGTTGCTGATGCAAGTGCATCAACACCAAGCGGTGACGACTTACATCGTGAGAAGAAACAATTTGCTAAGGCACAAGATGGCGACAACGCTATGAGTGTTGAAAGCATTCGTAAGCAATTAGATGCTCGCTACATGGAAATTAAAGAGTCTAAAAAAGCTAAGCCAGATTATCTAGATATGGATAAAGACGGTGACAAGAAAGAGCCAATGAAGAAAGCTGTTAAAGACAAAGAAGTTGACGAAGCATTTGACTCAGACGCTAAAGTAGGCGACACTTACAAAACATCTAAGGGTGTAGTTACTAAGACTAAAACTGGTCTAGTACACAAGTCAACAGGTGCATATGGTGGCAGTGAAGAAAAGCCAGATGACGAAGATGACGAGAAGCCAGCTAAAAAAGCTAAGAAGAAGTAAAGATTGTTCGTTGCAGTAGGAGTAGATTAAGTACTCCAAATAGGCCCTACGGGGCCTATTTTTTTCGTTAAATAAATGTATGGCAAAATCATTAGATGGCGTCCTGATTAAAAAGGCGCACAAACAAGAAACATTTACTGAAAATCAAATTCAGGAACTTGCACGATGCATGGATCCTGTGAACGGCTACGAATACTTTTGTAGAAACTTCTTTTACATTCAGCATCCTGTAAAAGGTAAGTTATTATTTGAACCGTTTGATTATCAAGTTCGCTTACTACATAGCTATCACGATCACAGATTTAATGTTAATATGTTACCACGTCAAACAGGTAAGACTACTTGTGCGGCAGGGTACTTGCTATGGTATGCAATGTTTCATCCAGACCAAACAGTTCTTGTTGCGGCTCACAAATACACAGGCGCACAAGAAATTATGCAACGTATTAGATATGCCTACGAAGATTGCCCAGATCATATACGTTGCGGTGTAACCAACTATAACAAAGGGAGCATAGAATTTGACAATGGCTCAAGAATTGTATCAGCAACTACTACCGGTAATACTGGTCGTGGTATGTCAATTTCCTTACTATACTGTGACGAGTTTGCGTTCGTGCAACCAAACATTGCAGATGAGTTTTGGACATCTATTTCACCAACATTAGCAACTGGTGGTCGTGCTATTATTACAAGCACACCTAACTCAGACGAAGATACGTTTGCTATGATTTGGAAAGAAGCAGAAAAGAAATTTGACGAATTTGGCAACGAAAAAGATGACGGCACAGGACAAAACGGATTCTTCTCGTTTACTTGTCATTGGTCAGAACATCCTGATCGAGACGACGCATGGAAAGCACAAGAACTTGGACGCATCGGCGAAGAACGTTTTAGACGTGAATACGGTTGCGAGTTCTTGGTATTTGACGAAACACTAATTAACAGTATTTGCCTAGCAGGACTAGAAGGCAAGTCTCCATTGATGAACATGGGACAAGTACGTTGGTATAAGAAGCCAAGAGAAGATATGATATACGCAGTAGCTCTAGACCCTGCGTTAGGCACCGGCGGCAACTATGCGGCTATTCAAGTATTAGAATTACCAACAATGGAACAAGTAGCAGAATGGCATCATAACACTACGCCCATTGAAGGACAAATTAGAATCCTTAAGGACATTAACCGCTTTATTGCAGATAGCTGTCCTAGATCGAACGGAAGCAATCTGTACTGGAGTATAGAAAATAACACAGTAGGCGAAGCCGCACTAGTTGTTATTAAAAACGTAGGCGAAGAAAATATTGCAGGAATGTTTATTGCAGAGCCAATAAGAAAAGGACATGTACGTAAGTTCCGCAAAGGATTTAACACTACACATAGATCTAAAATATCAGCTTGCTCACGAATGAAGCACCTAATAGAATCGGGCAAAATGAAAATTGTTTCAAAAGCATTCATTAGCGAGCTAAAAGCCTTTATTGCATCGGGCATTACATTTAAGGCAAAAGTAGGCGAAACAGACGACTTAGTATCTGCTATGCTTTTAGCAGTACGCATGAGCTCTGTACTAGCGGATTGGGATCAACGAGTATTTGACGTAATGACGGGCAAATTAGACGATGATACTGAAGATTTTGAGCCGCCAATGCCTATATTCGTTTCAAGCAGTTTCTAATAAATAGTAATATGAAAGATTTAACTACAATATCATCTGATCTGTTTAACAAGATTCGTAGCCGTTTCTCCGATATTAAGATTGGGGACGAAAAGGGTGCTATTACAACCGACCCTACAAACGCTCGTTTCTTTGATGTAAACTATACAGTAGATGGGCAAGATTTAGGTCGTGTTAATATTAAAGTTGACAACGATAGCCTAACTGTAATTTACAACAACTCTATGTTAGATGGACAAGTGGAAAGTGTTAAAACTCGTTGGTTTAACTTTTTAAAAGAACTGCGTCAATTTGCACGTAAGAGTTTATTAACATTTGACACTAGAGATATTACAAAATCTAATTTAGAAAAACGAGATTACGAATACCTAGCACAGGACACCGGAGAAACAAAAATGAGTGAATCAAAACTTTTTGGTACTAGCAAGACTAGCTACCAAGATATGGGAGAGGCTAAGATTATTGTTAAGCACAGCCAACCTGTAAACTACAATCTTCCAGCAGGACGTACACAACGCATTGAATCAATTTACATTGAGAATGCAAGCGGTGAACGTTTCAAGTACCCAAGCAGACACTTAAACGGTGCTCGCGCAATGGCAGTTCACGTAGCAAATGGTGGCGCACCATATGACGCTATCGGCGGATACATTAGTGGACTATCAGAAGAACTAAGCAAGTTACGTCAGTTCAAACAATACACACAACGTAGTGGTGTAATGGCAGAAGCAATGGGCGACTTAACAGAACGTGTTGCTGAACGCATCGATTCTATCAAACATGAAATCGCTAGCTTACAACGTCAATCAAACTACGAAGCATTTAAGGAAAATTTCCAAGTTAGTGAAACACAAGAAGTTCCAGAAGAAACTGCAAACTCTTGGATTGACGCACTAACTATTAAAACATTTAACGAAGAACTTAAAGCAGTATTCCCATACATCTATAAGCTAGTCGGTGAAAAGCGTGAAGACGAACTTCGCTATGAAGATATCATTGGTGAAGAAGTTGAAGAAGAGAAAGAAGAAGACGAAGTTGAAGAGAACAGTATGTTTGACGAGTTCGCCGACAAGATGGACGAGATTGCAAGTCTAGAATTTGAAACTGCTGATATCGAAGTTGCAGAAGACGAAGTCGAAGAAGTTGCTCCACAAACACAACAAGGTCTAACACAAGAAGTAGTTGAGTTTATTACATCTATGTATGACCCAGAAGCAAAGACATTCCCACGTGGTGAGGAAGGTGTTAAGATTGCTGTTGAGAAGAAGTTTGGCGAGAACGCTGGCCGCTTTGCACACTATGTAGTTGAGAAGTTATCAGCTAAGTCGTTTGATCCGGAACAATTTGGCTCAGATGGCGCAGGCGCAGGTGCCGGCGACATTAGCAAAGACGAAGACGAAGTAGAAGAAGGTTACAAGAACTTTGGTTCTGCGTGGGCAGAAGAATTAGCAAAAACTGTATTCGACATGAACCCTAACTTAAACACAAGTGGTCGTGCTGATGAGTTAACTGACATTGGTTTCAAGATTGCTGTAGAAAAAGTTGGCAAGAAACGTGCTCAATACGACTTTGCGTATGATGAGGATTTCACTAGCGACTTTGTATCAGCATACGGCTGGTTACAAGACGGTGGCAATCCAGAGACTGGTGAAGACGGCGAAGAGTACACAAAGAAGTATGGACACCTTCACAAAGGTACAGCCGAGCCAGCTCCAGCAGAATCTGTTGAATTATCAAGCATTCGTAAGCTAGCAGGATTATAATATGAAAATTTCTGATTTACTAATTGAAGGCGAGTTTAAAGGACAGCAAATTGATCCAAGAGCTACGAAGCAAAAGAAGGACTTGTTTAAAACAAAGAACCCTAAAGTAATTGCATTTAGAGATAGTGTGCTTGCAAAGTATCCAGATGCAGAGTTTTATGATCCTCGCCTTGCTGTTCCTAAGGACGGTAGTTGGCACATTGCCGCAGTTGTTAACGGTGAGATTGTTGACGAACTTACAGGCAATGCGTTTAAAGATCTTAAAAGAACACCTGTTGTAACCGGCGAAGTTGCAGAAGCAGGGTTTGATCCTAAAACTGGCAAACCGGTAAAGAAAGACATGGCCGCATTTGCTAGAGCATTTAAAAAGTTAGACGGCGGTGGCGACCCTTCTACTGATATAGAATGGGCTGTTAAATTAAAGATGGACGGTGTCGAATTTGATAGATTAAGATCATCCGGCGTACAACTTACAAAGTACGGAGTAGAGATGAACCGCACAGCCAACGTTCATAAACTCTTAGCAGAAGTTCCAGAAATTTCAGAATTAGAAAAAGAAATACGCGATCGTGAAGTAACTGCTACACAAAATCAGCAGTCGGATCAAATGGGCGCATTACAACACGACTTAAACATCCAGCAACTAATTCGTCAAAACTCATTAGACAAAGCAGATGCACAAGCTATGCTTGAAATGGATGTAGAAGCACGTCAAGCTATCCGTGAAAGAAAGCAAGCAATGGAATTAGAAGCTAAAGAACGTCTTGCTAAAGTCGAAATTGAAATTCGTCAAAGTCAAGAAAATGACAAGCAACGTGAGTTTGAATTAGAAAAAGCTAAGTCAAATCTCGCCCACGAAGTTCAAGTTATTCAAATTACAGCAGAAGGCGAGTACAAGAAAGCCAAGCTCGAAGCAGACTATCAAATTCAAATCAAGCAACTTGAGAACATTGACAATGCAGGTGAACGTCAAAACCGCTTAGATGTTATTAACACAGAAAAGCAAAAAGAAATTGAAACTATCAATGCCGCTACTAATGCTAGAATTAGAGAACTTCAAGCAGGCACTGACGCTAATAGAGC
>JACCEC011681998.1_pt1 | contig 12441 bp, 9 predicted proteins | sample 7450121 | NCBI WGS metagenome assembly JACCEC01 (sample SAMN15323455, study PRJNA562643) | freshwater metagenome | isolation source: river surface water | place: USA:Blue River Watershed | collected 2017-08-18 | reverse complement strand
GGATGGGCAGGCAGTCTGGCATCAGCAATACTGCCGCGCCCTTGAGGGCCGAGTACGCCCAGGCCATGGGCATCATCAACAATCAGCCAGGCATCGTACTGAATGGCGAGATCTAGCAAAGCCGGCAGGGGCGCTTCGTCACCATCCATGCTGAACACGCTATCAGTAACGATCAGGCGTGCACTGCCTTCTGCAATCGGCGTATTGGCTAGCTTGCGGGCCAAGTCATCCATGTCAGTATGCTGATAGCGCACATGCTGCGCACGGGACAGCAAGGCGCCATCGATCAGCGAGGCATGGTTGATACGGTCGGCAAAAATCACATCATGCCGGTCGGCCAGCGTAGTCAGTACGCCTAAGTTGGCAAGGAACCCGGATGGAAAATAAACGGCGGCTTCGCGTTGGGCAAAGTCGGCGCAGGCTTGCTCTAGTGTGGCAAAAATCCCGAGATGGCCGCTCACCAGTTGTGAAGCACCGGCGCCCACCCCCCATTGTTCGATGGCTGTCATGGCCCCCTGCTTGAGGGCATCATCATTAGCCAGGCCGAGATAATCGTTGCTGGCAAACGCAATCAGTTTGCGGCCATTGAGCAACATTTCTGGACCGCAGGGATTCTCCGGGGTCTTGCGTTCCCGTTTCAGAAACTCGGCTTCGAGTTTGGCTAGTGCCGCGGAGAGATCGCTCGGTTTCATAGCGTGTTCTTGTCGCGATCAGGCCAGTGTTGCATGCAGCGCAGACAGCATCTGCCCGGCAAGCCATTCGGCATCTGATTCGCTCAGCACATAAGGCGGCATAAGATAAACCGTGTTGCCGATGGGGCGCACGAGGATGCCGCGTTCCATGGCGGCCGCAAAATAGCGCCGACTAAAATCGGCCTGCGCGGTATCAATATCCATGGCCCAGATCATGCCGGAATGGCGGAAATGGCGGACAGCGGGATGGCTAGCCAGAGGCTGCAAAGCTTTAGTGATGACATTGCTTAGGTGGCGATTTTTTTCGAGCGTATCGTCCGTATCGAAAATATCCAGCGTAGCCAATGCGGCTCGGCAAGCCAGTGGGTTACCCGTGTACGAATGTGAGTGCAGGAAGCCGCGCCGCACATCGTCGTCCCAGAATGCCTGATAAATGGTGTCGCTGCTTAGTACCACGGATAGTGGTAGATAGCCACCGGTAATGCCTTTGGACAGGCAGAGCAGATCGGGGCGAATGCCGGCTTGTTCGTGGGCAAAGAAGGTGCCGGTACGACCAAAGCCCACGGCAATTTCATCGCAGATCAGATGGGCCTGATATTGATCGCATAAAGCACGCGCCCGTTGTAGGTAGCGCGGGTGATGCATGGCCATACCCGTAGCGCATTGAACCAGCGGCTCTATGATGAGGGCGGCAATTTTTCCGGCGCGCGCAATAAAGAGTTGCTCTAACGCATCGGCTGCTTTGTTGGCGACATGTTCAGCGCTTTCACCAGCCTGCGCTAGGCGGGCATCAGGTGAAGGGGCCAGGTGTACGTGTTCGTTGCGAATGAGGGGTGCGTAGGCGTCACGGAAAAGTGCGATGTCGGTTACTGAGAGTGCGCCGACGGTTTCACCGTGATAACTCCCCTGTAAGCAGACGAATTCCTGCTTCTGGGTCTGACCACTGTTCTGCCAGGCATGGAAGGACATTTTGAGCGCGATTTCAGTGGCGCTGGCACCATCCGAGGCAAAGAATGCGTGGCCGAGTGCACCGCCGGTTTTGGCAGAGAGACGTTCGGCAAGCTCAATGGCGGGCTGGTGTGTGAAACCGGCCAACATCACATGCTCCAGTTTACTGAGCTGGTCGATGATGGCGGCGTTAATAAGCGGGTTGCCGTGCCCAAAAAGATTAACCCACCAGGAGCTGATGGCATCGATATAGCGCTTGCCTTCGAAGTCTTCGAGCCAGATACCTTCAGCGCGCGCAACCGGCACCAGCGGCAGCGCCGGATGGTGTTTCATCTGCGTGCAAGGGTGCCAGACCGCAGTCAGGCTTCGTTGCAGCCAGTCGGTATTGGCGGTCATATCAGTGCAGGATGCTCGGCTGCGCCGCAATAGATTCGGGCATTTCCAGGTGCGCCAGTTCGCCATCGGCGTTGGCATACATGGGTGAGCCGCAATCGTCGCAGTATTCCATCGGGAAACGATGGTCGTGCGACACAATATCGGTGACGCCGAGGGAACGGAGCACCTGTTCTATCTCTGCGGGCATATCACCCTGCTCGTCTTCAATGCCAAGCAAGGGCCAGACAACGCCGTGATAGAGCGCATCATCATTATGAGGCCCCAAGCCGATCCGGTACTCTTCCAGGCGTTGTGCGTAGAAGGGTCCAATGACGGCCCTTTGTTTTTCGGGCGGCAGATCAATGGCTTCCGTGAGGAAGCGGACGCAGGCCTCTATGGAATGCGGGCGAGAGGCACGGTCGGCCGCAGCGCAAGCCGCATGAAATGCCTCAGGTAATAGAACGGTGATGCGGCAACCTGCCAGTAACGGCTCGAGAATTTTCAGCGTTTGCGCAGACCAGACCCGGCCGATTTCGCCACGTTCATTCAGCTGCAACGAGGTGCTGGCGGCACGCGGTTCCTGCCAGCGGAAAATAGCTTCGCCGCGAGGCACGGAGACGGCAGCAATCAGATAACGGGTATCGGATAGAAAGCGGTTGGTTTCTTCCGTGGCCTGTGCGTGCAGCGGTGCTGCTTGGCTAGTCACGAAGGAATCGGCCAGATTGCGCGTGAGTTGCGCCAACTGGGTGAATTCTCGCGGGATCTGATCCGGGCCGACCAGCATGCCCAAGAGGGCGACCTCTGCATGACGGGTCAGGACCGTTGCTTTGAGCGCATCGGCCAGTGCGGTTTGATCTTTGGCGGATAGCACGGGCGTTGGAATGGCATAGCGCGACCAGGCCAGCAGCGGGCAGGCAATGAGCAGTACATCGCGCGTGTCATCTTTGACGGTGATGACCGTCGATTCGACAACCGATTCAATCGTATCCATGAGGGCATCGTGCGCAACAGGCTCGCTTTCGCTCAGTCGAGTTAGCACCGAATTCAACGCTTCATCATCCCCATCGGTCAGCAATTGTGCGACGAGGCTCTGTAAACGCGTATGCCAATGAGTCCGTTCAAGGCGGCTGCCTGCCTGGGCAAGTCCGGTTGCCAGCCAGCTGAGCTGAGCCATTTCTCGGGACAGTCGGGGGCGTGAGCCATAAGGGGGTCGTTTCATTGTCACATTTTACCAAGCCTGGGTCCTGTGGCGGACAGCAGGGAAAGAAACAGTTTGATGCCATAATTTGCCCTAGCCTGTTTTATGGAAGAGGGTCATGCTTTTTTTACTGTCACCTGCTAAATCCCTGGATTTCGAGCCTGTTTCTGCGGATATTCCGCAGACGCAACCGCGTTTTCTGGATAAATCGGCACCGCTCATTGATATTTTGTGCAAACAATCGCCGGCCCAGATTGCCGAATTGATGTCGCTGAGCGACAAATTGGCGGTATTGAATGTGACCCGTTATGCCGAGTGGTCAGCAAAACATGAGCAACCCGAGGCCAAACAGGCCATCCTGGCGTTTAATGGCGACGTTTATGAAGGCCTGGATGCCCCCTCGCTCAATAAGAGACAGTTGGCTTATGTGCAGGATCACGTCCGCGTGTTGTCCGGCCTCTATGGGGTGTTGCGCCCCTTAGATCTGATGCGGCCTTATCGCCTGGAAATGGGCACTAAGCTGGCTAACCCAGCGGGCAAGGATCTCTATGCCTGGTGGCGTGAGAGCAATACCGCAACCGTGCTGGCTGATCTCAAGGCAGCGGGCGAACCATTGATTAACACGGCCTCGGATGAGTATTTCAAATCCGTTGATCGTAAGGCTTTGGAGAAAGCTGGTGTGCCGGTGATTGATTGCGTCTTTGAAGATTTTAAAGATGGTAAGTTCAAAATCATCAGCTTTTACGCCAAGCGTGCCCGCGGCTTATTTGTCCGGGCAGCGGCCGAAGCTAATTGGCAAACCCCGGCGGATCTGCAGAAGTTTGATGCCGAAGGCTATGGCTTTGTGCCAGCATCCTCGACAGAAAACAAACTAGTCTTCCGTCGGCGTGTTGCCTGAATCCGCAGTGAATGCCACGCCAAACAGATGAATCATCGCCGCATCGGGCGTCAGGATGGCAAAGGGGCAGGGGCGTTGTCGGGCCCGGGCCAGCTTGAGTACCAGGTTGTCTCGGCTGATCAGCAGATCGGCTTGGCCGTATTGCGCCAATTCCAGAAACATCTGGTCATCCGGGTCGCGGCATTTGGGCAGCGCTGGCAAGGCCGGGCTGTCTGCGCTGGGGCTGGGCAGCACCGTCAGATGCGCTTGATAACGTTGCAGCAGATCAGCTCGACCGGCGGCATCCAGCCTGAATTGCGGATAGCCGGTAACGCGCTCCAGCTCAGCCAGGGTGCGGTTGTTGGCCAGGCAGATGACAGCGCCATTTTTAATGGCTTTAGCCAGCGCGGCCAGCGGCGGCGCTTTGAAATGAAACAGATCCATCACGACATTGGTATCAAGTACCAGCCGCGGCGGGGGTGTCATGACTGAACCAGTGGCCATTTCAGCGCTTTCGGTCTGTGAACGCTGCGGCGCATGCTGTGCCGCCTATCGCGTGGATTTTCATCCCTCTGAACTGGCTCGCAGTGCAGAGGCGAGTGGGGTTCCTGCAGCAATGGCCATTGCGCTGACCCCGAAACTGATGCGCATGAAGGGTACCGACGAAGCGGCGCCCCGTTGCATTGCACTGACGGGCGAGGTTGGTCAGCAGGTGGGTTGCAGTATTTATGCCGACCGGCCATCGCCTTGCCATGAGTTCAACCCGTGGGCCGCGTTGGGTATTGTTGATGATGCCTGTGACCGGGCGCGTCAGCGCCACGGCCTGCCACCCTTGTCTAAAAACTAGGCGCAAAGATCAGACCAATTTGAGTAGATCGGCGTAGGCCGTTTCAAACTGGGCGAGCCCCGCCGTCTGTAGATCTTGCCCCACCTGTTCCAGATCAATGCCCAGCGCGCTAATCGCTGCCAGTTGCTCAGTCGCTGCATCAGTCGCCTGATCCAGACTTCGTTGCGCAATGCCGTGATCGCGGAAGGCAACGAGGGTGGCGTCAGGCACCGTATTGACGGTTTGTGGGCCGATGAGTTCTTCCACGTATAGCGTATCGCGGTAAGCCGGGTTCTTGACCGAGGTCGATGCCCAGAGCAGCCATTGTGGTTTGGCGCCGGCGGCTTTGAGGTCGGCCTGCGGACCGGCTTGCGCATCAAGCCAGCGTTGGTAGGCCGTTTTGCAAAGTGCGATGGCGGTTTTGCCTTGCAGGCCTTCCGGGAGTTTTGAATCCAGGGTGTTGTCCGTTCGGCTGACGAAAAAGCTGGCTACCGATGCGACATCGCCAATCCGTTCTGGTGTGCCTAGCTTTTGGCAATGAGCGACCCAGCGACGCAAGCCAGCTTCGTGTGCGGCTTGCACGGCTTCGAGCTGTTCCAGGGAGAAAATCAAAGTGACGTTGACGTTAATGCCCTGGGCAATCACGTCGGTGATGGCCTGGCAACCGGCGGCAGTGGCCGGGATTTTGATCATGGCATTTGGCCGGTTAATCGTTTGCCACAAACGCACTGCGGCGGCGGTCGTACCTGCTGCATCGTGCGCCAGCGTGGGGGAGACCTCAAAACTGACGTAGCCTTGCGCACCCTTGGTTTTGGTCCAGAGCGGCAGAAAAAGATCGCAAGCGGCCTGGATATCGGGCAGGACGACAGTTTCAAAACGGATTTCCGGATTGCTTTCTGTGCTGCGGGCCGCAGCAATCGCCGGTTGATAGGCAGCATCCTTAGTGAGCGCCTGGTGAAAAATGGCGGGATTCGAGGTTAAGCCGGCAACCGCATCTTCATGGATCCAGCGTGCCAGGGTGCCGCTTTCGATGAGTTGGCGCGAGAGCGTATCGAGCCATATTTGCTGACCCAATTGTGCAACCGCAGCAATGCGGCTTTGAGATTCGGTACCTTGTGATGTTTGTTGAGTCATAGCTGGTTCGGGTTGGCTTATGGTCAGTTTCATGTAAGGGTAGAGGCGTAATTATGACGACTGACCTGTGAAACCATCGCAAAAAACGATGATGACCGGCCTGACATCATTCAGGAAACGGCAGGAAGTTTTATCATAAAAACTAGGTGCAGTCGTGACTGTATCGTGACAAGCAAGCCAGAGGAGGCTGAGGGACTATGGGCAAGTATCAGGATTTTCATAAGCGTTCCATCGAAAACCGTGATGACTTCTGGGCCGAACAGGCACAGTTGGTCGAGTGGAAAGAACCGTTTACGCAAGTCTGCGACTATTCGCGTCCACCGTTTGTTAAATGGTTTGTGAACGGTAAAACGAACCTCTGCTACAACGCGGTAGATCGTCATGCGGCTGAGCGCCCGAATGATCGCGCGCTGATTTTTGTTTCGACAGAAACCGACGAAGAGCGTATTTACACCTGGGCTGAGCTGCAGCGCGAAGTGGAGCGCATGGCGGCGATCTTGCAAAGTCAGGGCGTTGGCGAAGGCGACCGCGTACTGATCTATATGCCGATGGTTCCCGAAGCCATTTTTGCCATGCTGGCAACAGTCCGTATTGGCGCCATTCACTCTGTGGTATTCGGTGGGTTTGCTGCCGGTTCACTGGCTACCCGCATCGACGATGCCAAGCCCAAAGTCATGGTGACGGCCGATGCCGGCATGCGTAATGGCAAGCCAGTACCGTACAAGCACCTTGTTGATGAAGCACTGAGCCTGGCTGAATTCCCGCCGGCTAAGGTGGTCATCATTGATCGCGGTCTGGATAAGGGCTTCCCACGTGTTGCTGGTCGCGATGTCGATTACGCCGAGCTGCGTGCGCAGCACATGGATGCACAAGTGCCGTGTGTCTGGGTTGAGTCTTCACATCCGTCTTATATTCTTTACACCTCTGGTACGACGGGTAAACCGAAGGGTGTACAACGTGACACCGGTGGTTACCTGGTCGCGTTGGCGGCTTCGATGAAGCACATTTACCAGGGTGGCAAGGGTGAAACCTTCTTCTCGACCTCGGATATCGGCTGGGTAGTGGGTCACTCCTATATCGTTTATGGTCCGCTGATTGGCGGCATGGCGACGGTCGTATACGAAGGTACGCCGCTGCGTCCGGACCCTGCCATCTGGTGGAAACTGGTTGAGAAGTACAAAGTCAACGTCATGTTCTCGGCGCCAACCGCTGCCCGTGTGCTGAAGAAGCAGGATCCGGCTTACATGAAGAAGCACGATCTTTCGAGCCTCAAGCATATCTACATGGCGGGTGAGCCGCTGGATGAGCCGACGCACGAATGGTTTATGTCTGAACTGAACAAGCCGGTCATCGATAACTACTGGCAGACCGAAACGGGCTGGCCAATGATTTCGGCCGTACCGGGCGTTGAAAAGACCCCGATCAAATACGGTTCGCCATCGTTCCCGGTTTACGGTTACGACCTGCGGATCTTCCGTGAAGACGGCAGTGAATGCGGTCCAAACGAAAAGGGTATCGCTGCCGTGGTGCCGCCAATGCCGCCGGGTTGTTTGTCGACGGTCTGGGGTCAGGATGAGCGTTTCGTCAGCACTTACTTCAGCCTGTTCAAAGAACCACTGGTCTATTCGTCTTACGACTGGGCCATCAAAGACGAAAACGGTTACTTCACCATTCTTGGCCGTACCGACGACGTGATCAACGTTGCTGGTCACCGCCTGGGCACCCGCGAAATTGAAGAAGCTGTCCAGAACCACAAGGCCATTGCTGAAGTGGCTGTGGTCGGTGTCGAAGACAAGCTGAAGGGTCAGGTGCCGATTGCCTTTGCCGTCGTTAAGGACGCCGGTGTGGTCGCGACGCCCGATCAAGTCAAGGCACTGGAAAAAGAAGTCATGGGCACGGTTGATGGCATCCTGGGTGCGATTGCACGTCCAGGCCGTGTTTACTTCGTGACCGCGCTGCCTAAGACCCGTTCGGGCAAGATGTTGCGTCGTTCACTGCAGGCACTGGCTGAAGGCCGTGACCCAGGTGATCTGACCACCATCGATGATCCGACGACCATCGAAAACATCAAGAAGATGGTTGCTGCGGGTTAATCCGTAGTCGCTGCAAACAAAACGGCCTGTCTGCGGACAGGCCGTTTTGTTAGGTGATTCGATGCTGCTTGAGCGAATTAATTGCGACAACATTGTGTAAGATTATGTGCCGTTATCCCAAGTAATTTGCATTGTTAACCCTTTCACGCAGGTGCACGCTATGGCCAAGAACGCAGCACAAGTCATTGTTGAAGTATTGGAATCTGCCGGTGTAAAACACATTTACGGTGTTGTTGGCGATACGCTGAATTTTGTGATCGATGCCATTTCAAAAAGCAGCATTGAATGGGTGCACACCCGTCACGAAGAAGTGGGTGCGTTCGCTGCGGGGGCGGAGTCCTACGTGAGTGGTGTGCTAACAGGATGTGCGGGTTCCTGTGGGCCAGGTAGTCTGCATCTGATCAACGGCGTGTACGAAGCGCATCGCAGCCGCATTCCGATGGTGGTGATCGCAAGCCAAATGGAAACCATGACCCTGGGCACGGATATGCCACAGGAAGTCGACTTTAAAAAGGTGTACGCTGACTGCTCAGTGTTCTGCGAGCAGGTTCACAATGCCGAACAGGCACGTCGTATGGCTGTCTTGGCTTGCCAGGCGGCGGTAAGTAGACAAGGTCCTGCGGTACTGATTCTTCCGGTCGACATTAGCAAAACTGAAATCAAGGACGAAGTGCCTTATTCCGTGCACTTTCCCAAGCCCGTCCGCCGGCCTAATGATGCGGAGCTTAAGCAAGCGGCTGAAATCATTGCTCAGGGCAAAAAGGTCGGTATTTATGCTGGCATGGGGAGCGAAGGTGCTCATGAACTGTTGTTGTCTCTTGCCAAAAAGCTGAATGCACCGATTGCGCATACGTCACGCGCTAAAGATTTCGTCGAATACGACAACCCCTATAACGTGGGGATGACAGGTCTGCTGGGTGTGTCCTCGGGCTTTCACATGATGAGCAGCTGCGACACACTGCTGCTACTGGGTGCCGATTTCGCCTGGGGCCAGTTCTATCCACAACACGCCAAAATTATCCAGATTGATCGCGATGCATCGCGTCTGGGCCGACGTCATCCTGTAACGCTAGGCCTCGAAGGCGATGTTATTCCCTCGCTGGAAGCGCTGCTGCCAATGCTTGCCGACAGGTCAGATGATGTATTCCTTAAAGAATGCCTCAAAGAGCGTGAGAAGACCGTTGTCGAACTTGCCGCCAAAGAGCAGCCGGGTAATACGGGTGCGATTCATCCAGAGTACCTAGCTAAGCTGCTGGACCAGTATGCCGATGACGATGCCTTGGTGACTGGCGATGTCGGTTCTGCCATGGTGTGGTTGCTGCGCCACTTCAAGTCGAATGGTAAGCGTCGTACGCTCACAAGCTTGCGACATGGCACTATGGCCAATGCTATGCCTATGGCGCTGGGCCTCAAGAAAGCTTATCCGCAGCGTCAAGTCATCAGCATCTCGGGGGACGGTGGTTTGGCAATGCTGATGGGTGATCTGCTCACCATTCATCAAGAAGACCTGCCAATCAAAATCGTGGTGCTTAACAACAGCTCTCTTAACTTTGTAGAGCTTGAGATGAAAACAGAAGGGTTGTTGAATAACTACACCGACCTGAAGAACCCGAGCTTTGCGGCGATTGGTCAAGCGATTGGCATCACTGGGATCGAAGTCACCAAACCGCAGGATCTGGAAAAAGCCGTTCAAGACTTCTTGGCTTGTCCAGGTGCCGCGATTCTCGATGTGCATACCAACCGCTATGAGCTCATCATGCCGCCGACGGTCACCATTGATAACATAGTTGGCATGGCGACTTATACGACCAAGGCCGTGTTGGGGGGACGCTTTAAGGATGCCGTCGACCTGATGAAAAACGCCATTAAGACGGTTGTCTAGGGCTTACTAGAAAGCAACCCGATCCCGCTACCTCTGCTATGAAAATTGAGGTGGCGGGATAATCTTGATGAACAGCCTTGGTAGGGCTGTTTTTTTATTTGTCTGCAACGAGGAGCTGTGGTTTTGTATAGAGTCGTTCGATAACCTGGCTCAGTCCAAGCGCTCTGGTGACTTCTGTTAGGCGCACAGGGTTCATTGTGGACATCAACCGGATGCTACCGAGGCCCGTAAGTGATTCAGCTTTGGCGACCTTGCACGCTTGCCGTGCGACGGCTCCGGCGACGCCAACCAGTTGCGCTTTGCCGCCGATGAGACGGCTGAGGGTGGGCGCAAGAAAATCGTAGTGGGTGCAGCCGAGCACGACCTGGTCTACACCGGCATCGATGAGCGGGACAAGTGTCTTGCGAGCTTCGGTAATGATGCTGGGGGCTTCTAGATTCAGTGCTTCGACTTCGGTCGCCCAGCCATGGCAGGGGATGATATGTACCGTTTTGTGTGGCGCGTGGCGCGCGATAAGTTGCGCCAGCCGTTGGCTCTTTGCCGTGGCGGCCGTGGCGAGCACGGCGATCTGACCACTCTGTGTATTTAATGCAGCAGGTTTGATGCCGGGTTCGACACCGACAATCGGAATGTTCGGATGCGCGGAGCGCAGTGCTTCGATGGCTTCGGCGGTCGCCGTGTTGCAAGCCACAACGAGTGTGGTACAGCCTTCATGGATGAGCGCCTGGCCCATGGCCAGTACTCGGGCGCGGATTTGTGCCGGCGTTTTGTTGCCGTAGGGAACGTGGGCTGTGTCGGCGGCGTAAACCAGATGAGCCGACGGACATTCAGCGGCGAGGGCCCCCAGCACAGACAGGCCGCCCAGACCGGAGTCAAAGACACCGATCGTGGGCTGCGATTGTGTGGTCACCCTGCCTGTGGTCCGAAGATGATCAGGACTTGACCGGAATTTTGCCGATCTTGACCTGCCATTCTTTCGGGCCGGTCTCATGCACCGAGGTGCCTGTGGCATCAACAGCGACCGTTACCGGCATGTCTTCAACCGTGAACTCGTAAATGGCTTCCATGCCCAGGTCAGCAAAGCCCACCACCTTGGCTTCTTTGATGGCTTTGGACACCAGATAGGCAGCACCGCCAACCGCCATCAGATACGCGGCCTTGTTGTCACGAATGGCTTCAATCGCGACCGGGCCACGCTCGGCTTTGCCTACCATCGAGATCAGACCGGTCTTTTCTAGCATCATGCGGGTGAACTTATCCATGCGGGTTGCCGTGGTCGGACCGGCCGGGCCAACGACTTCATCACGCACCGGGTCAACTGGCCCGACGTAGTAAATGACGCGGTTGGTAAAGTCGACCGGCAGCTGTTCGCCACGGGCCAGCATGTCCTGAATACGTTTATGCGCGGCATCACGGCCGGTGAGCATTTTGCCGTTGAGCAGCAGGATGTCGCCCGGTTGCCACGAGGCGACTTCTTCCTTGGTCAGTGTGTCGAGGTTGACGCGCTTGGCCTTCTTGGCGTCCGGCGCCCAGGTAATATCCGGCCAGTCTTCCAGTTTTGGGGTCGGCAGATGGGCGGGGCCCGAGCCATCCAGGTGGAAGTGCACGTGACGGGTTGCCGCGCAGTTGGGAATCATGGCGACTGGTAGCGAGGCTGCGTGAGTCGGGTAGTCCATGATCTTGACGTCAAGTACGGTCGTCAGGCCGCCCAGACCTTGAGCGCCGATGCCCAGCGCGTTGACCTTCTCGTAAAGTTCCAGACGCAGTTCTTCAACGCGGGTCAATGTGGCACCGCTGGCTGCTTTGTCCTGCAATTCGCCGATATCACAGGGCGCCATCAGCGATTCTTTGGCCATCAGCATGGCTTTTTCTGGCGTACCACCAATGCCGATGCCGAGAATGCCAGGCGGGCACCAACCCGCACCCATGGTCGGTACAGTCTTCAGCACCCAGTCGACGATGGAGTCAGAAGGGTTCAGGGCATAGAACTTGGTCTTGTTTTCCGAACCACCGCCTTTGGCAGCACAGATAACTTCCAGTTCGTCGCCTTCGACGATTTCGTAATGGACAACCGCCGGTGTGTTGTCTTTAGAGTTTTTACGGGCACCAGCCGGATCTAGTAGGACCGAAGCGCGCAGTTTGTTGTCTGGGTTCAGGTAGGCACGGCGGACGCCTTCGTTGACCATTTCCTGAACGCTCATGGTGGCATCCCATTTGAGGTTCTGACCGACTTTGAGGAAGACAACGGCGATGCCGGTATCCTGGCAGATCGGGCGATGGCCTTCGGCAGCCATCCGCGAGTTGGTCAGAATCTGGGCAATGGCGTCCTTGGCGGCCGGGCTTTCTTCGCGCTTATAAGCTTCGCCTAACGCTTTAATGTAATCGAGCGGGTGGTAGTAGCTGATGTACTGGAAAG
>JACCEC011492856.1_pt1 | contig 12446 bp, 16 predicted proteins | sample 7450121 | NCBI WGS metagenome assembly JACCEC01 (sample SAMN15323455, study PRJNA562643) | freshwater metagenome | isolation source: river surface water | place: USA:Blue River Watershed | collected 2017-08-18 | reverse complement strand
GCCGCCAAACGACTTCGCTTTACCAACTCCATCGCGGATGGCGTCGACCATTCCCAAGTCGTCTTCATCGCCGTCCCCACCCCTCCCCACAACGATGGTAGCGTCGACCTGACCTACATCGAGCGCGTCGCCCGCGAAATTGCCGGAGTCCTCAAGCCCGGCCAATACCGCGTTGTCGTTGACAAGTCCACCGTCCCCGTCAAAACCGGCGAAAAGGTCGACGCCACCATCCGCCGCTACAACCCCAACGCAGAGTTCGACGTTGTCTCAAACCCCGAGTTTCTTCGTGAGGGTTGCGCCGTTCCAGATCTGATGAAACCCGATCGCATCGTCATCGGCAGCGCATCCCAACGAGCAACCGACCTGATGAAAAGGATTTACGATCCCTTCCAAGCCCCCGTGCTCGTCACGGACATCAACTCGGCCGAACTCATCAAGCACGCCGCAAACTCATTCCTCTCCCTGAAAATCTCCTACATCAACGCCGTATCAGCCATCTGCGAAGCCAGTGGCGCTGATGTCGAAATGGTCGCCGACGGCATCGGCATGGATCGCCGGATCGGGCGAAACTTCCTCAACGCAGGTCTCGGCTATGGCGGTTCCTGCTTCCCCAAGGACGTAAAAGCCTTCATCGCAATCGCCGAAGAACTCGGCGTGCCGTTCCAACTCATGAAAGAGGTCGAACGGATCAACGCCGCCCAACTCGACCGGTTCATCAAAAAACTCCGCGACGCCCTCTGGGTGCTCAAAGATAAACACATCTGCGTCTGGGGCTTAACCTTCAAGCCAGATACCGATGACGTCAGAAACTCCGTCGCCATCGAACTCGTCAACCGACTGGTCAGCGAAGGCGCCATCGTCTCCGCGTACGACCCGAAAGGAATGGAGAAAGCCTCCGAACTCAACCTTCTCCCAGCCGGTGTTACCCTCGCTGCAAACCCTCTCGAAGCCGCAAAAAACGCCGAGGCACTCGTCATTGCAACGGAATGGAAAGAGTTTGCCGGACAGGACTTTGCCGCCGTTCGCGCTGTCATGCACACTCCGCTTGTCTTCGACGGACGAAACCATTTGAACCCACGGCTCATGCGCCAGCTTGGATTCACCTACCACGGAGTCGGCCGCGCCACCGAGTAACTCACTAACCGCATCCGCCCAAACGGCGGATGCAATCCTTAAGGAGAATCCCGCAGGAATGGCTTCAAATCCACGTTCCGTCTGCCACAAAGCCCTGATCGAGTGGGAAAAAGGAAAGACGTTTTCAGACGACATCCTGCACCACCTGTTCGAACGAAACCAGACGCCCCCACCCGACCGGGCTTTCGTCATGGAGCTGTTCTACGGCGTTCTTCGCCAGCTTCGCCGAATCGACGCGTTCTTGGCCATCCTGCGAAACGGAACCGTCGATGCCCCCACCAACGCGCTCCTCCGCCTCGGACTCTACCAAATCCTTCACACCCGAATTCCCGCACACGCAGCCGTTTTCGAAACAGTCGCGCTCGCCGGTAGGGCGCGCGGACTCGTCAATGCCATCCTTCGCCGAGCCTCACGCGATCGCGACGAACTCATTCGCATCGTCGATAGCGGGCCTCTGGGGGTTCGGCTCTCTCACCCCGACTTTCTAACCGACCGCTGGCTCAGCGCTTTCGGCGAATCAGCGACCGAACAACTCTGCGTTTGGAACAACACGCCCGCGGACGTATACCTCCGGCCAAACGGGCTTCGCACGTCCATTGAATCCCTACAGGAGGCCGATTCATCCCTCGAGCGCACCAACCTCCATCCCAAAATTCTCAAAGCGCAGCGCGTCCCGAGAGAATGGCTGAAGCAAGGCCTCGCCTACGTTCAAGACCCTAGCACCCTCTTCGCATGCGATCTTCTCGACCCACAACCAGGTGAACGTGTCCTCGACGCTTGCGCAGCACCCGGCGGCAAAACGTCGTACCTCGCAGAAAAAATGCAAAACCGCGGACGAATCGTGGCCACGGAACTCTTCGAATCCCGAACCCTGCGGCTTCGCCAGAATCTCTCCCGCCTCGGGGCCACCGTCGCTCGCGTGCATGAACTCGATTTTCTCATGCCCCCAGAACCGGAAAGCCCCCTCCTAGAAGCCCCCTTTGACCGAATCCTGCTCGATGTACCGTGCTCCAACACCGGCGTGCTCCGGAGACGCGTCGATGTCCGCTGGCGAATCACCGCCGAAGACTTCATCCGCATGCCCATCCAACAGTTCGCGCTGATTCGGCGCGCAATCCCCCTCCTCAAATCCGGCGGATCCCTCGTCTACAGCACGTGCTCCATTGAAGCCGAGGAGAACACCGCCATCGTTCAGCGCACGCTCTCCGAGTTTCCTGAACTCGAACTCACCGAGGCAAAACAACTCCTCCCATTCGAACACGGAACCGACGGCGCCTTCGCTGCCCTTTTTAGGAAAAAGCCATAAACAAAGAAAACTCTGACCCGAAACCAACCTATGTGGACCGGTAGATTCGAACAACCCACCGCCGAAGTGCTCCAGCGCTTCTCTGAATCCATCTCTTTCGATTGGCGCCTCTGGAAACACGATATCCAAGGCTCCTGCGCCCACGCAGCCGCCCTTCAGAAAGCGGGCCTCATCTCCCAAGAAGAACTCGTCGCCATCCAAAACGGTCTCAACGCCATCGGTGAGGAAATCTCAGCGGGAAAATTCCCGTTCCGCATCGAGCGCGAAGATATCCACATGAATATCGAGGCCGAACTCACCGCCCGCATCGGCCCCGCAGGAGCAAAACTCCACACCGCCAGAAGCCGCAACGATCAGGTCGCACTCGATATCCGCCTCTACCTCCGAGACGCCTGCTCCTCCATCCAACGCGGCATCCGCGCACTCCAAGCCTCACTCGTCCACCTCGCCGACAATCATGCGGACGTCGTCATCCCCGGCTACACCCACCTCCAACGTGCACAACCAGTCGCATTCGCACACCATCTCCTCGCCTACGTCGAAATGCTCGAGCGCGATCATGACCGTTACGCCGACGGCGCGCGACGCATGAACGTTCTTCCACTCGGATCGGGAGCCATCGCCGGATCCACCATCCCGCTTGACCGACAATTCATTGCCAACCAACTCGGGTTCACCAGCGTATCCACCAACTCGATGGACGCCGTCAGTGACCGCGACTTTGCCGTCGAACTCCTCGCCTCCTCCGCGCTACTCGGAATCCACCTCTCCCGCCTCAGCGAAGACGTCATCCTCTGGAGTTCCGCAGAGTTTCACTTCCTCACCCTCTCCGACGCCTTCACCACAGGATCTTCACTGATGCCCCAGAAGAAGAATCCTGACGTTGCCGAACTGACCCGAGGTAAAAGCGGACGTCTCATCGGAAACCTAACTTCCCTGCTCACCCTCCTCAAAGGACTGCCGCTCACCTACAACCGAGATATGCAGGAGGATAAAGAACCGGTTTTTGACACCGTCGACACCGTTCTCGCCATCCTCGAGGTCTACGCACCCATGATGCGCGAAGCCAAAATCCATCGTGATTCCTGCGCGTCCGCAGTGTCCGACCCCATGCTGCTAGCCACCGACCTCGCAGACTACCTCGTGCTGCGAGGTGTGCCTTTCCGCCAAGCACACGAACACGTCGGCCGCTCCGTAGCCCTCTGCAACCAAAGAGGATGCACCCTAAAGGACCTCAGCCTTGCGGACTACCAATCCATCACACCTCACTTCGGGGAAGATACCCTTTCCGTCCTCGATTTAGACCGGTCGATGCGCCTAAGAACCGCAGTAGGAGCCCCGAGCCCAGACAATGTACGGGCACAGCTCCAACGCTGGAAAACCGCGCTCGCCTAGCAGGCCTCGGCCCACCACCCCATGACCTTCCACCAAGCCATCCCAGACGCCAACGGCTGGACCACTCTCAAGCGCACCCCCCTCTTCACCAATCCGTATGTCGAGATCCACGGGGTCGAAATGTCGTCCCCAGCACGGCCTGACGGCTTTGCGTGGACCGTCTGCCACCGAAAGGCCGGAGTCGTCATCTCCGCACGCACAGCGGACCGCAAATGGGTCCTTGTTCGACAAGAACGAGTTCCCCTTAAAACCGATTTATGGGAGTTTCCAGCCGGACAAATTGATACGGAAAATCATCATTCTGAAGAAATCATTATTCAGACAGGATTGCGTGAACTCGCAGAAGAGACCGGCTTTGGACCCTCTCAAAGCTCTCGCTTTTTCTTGCTGGGACGCTTTTTCAGCAGCCCAGGTTTCACCGATGAGCATTGCTATATGCTGTTTGCAGACAACGTAGTACCGCTTCTCGACGGACCGAAACCCGACGCTGCAGAAGCGATCCTCGGCGTGGGAACCTTCTCGCCACAGCAGCTCGCCTCAATGGTGAGGGAAAATACGCTCCGAGACGCAAACTCACTTTGCAGCATTGCGCGACTTTTCGCCGAGGGATTATTGCCGCACTTGCCCCCAGCCTGATTTTCCAACCGGCCACCCCTTCAACCGCCGATTTTTCCTGCGCCAGCCCAATCCCCCAGTTCAAGCAGAAGGTCGGCCGGAACAGAGCACTTCCAGTCCGCGCCTGGTTCATCGTATGACAAACGCCACGCATGCAGAGCGTGACGCGGCAGCAAGAGCCGATTTTCCAAACTCTTGGTCCAGCCGGTGTCGATGAACTCAAGATAGCACCCCTCATCCTCACCGTAGATTTTATCCCCGACCAGCGGCAACCCACTCCACGCCGCATGCACGCGAATCTGGTGCATCCGTCCCGTCGCCGGCGTAGCCGCAAGGAGAGCAATGGCGCGGTTTGCCTGACTCCGCGCAAACCCTTTCCAAAGCACCTCAAATCGCGTCCTTGAGGGATATCCCGCCGGATGAACCCCCTGCTTCAACCAAATTCTTGATTCACCCACGCTACCCACACGTAGAAGCGGCTGATCCACAACCCACTCAAGCTCGCTGGGCCATCCAAACACCAACGCAAGGTAAGTCTTCCGAATCGCATGCCCCTCCATCCTTCGGCAAAGTGACCGCGCTGCTGATCGATGTTTCGCGACCAACGTCAACCCACTCGTCTCACGATCCAAGCGGGTGATAATCGATACCGCCCCCCCCGTTGCGCACTCGAACGCCAGAAGGCCGCAGAGATGATTCCACAGTGTACCCCGCTCATCCGGCTTGCTCGGATGCACAGGCATGCCTGCCGGCTTGTCCACCACAATCAAGTCGTCGCTCTCATCAATCACGGAAAGCCGACCTCCAAATGGGAAAATAATCCTCCCACCACACTCCGTCTCAAAGCGCGAATCCCCCATAAAGCAAAAAGCCCCCTCCGAAGAGGGGGACCTTGCAGCCCTTCAGGCAATCCTTCAAAGCCATCAAAACCTCACTTCCCAAACCCTTCTTTCGCCTTACCGTCGGCCTCAATTTTGTCAGTCGCCCAAAGAATACCCCGAGCAACCAAATCCAAGTAACGGTCGTCCCCCACCGTAACGTTGTTGTGTCCGAGCGTTGTCGAGAAAACGCGCGTCTTCTTGTCCCCGTAAACATTCGCCCAAACCAACACACAATCGTTCCGACCGATTTGATCGTTCTCCATCTTGAACGCCGACGCGTCCTGCTTGCCGCGCGCGAGCGGTATCGCCGAATCGTGCACCTTGACCTTGTTGTAGAGCTCCTCCTTCTCGGTCACCCAGTTGGACATTCCCTTGGTCACCGGATGAGACTTGTCGATAAAGGTAATCGAAATGGGCGCCTGCGGCCCGTGGCCACTGGATTGTAAACCCAAGAAATCAAACCACATTGACTCAGTCGTTCCCGTCGTCTGGGGCGTTCCCGGATTACCCACACGGTAGCAATGCGCCGCACAGTGAAGATTGATGGCGGGGATTCCCTCCTTGTGTGGAGCCAAAATCCCCTGAACGAAAGGGACATTCTTCACCGAAGCCCAGCACTCGTCATGGATAACAATATCGTACCCCTTGGCCCAGTCGGTCTTCTTGTACAAATCAAACTCTAGCGAAGTGCCGCGATCCTCGGAGTAAGCATGCTCAACGACAATGTTGAGCCTCTTCTCCAAACCTTCCTTCAATAGATCTTTCTGCTTCGCGTAATCGTGACAGCACCCGCCGGTCACAAGCAGCGCCTTCAACGCTTTCGGAGACTGCGCATGGAGCGGAGCGAAAATGGCAGATCCAACGGCCATGGCCGCCAACAATATTTTCTGGAGGTTCATCATAAAAAACCGCATTGCGGTGACGCGAGGAAGCCACATCAACACGCGGGAATCAATCGCCAACACTCGTTCGACCCCTCAAGCACGAGTAATCGAGAGGTGACTAGAAGCGACTGTCCATCCACGTGAACCACGACCAAATCAGAGCGGCACACAGCGCGAGCAACAAAAACAAAAACAGCCATACCCCGCTCCCCCCTCGGCGCCGGCTACGATCCGTACTCCCAACATCTTGCGCTAACGCCACATTCAACTCGCTCACACGCTCCAACGCATCTCCGATTCGGCGATTCTTGCCCCCCGATAAACGGGAAGCCCTCTGAAACTGCTCCTGCCTCCGCTGCCGCGCACGCTCCTCCGCAAGCCGAGGTGCTTCCTGAACAAACCGCTGGGTCTTCTCGAGTTGCTGCTTAATCGACTCAGCTCTCGCGTTCGCGGCAAGTTTGGCAGACTCAATACCGTCCGGGGTCTTCGTTTTTTTTCTCCCAGCCCCCTTATCCCCTTTCCCGTTCGATCCAAATCGTAGGTACATGGCAAGTTGTTCCGGTGGAAAGTCAGTTTCGTGAGATCAAAATCACCGCAACAACCACGAGAACCAAAATCAAAGGCGCCGTGAACGCGGTCCCAATCTTCAGCCACTCAAAAAAGTCGCGATTGCCAGCCCCAAATCCACCCTCGTCTTCGTCAAACGCACCCTCCCCCAAATCTGGCCGAATCTTCGGCGCCACCCGTGCAAATTCCGTCCGCGCATCCTCAACCGCACTCAACGCAATCGTCAGCTCCCTCTGCAAATCAGCCCCATCCGAACTCCGAACATCAATCTGCTCCATCATCTTGAGGTGGGTTCGGAACGACTGCTGCACGGCCTCCATCGTCGCTACCCGCGAGTGCGCTTCCAAAATCTCACGCTCAACCGCAACCAAAGACCGACCGAGCTTGTCCTGCATCTCTGCTCGACCCATCTCCAGTTGCTCTTTGCGACGACCTAACTCCTCCAACTCACGCCGCTGACGCTCAACCATTTCCAACTCACGCTTCAGCTGAATCTCCCGCTCCTCAGCCATCTGGCGCCTCGATTCAATCATCTCAGGACTCGCATTGTGGTCATCCAAATCAAAGGAATCTTGGTTCAGTCGCCGGTCGTGTCGATCACTCATGAAATCAGGGGGTTGGAGATGTTTTTAAAAAATACAAATGTTCGATTAAAAATCGCTTTGGGAAGCACTTCGAACTCCCGAAGACCACTCCGTTGTTCTCTTTAACTTCCGCTAATGACGCATGCCTGCTCGCACGCAAACCACTGCCCCATCGAAATCTTTGCACTCACGGTAGCCTCAAACGGCACCAACAGAGTGTCAGCACACCGAAGGAGTAGCGGACAAATGAAGCTACTACGCAAACTGCCGATTTTCCACCGCATTCCCAATAAACCTGAACCGCAAGCGAAATGACCTTTCGCAGCCCCACCACGGCAGGAACCCAGACACGAAAAGTGGCTGCCGAGAGCCCAGCAGCCACTCCTCCAAATCAGACCCAATCAGCGCGCTAAACCAACCTAAATGTGAATCGCGTGCCCCTCAGCGCTCAGCGCAGCCTCGTGAATCATCTCGCTCAACGTCGGGTGCGCATGAATCGTCCCGTGAATCTCGTCCAACGTCGCCTCCATGTTGATCGCAAGCCCCAACTCCGCAATCAACTCGGTCGCCTCCGCTCCAATGATGTGCGCCCCAAGAATTTCACCGTGCGGCTCACCAATCACCAGCTTGACGAATCCGTCCAACTCCCCAATCGCACGAGCCTTGCCGCTCGCCATAAACGGAAACTTTCCAACTTTAAACTTAATCCCCTTCTCCTTCGCCGCACGCTCCGTCAACCCCACACTCGCAACCTGAGGCTGGCAATAGGTGCAACCAGGGAACGTCTCCACCTTCTTAGGCTTAAACGCTGCGTCAAACATCCCGTTCACCGCCTGAATCGCCTCAAACGAAGCCACGTGAGCCAACCAAGGCGGCCCAATGATGTCTCCCGCCGCAAAGATTCCAGGAATGGAAGTCTCGTACCGGTCATTCGTTTTGATGTAACCGCGATCCGTCAACCCCAACTTAATCCCGCCGCCAGGCAACAACGGCTGGACCCCAATCGCCACCAAACAAACCTCAGCTTCCAGTACCTGTGAGGCCCCCTTCCCGTCTTCCACCGTAATCCGAACCCCTTTGTCCGTAGTCTCCGCCTTCGTCGTTTTAGTGCCCGTCAACACATTGATTCCCTGCTTCTGGAACGACTTGCCCAACGCCACTGAAACCTCTGTATCCTCCACCGGCAAAAGGTTCGGAAGCATCTCAACCACCGTCACTTTCGTCCCAAATGCATTATAAAAATACGCAAACTCAACCCCAATCGCACCCGCACCAATCACAATCATGCTCTCTGGCCGGTGATCCAAAACCATCGCCTCCTTGCTCGAAATCACCCGCTTGCCGTCAAACGGAAATCCCGGCATCGGACGCGACACACAACCCGTGCTCACCAAAATCCGAGGCGCTGAATGCGTCTCCACCTTTCCGTCAGACATCTTCACCGTGACCGCTCCAGGCTTGTCCAACGTGGCCTCCCCCCGAATGTAATCCACCTTGTTCTTCTTAAACAAAAACTCAATCCCGCCCGCGTTCTTATCGGAAACGTCCCGCGACCGCCCAATGATTTTGTCCCACTCAAAGGACACATTATCCGCCTTGAAGCCAAACTCCCCAGCGCGGTGAGCCAGAACGTGATACAACTCCGCATTCCGCAAGAGTGACTTCGTCGGAATGCACCCCCAGTTCAAACACGTTCCACCCGCACGCTCCTTCTCCACGCACGCAACCTTCTTCCCCAACTGAGCCGCTCGGATCGCCCCCACGTAACCGGCAGGACCACCGCCAACGACAATCAAATCGTAATTCATAAGCCCAGAAGCATGGAGTCGACGTCCCTTAGGGTCAAGGGAGCGTCATTTTCACAAACGCCAGGGTCGCGGAAGCGTCACTCAAAATATTCCGCCCAGCTGCTGCTCGTTTCCCACAGCCGAACCGAAACCAACCGTACAGAGTCTCGCAATCCATAAACCCCACCTAGAACTCGGTGCTCACTCATGCCCGCCTGAACGCGATGATAAATCGCCTCCGCCATCACCTCCGTCGTCGGATCCCTTCCCTCAAACCCCACAATCCGTTCCCCGTACCGATCCCGCATCTCCCGATACGCCGCATCCTCCGTGTTCATGCACATCGCGTGATCCAACGCGTCCAAGTACTCGCAAATCCACCCCTTCACCGCCTTGAAATCACACACCATCTCATTCCCGTCCAATCCCTGACTTTCCACCACAATCTCAACCTTCCGCGTGTGCCCGTGCGGAAAACGACAGCGATCCGGATGCTTGGAAAGCATGTGCCCGTTCTCCACCTCAAACGTCTTACAAATGCGGTACGGCATGTCCTGTCCTCTCTAACACTCAACCCACCACCAAGTTCACGAGCTTGCCCGGAACCACCACGACCTTCTTTACCGTCAAGCCCGCCGTCCAATCCTGGATCCTCGGACTCGCCAATGCCAACGCCTCCACCTGCTCGCGCGTCGCGTCGCGCGCCACCACAAACTTGTCCCGAATCTTCCCGTTCACCTGAACCACCAACTCCACCTCGCTCTCAACAAGGTACGCCTCATTCCACGTCGGCCACGCCGCACTCGAAATCCGTCCCGCAAATCCCAGTCGTTCCCACAACTCCTCCGTCACATGCGGCGCCATGGGATTCAACAGCATCAGGAGTACTCGCATCGCTTCCCGCGAACGCTGCGTCTCGCCCGTGAACGCATTGACAAAAATCATCAACTGCGAAATCGCCGTATTAAACGACATCGCCTCGATGTCCTCCGTCACCTTCTTGATCGAAGCATGAACCACCTTCCGCTGCGCCGACGTCATCTCGCAGTCCAACACCTCTTTCGCGACCTGCCAAACCCCCTCCTGATTTTCCGTCATCATCAACCGCCAAACCCGAGCAAGAAAGCGCGACACTCCCTCCACCCCCGTCGTGCTCCATGGCTTCATCTGCTCCAAAGGCCCCATGAACATCTCGTAACACCGGAAAGCATCCGCCCCATACGCATCAATCACGTCATCGGGATTCACGACATTCCCACGACTCTTCGACATCTTCTGCCCGTCGGCCCCTAAAATGATCCCTTGATTGACCAAGCGCTGAAACGGTTCAGGTGTAGAGACATATCCCAAATCAAAAAGCACCTTGTGCCAGAATCGGGAGTAGAGAAGGTGCAGCACCGCGTGCTCCGTCCCTCCCACATATAAATCCACCCCACCATGCGCCCCATCCCCTCCGCACCAATACCGCTCCGCATCCAAACTCACGAAACGCTCCGAGTTTCTCGGATCGCAGTACCTCAGATAATACCAGCACGACCCAGCCCACTGCGGCATCGTGTTTAACTCGCGTGACGCAGTCTCCGAGTAGCGCACCCAATCCATCGCCTTCGAAAGCGGTGGCTCCGGAGTTCCAGTCGGCTTGAAATCCGCCAACTCCGGCGCCCGAACCGGCAACTCCTCGTCACTGAGGGCCCGATGACGTCCCCCCTCCCAAACAATCGGAAACGGCTCTCCCCAATACCGCTGCCGCGAGAACAGCCAGTCGCGTAGTTTGTACTGCACCGTCCCACGACCCTTCCCCAAGCGCTCCAACTCCTCCACCACCCGCCTCTTCGCATCTGAAGTCCGCAACCCGTCGAGAAAACCCGAGTTGACCGCAACTCCATCACCCGTGAATCCCTTCCAGTCCGTCGATCCGTCCGCAGGGTCCACCACCTGCACAACCGGCAAACCAAACGCCGTCGCAAACTCCAAATCACGAGAGTCATGCGCCGGAACCGCCATAATCGCACCCGTGCCGTACCCCATCAACACATAGTCAGCGACCCAGATCGGCACCCGCGCCCCATTCACCGGATTCACCGCAAACGCACCCGTCCAAACCCCCGTCTTCTCCTTCGCCAAATCCGTCCGCTCCAAATCGCTCTTCGCCCCGCAACGCACCCTGTATGCCGCCACTGCCTCACGCTGCCCCTCCACCACCAATCGATCCACTAACGGATGTTCCGGCGCTAGAACCAAATAACTCGCGCCAAACAATGTGTCCGGTCGCGTCGTAAACACCCGAATCGAGCATCCATGCAACTCCGTCCCAAACTCCACCTCCGCACCCTCCGATTTTCCAATCCAGTTGCGTTGCAACAATTTAATCGACTCAGGCCAATCCAACCCGTCCAACTCCGAAATCAATCGTTCAGCATACGCCGTAATCCGTAACATCCACTGCCGCATCGGACGCCGCTCCACCTCGTGCCCCCCAACCTCGCTCTTCCCATTCACCACCTCCTCATTTGCTAAAACCGTCCCCAACGCCGGACACCAATTCACCGGTACCTCTGCTACATACGCCAACCGGACAGAATCAACATCTTCCCCCGTATACGTGCTCACCGACTCCGCCCGCTGGGTCAGCGGGTTGAACCAACTCCCGTAAAGCCTCAAAAAAATCCACTGCGTCCACCGAAAATACCCCGGATCTGTCGTATTCACCTCTCGCTGCCAGTCGTACGAAAATCCAATCCGCTTCAACTGCTCACGACACCGATTAATGTTCTGCTCAGTGGTCACCGCCGGATGCTGGCCGGTCTTGATGGCATACTGCTCGGCCGGCAAGCCAAACGCGTCCCAACCCATCGGATGCAATACATTGAAGCCACGCATCCGTTTGTACCTCGCCATGATGTCCGTCGCCGTATACCCCTCCGGATGCCCCACATGTAACCCCGCCCCACTCGGATACGGGAACATGTCCAAAACGTAATACTTGGGTCTCGATGCATCAAAACCCGCCTCACCCGGATTCGCCACGTGAAAGGTTTGTTCCCGATCCCAAAGCGACTGCCACTTGGGCTCAAGAAGATCGAACGGATACGGCTTGCGGAAATCGGTACTCATCGTCGGAAAAGTTCAAACCACCAGTAAACCCCACCCCTTCGATCCATGTCCCGCAGGAAAAACATCTGTGTCCATCAAGCAAGCCCCTTCCCCCCCGCCCCCACCCCTTGCTAAAGTAGAAGGATGAAGAGCGCTTATGAACTCGCCATGGAACGACTGGAAGCCCAGTCCCCAACCCG
>JACCEC010063173.1_pt1 | contig 12446 bp, 8 predicted proteins | sample 7450121 | NCBI WGS metagenome assembly JACCEC01 (sample SAMN15323455, study PRJNA562643) | freshwater metagenome | isolation source: river surface water | place: USA:Blue River Watershed | collected 2017-08-18 | reverse complement strand
CTGCACCCAGATATTACCTAGTCGAATACCAACTTGACCCCGTAATCATAACAGCCCAAAATTTAGTAAATTTCGCAGAGGAAAAAATAACTAATGCGATTTGCCAATTATTCGGCCAGGATTTGGTGTCAGTTAGCGCGGAACTACAAAACCAGCGATTTATCGCACCATATACTAATTTTATAACCACCGATAGCACTACACTAGTTGAAATAATAAATAAATGCCGGTTATTACAACCTAGTACAGCAACTGGTGATATACTAAATCTGAAAATAATTCGCATTGAAAACATACAATTTATTACTCTGAGTGCCAATTCTAGTGACGGTGATACTGGTAATTATGATACCCTTACACACCGTATATATAATTCACTAGCTGAATATCATGAACTTACAAATACTAACCTAGCACAGCTTCAGGGTGAAAAGGATTTCCAGCCACTTTCCAATTCTGAACTATTTGACTTTTTTGGCACCGAATCCCTTGCCGGGTTGCCATCAGTGTCTAGGTTCGAACGCGAAGATTGGCTCCAATGTAATAGCGAACACAGCCGGCATTGGTTTTTCCGCACCCCGATTCCGCGGCTAGGCCAACGGTCATTATTCGATCTAGTGAAAACTACGCTTACTGAAAACCCTGTAGCGCAAAAGAATTCACTTGTCGCATTTAGTGATAATAGTAGTGCAGTGAAATCTTGTGTTGTGGGACCCGCAAATTACTTGACCAGGACTGGCATCGGAGCATCGGCAAAATGGCATCAATCTCCTGTTGCAACCGGGGGAATGAATCCTTGTTTAACCGCCGAAACACATAATTTCCCCACGTATTATCACCCATTTGAAGGCGCTAACACCGGTATTGGCGGCCGAATCAGGGATAACCTAGCAGTGGGAACAGGGTCGCTATCATCAGCAAGTTGGGCAGGATATTCAATGTCGGATTTACAGATGGTTCTAGCGGCGAGCGATGGTGCAAGTAATTATGCCAATAAAGTCGGTGAACCACTTCTAGGCGGATATCTCAGATGGCACGCAATGTTCGCGAAACCCATATTATATACCGCCGGTGTGGGGTGGATAAGTGCAGACCGGTTACTTACTTCGGAGACCCGACCTCAAGTCGGAGACCTAATAATTAAAGTCGGGCCGCAAGCATTCAAGATAGGTCTAGGAGGTAGTCTTATGTCAAGCGTAGATAATCAAGCCACCGGCGCACAGGATGCACTTACTGCCGTCCAACGAGGTGACCCATATGAAGGAAATAAAGTAATCCGATTTTGTGAATACCTAGCAACGCAACCAGGTGCCCCTATAATCCATAAGATACACGACCAAGGCGCAGGTGGTCTAGGTAATGTTGTTAAAGAATTAATAGAGCCCTATTCCGCCGAGATAGATTTATACCGACTACCACGCGCACCCGGGATGACAACACTGGAATGCTGGTTAAGTGAATACCAAGAGCAGATGTTATTTACAGCGCCGGAAAGTAGCCTAGATGAACTCGAGCGGCTAGCCACCCGCGAAGGTTGTGGGTTATATGTTCTAGGTCGGATTTTGGCACCCAACGGCGATTTAGCAATGCAAGAAGACCCGGTAATTCACCTAACTGGCGTCCAGGGAGAACGGTTCAATTATTATTACCGCAGATTGGCAGAACACCCTTTACTCAACACCCGGTTTAACCCGATTCTTAGTGATTTGACAGCTGATAAACAAGATTCGGTTATACGTAATATTGATACATTGCCAAATCCTAAACCAGATGGTATTTATTCGGTATTAAAATTGGATAAACTCGACGGTAAAACACACATACGGCCACAAGAAGATTTAAAACTATGGCTTACAACTAAGATTGACCGGAGTGTTGGTGGTTGTGTTATCCAACAATCCCATGTCGGGACATATGGATTGCCTATGTCTAATTATGGTATTCTAGCAGCCAATCCGGATGGTTCAGGCGGATGGCAAGTTAGTGCACTAGGCGAACATATTTGGGTCGGACAAACCGCTCAGGAATTCTCCATGAAGTGTATTTCCGAATTAGTGGCCAACTTGGCTGGGTCAGGGATTCAAGACCTCGCGAGTGTCAAATTAAGTGCAAATTGGATGTGGTATATTAAATCGCCCGAATATTGTCAATTGATGGTCCAATGTGCTGAGTCGCTTGCTGACGGTTTGCGGGCGTTGGATATGGCAATTGATGGTGGTAAAGACAGTTTGAGTATGAGTATTGATATGCCTGATGAGGAACGAATAGTAAGTCCACCAACCTTAGTTTTGGCCGGGTATGTCAGTTTGCCATCTTGGACACGCCGTGTAACACCTGTATTATCCCCCGCTGCGGAATCGTATTTATGGTCTTTGGACTTAATGCAGTTATTAATCCAGTCGCAAATATATAGTAATGGATCTGGAAATGTTAAAGCTATGCTAGGTTGGATTTTTGCCGGAATTAGGGATGGAAGTATCCTAGCTTTACATGATGGGGATACACTTCGTGAAACTGTCGAGGAAATGTGTTTAGTGAGTCAGCAGGGATTCGCATCAGAATATGGATTAGATTTTGGAGAGACCAACCGTGGATTATCTCGATTCCAACATCATTGGCTAGTTTGGCAATCTTGTGTAGAACCACCTGAATTTATCCGACAATTAGCCGAATGCCGTAATTTAGGCAGGGTATTGCCTAATTCCCGTGAAATTTATTCGAATTCCGGGACTTGGATAACCAGGTGTCATAACCTATTTAACGCACGGATGAATACCACCTGCGAATTCATGCCTTGGATTAGCCCGGAATATCTGAAATACCGTCCCTGGGAATATCGGTGGTCGGATGAAGTTATGGCTAGGCTCCCAAGTGCTGAAGAAGCCCGCACGATTGGAAAAGGCCGCCGGGTTGCGATAATCAGGGATATGGGAAGTAATAGTCATCGGGAAATGGCTGCTGTATTTGTTGCGCTAGGTTGTTCCGAAGTCCTAGATGTGACTATTAATGACTTATTGGTATCCCCTGACGCATGCCATAAATTATTAGAATGTGATGGTATAGTTTTTGTCGGAGGATTCGCGTATGGAGATGTGCTAGGTTCCGGAAATGCAACCGCCCAAGTAATCCGTGCTAATCCTCATATACTAACAACCATAACAACCATAGCACACGACCCAAGTAAATTCATATTAGGTGTATGTAATGGCGCACAAATCATCCTAGCACTGCAACTATTCCCAATTTCAGAATCCACCAGAATAACACTTGAAAAAAATAACAGTGGCCGGTTCGAATCTTGGTTCTTACCGGTTGAATTATCAGATGGACAACAACTAGGTATATGGTGCGCACATGGGGAAGGGCGATTTGCAATCGCCCGAGAACCCCCAGTGGGTTGCACTGGCGAAGGGCGATTTGCAATCGCCCGAGAACCCCCAGTGGGTTGCACTGGCGAAGGTCGCTTTACATTTACACAACATAACCAACCACTTCTGGAACTACCTGAAAACCTAGAATTAGTCGGGAGATATACTAGCCCGGAATACCCAGCAAATCCAAATGGTAGCCAATATAACGCAATTGGCATAAGAACTAGAAACGAAAAAACAAATGGCGCACAAATCATCGCATTAATGCCACACCCGGAAAGGTCAGTATATAAACATCAATGTGAATATATTCCACCTGAATTGGTGGAAGGTTCTAATCAATCTCCGTTTACGCCTTGGATTGAGTTCTTCGCGGATTTATTCAGTACGTGTTAGTCAAACTTTGTTAATCAAAACAATCCTCTTGGTGCTGTTCCGGGTCAATTGGTGAATCTCCGCTTAATTCCTTGTATGTTTCAAGAATGTCACCAAACGACCTGTAATCTGATTCTAGGCCAGCAAGTTCCAATTCTTTTACTTCAATGAGCTTCCGTAGATTAGTTAATTCACGGCGGACCTTTTCGGCTTCAGTCCCTGTGTAATCCACGGCCCATTCATACCATTCCGCTTGTTCTCGGTAAGATTCTTTTAGCCGCTCAGGTGTAGCATCTTTAGCCGGAATTTTGGTTGTCGGGCGTTCCCTAGTAGGAATAGGTGTATCCGGAACGGGAAGTTGCAGGTTACAAAGCCGGTCTAGGATATGGATTAAATGGTTACTATAACTACTTCTTTCATCTTGGCAATTTGCGAGTCCTAGCATAGGAATCAGACTGCCAAGTTCGTTAGTAAATGCTGCAACTGTATCCGCGCACTTTCCTGCCATTTTATATGCGTCTTCATAATCATCATCCCGCCAATCCATTTTCTGGACTTTGCGATTAAGTTCCTTTTGCTGTGCTAGGACATCTTTTATTTTTTGTTGATTGGGTCTTAGCCATTCAATTAGTTTTTGTTCCATATCCTGGAAATTCTTATAATCCAGCCTAGCTGTGACCCGGCCTGCCATAAATTCAATCCGGTCACCACAACCAAAGCATTCACCCATTAGAACAGGCCAAATAATATTCTGTAATACTGAATTAGATTGTGTTGTCATATTGATAATCAAATGATTTGCTGTGCATTTATTGATATTTTCACCAGCAGCACAAATACAAAACAATTTTTGCCTGAATTTTCACTTAAAAAATTGTTTTTACATTATAACAACACCAATTATTAATCAAAAAAACCATACCAAAAACAAACCAAAATGTCCGAAACAAATGATAATTTTACTCCGGCAAGCAACAAATACGCTGATAAAATTAATATGGTCCTAGGCGCGATTCTTTGCGGCCGGTGTGTGTGTGGCGAACGTCTAGATTTTAACGACGGACAAATATATAAAAGATTGCCCGATGTTGGTCTAGACGAACTCATCTATAATATAACAGATTGGCTTGAATCAAATAAAGAAGTTATTGCGGATGCCACCTGTGAATATTCCAAATTAAAGGCAGATAGCACTATGTATCAATTGAGGGCATTTGAATTCCAAGATGTTATAACAGGTGAAACTCATGGAGCTGAAAAGATGTATAAACTAGTTGAGGAATTCCGTGAGCTCATTCCAATTCTTGTAAAAGTGCAGGATGGATATGATCTCTCACATCTTACTTGTATGATTCGCGAACTTGTCGGATAGTCATACCCACTCCAACCAGCCAAATGGCCTTAAGCCCAATAATTCTTTTTTTCGGTAGGTCGGCGAAAAATTGTTTTATATAAACCCATCGCGACTGGATATGAATAACCATATAACCCATAAACAAAATACAATAAACCAATCAATAAATTTACCCCCAAAAAAAACAAAATAGAATGTCATCCGCGTCATCAACAGCAGCAACTAACGCAAGTAAAATTGTAATGCAATGTGTGAAAGTCGGCCGCAAATTGCGTATCCGCTTCCATTCATTTACCGACCACGAAGGCAAAGTTTATACTGGTGTTTATAACCAGAATTATAACACTATGTTCCCGCGTGATATCAGGGAAGAAGGCCGATATTATGAAATCGGTCCCAATGACTTGACACTAGTTCATCAGGCTGGAAAGGCACCATTTTACCGTGTTAATAAATCGGCCATTAAAGTCCTGGCAACACCAGTTGATATGAGTAAGCTCAAAATCTATGAGGTGGAGGAATGTATTATTTGCTATTCGGAAACGCCCAATATCATCCTAGTTCCCTGCGGTCATCTATGTTGCTGTTCCGGGTGTTTTAAGGCATTACAATCATCGGGGAATGCCAAGTCTTGCCCGATTTGTCGGCGTAAAGTTGATAACACTTGCGTTCATGAACCTGGTGCTACAAGTGCCGCTGATGAATGTGATGAGCCCGAAACCGCGTCTGTTGGCGGTGTAACTGCAAGTCTATCGGCACTTAAGGTTTAACAAGAATTAAAATTACCAAATGGAAAAAATTGTTTTATATTTTATTATTTTTGCATTCAACTACAAACATAACCAATAATTAGAAATATTAACGATGGCTGGCATTTTGGAGCGTAATTTTATGAAAGTATGGCTAACTGCAGCTGGTATGATTGGTTATCATATCGCAACTGACGCGCGGGCCCTATCTATTTCCAGGCAAAATGAAAAAGAAGGACGACTAACCATTATTTATCGCCGGCCATTTTGCCCCATCGGCCGGGTTGAGCGGTTCCAAACACCAGAAAAACTAGGTCAGTCATCCCGGGAGTGGCAGTATGATGAGAAATGGTTTTATAGATTTAGAGCAGATTGGCAATGGGTGATGCCTAGCCCAACTGGTAATCACCAAATTATTTACACACATCCCACCCGCGGTCCACTGCTAGGATACTATAGCCGTGTGTTTGGTGTTTGTGTATTCCCATTCAGACAAATTTAGGCTAACGCACAATGGCACGTACCCACGACCAAAAATTGTTTTTTATTCAATGTATTTCTTGCTACTCAAAACATATTAATTATTCATTTCTACAAAATATGGACCATGAAACCAAATATGTATTAATGCCATTATGTATAATTATTTTCCCTGAAATCGTGTCGCACATTTTAGGTATTTCAGATATTGCTATTGGTGGATATTATATTAATAAAGGCATAGCTTCTGACCCAGACTGCAAAAACCTAGAGCCAATTTCTGGAATGCTTATTGCGGTTGGTATATCTAAAATTATTAGTTGCTTGATTTTTATGGATCAACAACAACACAAATATAAGTTTGGTGCATTTGTAATTGCAAATATATGTGTTTTCGGTGGGTCAATACCTTTGTGTATTTTGGCATTTAAACAACTACATTTAGGGTGCACTGATGAAATGATTATTAATTATACTATTGGTGTGAGTATATTTAGACTCCTAGTGTATATTATGTTCGGCATTATATTATTGGTTGTTTCAATTGAATCGCTATTCGAAAATAAGACTATTTTAGGCAAACCATCGATGACACTTGATGATAATTACAAAGAAGGTACCGAACCACAAATAAGTATTGTTTAATATCAAGTAGCCTATTGCGATGACTAAATAGGTTTTGTATTTTTTTGGTTTTAGTTTTTTCAGCATTAAAGTTAAAACTCATATCTAGGACCAGATATTATACCAACTAACAAAAAAAGGAAATTACTAGGATGATGGACCCAACAACACCACCCAAAAATATAATAGAACAACTTAACTCATTTTGCCAAGCCGATATTAAATCACAATGGACTGCAAAACGCCTCAAGGCATCTAGGGATGTATGTGGTTTTTCTTATGTAGAAAATGACGCAGGAGATTGGGTTATGATGCCGACGTTATGTTCTAATTGTCAGTATACACTGAATCATCAACTGGCATCTACACAATCCAACAAAAAAATAAACACGACTACAGAAACTAAATTTGCATATATATATCCATCCCCTTTACCATCACAATTAACAACATCAAATGACACCCAATCTTACAAGCAATCCGGGCAACAAGATGATGCAGTGTCCACTGACTATTTATTATACCCAAAACATAATACTAGGTCAAATTACATGAATAATAATTCTAATTCAGACGGACTAGAATTTTATAGACCTAGCCTAGCTTCTTCAATTAATTGTTGTCAGATATTGTAAATCCATTTGTGTTTCTGTTTTTGTTTTGGGTTGTTTTAGTTAGTTATTATCAAAAAATGTTTATTCTTATTAGCAAATATTTATCTATTATATAAATTTGCTACATTGACTTGTATTTCCATTTTAAAAATCAATTAATATACCATCACATACTATAAGATGACTACCGACGATATTGAATCAATCAAAAAAGCCAAAGAACTTGTTGCTACTAGCGATGATGATAAAGTTATTCGATGTGAAGCAAAAAATGAGGATTGTAAGATGTTCACAGGAAGTTCTATAAATGAAATTCTTTATGAATATACAATTGAGGGAAGAGAAGTAATACTTCAAGACCCATTTCCTATGGATTACTGGTATACCGACCTTACACCAGATAAGGAATATCCCATGGACCCGAATGAACTCGTGAAGCCAACTATAGGTTGTCTATTTTGCAATTGTGAAATAACACTTAACTCCGGATGTTATATGTTTGTTCAGAAACAAAGTCATTATGACCGTAATGTCTTATTAGTGGCTTGTTCAGATACTTGCCCTGTAGCATTCAAACAATGTACCGTCTCACAATGCCGTAAATGTGAAAGACATTATCTATATGACCTATATGACGCTAATATCTGCAGGCTATGTAGATAATTTGGTTTTTATGATATGCATTTCATTATTGGATATTTTATTTTAAATTTGTTTTTTTTTTATTAATTATTTTTTATTTTTTAAGTATCTAAATTATTTTGGCAAAAAAAATCAATAAATACAAAAAATGTTAATGTTAATTAATGATACTAATATCACCCAGCGAAAATAAATTCAATACCAATTTGTCCTTTTACAAGCTTTACAACTTCAATAGTTACAACTTCAAACCTTTACAAACAATTCTTTGTTTCTCAACCATATCATCAAAATGGTTGCTGATAACGAAGGAAACATGTCGTATGCAGGTGACTGCATCTCAGTGATCTATGATCAGGAAGGTGACGTGAACAACAACATTGAACCCATCAATGACGATGTTCACTTCATAACTGCTACACTGGAAAACGAAGCAATCGGATGCACATTCTGTCGCAAGGAACTCACGTTCAACACAGGATGCTACATGTTTTGCCAGACTCGCGAACACTATGACAGAAATGTCAAAGTGGTTGCGTGCTCTGACGCATGTCAATATGCATTCGCGTGCGAATCTGTCAGTGTTTCCAAGTGTAAGACATGTGAGCGAGAGTATATCCACGACCGATATGATGATGACATTTGTCGTCTCTGCAAGGGAGAGTGAGGAGAGCTCTGAGTGGAGAGAGAAGAAAATAGGAAAAGTGAAAATTCTGTCATTATGTGACAGGAAAACAAACAACAAAAACAAAAAAAGTTTTTTTTGTGTTTGTAAATTTATATTAATTTTTATTTTTTATTCATTTTATTACAATACCGTCTAGAGTGTGTCCTAGAGTGTTCTTAAATAGAATACTCTACGGTATCAACTCTATTCAACGTGAATGATGGAGAATTTACTAACAAACTTCTAATTCAATGATAACTGGGACACGCCCGGATTCAGCCTTGGCAAGTTCAATATCAGTCATCTTAAATGTAGTATCCCGGATATTTGCCTGTGCTAGGCAAATCGGGTTTGCTACCAAATAACGGATCACTCTGAATCGAGTGCCTGGTAGGAATACTACTTCCTGGTTCTGTGGGTATTTGCTAAACTTACTAATATCAGCAGCCTTACCAGATGAATCTTGAATAATAAAGCAAATACCACCCGACACACTTGGTCTTGACAGACAAGTTGCCGCAGATTGGAATCCGGACGAACAAACAGTAAATCCAGGCCATTCAATATCAGCCCCAATTGGGAAATCAGTAGATGAGAATTTAATATCTACCCATCGGTAAACTTCCCGTGTCAGGGGTTGCGATGGAATCAGTTTATGACAACCTTGATAAAGCGCATGAACGAATGACGTCCAAACATTATTATCATCCCATGCAACTAAGAGTTCATTTACTTGTTTATAAATCTGTGGATTAGCAGTATAGAGGTATAGCGCCATCATATGAATCGGTTCTAGGTTACCAGATGTCGCCCCAGATGCGATAAGTTTGGTAATATGGACCCGGGCATCCCACAGAATTTGTCGGATTTGTTGTTTTCCGCCTTGGAATACTGATTTGTTCTGTAGCTTATCAAGGAAGCCTAGCAGACTAAATTCCATACCCATCTCTTGCGCCATTGTGAGCGCATCTTGCGCTGTGTGAGCTGATTCTGGACTAATACCCCAACCTAGCATCCAGCGGTCAATTAGCATATCCGCACCCGACAAATCTACAGGTAGATTAGTATTACTATTGGTGGGGTCAGACAGCCCAAAATCGGCGCCTGAAAATCCCTCTGTAAGTTCAAGTAGCATTTTGTTTTGGATACTCTTTTTCTTTGCAATCGAAATCCTGGCAAGTTGCTCTGAAACTTGGGGTTGCGAACCTAGCATAACATTTCGGCTGCCAAAGAGTTCGGCCCAGAATGCAGGTGTAATTCCATAATCATCCTGCGCGTTAGGGTCAGCTCCCAGCTTAACAAGTTCGCGCGCAATTCCAATATTACCACTAATAATAGCAGCAGACAGGAGCGTCATACCCTTGTCATTACGGATATTTGTAATTTCGCTTGGGCTAATAAGTCCAGGGCTCACAAGTTGTCCTAGCATACCAGCACAGCCTTCAGTTAGAGCCAGTTTATCAGATTCACTACCGGCGCCACAAATTTGTAGCATACCACTCATTAGTTGTGCTAGGTGATTGGTGAATAATTCCCGCTTAATATGTTCGTTGCCACTCATATTAGAATAGTATTCGGGAGTGCGGCCTTGTGCATCTGTGTGCGCGAGACACCTAGCCCCAGCGCCATTAGGTAGCGCCAGAATCATTTGAGCGATATCAAGGAATCCGCCTTTAATCGCCAAATGAAGCGAGTTGGCACCATCATGTTGTGTTCCGGGAGCTTGAATAGGCGCCTCCGGGTTTAGCCCTTTTTCCATCAGGAATTTAACTGACCGGGTTCGGCCATAATAACACGCCAGATGAAGTGCTGTAGCACCTGTAATAACTGGATTATTAGGTAGGGTTCGCCAATGAAGGTCGGCGCCATATCTTAGGCAAACATCTGCTGCTTCCACCTTATCAAGTTCGATTGCGGCAAAGAGCGGTGAGAAACCGTCAATTTCCGCATAAGCACTAAGTTGTTGCTGGCGCGCTTGGTCGTCGGGAAGATGTGCTAGGAGCATATCTAGGATACCTGATTGTCCGTTTCGGCAACAAATGAGAACGGCGCCATCACGATTGGTATTAAACACATCCAAACGGGCACCACTATCAAGTAGAATCCGCACGATATCCTTAGAACCCTTCTGGCAACAAGGAATGAGTGGTGGATTACCTTTAGCATTCGCGAGATTGACGTCAGCGCCTAGTTTAATTAGTTCGCAGACTAGGTCAATATGGCGATTACAAGCCGCAATCCATAGCAAACTTGTCCCAGCCAGATTCTGCTTATTAATTTGTTCTGGCCTAGAAAGCGCACCTGCTTTTACAAGTAGGTTGAATAGCCCGGTGAGCCCGCGTTCGCAAGCAATAAATGCCGGCCACAAGATTTCTGGACGGGTGCCATTATCATCACTGACATCTAGGCTAATTTCGGCTTCCGGGTCCAAATGTCCAGCGCGGATTAGTAGGCCAATACACATAATTTGCTGTGTTGTCGGTTTGATAAGATGAGGCAGTAGCGGGCGCCAATCCAGTTTCCCGAGAGGGATTTGCCGGCCTTCCGAAACCAATTTAATATACCGGCCACAAGTATCAGTTTCGCCATTAATGACGGCGGAATGGGGATTGATTTCTGCGTCGGACATAACAGTTCTTAGTGCTCTAGATGCTTTGCCATAGGCAGAATCAATCAGTGCTTTTTCAGGCTGCCATAATTTCATGCGATTCACAACTAGGTCAAGTGTCTGGCTATAACCTTCTTCTGCTGCGATTAGGCACGCAGTTTCTAGGGTGTCGTCCATTTCTAGAACACTTTGCACTTTGAATATTTTGGCAATTAATTCCGTCATTTTCCAATTACCCGTAGCAATAGCAACTCCTAGAGCAGTAAGTCGGGGCTTGCCATCCACGATTAACTGTTGATTTTTCAGTGTTTCTTGTCTGTCGGAATCTAGTGCCTCAAAAGCACGAAGCCGGCCGTGAGCGACAAGATGCCAATTATTCCACGAAGTTGCAGCAATACGAGCTGCTTTACGAACTTGTCTGGCTGTAGGTAATCCGGTCCACCGCTTATCATAAGTGCTCCCACGAAGATTGGAGTTATTCATAATGGAATGACCGATTGAATGGGTTGGTGGGATAATTGCTTTCCTAGCACCAGTATCCAGGCCACCAGCACCTGCACCGTCTTTGAACCGGCCGCCGAATTTGAGATCACTCATATCGCGAGCACTAATTGTTTGGCCGGCACTAAGTTCATCTAGGACACTAAGTAATTTTGCAACCCGGGATTTAAGTGTATCATATGTAGTCCCTGAAAGTTGTCGTCCTAGCACACCAATACGATGCCGGATAATCCGGATTTGAATTTCCCGAAGTTTTTGGGCCGGTGTATCACCATTTCCATCCGCTACTGGTTTAGGAGGGATACTCGTGAGTTCCGCCGCCAGTTTATCAGATAGATATCCGAACCATTCCTCATCTAGGCCGGGTGTATATTTCCCGCTGAGAGTAATTAGTGATTGGTGTTCGTGGCCTTCTTGCCCGGCTAGTTGAAACCGGAGTGGGTCAGTAGCTAATGCGATTG
>JACCEC010242000.1_pt1 | contig 12448 bp, 8 predicted proteins | sample 7450121 | NCBI WGS metagenome assembly JACCEC01 (sample SAMN15323455, study PRJNA562643) | freshwater metagenome | isolation source: river surface water | place: USA:Blue River Watershed | collected 2017-08-18 | reverse complement strand
CTGAAAGCTTCGCACATGTTAGGGTCCCCGCTGATGGCTGCCACTATTCTGAGTTCGATCTGCGAATAGTCGGCGGATAAAAGGAGATGATCCTTATCCCTGGGGATGAATGCCTTTCGTATTTCTTTGCCTCTGTCAGATCTGACGGGGATGTTTTGCAGGTTAGGATTGGTACTCGCCAGTCGACCGGTAACGGCCACCGCCTGTCCATAGGATGTGTGAACCCTGCCCGACTTGGGATTGATCAGCAGGGGCAGGGCATCCACATAGGTTGACTTGAGTTTTGTGAGTTCCCTAAAGGCAAGGATATCTTCGACAATCGGGTTTTCATGAGCTAATTTTTGGAGCACATCTTCGCCGGTTGCATACTGCCCGGTTTTGGTTTTTTTGGCTTTGGGGTCCAGTTTGAGTTTTTCGAACAACACTTCCCCCAGTTGTTTGGGAGAGGCCAGGTTGAAGCGCACCCCGGCTTTTTGGTACACGTTTTCTTCTGCAGAGCGGGCTTCTTTTTCAAGCTCTTTGGAATATTCCTGTAAGAAAGGAACGTCTATGGCTACGCCTTCGAATTCTATGTCGGCCAATACTTTTACCAGCGGATTATCCACTTCATGGAAAACGCGTTCTACTTCTTTCTCCTTGATTTTAGGGAGGAAGACCTGTTTAAGCTGCAGGGTGATGTCTGCATCCTCGCCGGCATATTCCTTGATCTTCTCGATCTCCACATCCCGCATATTTCCCTGCCCCTTCCCCTTTTTACCGATAAGTTCGGTGATGGAAACCGGTTCGTATCCCAGGTATTGTGCGCTCAGAAGGTCCATGGATCGTTTTCCTTCCGGTTCAATCACATAGTGTGCGATCATGGTATCGAACACAGGTCCTTCGAGTTCTATCCCGTACCATTTGAGCACCAGCAAGTCGTATTTGATGTTCTGGCCGATCCAGGTGATGTCTTTTTTCGACCATACCGTTTGGAACTGTTGCAGTATTGCTTTTGTTTTTTCCTGATCTGCAGGGCAAGGAACATATACGGCCTTACCTACCTCCCAAGCGAAGCTCATGCCTACCAGTTCGGCCTGGTTGGCGTCGAGTCCGGTAGTTTCCGTATCGAAGCAGACTTCTGTTAGTGAAGAGAGGGTTTTCACCAATGATTCAATCTCATCGCTGGAAGTGATGGCAAGGTATTCATGTGGTGTATTGTGGATGTTTTTTTCGGGTGTCAGCAGGCTTGGTTCTTCCGGCTCGTTACTTTGAGCAGCAGGTGTAGGTTCTTTTTGTGGAACGACGTTTCCGAACAGATCTTGTTGAACCATCTGCCCGTTTGAGGTGGTGGCGTCTGTTAAGGATATTTCCTCTCCCAGGATTCTTTTACCGAGGGTTTTGAACTCGAGATCAGTGAAGACTTCGCGTAATTTGTCCTTATCGATGGCCTTTACACTGTAGTTTTCTTCATGAAACTCCACAGGTACGTTTGTGATGATCGTAGCGAGCTTCTTACTCATGATGGCGAGGTCCTTCCCGTTTCGGACCTTCTCACCGAGTGCGCCTTTGATGGTGTCGGCATTGGCCAGGACATTGTCGAGCGTATCGAAATCTGCAAGGAGTTTGGCTGCTGTTTTTTCACCGACTCCCGGAATGCCGGGAATATTATCCACGGCATCACCCATAAGACCGAGAATATCGATGACCTGGTCGACGCGCTTGATGTTCCATTTGGCGCACACTTCTTCCGGTCCCAATATTTCGAAGTCCCCACCCTGGTAGGGAGGCTTGTAAATTTTGATATTTTCTGAGACCAGTTGTCCGTAATCTTTATCAGGTGTGACCATGAAGACCTGATAACCAAATTTTTCAGCTTGTTTGGCCAGGGTACCTACCACGTCATCTGCTTCAAATCCATCGGTTTCGACTATGGGGATGTTGAATCCTTCGATGATGCGTTTGATATCCGGGATAGAGAGGATGATGTCTTCAGGTGCTTCCTGCCGGTTTGCCTTGTAATCCGCGAAGTCGGTATGGCGTTCGGTGGGTGCGGATGTATCGAAACAGACGGCCATGTGCGTTGGCTTCTGTTTGTTAAGCAAGTCGATCAGCGTATTGGTGAAACCGAATTGAGCATTGGTATTCTTCCCTTTGCTGGTGATGCGTGGGTTTCGGATCAATGCATAGTAGGCCCTAAAAATAAGCGCAAAGGCATCCAGCAGGTATAATTTCTTCTCCATGTTCCAGTTCGTGTTTGGGCTTTCTCAGGGTTAAGTCACCTATCAGAAATGTGATTCAATAAGATGGGGCAGCATTTGTCTCCAGGTGGGCCAATCGTGGTGGATGTCGTGTCCCCAAATGTCTAAAGTATGTGGTATTGATTTGCGATTCAATACATCGGAAAATCTTCTGTTGGCTTCCGGATCTTCGTAGTTGCCACTTCCGCTGGCTATGATGATCCGCCCTTTCCTTTGTTTTTCGAGTATATCGTGGTCGGTAAGGTTGGGAATGTAGTGCTGAGGAGAATTGAAGTACACTTGTTCGTCAAAGAATCCACGGGTATATTCCGTCAGATCGTACACTCCGCTCATGGAAATGACGCCATTTAAAAGATCTGGTCTTTTCAGGAACAAGTTCATGGCATGCAGTGCTCCAAAGGATGCGCCGCAGGTGATGATCGGAGTATCAGGCGAGCAATGATTCCGGATGAATGGGATCAATTCATGAAAGACATATTCGTTGAATTGGTTATGTCTTATGGCTTTATGAGCAGGTTCCATTTCCCGATTCATCCAACTTTCGTTGTTGATGCTGTCAATCGAGAATACTTTCATACGACCAGCACCGATCAGTGGCTGCAGTGCATCGATGAGCTGGAATCGTTCATATTCCAGGTAGTCTGCAGCAGCCGTCGGTATCATGAGCAGGGCAAATCCATAGTGGCCATATGTCGCAACGGGCATATGTTTTTGTAGCGCGGGGCTGAACCAACCGGTGATATCACGTTGCATATTTTCTCTTCGGAATATAAAAGTACGTTTTGTTCCTGATGCGTCTTCAAGCGCAAGGCGTTCACTGATTGAAACGATTTTTTCAACTATTGCATATTATGGAGATTTAACAGTTCATATGAAATACTTTTCACATGTCTTTCGTTATTTCATATCAAACAAAGGTATCACCATGAACAAGCAGATCGAAAAGCGGTCGAGCCGCATCGTCGAGGTGATCAGAATGCTGGCGTTGAAACTGATTCGTCGGGCGGATTACGATCCTATCCGGATTTATTGGAAGGCGAGGAGGGATCAACATCGCAGGTTTTCTTTCTAATTCATCTTGTCGATAATTCAACGAGGGACCGCATCCATGGATGCGGTCTTTTCGTTTCTGGAAAGGTGTATTTTGTGCTGTGGATACACCTTACCGAATATACACTTTGGGAGACGGGGCGATTACGGTCGATTGGGGTCAGATTCCGGGTCCGCAGTTACAGCAACTTTTGATCTCATTGCATGACCATTTAAAGATTCATCCATTTCCCGGTTTTATAGAGAGTGTTCCTGCATATTCATCCCTCACTATATTTTTTGATCCATTAGATCGAACCCTGTTTTCCAAGGTTAATGATGGCGAGACGTCTGCATGGGTTTCTGCCCATGTTTCGGCTTGCATCGTCAACCTTGCATCGCAAAGCAGTACCAATAATCTGGTATGCATTCCGGTTTGCTATGATCCTGAATTTGGGCCCGATCTGTCATTTGTTTCCAGCCAATGTGGTTTGGAATTGGATGATTTAATTACCCTGCATACTTCTGTCGAGTACCGTGTGTACATGATCGGTTTTGTGCCCGGTTTTCCATATCTGGGTATGACAGATCCTCGTTTGGATGTACCCCGAAAAAAGACGCCTTTGATGAAAGTGCTGGAAGGTTCTGTTGCTCTTGCCGGCAGACAAACCGGGATTTATCCCTTATCGACGCCCGGAGGGTGGCAGATCATTGGTCGTACACCTCTGCGCTTATTCGACCCGTCCAAACCAGATCCGTTTTTATTGAGGCCGGGGATGACCGTCAGGTTTGACCGAATCGACAGAGATGATTTCGAGAAACTTTCGCAAACATGAGTGTTCGTGTCATACATACTTTATATCCGGTCAGTTTACAAGATCTAGGGAGGAAGGGATTTCGGGCTTATGGTGTTCCGTTGAGTGGTCCAATGGACCCGCTGTCGCATAAGTTGGCGAATTTACTTTGTGGCAATGACGACGAGGCGGTAGTACTGGAAATCACATTACATGGGCTGATCCTATTATTCGACAAAGATGCGTTGATAGCAATTTGTGGTGGAGGTTCTGCACCGATGCTGAACGGGGAGCCGGTTGGGTGTTTCCGTCCTTTGTTTGTGCGACAGGGTTCACTGCTCGAGTTCAAGCCGTCTTCAGCAGGCTGCAGGATGTATTTAGCAATGGCGGGGGGATTTGAAGCTGATGAGATGATGGGCAGCTGTGCAACTTATGTACCTGCCGGCATTGGTGGGTTGAATGGTCGGTATCTTGTCAAAGGGGATCAATTATTTCGCAAGTCGTCACCGGGTTTGGTGTCGAGTCGGATTATTTCCAGCATCGATACAGCATCCAAAGAAAGGATATCCGTTTCGTGGGGTTCGAATCTTTTCTCTTATTTATTGGACGAAGATGTTCATTTGAGATGTTTACCTGGTCCGGAATGGGAGCAGTTTTTGTCTTGCTCCAGGGACTCTTTTCTATCAGAATCTTTCGAAGTTTCTGATCGTTCAGACCGAATGGGATATCAGCTTTCGGGTGAAAGGTTGAGACATAATGATGATCGTGAGATGTTGTCCACCGGGGTATGTGTGGGCACGGTGCAGGTAACGCATGAAGGATTGCCCATCATTTTGATGGCTGATGGGCAGACAACGGGGGGGTATCCAAGGATTGCCCAGATCGTTTCCGCGGATATTCCGAAGTGTGGTCAGCTCAGGCCCGGCTCCATTGTTCGGTTCAAATCGATTTCCGAAAAGGAGGCCCTGGTATTGCATCGATCACAATTGAATTTGCTTACGTCTGTTCGTCAATCCATTCGCATTCGGATGGGTCTGTGAATTTGATGATGGAAACGCTGTACATTCAATGTACCTTAATACGCCATGAAGCTTGTTGATATCAATTGTGATCTTGGAGAGAGTTACGGTCATGCCCGGGTAGGCCAGGATGAAGTATTGATGCCCATGCTCAGTTCTGCAAACATTGCCTGTGGTTTTCATGGCGGTGATCCTGCCACCATGCATCGTACGGTACGATTGGCACAATCTCATGGTGTTTCCATCGGTGCTCATCCTTCCTATCCTGATCTTGCAGGATTTGGCCGACGTCGGATGGACCTCAGCCCACAGGAAGTCTATGATTATATGTTGTATCAGATCGGCGCATTGAGTGGCTTTGTGCGGGCTGCCGGCGAGCGTATGTGCCATGTGAAGCCGCATGGGGCTTTATACAATGAGGCTGCTCGTAATCCAGAAGTGGCAGCAGCTATCGTAAACGCCGTTTTATATTTTGACCGTGACCTGGTACTTTTTGGTCCGGTGGGCAGTGCCATGGAGGCGGCAGCCCATGAATCGGGCATCCGATTTTACAGAGAGGTATTTGCCGACCGAACATATCAGGCCGATGGAAGTCTTACACCCAGATCACATCCGTCTTCCATGATCAATGATCCGTCGGAAGCTATTCGGCAGATGGACGATATTTTATTACGCGGTTTTGTAACAACCATTGACGGACATCAGATTCCGATGTCAGGGGATACGATTTGCATTCATGGAGATGGTCCTCATGCTTTTGAAATTCTGTCATCCCTTCATCGACATTTGAAGGATATCGGATTTGAGATTACTTCAACAAAGCTGTCCTGATGTCCAGGTTGTTTCCGATCAAGGGTTCGTCTCCCATCGTTGCTGCCGCGTTTCTCATGGCGACCTCTGCGATTGGTCCGGGTTTTCTGACCCAGACGGCGGTATTTACGAGGCAGCTTTTGACAAGTTTCGGGTTTGTTATTTTGATATCCATTCTATTGGATGTCGGTGCACAGCTCAATATTTGGCGGATCGTGACGATGCGTGGAAAACCGGCCCAGGAGATCGTGAACGATCTTTTGCCCGGAGCCGGCCATCTGTTGACGCTGATGATCACCATTGGCGGACTTGCTTTCAACACGGGAAATCTTGCGGGTGCGGGTTTAGGGTTATCTGCATTGTTTGATATGGATGTGAAGGTGGGAGCTATCGCTAGTGCGGTTATCGCACTTGCTTTATTCTTATCTGGAAACATGTTGGGATGGTTGGATCGTTTCGCACGGCTTCTTGGTTTTCTCATGATAGGCCTGACGTGTTATGTTGTGTTTGTATCGAATCCACCTGTTGGAGAAGCTATATATCGGTCTTTTGTACCTGAACGGGTGGACATGACGGCTATTTTAACACTTGTCGGAGGTACAGTCGGCGGGTACATTAGTTTTTCGGGGGCGCATCGATTGTTGGATGCAGGTATGCGGGGATCGTCTTGTCAATCTGATGTCCGTCGGTCAGCCGTTTCAGCCATTCTACTGGCTTCTGTCATGCGTATTTTACTTTTTCTGGCGGCGCTTGGTGCTATTTACGGTGGTTTGCAACCCGGGACCGAGAATCCGGCCGCGATGGTGTTTCGTCATTCCGCCGGCATGATCGGTTACCGGATTTTTGGATTGGTGATGTGGAGTGCTGCCATCACTTCTGTTGTGGGATCTGCATATACGACCATCTCTTTTCTAAGAACCATGCATCCTGTCATTTCTGCACATCAGCGATTGGTGCTGGTTGTTTTTGTGCTGATATCACTTGCCATTTTCATGTGGGTTGGACAGCCAGTGAACATCTTGGTGTATGCTGGTGCTTTGAATGGCTTCATCCTTCCATTTTCCTTGGGGATGATGCTGATCGCCGTACGTTTGAGTGATGCTAGTCAATTGAGTAGACATCCTCGCTGGCTGAGCGTGGCGGGTTGGATTGTCGTGTTGGCCACCGGTTGGATGGGGGTTCGGGCAATCCTCTTGCTGATCGGTTGATCGACCTACTCCTTTCTTTTTTCGTCAACAAACGATTAGCTGAAGAGGTATTCGACGTCTTCGCGTGTAAGCTTTTTAACGAAAGAGGTTTCATCTGAAATCAGATCCCTGGCGAGTAGTCGCTTCTTTTCCTGCAATTGAAGGATTTTGTCTTCAATGGTGTCTTTGCAGATCATTCGGTATGCAAAGATGTTTTTGGTTTGGCCTATTCTGTGTGTGCGGTCGATGGCTTGTTGTTCGACGGCCGGGTTCCACCATGGGTCGACGATGTAAACATAGTCTGCAGCGGTCAGGTTGAGACCTACGCCGCCGGCCTTGAGTGAAATCAGGAATACTCTGACCGCATCGTTATCCTGGAAGTTCCGGATGGCTCTTTCCCGATCCAGTGCGGCAGTCCCTCCGTCGAAATATTCGTAAGGTACATCCAGTGCTTCCAGCTTTTCCCGAATCAAACCCAGCATTCCGAGGTATTGGGAGAAGACGAGGGCTTTGTGGTTTCCGATGTTTTCTGAAATCTCACGGGAAAGTTCATCCAGCTTGATGGACACGTTCGGGTAACGTTCCTGCTCGTTCATGATGGCCGGTGAATCGCAAATCTGCCGGAGTTTCATCAGGCCCTGCAGGATCGTGAGTTGGGATTTATCAATACCCTGTTCGCTGATGACTCCAAGGATCTTGTTACGATAATCGTTCCTGAAGGCATCATAAATTTTTCTTTGCTCGTCTTCCATCTCGCAGAACAGGATGGTTTCCGTTTTTTCGGGAAGATCTTTGGCGACCTGTTCCTTTGTTCTGCGAAGAATGAACGGATAGAGCAGTTTTTTCAGATGTTCCTTTTGGATCTGTTCCCCGAACTTATCGATCGGTGTGGCAAATTCGTTGCGGAAGAATTCCACACTGCCCAGCATGCCCGGATTTAGGAAGTTCATCTGGGCGTAAATATCGAAGGTGTTGTTCTGTAATGGGGTACCACTCATGCAAAGTCTTGACTTGGCTTTAAGCAGTGAGGCGGCTTTTGTGACTTTGCTTTGTGGGTTTTTGATGGCTTGTGATTCATCGAGTACGACATAGTCGAATTCGATGTCCACCATTTGTTTGATATCACTCCTCAATGTACCATAGGTCGTGATCAGCACATTATACGCCTCCAATGTGTTTTTATCGCGACTTCTGTCGCCACCGTGGTGGATGAGGTATTTGAGTTCCGGTGTGAATTTCTTGATTTCGTTTTCCCAGTTGAACATGAGGGTGGTTGGGCAAACGACCAGGGCTTTCAGGTGTCCGTTGTTGTCCCGATAAGCCTGCAGGAAAGATAGGGCCTGAACGGTTTTACCAAGACCCATGTCATCTGCCAGAATTCCGCCCCAACCTACTTCATTCAAGTAGTTTAGCCAATGATATCCGGCTATCTGGTAGGGTCTTAGGATCCCGGCAAGTCGGGAAGGTGGATCCACCTCTTTGATTCGATTGAAGCCACGCAGGCGTTCGTATTTTTCTTCCAATCGAATCATCACCTCGAGTTCATCTCTATTCTCGTAGAGTTCGTCGATGATGCTGAGGTGGTATTTCGAAAGTCTGAGTTTATCATTCTTTCCTTCGCCAACTCTGAATAACAGGGAGTATTTACGGAGCCATTCTTCGGGAAGGATTCCAAGCGAACCGTCGTTGAGTTGGACGAATTGCTGTTTATTGGTGAGTGCGCGTTTGATTTCGGCGATGGTAACATGTTGGTCGCCGAACACCACATCAACGGAAGCATCAAACCAGTCGACGCCGTTATTGATCCTGATGCGAGTGCTTGGTTTGAATGTATTGAAGCGAAAATTTTTGAGGACATCAAACCCAACAACAGGCACTTCCATATCTTTCATGGCATCAATGAACAGAAAGAACCAGTTATTCTTCAGCACGTCAGCGCCTTTGAGTGCGAGCGCGAAGGGTTTTTCCTGTCTAATGAAATTGGAGTGCAGTCCTTCCAATTTTCTAATAAACCTGTTTTCTGCCTGTTTATTCCTGTGTATCAGTAGTACTTTACTATGCTCCTGTTTGACGATGGTGTCTTTATCACCTGTTCCCACTTCATGTCCCTCGTAGGTGAACACAGGTAGTAACAGGAGGTAGTCTCCTTTTTCTTGCAGGACCAGTTTTGTTTCAGGTTCAATATCCTGGAGTTCTCTGCACAGGGTGGGTTCGAATTCGAATCTATGTTTTCTGGCAAGAGGCAGTAGTGTTTTGCCGAGATATTCCTGCCAATCTGAAGATTTTATGGTGGTACTACGTTTGGCAATCAGGGTATGCAGTGCGTCATATTCCTCCGGATCGTTCCACAGGTAAAGGGTGTTGTTGTGGAGCAGTAAGAAGTCACTTTGCCATTCGTTATCGTTGAGATCTATATTCAGTTCGCGTGATTGTCCGCTGCACCCCACTTCGATCACGTTTTTCTTTTGGCTCACGTGAATGGATGGAATCAGTCCGGCATCTGAAACATGAATTTGCTTGAGATTTCGGGTGTTGAACGGTTTGCCAGCGGGCAGCAGGAAGAACAGCGTATCCTCTCTGTGTTCAGAGAATAGTTTCTTAAGCTTTGGATAGAGATATTCTATGATCAGGCTTTCTGTATCAGCAGGCAGTCCATCCTCATCCTGGCTGATGATGTTTTCCCAAATTCCAGCAAAGGGTGAGTTTCGATTTACGTATTTGCTGATTTCTGTGACATGAAGTTTACGGAGGATCTGCAGCACGGCGATGTCATTTTCCAGCATTCCGTCTGTCACAATGTATTTCTGGAGTTCAAGCTTTTCGACTTTACCCAGGATCTCATCACCCAGATCATTTGTTTCTCCGGTCACCACTTCTATCGTGAACCCCGGAAAGGTCTTCTTCTGTTCAACGAAGACCACGCCCAGTCTGGTTCCTCCGGCGTAAATTTTCTTTGGTTGGGGTTCTTCGACATTACCGGGCGATGGTAATTTGACGGGTTCGACCTCTTTGACTGCCGAAGTCACTCTTTTCACAGACTGATCCAAGACCCTCAGGAATGGTTTTCCTTCCTTGTAAGAGAATTCGAACTTTTTGTTCCAATCCGGTTCATCCATGCTATACCCATAAGCTGCGAGTAGCTTGTTCTTTTCCTTGTCCCAGTTTCTGATGGAGTCAAAGTAGTTGGGGCCGAAGGCGTTCAGTAACTGAACGAACAGGATGGTTTTATGAAGGCAGAGTGGATGTTGTTTTTCTTCGCATTTGCAGGAGGTGTCGAAGTTTCTTTCTTCGTTTTTTTGAATAACGACCGGGAATTTTTCATCCTGGAGTTCCATGACAGCCTCTATTCGCTCATCCTGGGCTTTTATGATATTGGCTTTCTGAGATCGGAGGAATTTCTCAGCATTTTCGTAGGCCTCTGAGGATGCAAGTAGTCGTATTGTTTTGAGATCGATCTGTTTCATTTTTACGACCGTGTGCTTTTGGTCGTAAGTCAGGGTTTTTTCTCCCAGTATATTTTTATCGATCAGCTCCTGGAGTTGAAAAAGGGCAGCAGCTTCGTGTCTGCATATATCACCAAGATTATAGGGGCATGAGCACCTTACGAGCAGTGCGCGCGGATCTTTATATTTCTGGATGTGTACTTTGTAGAAAGTGGCATAATGGTCGTCCTTCACTCGGAAAGTGACGGCACTCATCAAGTCATCATGTTCGAGGAATTCGACATAGCCAATGGCATGTATCTTTTTTCCTCTTCTTATGACTTCGTCGGTGCCGTTGTTGTAGATGAATTTTAGAAGGTGCGACAGTGCCATGTACTCACGATGATGGTTAATTCAGGGTAATCCACCTGTCATTGCCATGCAACAGAATGTGGTGAAATGGTAAATGAAAGGGCAATTTGCAAAAGTAACCTAAAAATGCCGGTTTTGAGAAGCCTTGTTGATCTGACGACGATTCTTTTCTAAACGAAACGTCATTCACAAATAAGTTTATCTCCCCTAAAAATGGGAAGAACGGGCGCCTGGTCCGGTGTCAGACAGTATCGAATATCTTTCTCCAGTCCGTAGTTCGTGAGTCTTTGATAGTGAGAAGCGTTATTTTCTTTCATGAAGCCGAAGAGGTTTTCTTTGGCTTGACGGTAGGTATTCAGTGCAAGTTTTGATGCGTCGCAATTGATATCAAACTGATGTGCAACTCTATCTATCACTGCGCCTGCAAAAAGGGTATCTTCTATATTTACCCGGTCTTTCCATGCGGCACAGCCGAGGATCACCGGCATATTTCTGGTCTGGATATGGTCACAGACGGCGGACAGGTTGGGAAAAGATCCGGTGATGATTTCTGCGGCCCCATTGTCCAGCGCCATGTGCAGCAGTTTTGTACCATTTGTAGTTGTCAGTACAAGTTTTTTGCCTTTAACAAATTCAGGAGGGTATTCGAAAGGTGAATTTCCATGTTCGAGTCCTTCAGCGATCCTGCCATCCCTTTCTCCTGCTGTTATCGCGTTCAGTTCTGTTCCTATTTCTATGCATCTAGGAACAGTTGCCACGGGTATAACGCACTCAGCACCGTTATGCAGAGCTGTTGCGATGGTGGATGTGGCCCTTAATACATCGATAATTACGACCATACTCTGATTGAGGTCGTATAAATGGAGCAATGCCGGAGAGAGACATGTGAATAATGCTGGCTTGGACGATGACATTTTCTGAAATGGTTCGGCTGCGTTAAGCGTTTTATTTTACGAAGGGCAGTTTAACCACTTTGGCCTTCAGTGACTTATCCCGGACATCTATCATGATTTCGGCATCAAGTGTCGAGTGTTCGGTCAGTACATATCCGAGTCCGATCCCTTTTCCCAAAGTTGGGGATTGTGTTCCTGAGGTGACGCGCCCGATCAGGTTGCCCTCGTTGTCGCGGATGAGGTAATCATGGCGAGGTATTCCGCGGTCAATCATTTCAAACCCAACGAGTTTTTTTTCGGGTCCTGCGGTCTTTTGTTTGGCCAGGAATTCTGAAGAAGTGAATGATTTCGAAAATTTGGTGATCCAACCCAATCCTGCTTCGATGGGTGTTGTGAAATCGTCAATATCGTTTCCGTAAAGGCAGAATCCCATTTCCAGGCGAAGGGTGTCGCGCGCACCCAGACCAACGGGTTTGAGACCTTGTGGTCCGCCAATTTCAAAGATTTTGTTCCAGATGACATCTGCAGCATTGTCTTTGTTTTCGAAGTAAATCTCCACGCCGCCGGATCCTGTGTAGCCGGTTGCACTGACCAGCACATTTTCCACCCCAGCAAAAGTTCCTTTTACGAAGGTGTAATATTTGAGGTTGAGAATATCCATCTCTGTGAGTGGCTGGAGGATCTT
>JACCEC010101753.1_pt1 | contig 12450 bp, 19 predicted proteins | sample 7450121 | NCBI WGS metagenome assembly JACCEC01 (sample SAMN15323455, study PRJNA562643) | freshwater metagenome | isolation source: river surface water | place: USA:Blue River Watershed | collected 2017-08-18 | reverse complement strand
CCCAGATCAGATAGACCCAATAACAGAAAAGCCCTGTCATTGACCACCGTGCCAGGCTGGGATCATCGTGCTCCACCCAGCATACCCGAAGCAATGAAGTTTCTAGGAAGAGAAGTGCGCGAGCATGAATTCTCTGTGCCCACTTCCTTGTATCAAGACTGCAATCAAGCACATGCAGGGCTTTGCAGTCTCAAAGATTTTTTAGATAATTTCAATCCCTTGGGCAGAACATTTATTGTCAACTCTGGCATTGGTGGATATTTTGTTCCGCACAGAGATCATCCTGGCATGCCTCGGCCCTGCTTTAGATTGGTGGCGTTCTTAAAAAATTGCGGGCCAATGGACTATGACTGGTGGCAAGATGACAGAAAGATGCATATTGAACCAGGTCGTGTGTATTATGTCAACACACGCATGACTCACAGAACAATATCGTGGGTGCAAGACAGTTGGCATTTGATTTTGAATATTCCTTTCACAGTGGCCAATGTCAACTGGGTATTAGAACATTTACAGCATAGACACTGAAATGATCATTTCTGCAGGACCCGAAAACAACAAAATTGAATTTCAAATTGAACTGCCTCAACAGCATCGCCGCATTGGTGTGATGCTGTCGGGCGGCGCAGATTCTGCAATCTTACTGTATTTGTTGGCTTTGGAAAACAAAGATGCAGGCTGGACACATACTCTACAACCACTCACTGTGCATAGACCCGACGGTGCTGGACTGTATGTTGATGGCATTGTAGACTGGATTAATTCAAGACTGGGCACACACATTCCCAAGGCAATGGCCGTGGGTGATCCAACACTTCATCACAGTCAGCAGACTCAGTCAGGAGAACGCGAAGCCCGTGCCCAGTTGGGAATTGAACACATTTTTTACGGCAGTCAAAGTCATCCACCTGTGATCATGCCAGGAGAATATCCCAGTAGACCAGATCGCATAGAATTCACAAACAATCAAGGCATCGTCACCACCACATGTCCTTTTGCATTGGCCGACAAACGACACACACTGGATTTGTATTGTCAATTTGATTGCTGGGGGCTGTTGAGCATTACCCACAGTTGCACTGAACAAACACAGGGTCGCTGTGACGAGTGCTATAACTGTGTGGAACGTGCCTGGGCTTTAAAATCGTTGGGAGTCACTGACCCGGGTCAGATGTGAGTTTCTTGTCCAGTGGTATATCAGCCGCTGTTTTACACCACTTTCTTGGACACACAATTGGTTGTTGCAATATTTCAAATTGGTCAATGCGTCCCAATCTTTGCACACGACAATTGCCAGCATAGGCAAACCCGTCAAAATTTATAGTGATACCTGTGTTGCCAGCACTACAATGCCAGCCTGTGAAACTGTGCTGTTGAGTGTTGACCAAATCAAAAGGATTGGTCAGTGCGGCATTGGTATTGTCGCTATAGTAAAGCACAGAATTCAAATTGACATTGAATCTGCGTTGTGGTCTAGGACCGTGTGCTGAAATTCCTCGAATATATTCCACTTGCTCGGGACGATATTCCCAAGGTGTGCCATCAGTGGGTCCTCCTGAATGATCAGTGAGTATTTTGGCATTGACCAGGGCCTGCAATCTAGGAGTCAACTGTTGATACATGGCCTGCACCTGAGCCCAATTTCCTGGATCACACATCATGTTGTAGGCCACTTCAACACCGCGATCTAGCAAAAATTCACCCAACTCATTGACGCGATCAATTTTGGTCCATTCAGCATGCAGACTCATGGTAATTTTGTCTGGTAAATGATTTAAATTAGTCCACCATTCAAAATTTCTACTGCCATTGGTGATGGTTTCTACAATGCCATGAGGGTGCAGAGTGTCAACAATTTCTGCATACATGGGATGCAGGGTGGGTTCACCACCAGAAATGCAGACCTGTAAAAATCTATCCTGCCGATGTTGATTGATTAATCTATTTAAAAATACACGAATTTCCGTGTCAGTGGGATACCCTGGCCGCCGCCCTGATTTAAAATTGCCAGAGTGCAGACTGTCAGGACAGTAATTACAGCGGAAATTGCAAAAGTCCGTGAGAGTCCAATACACATACAGCACTGGTTGTTGACGACGAATTTCAATGATTTTTTTCATTGTTGCCTACTGGTAAAAATACTCAAACCCAATTTGCGTTTTATTCCATTGCGAGGAAATGCACTGGACACATGCAGTCTATTTCTGGGAAATGTCATGGGCACACCCGGTGTCCATTGGAAATGCTGATCCACACTCAAGCCTACCAAATTACTGGGTTTTAAATGTGGGCAATGTTCCAGTAGCAGGCCGTCAATGCTGGATTCATCGTCGAGGTTGCCAACGCCCTCTGCCCAGTAGTCACGAACCACACAATTATATTCATTGGGCTCTGTGTCCTCACCGCGCAAAAAGAATGCGGCATCTCCTGCCCAGGTTTGATTTAATATCAACAAACGATTGCGCTCGGGGCGAACTGGTATGTCTGACCTAAATTCTTGGCGCAAGGGAAACACAAATGTTTGCCAAACATCATTGGAGCCTTCGCGCCCAGTGTCAGCATGCACACGATAACCAGTTTCAGTTTCAAAAAAATTACCGCCTGCAACACGCCAAGTGCCTGCGCCCAGCACATTGTCAATGACAGGTGTGACTATGCTCACTGCTCCGGCAATGTCCAGTGCAAACTTACGTCCAGGAAGCAACTTGACATCAGAATTGTTTTCAAATTCTGCAATCAAATCCTGTAGTTGTTGTGCGGTCAAAGCAGGTAATTGTTTGATCATCAGTCTGGCAACAATTCTCTAAGATAAAAGGTAGCCGCTTCAACATCAAATTCTGCTGTGGTTGATTCTGGAAATGGATGCTGGATAGGAAACAATTCTGTGACTTGGTCAAAAATTGTTTTGTTGATGCGCTGAACAAATTGATCAGCCCGTAAATTGTCAATTAAATTTTGCTTTTTAAATGATTTGGGAATGGCAATGCTGTTGGAAAACCTGTGTGTAAAAGCCAAAATAAACTGCGGCAAAGTGGCACCAATGGATTCAGCAATGGGCTTCAAGGCCTGTGTCTTGGGATTTACCCAAAAATCACCGTGAAACCCTGGCTGTGGCGGACGACTTGATCCGCTGAATCTGCCACCGCCAAACGGACTGTGCGGCATTGAAATGATGTTGTTTTCCAGCAGGCGCTGATTTAAAAACACATCTGCTTGACGGCAAACAATACTGTAGCGAAATTGCACTAGTCCAACGCGATCTTGGGCCGGCAACTTCAAATGATCTTCTGCCCATTGCCAACGATCCAATTCCACAATTGAAAAATTGCTGAGTCCCACAGTTCGAATAAGCCCGCGCTGTTTTAATTCGGCAAAGGTAGAAACCAATTCCAACAGACGTTGATTGCTGTCGCGCTGTTCAGGCAACAACCAGTGAAGCAGATAAAAATCAATGTAGTCGGTGCCCAGGCGTTTGGCACTTTGTTCGCATTGCGAAATCAGCGCCGCTGGAGACTGTGCCAGCATGGGTCGGACTTTGCTACAAATTTGAAATTCACTGCGTGGCAGGCCGGAATTTTTAATTGCTTGGCCCAGTATTTTTTCGCAATAATGACTGCCATAACTTTCAGCGGTGTCAAATAAACGATAACCTGTGTCAATGGCAAATTCCAAAATGCCCTGATGCACTTCCAGCATTGCTGGATTGTTGCCAAACAAACTGGTTCCTAGACCAATTTTATTTTTGATTTCCATTTAATGTTTTCCAATCTGTAGTCCCAATAGCAGGGAATATCGTATTTTAGCATCGGCTTCATTGCCGATGATGGTGTTGTAGCCTTCGTGCCAACTGTCGTGTGTGTTTGCAGCCAACCAGCCCTGACACATGCCAGTTTTGATGCGTTGCGGATTGCTTCTTTTGTTGTCAGTGTAGAATGTGGTTGACATTTCAGGGTTGTCGCCTTCTACAAAATATATCATTCCTGTGGCAATCAATGAGCGATTGTCTAGATGTAGTTTGACTGTGGTTCCTGGATAGTCTTTGACAAAGGATGCCCACGATCTGCTCAATGAAATCATCAACTCTGGGCGCATACCCCACAACCTACCAAATGTGTTGCTGGCGTATAGTTGCTGTATGATCTGTAGTTTAAAATCTTCGCTCATGGCCTGCTTGACAATACTGCTCAACACAGGATTTTCAATGTTGGGTTCTAATGCACCGCGGCGCCCACCCAATACCCACCGTTTGCCAAAGTCACGATTTTGGTTGACAGGTTGCCCACCAGGCACTTCAACTTCCCAAAAATTATCGGGTTTTTCTAATTCGTTGATTATTTGTTGGCCAGAATAACCACAATCCATGGAAATGCTGAAAATATATTCACGTTCCATTGGCCCGGGTTTTAACAAAATCATGGATTATCTCTCAAACGGTAAAATCATTTGTGCGTTTGAATACTTAGTGGTTGACACAGCCTGAAAAGTGTTCTATTAATATTCACATAGGAGATCCATATTATGAAAAAGTTTCTTATTGCCCTAATGGCTTCAACTTCAATTGCTGGTTCTGCACTGGCCGAAAAGAAAATGTCAGTGCAGGACACTTATGTTTGTTCCACTGTGGCAGTCAATACTTTTCAAACTGCTCAGGGCGAAACAATAGTCAGTGGCATGACAGCCAACAAGTTTTATATCACTGTCAACGAAAGCGATTCGTCAATGACGCTGATCAGTCCCAACAAGCAGATAAAGTATCGTTATAACGGCATGATTATATTGCCCAGCCATTATGTATTGGATGGCATCAGTGGCCAGGTCAAATTGGATCATACACTGATATTATTCTTTGATCGCAGGACTGGAGATTTTGATTCATTTTCTTGGTCCAGAGCCGCAGAACAGCGTCAAACAACAACCAGAAATTCTGGGGTTTGTCAACCGGTTTTTGACCAAAAAAAGCAGTAAATTGTTGTAAAAAAACAACAAAAAATCCTGAAAAAAACGGTTGACTCAGGTCCTGGTTTGCGCTATAATACTAGCATGTTAAGCAAACCAGGAGCCACTATGAAGAACCAAGGTATTGCACAAGTAGGTGACATCATCCGCGCCTACGATTTTAAGCCCATGGTGGGCCGCAACGACTGCTATGTCGAGGGCCGCGTTGAAGCAATTGGTCCCAAGGAAGTGCCCTACGCCAGTTACAAGATCACGGTGTTCAAGGACTATTTTGACGGCCGTAGCCGCCGGGGTGTAAGGTCCAGCCGTGTGGCCAAGACCGTGTATGTGCCCTTTGAAGTCAGTTTCATGGAATACGACGGTCGCATCATCAACCTCAGCCGCTAAGGAGCAACAATGTCTAGAGCAGATACCTTGACTCGAGAAGAACAAGTCATGCAAGCCCTCAAGGGTTGGCAGTTTGTGCGTGGTAATCACGGTTGCCTGTTTGATCGTGGATCGGCAGATAGTTACTACGGTCGTGGTCGTGACCCGCACTATGGTGGGGTAGGCGGAGACAGCGGCCGGCGAGTCTCAGTCACTGACGCAGAATCTGTGGCAGAATACATGGCCGGCTACGACTGGAACGAACGGCACGGCGACAAGAAATCTTGGGATTAATAGCATCAACCAGTCAAAGGAAACATCATGTCCTATGTTCGAGCCTACCGCAAAGTGTCAACGCCCAGTGGAGAGCGCAACGAAGAGCGCACCGTGAGCATTGAGCAGGCCTGGGCATTGATTGCCATGGCTGATCGCATCAATGATGGTCGTTATGTGAAATTTGTTGAGTATGCTCCGGTCACTGACAGCGAACCCAAAGCCGATGTCATACTGTATCGGCCCAACAGAGAGTTGATTCGTGACAGCATTGATTTGGGCATGCCAGTGGTCACAGAAGAAGACCGTGTGCGTGGACAAGCCATGAGCGAGCATTTTCAGGGCTTGATTTTTGACACCCTGGGTGCCAAAGAGTTCAATGACTTTGATCAGAAAATTCTTGGCTTGATTCAAAAGAGCGAAATTAAAATCCGCACCGAAATGGCTTATATGGCCTGTTTGGGCTCACGTTACCGCAAGGAAATCACTCGTGAGCGTGTGGCGGATCGTTTGGGCCAACTGGGTGTGACCAGCAGGTTCCAAGGCCAAGTTGGTGACAACCTGCGTCGTGCAGTTCGTGTGCTGAGCAAGTTTGCAGGCCGCACTTTTGTGGGCTCTGTGGTTCGTGTCACTGACGGTGAAAATCTTTACTTCTGGACCTCTAGCAAAACTGTAGATCAGTGGCCCGAAGAAAATGAATTTACCGTGGTAGGCACGGTGAAATCTCATGGTAAAGATCAAAACGGATATCAGGAGACCCGCTTGACTCGTGTCAAGATCGCGATGTAGATACTCCTGGTAGTTTACAACGCCCGCCCTGTGCGGGCGTTTTTTTTTGACTAAATCTTCTCTACGGTCAAAACATAATTAAAAGACATGAATACCAATATTGCAATACTTGGCGACATGTTTGAATGGGCAGACGGAAATCCCAACAAACAAGATCGCACCGGTTGGACTGTCACAGTAGACAAAAATGGCACCATCAGTCGTGCATACCCCAACGAAGAGGTCATAGGAGTTGTGGCCAGCAGTGATGACAGCGTGGGTTTGGTTGTCAACACTTGGATGAATGAATGGCATGCCAAACATGTTCGAGATTGGTCGGGTCGCTTGCAATATGAAAAGCAAGAACTTGTTACTTGGGTGCGTGATGGTCGCAGAGAAATGCACGAAACAGATCGTTTACCAGACAATTTGGTGATACCTGACGATGCTGAACGCTGGACTCATTGGCCTGACACCGGAGAAAAACTTGAACGTCCGCAATTGAATCCAAAATTCAATGATGGATCGCAAAAGTCATCGCAGTATCAAGGTCGACTGCTTCGTCACGAATGGGCTGTGGTAGTTGTGCTGGGCAAGGCCGCAGTATTAGAAGGATCGCAAATTGGCCCTAGATGGGTGCCCATGCAAACAATACCCGAATCAAACAGCAGACTTTGGTTTATACGCTGACAAGTGGAGTAAATAAAGCACTATGCAAACACGAAACATATTTCCTGAGTGGGGCACTGAAGTTACCGACATGAGCGATTTGTTCGAGCAAGATCCGCAAGAACTGCGTCACTTGCTGTATGATCGTAAGATGCTGGTTTTCCATGCCCCAGACTGGAGCAAAATTGAATACTGGCACTTTCTAGCACTTTGGGGCGAACCCTGGACTGCCAAAGACTATATCAAAAGCACCGAGCGTTGGGAAGCAGTCAGAGATCCCAAAGACAACTCTGTGAAGTTTATAACTTCAATGAGCAACAAACTCAGCAAGCGTTTGGTAGACTACGAAATGCCATGGCATGCTGACATTGCCAATCGTGTTGACGGTGGCATCAACTTGCCGCATCGTAGCATTTACATGAAAACTGTGCCCAATCCTCAGGCTGGTTTTACCTACTGGCTAGACATGGAAGTGGCTTATCCTCAGGTGCATCCTAAATTGCGCGAACGCTGGGAAGGTCGCACAGTTATCCAACAAAATTGGCACCACCCTGGACGAGATGTGCTGCCTTGGTCGCCTATGAAAACACACCCCATTACTGGTCGTGTGAGTCCGCGTGTCAACTATCACGGCATTGTTGACAGTTGGATTTTGGACACCATTGTCAACGAGCATACCAGCCTAGGCACTGGCATTGTTGAAGAACTCATGGAAGCAATGGCTGAAGTTCCAGGCTGTGTGTATGAACATCACTGGTCACCCAATGACATCATTCTCTACGATAACTGGCCATTTGTGCATCGTCGTGGGGAGTTGGGTCTCAAAGAAGGCGATGAACGACTGATGTGGCGTGCCAACGTGGATCACGATTTGCGTTTAAAGCCACGTTTTTCACATGCTGATTGATGTCAACTATCGCACATTGACTGCAATACCCCAGGATCTTTTGGATCCTATTGTGCAGGCTTGCAGAACAGCGCAGTGGGGTGATGGCAACTACGATAGGTTTGAAAAGCCATTGGCCAGTGGAAAACTCATTGAGTTTCCATTTCCCATTGCCAAGCGCGAGCAAAACTACACCGTCGAACAAAAAGCCATACTACAGGCCTGTCGTCCTGTGTTAGACTGGATCATGACTCAGCCACAGTTTCAAGGCTACAAATGGATACGTGGTGAGGTAGCAACACTACTGCCAGGAGTTGAATTGGGCTGGCATCGAGATCCACAGTGGTTTCATGACAACTGTGTGCGACTGCATGTGCCAATAATCACCAATGATCAGTGTGTGCAACTTTGGGAAGGTGAGGAGTTCCACATGGCTTTGGGTCATTTATACGAACTCAACAATCGTGTTAGGCACTCAGCACGAAACGCTGGCACCAAAGCCAGGACACATTTAATTCTAGATCTAATGCCCGAAGAACAGTGGCGCCGTAGCAGAGAACAAGGCATAAACCCGGTGGCCTTGGTAGACGCACCGGGTGAGTATTAGTTCTCCAACTCTGAATCCCAGTAAAGGTAATCTCTCCAGGTTTCGTGCAAGTGGTCTTGCGGCAACTTGCGACCTTTGAGATACAGTTCCCATACAGTGGGTTCTTTAGGCGCAGACCTTAGTCGCAGTCCACTCTTGGTCAATGGCATTGCGGCCTTTTTAAAGTTACAAGGTGAACAAGCGGCTACAACGTTGGTCCATGAGGTTCTACCTCCTAGGCTACGTGGCACCACGTGGTCAAAGGTCAGGTCCTGTGTGCGCTTTTTCACGCCGCAGTATTGGCAAGTGAAATCGTCACGCAAGTAGATATTATACCTGTTAAAGGTAGGAACAGTATCTCGCTTGATGTATTCTTTGAGCACTACCACAGATGGCAATCGCCAGGCCGCATGTCCGCTGTGGACTTCGTAGTCGTATTCTTCAACTACATTGACCTTTTCTTGAAAAACCGCTTTGATTGCATCTTGCCAATTCATAGTAGACAGCGGATGGACCGACACGGGTTGCCAGTCTGCATTCAGCAATAGTGCTGGATATTGGTTCAATTGTAACATTTAACGCTCTGCAAAAGTTGAATTGGGTTATTTGCCAAATACTTATCTTGACAACTAGCCTATTATAAGATATAATGCACTAATGATCAAGAAGATTTCTAAAAAAGATGTAGACATGGACCGTATCAACAGTTGGTTGGTTCAACTGCATGAATTGATAGCACAGGATGTTGACCTCAATGACGAGGACAACGCCGAACTGGAAGCCTACATCTATGGCAACATCAGCAACTACCTAGAACGCTTCTTTGACTACCCCGGCTACAACAACTATAATTGATGTGGAAAAAACGTGTTTTATCTAACAGCAGAGACGATCCTATGACTTTACCCGACGAACGTTATCGCGCAGTCAAGTGGGCCGAACGCTTTTTGCAGGAGTTGGCCACTAACCCTCTAAAATATCCCAGAGTGCCCAAATCAGTGAGGAAGGAAGCCCATAGCATACTGCGGCATTATCCAGGCACATGGGACATGGAACGAGCCGCCCAAGCCTGTCCTGAAGTTTTTCAGAAGGAGATGCATCCTTTGGTGCGAATGATCGCTGAACACAAGCAGGAAGACATAAATAACCCTGACACAACCACTCCTAACAAGCCCGACTAGCCTGTCTAGGAAATTGATGGAGAAATTTTGCAATGCTAATTTTAACAGCAACTTTTACAAGACCTAATATCATGACTCCATGGTATCAGCAGTCTGATGCTTTTGCACAGTATTTTGAAACAACCTACAGAGAAACCGGAAAAGTTTTGGATCAGGCACAGACCATTTCCGAAGACGGTTTGACTCTGACAAGAACAGTTACATGGGCTACTCGTGCAGACTTTTTGAACTTTGTTAAAAACGACCAAGCCTACAAAGATTTAATGACAGAACGCGAAGCACACTTCAGTGAGAACGGTATTATCGCTCTTGTTGAACATCGCGTGGTTAATGAATAAGGATATAGAAAATGATTACCGTAACCAGAACTTTTACTCGCCCCAACACAACAGTTCCATTCTTTGTTGGTGACAAGGCCACAGTTGATCATCATATCTCATCAGTCTTTCAAGGAGCCAATCCTACAGTTTTGAGCCGTTCAATGACATTGAGCGAAAACAAACTGGTAATGACTGGCACAATGACTTTTGTTGATCAGGCCGCAGTCACAGCATTTGAATCTGACGCTGTGTTTTCTGCTTGGCATACTGCTCGTTCAGCCTACAATGTTGCCAATGGCATCACCGAGTCATTTGCCATCGTTGAGCAATAATTAAAATTATTCTCTATAAAAGGGTCCTCAGTGACCCTTTTATTTTGACCACTGCAACAGTCAAAACTGTCAATAAATATCAGCATGTTCTTGTGTCATCTCAAAGATATCCAACCAAATACGTGGCGAGTTTACCCCCAACTTAGAGAATGGGCAGTGACTCACAATGACAAAATTGAACTGATCAGCAACATTTGTCGGCACCAAGGCAGTTATTTGACAGGTGGCCGCGGCACTGGTGATCGTGTGTGCCCCTATCACGGTTGGCGATATGAAACCTCAGGCAAGCCCGTCAGTGCTGGCAATACATTGTGTGCCAATACAGAACCGTTGCCCAGCAAGTCTGTCTATAACTTTTTTGATTTTATGCTCAGCGAAGCAGTGGAGTGTAACATTGATGAACTTGGCACTTTTATCAATACCAACCATCTTCAATTGGTAGAAACTCGTATAGACATTGTGAGATCAAATTGGAAAAACATCATTGATTTGTTTTTAGATGTTGATCATATACCAGTCATTCACCCGGGTGTTTATCAAGAAATTTCTGCACCAAATGTCAAAAACTTGACATGGGTTTATGGTGAAAACGCAAACATTCAATTGGTTCCTAGAATACCAGTTGACAATGAATTCAATTCAACCCTACTGGAATCTGACCATCGTGCCAAATGGTCTGCCACTTGGATAACACAGTATCCCTACACCATGATGGAGTATCAACCTGGTGCTTGGTTTATAACTGTTTGCATACCGCAGAGTGACAAAGAAACATCAGTGGTGGTTTACAAATACAGAGACATACGCTACAGCGACAAGAACTGGGAAATCAACAATCGCGTTTGGGAAACTGCCTGGCGGCAAGATCGCACACAAGCAGAAATGATGAGCCCTTACACTCCTCCCATGGCAAACTTGGAAGAACAAAAATTACACTTTAGGGCTTGGTGTAGTAGGAACGAAAAATAAACGTTCCAGCAACCAGGGTGCCACTGGCGCTGTGAATTCAAACTTGAACTGCCCGGGTCGCTTGATCATATAAGGGCGACCTTGAACATTGTCAACTAAACGATCAATAGTTCCGTCTGCTCCAACGTATTCAAAAAAGTTATTGATATATCCATTGCCACGATAATCATTCAAGCGATAATCTAAACTCATGGTTCTAATTGCTCGACCACCAACCAACTGCTGAGTCTTCTTTGTTGAGTCGGGGTCAAAATAATCCCAAACTTCGTTTTCACTTCTTTCCAGGGTGCGCCAAAACAATTGTATTTGTTCTGATTCAGGCCATGTGATTTCAACATTGTTGACAATGGCCACTGGGCTGTTGATTGCGCTGTCAGTGGTGTGCAAAGCCACAGCATAAGATTTTGCATACTCAGTGTCAAAGGTGCATTCAATGAAATTGTTGCCCAGCAGATCAAACTTTTTTGTTTCAACCACAGCACCATTGACTGTGAGTTGGTAGGTCTGTGGCTTCAGTGCGGTCAATAAAAATCTAAATGTCAATTGTTCAGACTGCATGAATGTCTCCAGACTTTAATATTGCTGTCAATTGCTCAGTGGTTCCAATGTAGTCAATTTCGCTGTGGCCAACTCTGTTGGCCAAACGATTCCACTTTTCAATCAGTGCAAATTTACTGTTCCAGAATTGATCAGGTATGCCAATGTTTTTGGGTCTGGGATCGCACTTGAAAATTTTTGACTTGTTGAACTCGCTGGTTCCTTGACCACGCATTGAAATGTAACTTAAAACAATCTCAGGTCTCCAACTTAGGAAATTCCAACAGGGATTGTCGTGCCCAATCAATCGCTGAATTGTAATATCGGCTTCGTGTAGTAGCCAACCAGTGTTTTTGATGGTGCCATCACTGTTGACCAATTTGTTGTCGCGGTATCTTGTTTGCATATATCCTAGATTTGGATCTGGAAAGTATTCAGGAAAACCTGCACCCAATACCAAGTTCCCGCCATGGTCTTTGATGTATTTGTGTAACTTAGACATCATGTAAGGTCCCCCGGGTGTGCGTAAACACATGCTGGATGCCAATTTGAGAATGCCAATGGTAAAGGGGCCTTGATATTCTTTGACAATCAGCGGAGTTAGATT
>JACCEC011309046.1_pt1 | contig 12454 bp, 10 predicted proteins | sample 7450121 | NCBI WGS metagenome assembly JACCEC01 (sample SAMN15323455, study PRJNA562643) | freshwater metagenome | isolation source: river surface water | place: USA:Blue River Watershed | collected 2017-08-18 | reverse complement strand
GGATGGTGTCGGCGAAGTCGGTGACAACCTGCGAGGTCGCCGGGAATTCTTCCCGGGCGAGACCAGAAGAGGACATGCGAACCCACCACCAGGTTTGGGGGGCGTACCCCGGCTCCTACCCTCCCAAGGTGGGACCGCGGTGTCTGGCTGTCAAGACACTTTGACGTAAACTTCTATTGACATAGCATCGGACGGCTTCCAATATCACGGGGTGTCAGTCCAAGAACCGTCAACCTCTCTTTACACCCCGGAGCAGCGGGCTCGCCGGGACGCGACGCGATGGACCCTCGTGCAGGGGATCCTCGCTCCGCTCCAGTTCGCGGTCTGCCTCGTCTCCGCTGCGCTCGTCGTCCGATATCTCCGGACAGGAGATGGACTCGCCGTCGCCAACCTCTCCGTCCTCATCAAGACCGGTGTGCTTCTCCTCATCATGGTCACCGGCTCGATCTGGGAGAAGGTCGTCTTCAATGAATGGCTGTTCGCCAAGCCCTTCTTCTGGGAGGACGGGGGGGCGATGGGCGTCATCGCCCTCCACCTCGCGTACGTGGCCGGCCTCTGGACGGGCGCCCTCGCCCCGCGGCAGTTGATGGCACTCGCCCTCGCCGCCTATTCGGCCTACGTGGTGAACGCGGTGCAGTTCGTGCTCAAGCTGCGCGCGGCGCGGCGACAGGAGCGGGCGATGGCATTGGGGCTCGCCGGCGCATGACAGGCACCGCGCTTCCCGTGGTCGAGACCGGGTGCACCGATGCCCCGGTCCTCAAGGAACGCGGCCAACGCGAGGTCTTCTGCGGCCTCACCGGCATCGTCTGGCTGCACCGGAAGATGCAGGACGCCTTCTTCCTCGTCGTGGGGTCGCGCACCTGCGCGCATCTGCTGCAGTCGGCCGCCGGTGTGATGATCTTCGCCGAACCGCGCTTTGCCACCGCCATCCTCGGCGACCGTGACCTCGCGGGCCTCGCGGACTGTAACGACGAGCTCGACCGCGTGGTCGGCGAGCTGCTGGCGCGCCGACCGGACATCACCACGCTCTTCCTCGTGGGGAGCTGCCCGAGCGAGGTCATCAAGCTCGACCTCGCGAAGGCCGCATCGCGGCTCTCCGTCGCCAACCACGGACGGGTTCGCATCCTGAGTTATTCGGGGAGCGGCATCGAGACGACCTTCACCCAGGGTGAGGACACCTGCCTCAAGGCGCTGGTGCCCGAGCTCCCGACGGCGACGACGAACGCACCCGCCCTGCTCGTGTGCGGGACGCTCGCTGACGTCGTCGAGGATCAGTTCGCGCGCCTCTTCGCCGAACTCGGCATCGGGCGCGTCGACTTCTTCCCGCCGCGGCGGGCGACGGCGCTCCCGTCGATCGGGCCGGGCACGCGCATCCTGTTGGCGCAGCCCTTCCTCAATGAAACGGCGCGCGCCCTCGTGGCACGCGGCGCGACGCTCCTCTCCGCGCCCTACCCCCTCGGGGTCGACGGCACCACGGCCTGGCTCCGCGCCGCCGCGGACGCGTTCGACGTGGCGCCGGAGCGATTCGCGAGTGCGATCGCCGGGCCGGCGCAGCGCGCGCGGACCGCGCTCGCACGCCATCGCGCGACGCTCGAGGGACGACGCGTCTTCTTCTTCCCCGACTCCCAGCTGGAGATTCCGCTCGCGCGGTTCCTCGCCGCCGAGTGCGGGGCGACGCTGCTCGAGGTGGGGACGCCCTATCTCGACCGGACCCTCGTCGCTGCGGACCTCGCCGCGCTCCCGCCGACGCAGCTCTCGGAAGGACAGGACGTTGAGAAGCAGCTCGATCGCTGCCTCGCGCTGCGCCCCGACCTCACGGTCTGCGGTCTCGGGCTCGCGAACCCGCTCGAGGCCGAGGGACTCCGGACGAAGTGGAGCATCGAGCTCGTCTTCTCGCCGATCCAGGGCTACGACCAGGCCGCGGACCTCGCGGAACTCTTCGCGCGTCCGCTCAACCGCATCGATCGGCTGAGGGTCTGACGCGATGCAACTGACCCTCTGGACGTACGAAGGCCCGCCGCATGTCGGCGCGATGCGCGTCGCGACTTCGATGGAGGGCGTGCACTACGTCCTCCACGCCCCGCAGGGCGACACCTACGCCGACCTGCTCTTCACGATGATCGAGCGGCGCGATGCGCGGCCGCCGGTGACCTACACGACCTTCCAGGCGCGTGACCTCGGTGGGGACACCGCGAACATGGTGGTCACCGCGGTGCGCGAGGCGTACGAGCGGTTCCGTCCGCAGGCGCTGCTCGTCGGAGAGTCCTGCACCGCGGAGCTCATCCAGGACCAAGCCGGGTCGCTCGCCGTGGGGATGCAGCTCCCGGTCCCCGTGGTCCCGCTCGAGCTGCCCGCCTATTCGAAGAAGGAGAACTGGGGCGCGGCCGAGACGCTCTACCACCTGGTGCGCGCGATGGTCGGCGGCACGGCGCGGTCGCGGCCGGCCCGCGAGGGGCGGCGCCCCCGCGTCAACCTGCTGGGCCCGACCAGCCTCGGCTTCCGATGCCGCGATGACGTGCGCGAGGTGCGCGAACTCCTCGCCAGCGTCGGCGTGGACGTGCACGTGGTCGCCCCGCTCGGTGCGACCCCCGAGCAGCTCGCGACACTGACCGACGCGGACGCGAACGTCGTGCTCTATCCGGAGATCGCACAGACCACCGCCGGCTGGCTGCAGCGGACGCACGGGATGCCGATGGTGCGCACCGTGCCGATCGGCGTGGGCGCGACGCGCGACTTTCTCACCGAGATCGGGACCGTCCTCGGTGTCGACGTGGGGCCGGTGCTCGCGCGGCCGGCATCGCGCCTGCCGTGGTATTCGCGCTCGGTGGACTCGACGTACCTCACCGGCAAGCGCGTCTACATCTTCGGCGACGCGACGCACGCCATCGCCGCCGCTCGCGTGGCGCGCGACGAGCTCGGCTTCGAGGTCGTGGGGCTCGGCACCTACTCGCGCGAGATGGCGCGTGAGGTGCGCGAGGCCGCCAAGACGTACGGGCTCGAAGCGCTCATCTCCGACGACTATCTCGAGGTGGAGCGCGCCATCGGCGCGGCGGCGCCGGAGCTCGTGCTCGGCACGCAGATGGAGCGGCACATCGCCAAGCGGCTGCACGTGCCCTGCGCGACGATCTCCGGTCCCTTCCACGTGCAGGATGTCCCGGCGCGCTACAGCCCGCAGATGGGATGGGAAGGCGCCAACGTCCTCTTCGATGCCTGGGTGCATCCGCTGATGATGGGGCTCGAGGAGCATCTCATCACGATGTTCAGCGAGGACTTCGAGTTCGACGAGACGGGCAGTCATCTCGGGAAGGGAGGCGGTCGGCGCGAGGCGGGTGTGGGCGCGGCACGCATCGCGGAGGACGCCGGTGTGGTGGGGCGGCCTGCCACGGAGGCGCCGCCGGCCACGGCCGCGATGACCATCGGCGGCGGCGCGTCCGGCCTGGCGGACGATGCGGCGGCGGTCGCCGTCGCGACCATCGCGGCCGGGCCGAGCTGGAGTGCCGACGGCGAGCGCGAACTCAAGAAGATCCCGTTCTTCGTCCGCAAGAAGGCGCGGCTCAACACCGAGCGGTTCGCCGCGGACCGCGGCATCGTGACCATCACGGTCGACACGCTGTACGAAGCCAAGGCGCACTATGGCAAGTAAGCGCGCCGCCGGTTCGGCTCGCGTCCCCGTCCGGGTGACGATCCTGACGCTCGACGCGCACTTCGCCGAGGCGTTCGCCGGGGCGCGCCGCCGGCTGGCTCGCGAACTGCCGGGCCTGACCCTCACGATGCACGTCGCCGCCGACTACGCGAACGACACCGCGCGCGCGGCTGCGGCCTGCGCCGACATCAGCGCCGCCGACATCATCATCGCCGGGCAGCTGTTCACCGAGGAGTCGGCTGGCCCGGTGAAGGAGGCCATCGCGGCACGGCGGGCGTCGTGCGATGCGGTGTGCGCGATGCTCTGCGTGAACGAGGTGGTGAAGCTCACGCGGCTCGGGAAGTACTCGATGGCCGACGAGGATCGCTCGACGAGCGCCTGGTCGCCGCTCGCACTCCTGAAGAAGTTGCGCGGGGAGCGCACCGAAGGTCGCTCCGCCGGGGAGCGGCAGCTGGCGGCGCTCAAGCGGCTCCCGAAGCTGCTGCGCTTCATCCCCGGCACCGCGCAGGACGTCCGCAGTTGGTTCCTCGCCATGCAGTACTGGCTCGCCGGTTCGGAGGAGAACCTCGCGAACCTCGTGCGGATGCTCGTGCATCGCTATGCGGCCGGGCCGCGCGCGGCGCTGAAGTGGGCGTTGACCGTTGGCGACCCGGTCGAGTATCCCGAGGTCGGGTGCTATCACCCCGATCTCCCCGGCCTCGGCCTCACGGAGGACCGTCGGGCCCTCCCGGCACGGGGCCGCGGGGGGCGGGTCGGGGTCCTCGTGGGGCGTTCGTACCTCCTCGCGGGCAACACGGCGCACTACGACGCGGTGATCCGCGCGCTGGAGGGACACGGTCTCTCGGTGGTGCCGGCCTTCGCCTCGGGGCTCGATGCCCGTGAGGCGATCACCCGCTACTTCATGACATCGACCGCCACGGGTGATACGGCGTCGACGATCGACGCCTTGGTCTCGCTGACCGGCTTCTCGCTCGTCGGTGGCCCGGCATACAACGATGCGGAAGCGGCGCAGGCGGTGCTCACCGCCCTCGATGTGCCGTACCTCTCGCTCCAGACGCTCGAGTTCCAGAGTGTGGCCGAGTGGGAGCAGGACCCGCGCGGCCTCAATGCGCTCCAGGCGACCCTGCAGGTCGCCATCCCGGAGATCGACGGGGCGATCGGTCCGGTCGTCTTCGGTGGGAAGGGAACCGCCTCGTCCGAGGGCATCACGCCCTCCGAGCCGATCGCCGGTCGAGTCGCGCTGCTCGCCGCGCGCGTCGCGCGGCTGGTGCGGCTCCGTCGGACGCCGCGCGCCGATCGGAAGGTGGCCATCGTCCTCTTCAACTTCCCGCCCAACGCCGGGAACACGGGAAGTGCGGCCTACCTCGCCGTCTTCGAGTCGCTCTTCAATGTGCTGACCGCGCTGCGTCGCGAGGGCTACGCCGTCGAGGTGCCCGCGAGCGTCGATGCGTTGCGGGAGGCGGTGACGGAGGGCAATGCCACGCTGCTCGGCGCGCCCGCCAACGTGCATGCGCGCGTGAGTGCGGAGGCGCACGTCGCCCGCGAGCCGTATCTCACCGAGCTCGAGGCGGTCTGGGGACCGGCGCCGGGACGGCAACTCACGGATGGTCGAGACCTCTTCGTCCTCGGGGCGCGTTTCGGATCGGCGTTCGTGGGCGTGCAGCCGGCCTTCGGCTGGGAGGGAGACCCGATGCGGCTCCTTTTCCAGGGAAACTTCGCCCCCACGCACGCCTTCTCCACGTTCTATCGCTGGATGCGAGACGATTTCGGGGCGGACGTGGTGCTGCACTTCGGCACGCACGGCGCACTGGAGTTCATGCCCGGCAAGCAGGTCGGGCTGACCGATGCCTGCTGGCCCGATCGCCTCATCGGCGACCTCCCCAACGTCTATCTCTACGCGTCGAACAACTCCTCCGAAGGAACGCTCGCGAAGCGGCGGGGTGGGGCGACGCTCGTCACGTATCTGACACCGCCGATCGCGCAGGCGGGGCTCTACAAGGATCTTGCCGCGCTCAAGGCGAGCCTCGACTCCGTCCGTGCCGCCAGCACCGTCGACCCCCAACTCGTCTCGCTGGTGCAGGAGCAGGCGGCCGCGCTGGATCTCTGCGCAGCCACGCCACGTTGGGTGGGCGAGGCTCGTGCGGAGATCGACGCGGTGCGAAGCCGACTCCTCGAACTCGAGTACGCGTTGATCCCCCTCGGCCTCCACGTGGTCGGGGAGGGGATGCCTGCTGCCGCGCGCTCCGACACGATCCGGGCGATCCGGGCATCGCTCGCGGAGCCGATGTCCGATGACGAGGCCGCGCGATTGGATCGTGTGCTCGCGGAGGACCACGAGATTCCCGGGATCCTTCGGGCGCTGGACGGGCGGTATCTCCCGCCGGCCCCGGGCGGGGACCTGGTGCGGACCCCGAAGGTGGCTCCGTCGGGGCGCAACATGTACGGCTTCGACCCGTACAAGGTGCCGAGCGCCTACGCGCTCCTCGATGGCCGCACCCGCGCCGATGCGCTCCTCGCCCGTCATCTGGCCGACGGGCACGCGTACCCAGAGACGGTGGCCTTCGTGCTCTGGGGCACCGATAATATGAAGACTGAGGGCGCGCCGATCGCGCAGGTGCTCGCGCTGATGGGCGCCGTGCCGCGCTTCGACGCGGTGGGTCGCCTCGCGGGCGCTCGGCTCCTCCCCTTGGAGACGCTTGGGCGGCCGCGCATCGACGTCGTCTGCACCCTCTCGGGGATCTTCCGCGACCTCCTGCCGCTGCAGGTGAAGCTGATCGCCGAGGCGGCGTGGCTCGCGGCGCAGGCGGACGAGCCCGAGGACCGCAACTTCATCCGCAAGCATGCGCTGGCGCATCAGGCCGCCCTTGGCTGCGACCTCGAGACCGCGGCGCTCCGGGTCTTCTCGAACGCCGACGGCGCGTACGGCTCGAATGTGAACCTCCTCGTCGACACCGGGCAGTGGGAGTCCGAGGACGAGCTCGCCGAGCAGTTCGTGCAACGCAAGAGCCACGCCTACGGCGTGCGCCCGGGCGCGCGGCCGATGCCGGCCCTGATGCAGCGTGCGCTCGGTGGCGCCGACATCGCGTTCCAGAATCTCGATTCCGTGGAACTCGGAGCGACGGACATCGACCAGTACGTCGAGTCGCTTGGCGGGATGAACCGCGTGATCACGCGGGCCAGGGGATGTGACGTGCCGGTGTACCTCGGCGACCACACCGGGAAGGAGGGGCGGGTGCGCACCCTCGGCGAGCAGGTGGCGCTCGAGACGCGCACCCGGATGCTGAATCCCAAGTGGTACGAGGCACAGCTGGCCCAGGGGTATGAGGGCGCCCGGAACATCGCGGGCCACGTGGCGACCACGCTGGGATGGTCTGCCACCGCCGGGCAGGTGCCCGAATGGGTCTATACGGACATCACGACGACGTTCGTGCTGGACCCGGCGATGCGGGAGCGGCTCGCGCAGGCGAACGCGAACGCGGCGGCTGGGATGGCGAAGCGATTGATGGAAGCGCACGACCGAGGCTACTGGCAGCCGAGCGAGGAGATCCTCGCGCAGCTGCGGGAGGCGTCGGAGGAACTGGAGGACCGACTCGAGGGCGTCTACGCGGTGGCGTGAGCACTCGGCTCACGCAGCGGGACGACCCGGTCCGAGTCGGAGGGACGGAGGTGGGAATGGCGACGTTGGAGCTGCCGGTATTGCCCACGCGGGCGGACGGCGATGGAAGCGTACAGGTGCACCTGGATCCGAACGAGAAGATCACGGGGGCGCAGGTGTTCGCGGTCTATGGGAAGGGAGGCATCGGGAAATCGACCACCTCCTCGAACCTGAGCGCCGCCTTCTCGAAGCTCGGGAAGCGCGTGCTGCAGATCGGGTGCGACCCGAAGCACGACTCGACCTTCACGCTGACCAAGCGAATGGTCCCGACCGTGATCGACGTGCTGGAGTCGGTCGACTTCCACTCCGAGGAACTCCGGGTGGAGGACTTCGTCTACACCGGGTTCAACGGCGTCCAGTGCGTCGAGGCCGGGGGCCCGCCGGCCGGGACCGGCTGCGGCGGCTACGTCGTGGGCCAGACCGTGAAGCTCCTGAAGGAGCATCACCTGCTCGAGGACACCGATGTCGTGATCTTCGACGTGCTCGGTGACGTGGTCTGCGGCGGGTTCGCCGCACCACTGCAGCACGCGCAGCGGGCGCTCATCGTCACGGCGAACGACTTCGACTCGATCTTCGCGATGAATCGGATCATGGCGGCGATCCTCGCGAAGTCCAAGAACTATGCCGTCCGCCTCGGCGGCGTCATCGCCAATCGCAGCAAGGACGTCGATCAGATCGACCGCTTCAACGCGCAGACGGGGCTGGCCCTCACCGGTCGCTTCCCCGATCTCGATGCGATCCGGCGCAGCCGGTTGAAGAAGTGCACCATCTTCGAGATGGAGGACTCCCCGGAGGTGAAGGCGGTGCAGGATGAATACCTCCGCATCGCGGCGACGCTCGTGGCCGGGGTACCCCCGCTCCAAGGGACGCCGCTCCGCGACCGTGAGATCTTCGACCTGCTGGGCTACGACTGATGCATCTCGCGCAGCCGCCCGAGTCGACCGGATATGTGCGCACGCGCGCGTGGCTCGAGGAGTACTTCGACCGCCGCGCCGCCGCGGCCTGGGCGGCGCTCACCTCCGAGTCTCCGGTCGGCCGCATCCGGGCGACGGTCCGCGAGGGACGCGCGCAGATGCAGCGCACCCTGCTCGACTGGCTGCCGACGAACCTCTCCGGCATGCGGGTGCTCGATGCCGGCTGTGGGACCGGGACGGCGTCGATCGAACTTGCCCGACGCGGGGCGGAGGTCGTCGCCATCGACCTGTCGCCCACGCTCGTGGCGGTCGCGCGGGACCGTGCGGCGCAGTCGTCGCTGCGCGGCCGGGTCGATTTCCGCAGCGGGGACATGCTCGACCCCGCGCTCGGGACGTTCGATCACGTGATCGCGATGGATTCGCTCATCCACTACGAGATGTCCGATGCGCTCGCCGCGCTGACGCGTCTCGCTCCTCGGGTCCGGGCGTCGATCGTCTGGACCTTCGCGCCCCGGACGCCCCTCCTCGCCGTGATGCACGGTGTCGGTCGGCTCCTGCCCGGGCGCGACCGTGCGCCGCGCATCGTCCCGATGCGCGAGGCCGGCGTGCGGCGCGGCCTGCAGGCCGCGCTCGGCAACGCCGGTTGGACGGTTGGCCGCACCGTGCGCGTGCAGCGCGGCTTCTACACCTCGCAGGGCCTGCATCTCTCCCTCACCCCCCGGAGGACCCCATGAACGGATGGACCTGGCTGGCGTTGACCGCCGCCGCGCTGGCCGGCTGGCTGGCGTATCGCCGCACACGGGAGGTCGCCTGCACCATCGACCTCGCCTCGACCCCGACCGACTTCCATGCGCATGTCGTGCTCGACGGCGTCGAGGTGAACGAGGGTGACGCCGTGCTGGTCCACGGCGCGCCGGATCGCATCGGCCTCGGTGAGGTCCGCACGATGCGGGCGACCGCCACCGTGCAGCAGGCCAGCTGGCCCCGTCGGCTCCTCGTGCGCGTCCTCGGCACGAGCGGGATCACCGAGCTGTACGAAGTCGGATTCGAGGGCTGAGCGATGATCGATGCCACGATGACGCCCCCGCTCGAGACGGTGAACGAGACGACCCGCGCCGCGACCGATGATGCGGTGCTGAACCCGCGATTCTACACCACGGACTTCGACGAGCTCGACCGCCTCGACGTCTCCCCCCTGCGCGCGCAGTGGGACGAGCTCGTCGACGAGTTCCGTCGCGACCCGAACAAGGACCACTTCAAGCGGACGCCCGAGTTCGCGGAGCTGGACTGGACCGGGTGGTCCCCCGAGCTCAAGGCGGCGTTCATCGAGTTCCTCACGAGCTCGGTGACCGCGGAGTTCTCCGGCTGCATCCTCTACGCCGAAGTGAAGAAGCGGGTGAAGAACAAGGACATCCGCGAGCTGTTCGGCTTCATGAGCCGCGACGAGGGCCGGCACGCGGGGTTCATCAACCATGTGCTGAACGACTTCAACGTCCGCGTCGACCTCTCGTTCCTGACGCGCGCCAAGAAGTACACCTTCTTCAAGCCGAAGTACATCTACTACGCCACCTATCTCTCCGAGAAGATCGGCTACGCGCGGTACATCACGATCTACCGCCAGCTGGAGGCGCATCCCGAGTACCGCTTCCATCCGATCTTCAAGTGGTTCCAGGAGTGGTGCAACGACGAGTTCCGCCACGGGGAGGCCTTCGCCGTGCTGATGCGGGCGAACCCGCACACCCTCGAGGGACTCAACAAGCTCTGGATCCGGTTCTTCCTCCTCGCCGTCTTCGCCACGATGTACGTGCGGGATCACGCGCGGCAGACCTTCTTCCAGGCGCTCGGTTTCGACGTCGACGACTTCGACCGGAAGGTCATCCGGCTGACGAACGAGATCAGCCGGCAGGTCTTCCCGGTCACGATCGACACCGACAACCCGCGGTTCTGGGCGTTGCTCGAGCGGATGCATCGGAACATGCAGGCGATCGAGCGGGCCGACGCCGCCGGTGGGATCGGCGGGGCGGCGCGGTCGGTGCTCGCCAAGCTCGACAACGGCCTCACCTTCGTCCGACTGATGCTGCTCCCGGCGAAGCATGCGCCGCTCCCCGCCAACGTCCGGCTGGAGCCGGTGTGGTGAGGCGATGAGCCGTCGTCGTTCCCCCGTGACGTGGGCCCTGGAGACCCTGGGGCCCCGCTGGCTGCCGTTCGCGGACATCGCGACGGCCGAGGTGCCATTCACGCGGTTCCTCCGGCTGAGCCTCTTCCAGCTCACGGTGGGGATGGCGACCACGCTCTTCTACGGCACGCTGAATCGTGTGATGATCGTCGAGCTCCACGTCCCCTCGACGGTCGTGGCGGCGATGATCGCCATTCCACTCCTCGTGGCGCCCTTCCGCGCGCTGATCGGGTTCCGGTCGGACACGCACCGGAGCTTCTGGGGTTGGCGGCGGGTCCCGTACATCTACGTGGGCTCGTTCATGCAGTTCGGCGGGCTCGCGATCATGCCGTTCGCCCTGCTCCTGCTGTCCGGAGAGCAGGCGTCGGGTCCGGCGTGGCTCCCCTATGTGGGGGCGGCGCTGGCGTTCTTCCTCGTCGGGGCTGGGGCGCACACGGTCCAGACGAGCGGTCTCGCCCTCGCGACCGACCTCGCCGATGAGGCGAAGCGGCCGCGTGTGGTGGCGTTGATGTACGTGATGATGCTCGTCGGGGCGCTCGCGAGCGCCTTCCTCCTCGGCGGGCTGCTCCACGACTTCACGCCGCTCCGGCTCATCCAGGTCATCCAGGGGGCCGCGGTCTTCACCGTGGGCTGCAACTTCGTCGCGCTCTGGCAGCAGGAGGCGCGGGGTCCGGCTACCGTCCCCTATACGGCGTCAGACGCTCGACCCCGCTTCCGTGATGCCTGGCGGACCTTCGTCGCGGGGGGGCATGCGGTCCGGCTCCTCGTCGCGACGGGACTCGGCTTCTTCGCCTTCAACATGCAGGACGTCCTCCTGGAGCCGTACGGCGGGGAGATCCTGCACTGGGGCGTGGGGGCGACGACGTCGCTCACCGGCATCGCCGCCATCGGGGCGTTGCTGGCCTTCGTCCTCGCGGCCGCCCTCCTCGAGCGGGGGCACGATCCGGTGCGCGTCGCCGCGCTCGGCGCGCTCATCGGTGTGATGGCGTTCGTCGCGGTGATCTTCGCGTCGCCACTGCATTCCTCCACCCTCTTCATCGCCGGCACGGGACTGATGGGACTGGGGGAGGGGCTCTTCGCGGTGGGGACGCTGAGCGCCGCGATGGGGCTGCGCGACGTCACGCAGCACGGGATCGCACTCGGGGCGTGGGGGGCCGTCTTCGCGACCTGCGAGGGACTCTCGATGGCCACGGCCGGCGTGATCCGCGACACGATGGGTGCGGCGATCCGGTCGGGGAGCCTGCAGGGCGTCTGGGCCGACCCGAGCGTCCCCTACACCGTCGTGTACCACGTCGAGACGCTGTTGTTGTTCGCCACGCTGCTGGCCCTCGGGCCACTCGTGCGGTTGGTCCGGTCGGGCGCGATCCGGCGCGCGCCCGATGCGGAGTTCGGCCTCGCCGATCTGCCTGCGTAGTCGTCTTTCATCCCAGGGGGGAGGAATCATGGAGTACATCGATGGTGCACAGATCGCCCTGTACGCGTTCTGGGCGTTCTTCGTCGGGCTGGTGATCTACCTGCGCCGCGAGGACAAGCGCGAAGGGTATCCGCTCGAATCACCGCAGGGACCGCGCGAAGGGTGGCCGACCGTCCCCGAGAAGAAGGAATTCATCCACGTCACCCAGCACACGGACGGAGGGTCTCACTGATGTCGGAGCTCAAGGCAGTCCCGGTGGATCACTGGAACGGGTCTCCGCTCGTTCCGACCGGCAACCCGATGGTCGACGCCGTGGGCCCGGCGGCCTACGCCGACCGCGCGGACGTCCCGGACCTCACCGCGCACGGCGAAGCGAAGATCATTCCGATGCGCGTCGCGCCGAGCTTCTCGATCGCCGCGGGCGATCCTGACCCGCGCGGGCTCCCCGTGAAGGCATGCGACGGGGCCATCGCCGGCACCATCGTCGACCTGTGGGTCGATCGCTCGGAGCCGCAGATCCGCTATTACGAGGTCAAGCTCGCCGCGAACGGCGCGCATCGCCTCCTCCCCGCCGCCCTCGTGCAGTGGCCGCACTTCGGGCTCTGGGGGAACGACCACGTGATCGTGAAGGCGATCACCGCGGCGCAGTTCG
>JACCEC011153258.1_pt1 | contig 12455 bp, 12 predicted proteins | sample 7450121 | NCBI WGS metagenome assembly JACCEC01 (sample SAMN15323455, study PRJNA562643) | freshwater metagenome | isolation source: river surface water | place: USA:Blue River Watershed | collected 2017-08-18 | reverse complement strand
GTGCACGAGGTTTACTTTGGGTTGGGCGGATGTGAAGGCTTGGTGAAAACTTACCTAGCCCTTCATTGAGGCTCATACGAGCTGCATCAATTCCTTGACTTGTTTCAAAGCGAGTGCGCATTACAAAAGTATTGGTTGGCTCATCTGTGAATTGCTGGTTTTCAATAATGTTTCCACCGCATGCCAGAACTGCACTGGTCATCGCGTGAACGATTCCAGGTTGATCTGCGCATTGCAGGGTGGCGATGAGATCCATGGGCTAAGGGTAAGCCCTGTTAGTGGGTGAGAGTAAATCTGCGCAAGCTCTTAGGAGCCCACCAGTTACGTTCTCCGAAGAGACGCATGAGTGCGGGTACCAAGAGTGCTCGAACAAGAGTGGCATCAAGAAGAACTGCAAATGCGACTCCAAAGCCAAGCATCTTGATTGAGGTAACTCCGCTGGTTATGAAAGCGGCAAATACAACTGCAAGTAGAAGTGCTGCGGCAGTAATGATTCGGGCTGATCGTTGCAAACCAGTAGCCACAGCTTCGACATTTGATTTACCGAGCAGGTGCTCTTCTCTAATTCTTGAGAGTAGGAAGAGCTCGTAGTCCATGGATAATCCGAATACAACAACTGCTACCAAGATCACCGAACCGGTATCAAGAGTTCCTGTCACCGTGAAGTCTCCGACAAGCCACTTGAGATTACCTTCAATAAAGATCCAGGTAACCACGCCAAGTGTTGCAACGAGAGAAAGACCATTGAGCAGTACTGCTTTAATCGGCAAGATAATTGAGCCTGTAAAGACAAAGATTAGAATAAATACTGCAATACCAATCCAACCAAGTGCCCACGGAAGAGTTCGTGCGATTCCTCCCTGTGAATCGGTGAAGTCAGCAGCAGCTCCACCAATAAGAAGTCCATCTGGTTTATCTAAAGCACGTAGCTCTTTAATGAGCCTTTCAGCATCGAGTGATCTTGAACTTGTTCCAGGAATAACTTGAACACGAATATCGTCTCCCGCGTACTCCAAAGTTCCTACGCGTGTAATTCCTTCAACTGATTTTGCTTGCGTTAAGAATGAGTTGAGTGAATCCTCGCGCCCGGCACCATTTGGAAGAATTACTTCGATAGGACTGCCCTCAAAGCTTGCGAATCGATCTTCAACGACTGCAGAACTAATTGCTGCGCGGTTTGATTCTGGAAGTACTCGTGAATCCACTTGAGCGAATGCGATATTGGCGATAGGTAGTGCCATTACAACCAAGATTGCAAGTGAAGCAACTACAACCGGTAATGGGCGAGCCATTACAAGGCGCGCAGTTGTTGCCCAACGACCATCTTCTTTTGGTGCAAGTCCGCTTTTGCGTGTGACACCTTTATCAACTCGCTTACCAAGAATTGCTAAGAGTGCAGGTAGCGGGATGAGTGCTCCAAAGATTGCAAAGAGCGTAACGATTACTCCGGCATAGCCAAATGATTTAAGGAAGTTAAGAGGGAAGAGCAGGAGAGCACTTAAAGTCACCATCACTGTGAGGCCAGAGTAGAAGACTGTCTTTCCAGCGGTACCAACAGTGATGATGGCACTTTCTTCCACACTTTTTCCGTTATGCATCTCTTCGCGGAATCGATTGACGATTAAGAGGGCGTAATCGATACCTAGCCCTAGGCCTAGTCCGGTGATGAGGTTGAGTGCAAAGACGCTGACATCAGTGGCAAGAGTTAATAGATATGTAAAGAAGAATGAGCCGAGGATTGCACCGACGCCGACGACTAACGGCATCGCTGATGCAACGAGTGCGCCGAAGACGAAGGCGAGCAAGATAAAGGTCAGTGGAATGGCAATACCTTCGGCCAACAAAAGATCAGTCTTAATTTTTGAGTTGATTGCATCCGTAACTACAGCGCCACCACCGGCATAGACCTCAAGAGATTTGTATTCACCGTCAAAATTTTCAGCAATAACTTTTCCAACCGCACCATAACCATCAAAATCATAATTTTCGATATCTGCATATATGAATATGAATGCAGCCTGACCATCGGTAGACCTCAGGGTTGGTGAGCCTCCTGCAGACCAATAGGAAAGCGTGCGCTTGATTCCGTTTGTTGCTGCAACTTCTTTTTCAAGAGACGCAGCTTCTGCAATAACTGCAGGATCATCGACTGAGCGTGTGCCCGCATCAACAACAAGAAGTGCAACTGGATCAGCAACCTTGAATGTATCGGTGATGTAATTTGCGGCTTTAGCGGATTCAGAGTTGAGATCTGAGTACCCACCTGAGTCAAGTCTGCTGAATGAGAGTGAGCCAATACCACCTGCAATAAGGATCGCAATGATGTAGGTGATAAGGACGCTTTTGCGGTGACCAACGATAAAAGACCCGAGTCGCATAAACATAGGCTAAGTATGTACTATGTGATTCTTATGAGCGATTTCTTTCCAGCAACAACAGAGGATGAACGCGATCCTCGCGAGGATATCGATACAAAACGTGACGAAGATATCAAAGCGGATAAGCCGCCACACCACGAAAATTAATCTGTAGTTGTAGTCGGAGCTGGTTTTGCTGAATCAGTTTTATAGAAACCAGAACCTTTAAACACAACACCAACACTCGAGTACACCTTGCGAACCTCGCCATTGCATTCTGGACAAATCGTCAAAGCATCTTCGGAAAAGGATTGCACCGCTTCAAAGGCGTGATTGCAGGCTATACAGGCATATTGATATGTAGGCATCGTCACATTCCCTTCGAATTCGAAAGATTCTTAAAAATTAAACCCGCTTGGGGTAGATGCATAGTCTAAAGAAGTGAGACCATAGACGCGAATTGAGGCAGCCATTAGTGGGCCAGGAGGCATAAAGTGAAGAGCAGTGGCAAGGCGATACTCATAACCGCAGCACTTATTACTTTGCTATTTACCCCACCCGCACAGGCAAATACATTGGTTGCAACATCACCTATTGCTGGTTCAACTCTAAAAGCGGGACCAAGTGCAATCACGATCACTACAGAGCTTCCTCTCATCGAAGAGGGAAATGAAATTGTTGTTACCGATCCAAATGGCAAGCGAGTAGATACCGGAATTCTCACAGTTATTGGAACAGATGCTGTGGCAGAGATGAAGCCATTGGAAACTTCTGGCCTCTATAAAGTTACTTACCTCTTGCTTTCAGATTCAGATGTCCCACTTGATGGATCATTCACATTTACATATTCGGCAGTTGTGCTTTCCACACCATCGGCAAGTGCAACTCCACAGCCCACCGTTTCACCGACGAGTGAACCAGTTGGAAGTAATTTTGGAACCAATCTCTTTGTCATTTTTCTTCTTGGGCTTTCCATTCTCGTACTTATTGGAATGGGTGCATACGCACGCAAGATCTTTAAAGAGAAGTAGTCATGTTCTTTGAAGTGCTGACAATCTCAAAATATCTTACATTTATATCAAGCTTTGCCTTCGTAGGTTTGTTACTCGCGATGAGCACTCTTACACTCAATACAGAAGGTACTCTTTCGACAAATTCTTTGGCTTTGAGAAGAAAAGCTTCAGTCATCGGATTAATCTGGTTTCTCTCATCTGGCACCTTTCTTATAGCTACCTTGGCAGAGATCCTCGGTGTCGGTTTTACAGATGCGCTAGATACGACCACGATTCGCTCCTTTGTCTCACAAGTGACCATCGGTCGGTATCTCTTAGCTCAAACTCTTGTGGCTTTTGTTGTTGGATATTTGATTCTTAGGTTGAAACGAGTGATTCCCTCTCTGGTTCTTCTTGTGATTTCTCTTGTGGCAATTACTGCACCCGCACTCGAAAGTCACTCCGCATCGGGTGGTTCCCATGCCCTAGCTATTGGTTCAATGCTGCTTCACGTTGCTGGATTAACTCTTTGGGTAGGTGGCCTCTTTGCACTGATGTTTTTGGCACCCGAGGATCGCAGAATTGCTCTTCCTCGATTTAGCGTGATGGCGCTATGGGCAGCGATTGTGGTTGTACTCAGCGGATTAATTAATGCATGGGCTCGTTTGAATTTCCGCGAAGCTTGGGACACCACCTATGCGCGCGTCATTATTCTCAAAACCATTGTGACGGGTGTTCTTCTCTTTATGGGTTATCTGCATCGCAAAAACTTGTCACTTCGCGAAAAAATAGATTGGCGCAGCCTTACTCGTTTAATCACTGCAGAAGTTGCTTTGATGGCAGCGGTAACTGCTATTGGAATTTGGTTATCGTTAAATGCAAGCCCTGATCGAGTTGTTGAGTCGGAAATCCCTGCGGCCCCTACTTTCACGCGCATTCTTTGGGCATACGAACCAGATGTCTTCTTTATTGGTGTGCTTGTTCTCGCGGTTGCTCTTTACATCAAAGGTGTAGCTGTTCTTAAAAAGCGCGGCGATGCTTGGCCTGTTGGTCGCACCGTTGCATTCGCACTTGGTATTGCTGGCATTGATTTTGCAACAAGTGGCGGCTTAGGTGTTTATGCAATGTATTCATTTGAATATCACATGATTGCCCATATGACCCTTGGCATGATTGCTCCTATTGGATTGGTATTAGGTGCACCAGTCACTCTCGCATTAAGAACTCTCCCACAAGGGCGCACACCAAGTGAGAGTGGCCCACGAGCAATTCTTGTTGCACTCTTACATTCTCGTATTGGAGTCCTCTTCACCAATCCAATTGTTGCTCTCGCACTTTTCGATGGATCACTCTTCGTTCTTTACTTCACAGATCTTTTCGGAACCCTCATGAGCAGCCATGCCGGACATCTCCTTATGAATGTTCACTTTATTTTGGCTGGCTTCCTCTTTTTCATGATCATCATCGGAGTAGATCCAAGCCCACGCCGCATTCACCACTTGGTACGAATTGTCATGCTCTTTGCAGCGATGGCAATTCACGCCTTCTTCTCGATCTCCCTTCTTGCAACCACAACCCTGATCGATAAAGGTTTCTACTCCTCACAGAACATTCCTTGGCTTGGCTCAGGAATCCTGGATGACCAGCGTGCAGGCGGAAGTGTCAGTTGGGCAATGGGGGAGATTCCAATTATTCTTGCCTTGATCGCAACCTTTATTCTTTGGATGCGTGATGATGCAAAAGAGACACGGCGCATCGATCGCAATGAAGAACGCAAGGCTGCAATGGGTGAACCAGATGAACTTGCACAGTACAACGAATATTTAAGATCACTGAGCACGAGGGAAGAGAAGTAAATGACAAGCGACCTATTTGCGCTACCAAGTGAGTATCAGGATCTACGCGATAGCGTCCGCGCTCTTGCCGAGAAAGAGATTGCACCGTACGCACATGCCGTTGATGAAGATCATCGATTCCCACAAGAAGCATCAGATGCTTTAATCAAGTCAAACTTGCATGCAGCTCATGTGCCAGCAGAATTTGGTGGAGAAGGCGCAGATGCTTTAGCTGTTGTCCTCATCATTGAAGAAGTCGCTCGAGTCTGTGCTTCATCTTCTCTTATTCCAGCGGTTAACAAGTTAGGTTCGCTTCCTTTGATGATCGGTGGAGATACAGAACAGAAAAAGCGTTGGCTGCCCGAGCTCGCTAAAGGAAAAGGTTTTTCCTACTGTCTCTCTGAATCAGAAGCTGGATCAGATGCTGCTGCATTGAAAACAAAGGCAGAGAAGACTTCTGCTGGGTGGCTCCTCAATGGAAGCAAAAAATGGATTTCAAATGCTGGAGTCTCTGAGTTTTATACAGTTATTGCTCAGACTGATCCAAGTAAAGGTTCTAAAGGAATTACTGCATTCATCGTTGAGAAATCAGATCCAGGAATTTCATTTGGAGCACCTGAGAAGAAGATGGGCTTTAGAGGATCTCCTACGCGTGAAGTTTATTTCGATAATGTTGAGATCTCAGATGATCGCCGCATTGGTGAAGTAGGTAAAGGTTTTTCTATTGCGATGGATACTCTGGATCACACTCGCATCACAATTGCTGCCCAAGCTCTCGGTATTGCCCAAGGTGCACTCGATGCAGCTGAGAAGTACTCTCATGAACGCAAGCAATTTGGAAAAGAAATCTTCGAATTTCAAGCAATTCAATTCATTCTCGCCGATATGGCAATGAACATCGAAGCTGCTCGTCAGCTGACTTACGCAGCAGCAGCAAAGAGTGAGCGCAACGATAAGGACCTTAAATTCTTCTCAGCATCCAGCAAAGCTTTTGCTAGCGATGTGGCGATGAAGGTGACCACTGATGCTGTTCAAGTATTGGGCGGTTATGGATATGTTTCTGACTATCCGGTCGAGCGCATGATGCGTGATGCTAAGTTAACTCAGATTTACGAAGGCACCAATCAGGTGCAGAGAATTGTGATGGCTCGTAATCTTCCTTAATTTAAACGAACAACCATGTCGTACGTTGCATACGCATGTACTGGCACGTCATGGCTTTCACGCGGTAAAGGTTGGCCAGAAATTTCTTCGGGATAAATCAGAGCGATAGTCCACGCAGTAATGTGAGCAAGTGCGCGATCATAGAATCCGCCACCTTGTCCTAATCGATACCCCTGGCCATCCACTCGTAATGCAGGGACGATGACAACATCGATCTGATTGTGGTCGATTTCTGCAGGACCAATGGGTTCAAGAATTCGTCCGCGCTCTTTCAGATATTGCTGATCGCCATTCCACGAAACCCATTCCATTCCTGTTTCGCCAGATGTTTCGATTACTCGAGGCAGTAATAACTTTTTTCCAGCGGCAAGAATTGCCTGATTTAGTTCTGCGGTGTTGGGTTCGTCACCATATGAAATGTAACTAGCGATCACATGTGCTGATGAAATCTCTTTTGAATCGATGAGATATGAATAAGGAGTATCGACTGCATGTTCGCTACGTTCTCGACGGTATCTTTTGCGAAGATCAGACTTTTCATTATGAAAGATCACGTCAATCCCCGTATTCAGTAGCTCTAACAAGTATGGTGAGATTATGGCAGAGCATGTAAGAGTTGATGAGTTTCTCTCATCCCTATTGGCACTTTGCCGCCCACTTGAACCGTTCGATATGCCACTTCTCGATGCCCATGGTGCGACATTGGCGGCAGATGTCTTTGCCGGCGAACGTTTAGTCCTCAAAGAGGGAAGTCGCATTCGATCAACACAGATTGGCTTGGCTGCCTCTATTGGCCGAGATCATCTTCCCACTCGTCCGCACCCACGCGTAGTTGTTCTCTCCGCAGGGCCAGATTTAGTTGAGCCCGGTCAGACGCTCGGCGAAGATGAAGAGTACGAAACAAATTCGTGGCTACTCACTACTGCTGTCCGCGAAACCGGTGCAGTTGCATACCGCGTTCACACAATTCCCGATGACGAAGAAGAACTCAAAGATGTCATCGAAGATCAACTAGTTCGAGCAGATTTAATTATTATCAGTGGTGAGCGAAAAGATGATTCCTTTGATCTCATCACTCGCACACTTGCTGGAATTGGTGAGATCACCACGATTGACTTAGCTATTGAATCAAGTGGCCGACACAATTTCGGAACGATCGGACCCGATAAAGTCCCTGTGGTTACATTGCCGGGCGACCCAATCGCAGCCTATATTTCATTTGAGCTTTTCGTCCGCCCAATGATTCGTACGATGCTGGGAGCCTCGACCATTCACCGCCCGGCGGTTAAGGCGAAGCTGGAGAAATCAATTTCCTCACCTGATGGACAACGTTCATACATTCGCGGAATTTTGTCAGAGGATGGAAAGTCGATTGTTCCGCTGGGCAAAGGCGACTCTTCTGCCCAAGATGAGCAGACCACGCTCTCTGATGCCAATGCCTTCATCGCAGTCCCTGAGAATGTGACATCACTTGAATCTGGAGCCGATGTCACCGTTGTTGTTCTCGAACGCCGATATATCTAGTTGCCATGGCTTTGCACCGTTCACCTCATTCACGTCCTTGGCCGATTCTCCTTAGCGATGGAGAGCTAGAACTTCGCCCGCTTCGCCTGCGTGATCGGATGAAGTGGAATCGCGTGCGCAGAAATAATCGCGAATGGTTACAGCAGTGGGAAGCGACTCTGCCTACCGTGACGGTCGGACCTAGCGCTGAGGTGCCTCAACTTCCATCATTTTTTTCTATGGTCGCGACCTTTAATCGTGAGGCCAGGCATGGCCGCTCGTTCTCTTTTGTGATCTGGAAAGGCCCTAATCTCGTTGGACAGATCACACTTGGCGGCGTCATTTACGGTGCTCTACGCGGTGGCCACATTGGGTACTGGATCGATCAAGAATTTGCTAACCGCGGTTATACGACAAGGGCGGTAGAAATTCTCACGCGCTATGGATTCGATCAACTTGGATTACATCGAATCGAGATCAACATTCGCCCCGAAAATGCACCTTCATGCAGAGTAGCTGAGAAGGCCGGCTATGTTTTTGAAGGTACTCGCGCACGCTATTTACACATTGATGGACAGTGGCGAGACCATGTCAGCTATGTAAAAGAGAACCCAACAGTCGAATAAAAAGTGCAGTGAGGTAAGGCGCAAATCCACAGATGTTTAGGGGTGACCCCTTAATCTTGGATCATCATGGCTTCTGGAATCATCTACCTGGCAATTATTGGCATGTGGGTTGCCTATTTTCTGCCACGATGGATACACAGTAGAAATGAATTCACCGGAAAGAGCGCTCAGCGTTATCGCAGCGCACTCGAAGTCGTATCAGGAAGTGCAAGTCCGCTCTCTGAAGTCGATCGATTACGGGCACATCAACTTAAGCTAACTCGAAGAAGACTTTTCTTCTCTCTCATTCTCACATCATTTGTATTGACATTGGTAGGTGCAGTTATGCAAACAGTTACTTACACACTCATCTTGTTACCAGTCGCAGGATTCATTTTCTATCTTGCACATGTGCGACATGAAACTAACGCGGAGAAAATTGCTAAGCGCCGTCGTGACGAGCTACATCGCACAAATGCGGGTATCTCTCCAACAAATCTTGTCGACGTTGTCTCACCAAAGACAACAACAGAACATTGGATTCCGCTGTCAGAGCGTGAGATTTCTGGCGTGACTATTTTGCCTAAGGGAAGTCAGAAGGCAGCAAGCGAATGGGATCCACAGAGCGTTCCTGTTCCTACATATGTGACTGCAGCTAAAGCTGTTCCGTCTCGCCGAGTTATTGATTTAACTGAGCCAGGCAAGTGGAGCGAAGAGCAAGAGCGTCTTGAGCGCGAAGCTCTAGCTGCAGCCGCGCCATCTAGAGATGAAATCTTTGATCAGCAGTTAGCAGAAGAAGCTGTCACGCGACTTCGTGAAAATCGCGCTTCAAATCAGTAACTTGTCTTAGATCCAGCTTGGAAGCCACATACGCGCAAACCATGCATCGTATGTAATGACATCTCCCACAAAGACCGGGAGAAAGTAGAGAAAGTTAAAGAAAACTAAGAGCGCAAATGCAGCGCTACCGATAGTGCCCCATCTTTGGTTCTGTGAAATAAACCAACGGGCGCAGTAAACAATGGCAAAGATTAAAAACGGTTGAAAAATGATTGAATAGAAAGAAAATACTGTTCGATCTTGAAAAGCAAACCAAGGCAAATATCCAGCAGCCATCCCAACCACAATGATTGTTGCAGCTGGCTCCATTCTTCTTTTTATGATTGATTTAATCCAAAATCCTGCAACAACAAAGACTGCGATCGCTCCAGCCCACCAAAGAAACGGTGTTCCCATCGCGAGCACTTCTTGAGAGCAGGAATCTGCACCACATGTTTTTGGTGATTGATAGAAAAACGAAGTCGGACGAGATTGAATAAGCCACGTCCACGGATGCGCCTGATATGTGTGCTTCTCACTTAAACCAGTGTGGAAGCCAAGCATCTGCTGGTGATAGTAGATAAATGATGCAATCGGATTTGTTGAATGATCTCTACCCCAGCCGCGATCTGAGATAAACCAGCCTGCCCATGAGGTACATAAATTGCAACAGGAACAAATCCAAAGGTTGCAATTCGTGACAGAGTCGGTTTGATTAAATCTCGTCCAGTATGGTGAGTAAACGCACGGTAAAGTGCGATGCATCCAAAGATTGCGATGAAGTAAGCCGCACTCCATTTAGTGCCCAGAGCAAAACCAAGAAAAACGGCGGTAGCAAGATAATTCTTCCGAATGAAGAAATAAGTTGCTGCAAGAATAAAAGTGGTCAGAAAGTTATCAAGTAGCGATGTACGCGAATGGACAAGCGCTAATCCATCTACCGTTGCAAGAAAAGTTGCCAAGAGAGTAAGAAAACGCGATCTAAAGAGTCGTTGTGCGATCAGTCCGATGAGAATGATCGATATAACCCCTGCTATTGCTGTCGAAATTCTCCAACCGAATTCATCGTTGCCAAAAATCTGAATACCCGCAGCAATTAGCCATTTACCTACCGGCGGATGAACAATAAATTCGGCTTGGCTGCCATCAATCTCGACGCCGTAAGCTAATAAATCTCTGGCACCATCAACGTAATAGACCTCATCGAAGATCAATCCCTTGGGAAGCCCCAGATTGATGATGCGCAGGAGAAATCCAATTGCGGCAATCGCATAGATTCCCAAGTAGGTCATAAGTGCAAGGGTATGCGCATCTGTAAGTAAAGTGGAGTAATTCCTGAGAAGATAGCGCTGTGACCTTAACTCTTGCAGCAACTCCCCTCGGAAATCCTGGAGATGCAAGCCCGCGCCTGAAAGCTGCTATCGAAAGCGCTGAAATAATTGCTGCCGAAGATTCTCGCCGTTTCCATCGCCTGGCCTCTGATCTAGGCGTTACCTTCACAGCGAAAATCATTTCATTCTTCGACGGAAACGAAACTGCTCGTACGCAAGAAGTTCTTGCATTACTGCAAGCCGGAAAGCGTGTGTTGGTTGTATCGGATGCGGGTATGCCAACAATTAGTGATCCTGGATTCCGACTCACTCGAGATGCAATCGCGTTGAACATTCCCATCGTTGTTATCCCTGGACCAAGTGCTCCAACAATGGCGCTTGCTTTATCTGGCCTTGCAACGGATCGATTCACATTTGAAGGTTTTCTTTCACGAAGTGCTGGTGCACGACAGGCACATCTGGAATCGCTTCGCTTTGAAGAGCGAACCATGATTTTCTTCGAAGCGCCACATCGAATTACTGAATGCCTCTCTGATGCTCTCGAGATCTTCGGCGAAGATCGCCGCGCTGCGATCTGTCGCGAGATGACGAAGACTTACGAAGAGACGGTTCGTGGCACTTTGAGTGAATTACTCGCATGGTCAACATCGAAAGAGATTCTTGGTGAAATCACAATGGTGATTGCTGGAGTTCCTGTCGGATCTGCTGCAAAGACAGCTGAAGAAATGGTCAATCGAGTACGCGAATTTGAGTCTGCTGGGATGGATCGCAAGGATGCGATCGCCACAGTCGCTAAAGAATTTGATCTGCCAAAGAAGGTCGTTTACGCAGCAGTCGTTGACGCGAGTAAGTCGTAATAAGATGGCGCCCGTGAAATCCTTCTATCTGACGACGCCGATTTATTACGTCAACGATGCCCCTCATATCGGGCACGCATATACAACTGTCGCCGGAGATGTTCTTACCCGTTGGCATCGCCAGCGCGGAGAGTCAGTCTGGTTTCTTACAGGTACTGATGAGCACGGCCAGAAGGTAATGCGCACTGCTGAGCAGAACAACGTTGCACCGCAGGCATGGGTCGATCGCCTTGTTGCAGATGCGTGGAAGCCAAATTGGAGCGCGCTCAATATTGCTAACGATGACTTTATTCGTACCACTGAACCGCGTCATACCGAGCGAGTGCAGAAGTTCTTACAATCTCTAAAAGATTCTGGCCATATTTATGCTGGAAAATATGAAGGTCCATATTGTGTTGGCTGTGAAGAATTTAAGTTGCCTGGCGATCTCATCGATGCCGATGGTGAAAAACTCTGTCCAATCCATAGCAAGCCAGTCGAACTCGTAAATGAAAACAACTGGTTCTTTAAGCTCTCGGCATTCACACAAGCGCTGCTAGATCACTACAAGAATAATCCCGAAGCTTGTCAGCCTGAGAGCGCTCGTAATGAAGTGATCTCATTTCTTGAAGGTGGCGTCTCTGATCTATCGATTAGCCGTTCAACATTTGATTGGGGCATTCCGGTCCCGTGGGATACCGATCAAGTTGTCTATGTTTGGTTTGACGCACTGCTTAACTATGCAACTGCAGTCGGCTTAACCGATGATCCGAATTCTGAGGGCGGCAAGAAATTTGCGCAGACTTGGCCAGCTGATGTTCACTTAGTTGGAAAAGATATTCTGCGATTCCATGCAGTGATTTGGCCAGCGATGTTGATGGCTGCAGGCTTGGATATTCCACGTAAAGTCTTTGCACATGGTTGGTTATTGGTCGGTGGCGAGAAGATGAGTAAGTCAAAGCTCACCGGTATTGCACCATCGGACATTACCGATCACTTCGGCGTAGATGCAT
>JACCEC010380387.1_pt1 | contig 12461 bp, 8 predicted proteins | sample 7450121 | NCBI WGS metagenome assembly JACCEC01 (sample SAMN15323455, study PRJNA562643) | freshwater metagenome | isolation source: river surface water | place: USA:Blue River Watershed | collected 2017-08-18 | reverse complement strand
GGGCTTGGGCTTGGTCGGCGAGTTTGGGGGGAATGGTGCCGTCGGCCAGACCGATTTGCATTTGCACGGGCATTCGCAGCTGGGGCAAGGTTTGGGCGAAGCGGTGCAGATCCCAAGCGGCCATGAGTTGCAGCACATAGCGGGCGTGGGCGGGTTGGGTGAGAAGGTATTCGTAGCAGCGCCGCCCCGTGGCGTCCACGCGCGAGCCGGTTTGGGCGAGGAGTCGATCCACCAATCCCGTGTGTTGAACTTGTTTGGCCGCGATCCAGCCCGAGAGGGGGTTGCGCGCGACCACCCACGCCGCAAGGGGGTAGAACCAGCGCGCGCTCCCGGGCATGGGTAGCCAAGCGGGGTTGAGCGCGATGAGGGGCGCACCCTCGCCTTCGCTCTGCCACTGGGGATCAAGACTGCATTGGGCCGCAATGGCCGCACCCGCCGAATGCCCCACCCATGCCACGGGCCGCACGCGCAGTTGGCGCAAGAGCGCGAGCACGGCTTGTGCGACGTTGGGCAGCGAGGGGCTTTGTTGGGGGAGGGGGCTGCTAAACGCATGCCCGGGCAAATCCATCGCAATCACCTGGTAATCTTGCGCGAGCAAGGGCAAGATGTCGCGCCAGGTGTGGGTGGATGCCCCTGTACCGTGCAACAACACCAAGGCCGGCCCTTGTCCCATTTGCTGCACATGCCAACGCATGTCACCGCAGCGCACGAACACGCTGTGCGCACTGTGGGGCCAATCGTGGCGCTGGCGCTCCCAGTCGGGTGCGGGGTAGAGGGCGTCGAGCATGGTCAGGGCAACAAGGCCTGGCGCTCCATATCCATGGCCGCGGCCAAGCGCTGCGATTGCACTTGCGGCATGGGCAGGTAGCGCCCTTGGAGCAATTGGGCGAGCGTTTGCGCCAGCGGCTCAGGCTGGGGCGCAGTGTCAATCCACAGCGCGGCGTGTCCGGCGTAGGCCCAGCGTTTGGCCATGGCTTGGGCCTCTTCTTGGGCGCGTTGGCGTCCCCCCAGGCCTTCGAGGGTCACGTTGGCGCGGCCGTCGCTCAGCACCACCAGCAAGGGGGTTTGGCCATCGCGGCGCAGGCGCTGCGCTTGCACCAGCGCGAGTTCGAGGGCGCTGGCCAGCGGCGTGCCGCCGCCACCGGGCAGACCGGCCAAGGCGCGTTTGGCGCGCACGAGTGAGCGCGTGGGGGGCAAGAGGCATTCCGCGCGCGCGCCGCGAAACCCAATCACGCACACCTGATCGCGCCGGGCATAACTTTGCGCAAGCAACAACTCCACGGCGCCTTTGGCTTGCGCGAGTCGATGCATGGCTGCCGAGCCCGAAGCATCGAGGGCCAAGATCAAACAGGTTGGGCTGTGCTGCTGGTAGCGGCGGGTGTGAAAGTCTTCGCTGCGCAGTTGCAAGCGGGGGTTGGCCGGGTCGGCACTCGCGCGCAAACGCTGGCGCGGGGCGGCGTGGCGCAGGGTGGCGAGCACATCAAGTCGCGCTTGATCGTTGGGTCGCCCCGGGCGTGAGGGCAAGGGGCGACCGCGTTATAGGCTGCGCCGCAGCTCACCGCTGTGCCCCGCAGCAGAGGGGCCGCGTGGGGCCTGGGCTTGGAGCAGCAGACGATCCAGCACATCGGGGGGAAGGCTCGCCAGGCTCGCGGCGAGCAGCATCTCGGGCGGGGGCATGGCCTCATCGGGGTTGGGCGCCTGCGGGGGATCGGTGGCGTCCTCGCTTGACTCGGGTGGAGGCTCGGGCGTGGGGGCTTCTGCCGGTGGGGCTTCCTCACTGGAGGGGAACTGGCGCGCGCGCGGCAAGAGCACGCAGCGAATGGCGCGGGTGAGGTCGGCCTCGTCCACGGGCGCGCTACCGCGCAGCGCCGCGCTCACGCAGGCCACGCGCCAGGCATGGCGCAGCAGTCGCGCATCACCCAGCCCCAAACTCGCCGCCACCTCGAGCAAGGCCCGCAGGCTGCTTTGCACTTGGCGTTGCTGCGCGAGTCGGGTGCGCACTTGCGCGAGTTGTGTGGGGTCCAGCGCTGGCGCCTCTTGGGCGAGTTGCAAGGGCACGTGATCGAGCTGCAGGGCAAAGGCTAGCCGCACCTGGAGGCTCTCATGCAGGGGTGAGTCTTCGGGGTCAGCCTCGTCCATGGCCACAAGAGTGAAGCGGCTGGCCAATCGTTGACCCTGGCCGTCTTGCACGTGGCCTTGGTCCATTGTTTGGGTGAGGCGAGCGAGGAGGCCGCGCGGCGCGCGCTCGGCCATGGGCAGCACGAGCCAGGCCCCATCGGCTTGGGCAAGCAGGCCTCGTTGCCACTGCAAGTGCCCGCTTTGCAGGGTGGCGCTTAAATCTAAGCTGCCGAGCAAGGCGCCATCGTCGGCGCTGATGGGTACGCGTTGGAGGCGCGGCGCGGCGCTTTGGCAGGCCGCCAACCAGGCTTCGCGCACCGGGCCGTGGCGCGCGCGCACCCAGGCGCCCCCCAGGTTCGCCCCGTCCACCTGCAACACTTGCAAGGCCCAGAGGGCATCTTGCCAAGCTTGGGTGGCGTGGTCAGCCTCGGCGGCGGGGGTGTTCATGCACCGAGCACCTCATCGAGGACGCGTTGCACGCGCAGGCCCGAGTCAATGTCGTCCAATGGGTCGCGGCGCAAGCGGTGTCGCAAGGCCATCACCGCGATGGCGCGCAGATGCGTGGCGTTGACGCTGCGTGCGCCCGCGAGGGCCGCGAAGGCGCGGCTTGCGCGCAGCAAGGTGAGCTCGGCGCGCAAGCCATCGGTGCCGAGTTTTTGGCAAAGCGTGGCGCACAGGCGCAGCGTGTCGTGATCGGTTTGCACCTCGGCAAGGCGTTTGCGCGCCTTGAGCACCTTTTTTTGCAGTTGGTCGTTTTGCGCTTGCCACTCGGCGCGAAAGCCTTCGGGGTCGCGCTCAAACGCATCGCGGCGCAAGATGACTTGCATGCGCAAGTCCAGGTCTTGTGGGGTTTTGACATCCACCGAGAGGCCAAAGCGGTCGAGCAGCTGCGGACGCAGCTCACCCTCTTCGGGGTTGCCGCTGCCAATGAGCACAAACTTGGCCGGATGGCGCAGGCTCAGGCCCTCGCGCTCCACGAGGTTCTCGCCCGAAGCGGCCACGTCAATCAAGAGGTCCACCAAGTGGTCGTCGAGCAGGTTGACTTCATCAATGTAGAGAAAGCCGCGGTGCGCCTTGGCCAGTAGGCCGGGGGAGAAGGCTTTGACGCCTTTGGAGAGTGCGAGCTCGAGGTCCAAGGCGCCCACCACACGGTCTTCCGTGGCACCCAGGGGCAAGTCCACCACGGGCACTGGGCGGGTGTCGGTGGCTTTGCTGCGCGTGCGCTGGCAGCTCGGGCAAGTGGTGCCGGCTGTGGCCGAGGCGGGATCACAACCATAGGGGCAGTCGCGCACCACTTTGAGGGGCGGCAGCAGATCGGCCAGCGCGCGCACGGCAGTGGATTTACCGGTGCCGCGGTCGCCCAGCACCAAAAGGCCACCAATGCTCGGGTCAATCGCCACGAGTTGGATCGCCAGGGTCATTTCATCCTGGCCGACGATGGCTGCGAAAGGAAAAGTCAAGGCCATGCAGGCTCCGTATCAAGGGGGTCGGTCGACCCGGGGGAAGAGGGGGGCGCTTCCAACCCGTAGGGACGGGTGAGCGCCCAGACATGGGCGGGCACCATGTGCAGGATGCGCGCAGGTTTCTCGCGCTGCAAGTGCAACACGCTCTCGATGGCTTTCATCTCCACGCGCGCGCGAGCGAACTCCAGGCCGCGGGGGCCCACGCGGGGCATGAGCCAGTTCACCAGGGGGCGCAGCCAACCTGGCGTGCGCCGCAGCGGCAGACCGCCGGCTGCGCGCTCGGTGTTGGCCATGAAGCCTCGCACCGCACCTTGGCGTTGGCCCGCGCTCTTAGGGGCTTGCAACCGCACGGAGTCGCCTAAGAGGCTGAGCATTTGCGCGCCACGCGCGTTGCGCACCAGCACCCATTGTTCGCCGCGCCCCGCCATGTAGCCCACGGTGAGGTCGGCCAGCGAATTGGTGTAATCCACGCACGTGCGGCAGGTGAGGGGAAAGAAGTCCCGCGGCAAGTCCGACAGCGGCAGGTTGAGAAACGGAATCAGGCGCGTGCCTTGTCCTTGCTCGCGCACTTCGACTTTGTAGTCGCTGCGAAACTCCAGATAGTCAATGCGCTCGGGGTGGGGCGAGAGCAGGCGCAGGAACGTGTGGAAGTTCTCGGTGGTGGTGTTGTCCGAGCACGGGATGCCAATCACATAGAGGGCTTCCAGCCCGTGGGTGCGCCGCCACTGGGCTTCGAGCACGCGCAGTGGGTAGATCTGGCAGGGAATGCCGATGACGGCCAAGCGTTTGTGGCCGGCCTCCAAGGCCGGTTCGATTTCTGCCAGCAAGGGGGCGTAGCCCATGCGCATGCCGCGGCAGCGTGCCATGTCGGCGGGGTCGGTCACCACACAGGCGCGGGGTGCCCAACGGTCCTTGGGCGAGGCCTCGATGGCGATGACCGCGTCCACCAAACCCTGGGCGAGCAACTGCTCGGCCACCCGAGTGGTGATGCCGCTCCATTGGGCCCCGGGGTCGGGCTCGCGCATCCAGGCTTGCCACATCTGTTGGTAGGGCCCAAAAAAGCGCTCGTCGCCCTCATCGTCTCGCACCCGGCCGTGCACTTGGCGCTCCAAGCGGGGGTAGTCGGGCTGAATGAACTGGCAGGCCTGGGCGCAGCGCTTGGGCTCAGCCGTGCGCGAAAGCCCGCAATCGGTGCACAGATTGCGGTGCGGGGCCGGGACAGGGGAGGGCGCGAGCATCAGGGATAGGTTGATTTTGCACTATTATTGCTACTTACATTTGAAAGTGTCAACCTGAATTGACGGATTCGTGAAGTCCGGCTATATTGGCTTGACTCTCCCTTCCCGGAGTCGTCCTATGGAAGACCTGCTCGAACACATCACCGATCCCGCGGCCTTGCGCCATCGCACCCTCCCTGATTTAGAGGCGGTGGCGAAGTCCCTGCGCGCCTTTGTGCTGCAGTCGGTGTCCCAAACCGGGGGGCACCTGAGTGCCAACCTGGGCACTGTCGAGCTGGCCGTGGCCCTGCACCATGTCTATGAAACCCCCCATGACCGGCTGATCTGGGACGTGGGCCACCAAGCGTATCCCCACAAAATCCTCACCGGCCGGGCCGACCGCATGGGCAGTCTGCGCCAACAAGGGGGGATTAGCGGCTTTCCGCGGCGGGAGGAGAGCGAGTACGACGCATTTGGCACGGCGCATTCCTCCACCAGTATCTCGGCGGCGCTTGGAATGGCCAAGGCCGCCCAACTCAAGGGGGAACGCCGCCGCGTCGTGGCCGTCATTGGTGACGGGGCGCTGAGCGCGGGTATGGCCTTTGAGGCCATGAACAATGCCGCGGCGAGTGGCTGCGATCTGCTCGTCATCCTCAACGACAACCACATGTCGATCAGCCCCCCGGTGGGCGAACTCAGCGACTATCTCACGAGCCTCATGCGCGGGCGCTACTACGCCCCCGCCTCCGCGGCACGGACCGGCAAACTCATGGCCGAGACCCCGTTCTTTGAAGTGGCACAGCGTCAGCAACAAGAGGCCCAAGGCTGGTCAGCCCCCGACACCTTGTTTGCCAAACTGGGCTTTGCCTACCACGGGCCCATCGATGGGCACGATTTGAATGCCTTGGTGACGCGTCTGCGCGACTTGCGCGAGGCCCGCGGGCCGCAGTTGCTCCACGTGGTCACGCAAAAGGGCAAGGGCTACCCCCAGGCCGAGGCCGACCCCATCGCCTACCATGGCCCAGGCAAGTTTGATCCCAAGCTGGGCCTGGCGAGCTCGGGCAGCAGCAGCGGCCCACCCACTTACACCCAGGTGTTTGGCCGCTGGATTTGTGACATGGCCGCGCGTGATCCCCGTTTGGTGGGCATCACCCCCGCCATGCGCGAAGGTTCAGGTTTGGTCGAGTTCAGCCAGAAGTTCCCCAGCCGCTACGCCGATGTCGGCATTGCCGAACAACACGCCGTGACTTTCGCCGCCGGTCTCGCCTGCGAGGGCATGAAGCCGGTGGTGGCCATTTACTCCACGTTCTTGCAACGGGCCTACGACCAACTCGTGCACGACGTGGCGCTGCAAAACCTCCCCGTGCTCTTTGCCATCGACCGCGCCGGCTTGGTGGGTGCCGATGGCGCCACCCATGCGGGGGTGTTTGACATCCCGTATCTGCGCTGCATTCCCCACATGGGCATAGCCACGCCAGCCGACGCCAACGAGTGCCGTGAATTGCTGAGCGTGGGCTACGCGCAGGATCACCCTGTGGCGGTGCGCTACCCGCGCGGCCAAGGCCCCGCGCCTCACACGCCCAGTGAGCTCGGCGACCCGCAACACCTGCGCGAAGAAATCGGTCGCGGGGAAATACGTCGCTTGGGCAAGAGTGGTCTTCTGATGCTTGCCTTTGGCCCCTTGCTCTATGAAGCCCTGAAAGTGGCCGAGGGCATGGATGCCACCGTGGTCAATATGCGCTGGGTCAAACCGATCGACACGTATTTGCTGCGTCACCTCGCGCCCAACCATTCACGCTGGGTGACCCTGGAAGAGGGGGCGATCGAGGGCGGGGCGGGCTCCGCTGTGGTGCAGTGGCTGCAACGCGAACACCGCCCGCGCGATGTGCTCGTGCTGGGCATACCCGATACCTTCACCGATCAGGGCGACCCCGCACGCCTGCTCTCGCGCTATGGGCTCGACGCCAACGGCATTCGCCGCGCCATTGCCCAGCGCTGGCCCCAACTGGCCCCTTACCCGCTGGGCGGGAATCGGGAGAGCTGATGCACGTCTGGGCCATTGGACTCAACCACCGCAGCGCCGCGCTCGACTTGCGCGAGCGTTTTGCGCTCGATGCCGCCCGCATTGGCGATGCTTTGCGCGGTTTGCGCGAAGCGCTGGCCGTGCCGGCCGAGGCGGCGATTCTCTCGACTTGCAACCGCACCGAGCTCTACTGCGCAGCGGAGCAGGACCGCACGCAGTCCACCCTCCAGTGGCTGAGCCAAATTGGGGCCGTCGATACCAGCACCCTCATGCCCCATGTCTACACCTGGCACAACCACCTCGCCGCGCAACACGCGTTTCGGGTGGCCAGTGGTCTGGACTCCATGGTGGTGGGGGAATCGCAAATCTTGGGGCAACTCAAAACGGCGGTCAAACTCGCTGAAACCCAGGGCACGCTGGGCACCACCCTCAACCAGTTGTTTCAGCGCTCATTTGCCGTGGCCAAGCGGGTGCGCAGCAGCACCGAGATTGGCGCGCACGCCATCAGCATGGCGGCTGCCGCCGTCAAACTCTCGAGTCAGGTGTTTGAGCGCTTGGAGGACACCCGAGTCTTGCTCGTGGGCGCGGGCGAGATGATCGAGCTCTGCGCGGTGCACTTTAGCGCGCGCCAACCCCGCTCGCTCATGATCGCCAACCGCTCCTTACCACGTCGACAAGCGCTGGCCGAGCGCGTGGGCGCCGAGCACATGCCCTTGGTCGATTTGCCCAAGCGCCTGCACGAGTTTGACATTGTGATCAGCTGCACCGCCAGCACCTTGCCTCTCATCGGGTTGGGCGCGGTGGAATCGGCCTTGCGTCAGCGTCGGCGCCGCCCCATCTTCATGCTTGATTTGGCCGTGCCGCGCGATATCGAACCCGAGGTGCGCGCCTTGCAAGATGTCTACCTCTACACGGTGGATGACCTGGCCGACATCGTCCAGCGCAACATGGACCAACGCCAGCAGGCCATCACCCAAGCCGAAACCATCATTGGCGAAGGGGTGGCGCAGTTTGACCGGTGGCTCGCGCAACGCCAGCAAGTCCCCCTCATTCAGCAAGTGCACGCCTTGAGCGAGCGCTGGCACGCCCAAGAATGTCAACGCGCGCAGCGTTTACTCGAACGCGGCGAGCCCATCGAGGCGGTGTTGGAGAGCTTCTCGCGGGGTTTGCGCAAAAAAATGATGCACCCCTTCCTCCAAGCCCTCAGCAGTCACCCGGGGGAGCGGCGTACGCTGGCCGAATCGAGCCTGCGCCAACTCATGCTGCCCGAGGACGCGCACGAGGGCAACAGCGTCGCCGAGGGCTAGCCCTCGCGCGAGGGCTGATTCACCACCCGGCAAAACGCGTCGGTCACCGCCGGGTCAAAGATCTTGCCGCGGTTGCTGTGGATGACCCGCAGCGCCTCCGCCGAGGTGGATTTTTTGGCGGCATAGTCGCCCCCGATCAACTCCTCATACGCCTCGGCAATGCTCACAATGCGCGCGCCCATCGGAATGGCCTCGCCTGCGAGCCGATCGGGGTAGCCCGAGCCATCGTGGTACTCATGGTGAGCGCGCACGATTTGCGCCACGCCGCGCAATTCATCCGTGGTGCCCACACAGAGCTCGCCCATGGCGGGGTGTTTTTTATAGAGTTTGACGTCCCCCAGGGGCAATTCAAAAAACGGGGTGTGCAAGATGCGGTCAATCAAGCCCACCTTGCCCACGTCGTGCAGCAACCCGGCAATAAAAATCTCCTGCACCTGGGTGGCCTCGAGCCCGAGCTCCCGCGCCGTGCGTTTGCTCAGGCTGGCCACTCGCTTGGAGTGCTCGAGCAGGGCGGGCATGCGCAACTGCATCACCCCGGAGAAGGCCTTGATGGCGCTCACGTAGGACGCGCGCAAGCGCATCTCTTTACCCCGAATCACCTCCCCCATCTCGATGGCGCTGCGCAAGACGGCGAGGAGTTCGCCGTCGTTCCAAGGTTTGCTGAGGAAGCGGTAAATCTGCCCTCGGTTGATGGCTTGAATCGTGTCGTGCTGATCCGCCGCGCCGGTGAGCAAGAGGCGCATGGTGAGTGGGCTGATTTTGAGGGCTTGCTCCAGCACTTCAACGCCGTTCATCTGGGGCATGCGCATGTCACAGATGAGGGCATGAAAACTCTCGCGCGCCAACAACTCGAGCGCGGCTGCCCCCGTCTCGGCCACCGTGACCTGATAGCCGTTCATGCCGAGCATGCGGCGCAATGCGGAGAGGATATTGGGCTCATCGTCCACACAGAGGACGCGGTAGGCGGAAGCGTCATAAGGCGTCATGGCTGGTTTCTCCTGTTGCGGCCGCGCTCTCGATGGGCAGGCTTAACTTGAAGGTCGTGCCCTCACCTGGGGTGCTCTCGACCGAGAGCCGACCCCCGTGGCGCTGCACGATGCCCAGCGAGACCGAGAGCCCGAGTCCCGTGCCCTCGTCCTGCGGCTTGGTGGTGAAGAAGGGGTCAAAGATGCGCGCGAGCGTGGCCTGGGACATGCCGCTGCCGTTGTCGCGCACCGTGATCCACACTTGGTCTTTGTCTTGTCCGTTACGCACCCATACCTGCCCTTCCTGCTCGGGGGGAATGGCTTGCACCGCATTGACCAATAAATTGAGCAGCACTTGGTTGATTTGGGAGGGCACGCAGTGCACCTCGGGCACAGGCTCCCAAACCCAGTCAAACTGCACACGGCGCTTGCTCGTGGAGCGGGCGATGTTGAGCGCGGGCTCGATGCAATGGCGCAAATCGGTGCGCACGAACTCTTGGCGCACATCGGCACGGGCAAAGTTTTGCAAATCCCGCACGATGGTGGCGATGCGCGTGAGGCCCTCCTCGGTCTCCTGAAAAATGTGCTCGCCATCAGCGCGCATGAAACTCAGCTTGTGGGTTTTTTCCAGCGCGTCAAGGTCCGCTGCCGTGAGTGCGCCCAAACGGCCTTGGTGCATGAGGGCTTGGACCAGGGCATCGTAGTGGTGCAGATACGTTTTGAGGGCGCGCACGTTGTTGCCGACGTAGGCGATCGGGTTGTTGATCTCGTGCGCGACGCCCGCAGCGAGCTGGCCCAGGGCGGCGAGCTTCTCCGACTGCACAAGCTGGCGCGAGGCCTCGTCCAAGCGCTGCGTGAACCAATGTTCGCGCCGCACCACCACGCGGTAGCTGCGCCACACAAAGAGACCGAGCACGGCCGCACCCGAGAGCACGGAGAGCAAGGCCAGCCAAAAGTTTTGCTGGCGCAGGCGGTCCAGATCGTCGTTTTGCACGTCCAGGAAACTTTGCACCCGAATCCATCCCAGCAACAAGCCCAGGCGCACCGGGGCCCAGGTGGTGAGGCGTTCAGCCCCGACCTGCTGCCAGTCACTCGCGCGTTCAACCGAGGGGGGTGTGAGGGGGGCTGCGCGGTGGTAGGAGAGGGTGGGGGCATCGCGCGGGGAGTTGCGCTCAACCCGTACCAACTCGCGTCCGTCCAAGTCGAGCAACACCACCGAGGCCACGCCCACATCGGCCATGGTTTGGATGACGCGCGCCTCCATGCTGCCATAGTTGCGCTGGGCCCATTCCTCGGCCACAGCCACCACCAAGCCTTGGGTGAGGTTATGCGCCGCCTCGCGCCGACCTTCCAGCAAGGCCGTGCGCGACTGCACATAGGAGAACACGCCCACCGCCACTTGCAAAGAGGCCAGTACCAAAGCAATGAAGATCGCCGCCCGAAAGCGGCGCCAAGAAGCGGGGAGGTGGGTGGATGTCACGCGGGACAGCTTTCGGCCTAGGGCCCCAGGCGTAAAAACTTCTCGAGCTTCAAGGACTCGAGCGGTTTGTAATGCTGGGCGTAAGTCACTCGCTTGGGCTGCTCCAAATTCACGCCTTCGAGCAAGGCTTGACCGGCCGCATCTTGGCCCAACGCGAGGAATGCCGCCTCCACGCGCTGGCGCAGGGCTGCGGGCACACTTGGATGGGCCAGCACCGGGTGGGGCGTGTAGCCGGGCGACTCAAAGAGCACGCGCAACTCGGCCTGCACCGCGGCCGGTTCGCTCTGCAGCGTTTGATTGACCCCGCCGCCCGCTGCCGCGTCCCCTGCAATCACGGAGCGGTACACATTGCTGTGCGTTTTGACAAAGACCGGGGTGATCTCCACCTGCTGGCGCGCGAGCTCGGCGCGAATGAGCAGCGAGGCGGCGAAGGCATTCGGCGCCGGGAATGCCACCTTTTGTCCGCGCAGTTGATCGAGGCGCTGAATGGGGCTCTGGCGCGGCACGGTCAAGATGCCCGAGAGCATCTCTTGGCCATTGGCGAGCACGGGCACGTAACGCTGCCGCTGGTGGGCGAGCACGGCGTGATAAGGGTTGGCGTAGGCCCATTCGGGGCGGCCTTGGAGCAGCTGGATTTCAAAGTCGGGAATGCTCGGTGCGATCTTCAACTCAAAGCAGACCCGCGCGGCCTGTCCCACGCGCTCGAGCACAGGCGCCCAGGTGGCGTAAATTTTGGAGGCGGGAAACTGGGGCACCACCTCAAAGCCAAAACGCTGTTCGGGCTCGGCATGCCCAAGGCAAGCCGCCTGGGCGCTGATGAGCGCGCCCAAAGCCAACACGGCTGCTACTGCAATTTGTCTCATGTCGGGATCCTCAACAACGTCACTCCGATCCGCGGGCATCCCATTATGCGTGGGCTTGCCGTCCTTGGGGGGGATGTTCTGGATATCCCTGTGGCTAGCCCGTATGGGGCTGACATAATTCCGTACGGGCTCGCACGAGGCGGGTCTTTACCCATGCTGTGCTTGCCATGATCCTCCTCCTCATTCTGCTATTTGTACTGACCTACACCGCCATCGCGTTCGAGCACCCGCTCAAAATCAACAAATCGGCTTCAGCACTCGTTGGCGCTGGGCTACTTTGGACGGTCTACGCCCTGGGGGCCCCAGAGGGGGTGACGGTTTCAGGCCAACTCTCCGAGAGCCTGATTGGCACGGCGCAGGTGATTTTTTTCCTGCTCGGGGCCATGACCATTGTGGAAGTGGTCGACGCGCACCAGGGCTTTGAGGTCGTGACCGAGCGCATTCGCACCACTTCCCTCACCGGTTTGCTTTGGATCATTGGCATCGTGACCTTTTTCCTCAGTGCCATTTTGGATAACCTCACCACCACCATCGTCATGATCTCGCTGGTCAAGAAGCTCTTGCGCGATCGGGACGATCGCTTGTTCTTCGCCGGCATGATCGTGATTGCGGCCAACGCCGGGGGCGCGTGGTCGCCCATTGGCGACGTCACCACCACCATGCTGTGGATCGGTGGACAGGTCACCCCCGCGGCGATCATGCACACCCTGTTCTTCCCCTCCTTGGTGAACCTGCTCATTCCTTTGCTGATCACCACCTATGCCTTGCGCGGGCGTGGGGTGAATGCGCCAGAGGCCAGCGCAATAGACAACCAGGTCACCAGCACCGCCTTGGAGCGCAACACCATGTTCTTTTTGGGCTTGGGTGTGCTCGTGGCGGTACCCGCCTTCAAAACCCTCACCCACCTCCCGCCCTTCATGGGGGTGCTCTTGGGGCTCGGGCTTTTGTGGCTGGTGGGTGACCTGATGCACAAGGACAAATCCTTCGAAGCGCGCACGCGGTTTGACCTGGCCACCGCGCTCTCG
>JACCEC012962005.1_pt1 | contig 12463 bp, 20 predicted proteins | sample 7450121 | NCBI WGS metagenome assembly JACCEC01 (sample SAMN15323455, study PRJNA562643) | freshwater metagenome | isolation source: river surface water | place: USA:Blue River Watershed | collected 2017-08-18 | reverse complement strand
ATATTTATGTTTGCACCGCAACAAATACTTGGAAACGAGCATCGTTATCTAGTTGGTGATAAATGGTTTTAAAAAATTGTCTAAATAATATTGTAAAATTATTTTATTAATGGTATTTTACTAGTGGGGTATAGCCAAGCGGTTAAGGCAAAGACAATGTCCTGCGACTCAAAGGTTCGACTCCTTTTGCCCCCCTAATTTGGTTTTTATTTTAATTATTCAAACTCAGACAATCTCGCTTGAACATTGCCTTTAATTTCTTCTAATTTAGCTAAACTGCCCATTAATTCAATTTCTTGCTGTTTCTGCCCAACAATCTCGCGCCGAGTCATTTCATCAGCAAAAATATTATCGTTAACCTGTTCAGCTAATTTTAAATAAAGCTCAATGTTTTTATTGGGTTGATTTCTTCTGTAACTTATAATTGCAGCGCTCGTTCCTCCGATTGCGCAAATGGGAACTGTCCAATTTTTGAAAGGGTAACGAGCGCTCCATAATCCTAATACGGTAAAAATTGCGCTAACTCCCAACCATTGGCTAATAGATTTATCTACAGTAAGAGCCATGTCACAATCCCCCCAACAATTGAAGCTAAAGCCACAAATAATAAGTTTCCTTCGTCATGATCCGATAGATTCAAAATAGCCATAGCTAAAACAGTTCCGACTATGGTGGTAGTCCATAAAGTAAGGCTTATCCAAAAATTAGCAACCAACCAATGAACGACGATCGCGGTATTGAAACTGGCGATCGCCAAGGTTGCTAAATCCGTAACTCTGGCTCGGTTAACCTTGGCGCTCATGATTATCCCCAATTGCTTCTAAGTTGCTGTATATCGTTTCGCCGTTGGGCAAACCGTGCGGTAATATCAGCGATTTTTTCTTGCCCTTTGGCTTGGGAAAGTCCTAATCGTTCGTTCTGTTCATGAAGTCCGGGCTGAATTTTTTCGGCTAAATGTTCCCCTGTTCTGACAGTATGGTCGCGGGCCGACAAAACCTTATCCAATCGTTGTCGGGTGTGGAACTGCTCATTGTTTGAGGCTTGTTTAATGGATTCCAGAGACGCAGTATCCGCCGCGTTTTTTTCCATCCAGAGTTCTTTTTGTTCCTTGAGTTCTTGGGCTGTCTTTTTCGCGGCTTCCACAGCTTCAGGGGTAGTTCGTTGGAATCCAGAAAAATCCCCTTTCACGTAAGCAGCCCAATCATGCTGTTGATCATTGATTGAAACGCCACCTTGGAACAGTCCTTCACCAATTCCAACACCAGGGGACGAACTACCACCGGATGAGGACTTATTCCCACCACCAAACCAACGTGATAAACCCATTATTTTTGTCCCCCCATTTTTGATACAAACTCCAACCCTTGCTGATTGAGATTTTGATATTCTTCTGCAAATCCTTGATAGAGTGGCGCAACTAATCGACGAGCCAACTCCCGCCCTTTTTGATAGTTGGCTTCAGCCAGTGCTGTAACGGTTGCCTCAAAAGATTGGCTAAAGTTTCCGAAACAATCTCCAAAGTTGACGGGTGATAATTCAGCAACGCTGACATCAACTAAGGGAACGATCGCAGATTCTGAATTAGGGGTTTTTCCGTATTTATCCCAGATGCTTTGTTGCCATTTTTTGAAATCAGTTTTCCCGTTCTTCCCGCACTCAGTTAAGTAGTCATTGAGGACAGTTACTCCCTCTTCGGTTAGGGATTTCCCGTCCGGTGAAAGTTCCGCTTTTTTCCAGTGATAGGTGGCAAGAATTCTGGAAATAGGGCCGTTTTCTCTCGTGAGATGGCGGGCGTTTAGTCCGAATATTTCGCTTAATTCATCGGGGTTATAGAGTTCGCTCATGTGCTTTCACATCTAAGTTAATGTGCATACACATCATTTTTAATGTGCAGGCACATGAGAGCAACACATTTGATACTTTTGCGTTAATTTATTAATCAAAATAAACCCCCTTCACCTTATTGGTTAGGGGGTTTTATCCGAATTCTAAATATTGATTTAATTTTTAAGGCGCTGATTTAAGCCAACCAATACCCAATCGGGAAACGAACGATTCAGCCATGCCCGTGCCGAATAAAACCGTACTTTTCGAGGAACTCCATTATCTAAAAACCATTGATTAATCTCTTTAACAAGAAGATGGGCTGCTAACGTAATATAACCATGCTCCCCAGGGTAAAGGACAGGGACATTGTGACGACGCATTAACTTTTCTATTAGGTCTGATTGTTGTTGAGTTATCATAGTTGAGTAACCTTCTGTAGAGAGTGGGTTAACCAATCAGCCAGTTTTTTAATCTTCTGGCTGATTTTGGTCTTTGGGGTTTAACACTAAGCGGCTAGGGGCTGATAATGTAAAATCATCAGTTGGTTTTCCTTTAGGGTTTCCATTGCATAAGATGTACCCAATGTGTCGATAAATTCCACTTCAAAAACCCCTGGCTCATACTCCTCAACAATTGTTCCAACTTGACCCCGACATAAACCAATTTCAGGTAAATCTTCAAGCAAAGCAACAACATCTAGTAATTTCATCATTTAAGCTCCTTAGAAAACGTAACAGGTAATTAAACGGGGGATGTTTTCATTATCTTTCACAATCCAAACGCTGTGGATTATGGCTGATTTTCTGTCGTGCATCATCGAGAAATCGATAACATATTTTTGTCCGTATTGATTTCGTTTTTCAAGGACGGCATCTGATGATTTAACGGCTTGTAGAAGAGCAGCTTTTAAAATGGCTACATCCTCAGAACCCAAGTTTAGGGCTGACTTAAAAACACGGGCTTTATGTTGACCCTCTGCATGAGTAATATTTAAGCAGTACCCTATCAGTTTTTGGTCGTCAACAATGGCGTTTTCTGGATTGGGGATTTTCATTTTTAAATTAACGGGTTGCCAAAAACCGAATTATTCGGTTTTTCAAAATAACGTTAGTTGCCCAACAGCCTCACGTTTTTTATAACGATTCGCTTTTGCGGAACGGACGTGATGGGCAGCGTCATAACGCAGGTGACACACGCTGCATAAAGCTTTTAAGTTTTCCGGTCTGCAATCTTCCGGGGTGTGGTTAAGGTGTGCAACTGTTAACGTAAATCTTGTTAGTTTTGACAGACATACTGTTCCCAGTTCCTCGTCATATTTTTCTTCGTAAAGCTCATCAGCCCAAAAAGTTGATTCAATCCGATCTTCAAAATCAAATCTATCTTCTTGAGGTTTTCGACAAGGGCGATCACAGTTCTCACAATGCCAACCAGTTTTTTCCTTAATTTGGAGTGCGATTTGATTCCAATTTGCAGGGTATCGCTTTCGCTCCATTGGCATAATTAAAACTCCTCATAATCAATCAGGTGATTACTGCCACAGTCGGCTGCGGCACATTCAAAAGGGATGGGATAATCCTCGTCTTCACTATCTGTAGAACTAACAGGTTCTCCCTCTTGTGGCGGCGCAATACCGCTCCAAATTACCTCTAAGCAAGCTAAGTTGTGGGCGGTTGACCCCATGTAAGTATAGAAATCATTAGAAGCCTTGGTGACTTCTTCCATTTGGGGTTTCAATGTTTCAACTAATTCTTTGAAGTTGATTAATTTCTGGATTTCTTGATCTAGGGTTAATATTTCCCGTTTTAAACTTTCAACCTCGGAACGTTTCGCACGGACATCTTGAAGTAGTGTGATAAGTTTATTTTTTAACACTTCATCTTCACCAGATATTGAACGGATTAGCCCAAAAGAATCTACCCCAATCTGATCTGCAACCAATAATTTTAGCTGTCGCATGGTGGGTTCTAATTCTTCCCAGGGTTCAATATCAACTTCAAGGTCTAGCCGTGCGCTTTCAAAATTACCAAGGGTTCGAGTTAGTCCGAATCTCAGTTTTGTAATGATCATTATTCCCTCTAATTTGATCCATTAAAAGAATCTATATCAAGACTTAAGGTAATTAACACCTGTAGCAATTGTTGGGCTTCTTTTCCTGCGACAACAATCCCAGGAGAAGAAACTCCTCCCCCAAAATTCACAAGCAAAATCCCGTCTGAATCCATAACCCAATCGGTAATTAAATCTAGGTTTATCCCTCGTTTACCGCCAGATAATTTAACGAAAAATCGATTGCTAGTCATTCCGTTTTCTCCTTCTTAAAGTAGATAAGATAGGGCTAAAGATGTGATTCCTAAATAATCTTCATTATCCATAACAGTTGGGCTAATCTCCTAAACTTGATTCTAAATATTGGGCATCTAACACATCATTTATTTGCTGCAATTTTTGATTGTTTAACTGCAACTGGCTAATAAGTTCGGGTGTCGGTGTCTTAGCATCTTTAGCATCTAATGAACACCGCAGAAATATATCAGCAAACATCAAGGCATAATCAATCATTTTTTCTGTTGTTTTAACATCCCGCACTAAGAACACTAAATCAACTTCATTACTAATTGTGTTGGCTATTAAATGGAGTGCAACTAACTGTCTGTCTGATAACATTTCAACCCCTACAAATACTCAACGATTGAATCCAACATCTCGTAAACATCCTCCACAGAGGTTTTAATCCCTAAATCAATATTTCCTTCCTCTAATTGATGGTTGATTTCATCTAGGAAGTCCTGAGCGATTTCTTTAAAGGTTTTAGATTTGAAAATATTATCTAAAACATCTGTGTTCATATCGTGCATTTTTTTGCCTCAACTATTTTTCAATGACATCCACTCGTCTCTAACTTCAGCTTCTGTCCAATTAACCTTTACCTCTTTAGGAGTTTGCTTATTCCAACTTTCGGGGGGTTGGATTTTACGCTGTTTGACTAACGCGATAAATCCTTTGTAAAGGTTGGATTGAACGAGGCTGGTTTGATACTGTGGATACTGTTTTTTGACTTGATCAAGAGCTTTTTTGATGGGGGAATCTTCACCCCAATAGTGGTTAAACCAAACCACATCAGCTAATTCTCTTAATCCTTTCCATTCAGGCGGTATTTTAACTTCTGGTGGGATTTCTTTTTGTTGGTGTTTCCATTGGAATACAGCAAAATCGTAGAAGTCCTCAGTTGTAAAATACGGTTCACAAGCTTTAGCGGTTGCCTTGAGGGAGTCGTGTTTTTCCCCTATGGAAAATTCCGGTTTGGTTAAATATCCCTTTTCAGCAAAGGTACGCTGTTTTAATGCTTTGATTTCCTTGTTTAATGCCTCCTGTTTGGCTTGTCGAATTTTGCCTGATAACTTTTTCCATTTACCTTGGTTTAAGTTCCAGCGATTAACAGTATCTAGGGCGTAGAAGATGTAAGTCCAGCCAACAAAGTTAGTAACAATCATTTCAACCGGATTATCAAAAACTCTTTGACCGTCAGTTTCTAACCCATAGGCTAATAACCCAGCCATTACAGCGAAGAAACTAGCAATAAATAAAGCGGAAAAAGCGTCGAATCCTTCTTGAAAACTAGCGGGGTGCTTAACCCATGTGAGCCAGTATTTCTTAGCTTGAACTTTCCGAACTGCACGCCGCCAGTCAAGGTATTTTTTACCGGGGAACCAGTTAGGGAGTTTTAAGGAGTCCAACCAGTTAAGGAAGTTTTTGTGCAGTTGCGCTGTAACGACTGGGGGAATGAAGATGACTATTAATGGAACCCAAATATATTTAATAATTGGAATGAAAATAGCCACAGACCCCAATATTGCAGCGGCGCCCAACGATACAGTAAAAAACAGCAACCGAACTGCTAAACTTAAAAACGGTAGCAACATAGTGGGACAACTAACTCATCATCTTTAATTGTCCCACGCTACTTTTAATTTCGCTTCACCTCCTATACAAGACTTCTTTTTTTTCGTTCCTTGGTTTTATCAGGGATTCCTGATAAATCAATCCCCATCTCTTCCATAAAAGTTGGGACAGAAATTTGGCAAGTTCTACAAATATTGGCAATAACTTCAAGGGCGATCTTTTTATTGCCTTTTTTAACCATGTCTTGGTAAGTAGAACGAGGAATCCCGATAGAGACACAAAACTGATCTTGTGTCATCTCCGTGTAGCCCGTCCTCAAGTCTTCCAAGGGATGTTTCTCCTGATTTTCTTTAGATGAACTCATTATGCAAAAGTTAAGCCTAACTGTCAAGCCTAAGTATTGACAAAACAAAACTTAAGCCCAATAATTAGACATAGACAACAACACAAAGCTGATCCCCTAAGCCGACTAACAAAGGGGTTCCTGCACGGATTTAGCTTATGTGTTGATTTTACGGTTAACGTCAACACCGCCCAAACCCCGTGTTTAGGCAGTTTTGCGGATAAACCGACCGCTATCACATCTGTACTGTTGTCGAGTTGAGGACGTACTTATGTAGCTATTCGATTTCTGTCAATGTCTTTCGTTTGGCATGAGCAAAACCCTGGGGTGAAACTCCCCAGGATTCCTTAAAACTCATTTATCCCCATTAGAACCGTCGGGGTGCATCTACGCCAGACCACTCACACCCCTTAAGGGTTGAACCCCTCGTATGTGCCATGAATCAATACTTTATTCCCATCACAGTCGGAGCCTGTGGCGTTGCTTTATTCCTAGCCGTCAGCCTTTACGGTTTCGTTAACCTTCACCGAGGTAGTGGCCGAATCATTGCCACCGAACATGAGGAGAGGGTAATGCCTGGAGACGGGCGCCGATTGTACGACTGGGGGAAAGAACGTAACCGCACCTATCCACATGAACGAATTTAACCAACTTTACGCTCAACTCCTCCCCGACCAACAGATTGAAGCTCAACATCTGTTTGAGGTCTATGGAGAAACGATCGCCTTGAACTATATCCGAGCCGTCCTCACCCCCAAAGGTGAGAGCGTGCCACGAACCAAAACCACCATTATTAACAAGAAAAATGATAGCAAACACCACACCTAACCTATTACTACCGGGGGTTTACGAAAAACCGAATAATTCGGTTTTTGAGGAGGACGTGGTATGAACCCGATTATCTCCGAGGGGATATGGTATCACGATGACGACGTAGCATACCTCGCTGCATTGGTTCTTCGACTAGAGCATCCCCATCCCAAATTTGTCACTGAAGACAGCAAAGCCTTCACCAAAGCCTTGATTCTGATCGCCTCTGGTATCACCAGCCCCGGTTTCAACATCTCTCAGATCCCACAGTTTGAGGCAAGCCTCAAGGACTTCACAGAGAACTTTAAGCAACTCTACCCCCAATATTTCAACAACGTTCACCCCGCGTTCCAGCAAATCATTAACACCATTACCCTACAGAACCATGCTTGCAACCACCATTGAAAAACCCACCACCCTCTCATCTGAGCCAACCACAAAAGCCGAATATCACGCCTTGCTCACCCCCAAAGAACGGGAACTCAGCCAACAACTAGGACAAGCCTTTTATGACGGCTCTCGTAAAAGCATTGAGGGGATTAAAGAGGCGGGAGAAGCCCTCTTATCAGCCAAATCTAAACTCAAAGGGAAGTTTGACTATTTCTGTAAGTACGAACTCCCCCTAAACATCAGCAAGGATACGGTTGAAAACTTCATGCGGGCTGCCACCGCAATTCAACAGAATCCATCTTTGGCAAAATTCAACCCGACCATCATCTTTGAGCTTTCCAAACGTTCAACGCCGCCTGAAGTTGTAGAGGAAATGAAAGCTTTAGCCGAATCCGATCAACATCAAGAAGTGAAGGTTAAAGATGTTAAAGCCAAAATTCAAGAAGCCAAAGCGAATGCCATTAAAAAAGATGGTATCGTTCCAGAGCAATATATCAAAAAAGGCGATATTGTTGAATGGCAACACGATTATAAAGGCTATACTTTTGGACGAGTTAAAAGCAAAAGTCCAGACGGTATTACCTGCAAAATTGAATCTCTAACTATTCCCCCATTTAGCTTAGGAGAAAAGCCAACCAAATTTTTACGACATTGTCCAGTTCAGAAAAACAATTCTGAGAATACCATCAGCGACTACTTTGGTCGATACAAGATAGAACCAGGTGCGAAAGTCATCATTAAACCTTACACAACGCAATTACAATCCCTCTCAGGAGAAGTTGGAACAGTTATCGCTCGTTATCCCGAAAAGCGAATTTTTAGCGTCAAGGTCAAGGGAACTGTTAAAGACTTTTTCTGGGAAGAGTTAGAAGAGTACGAAGAAGAGCAAAAGGAAGAGGATTGTAGTGCTGTTGATGTTGTTGAAACTATTGATATTGAAGCTGAAGAAGTTAAAGAGGTTGAAAAGTCTAAAATAAAGTCCGAGACAGTAGAGATTGAAGACGATGAACCCTTGCTAAACTCGGAAGATTTAGGGAGTGCTTCAGACTATCAACTTAGCGATTTATTAGCCAAGCTTTCTTTAGAAATGCGGTCACGGATAAGCACTAGCACTCAATCTCAGCTAGATCCTTTAGTTGCCCAAATCTGGCAAGAAATCGAAAATTTTAGCCAACAAAGACAGGAGCAGATTTTAATCTTGCTCGTGGACAAATCTAATGGCTTTGAATAAAAAATACCCCCTCATTTGGGGGGGGTTAGCAGGGTGTGTACAGATCATGTAGTCCATCGTCTTCATAGGAGTATTCTAACAAATGGTTGCTCAAATTGTCAACAAAAACCAGTCTATTTTTACCTCAATTTCTGATAAATTACCTCCACAAAATATTGAGGCAGAAGAAGCAATATTAGGGGGAATATTGTTAGACCCGGAAGCCATAGATCGAATTATTTCTGTTTTGGAACCGTCTGACTTTTCCCTTAGACAGCATCAAACCATTTATCATGCTTGTGTTGCTTTAAAATCACAAGATCAGCCCATCAATATGATGTCAGTTACTTCCTATTTGGCTGATAAAGGGTTGCTTGAGTCAGTGGGGGGTCAATTAAGAATATCGCAATTAGTAGACAGGACAGTTTCAGCCGTAAATATTGACCAGTACACCAATTTAATTCTTGAAAAACGGCTGAGACGGGAATTAATTGAGTACGGTAATAGCGTAATCAACAATAGTTTCACTATCGACCCCGATGAAGGTGTTGGGGGATTGTTGGAAAGAATGGAATCTAGCTTTTTTGAAATTGCTAGTCGCTTCAGACGTGGAAATTTTGTGAGGAGTTCTACCGCAAAATTTCAAGCCATTTCTAGGGAGTTAGAACGGATTGAAGATGGTTGCGACAACAACGAAGCACTTAAACAATGGGAACTTCAGGAATTAGCTAAAAAGTATGGTTTCAAGTCACGCCGCGAGATGCTTAATTTCCATGTCTTATGGCTGGGTTCTAGGGCTAAAAACCAATTTATGAGCCTTAAGGATTATTTAGAAAAATACGGGAACGCTTCAGAACATTGGTTATTAAGGGGATGGATTCCCAAACAGACAATTACTCTACTTCATGCCAAAGGGGGGAAAGGTAAAACCCGATTAGTTGGACATATCTGCCGAGTGATTATTAACGGTGGTCAATGGGGAGATTACTACGCAGATAAACCCGGTCACGTTTTGTTTATTGAAACTGACCAAGGCGACCGGGTAACAGCCGAACAATTGAAAGAGCAAGGTTATTTAGACGACTCCCCAGAAGTTCAAGAACGCTTCTCTATTTTGAGCGATTGGAAGATAGAACAGTTTGGAATCCTTCGACAAAAAATTGCAGAAATTAAAGCTAAAGACCCCGATGCTAATGTTCTGGTAATGATTGATAGTTTGTCCTCAGTTTCTACTCAATCCTTATATTCAGAAAATGATCAGGAATATGCACGGCCATTGATGCGGCTTCGTGATATTGCCGAGAAGAACGACGCCACCTTTTTAGTGATTCACCACAGTAGTTCACAAGGGACAGCAAGGGGCTCAACCGCAATCTATAACTCTGTTGACCAAGTTTGGAAACTTGACTCAGTGGGAGATGACCCCCGCGACTGCAAACGGATTTTAACTATTGAAAAAACCCGCAGCCGTGAACCGGGGCGTTACCAACTGGAATACGACCCGAACACTTGGGGGTGGAATATTAAGGGGATGCTCCTCGATGTTGACGGTGAAGAACAGGTAGAAAACTACAGCCACCGGGAACTTAGCATCATTCGATTTTTCCGAGACAACGCAGGTACGCCATTTGAGGTTCAGGAGTTATCGGAAATTCTAGGCTTTGCTTCTGACTCCCTACGACGGGATTTAGGTTTTCTCAGCCGTCGCGGGTTAATCAGCAAGCAACAGAAACCCGGTTCACGGGCTAACTGGTACTTTGTGGGGGAGTTGAAATTAAGCGATCGAAGCGATCGAAGCGATCGACCGATCGTAGAGGAAAAATCAGAAAATCCAAAAACAAAATTTTTTCAAAATAGCGCGATCGCTTCGATCGGTAGTCCGAAACTCCCACCAGAAGCCAGTGAGGAACCGATCGCAATTTTGCGATCGGTTCCGATCGGTCGATCGGTTGACGAAAATTCGGAAACGCCTGCACAGCAAGAGTTACAGCCAAAAAATGACAAAAAAGGGGTGTTACAAATTACACACGATGATCTAAGTGGATGTAACGAAATTTCACAAAACACCCCCCAAGCGATCATGGATGAACCGATCATGGATGAACCGATCGAGAACGTGCGATCGGTTGATTTCGATAAATTGGAAGTGGGTGACATTCTGTTTGACCGTGCCGGCAAACCTTATCAGTTGATTAAAAGAAATCGACAACTGTGGAAAACTCACCGAGAAAAAATGATCAGTCGAAATGACGTAAGAACTGGGGAGTTTCACCATGCCACAGTCGAGGATATTGCAAATTTGGTTCGGTGGATTGTTCAATCCAAAGACTTGAATCAGTTTCAATGGTTGTGCAAGGTTTATGGCAGTTCTCCTCAATCTCTGATGGCGAAAGCTGTTGATAAATACCCCGAATTAAGCGAGGTATACAACATTGAGGAGGTTGAATAATGAAGGTTTCTGTAGGAGCCGATAAAAAATGGCTCCGCCTTCGTTGGAAGGAGAATGATAAATATAGAATCCTCTATCCAGGCTGTGAAAATAATTCAGAAGGTTTAAGAACTGCTAAAAGAATTGCGTTGCAGATGGAGGAGGATTTTGAAAAAGGAGAATTCGATTATTCCCTTTCAAAATATAAAATCCAAAGCCGGGAAACCCTACAAGGAAAAACTTTAGGAGAAATTTGTCAACAATGGACTGAACAAACCAAAAGGCATTTAAGTCAAAGAAGCATCAAGGCTTATCGCTGCCATTTTAATTCTATTTGCGAGTCGGGAATTTTATCTCTCAATCCCAACACAATTTCCATTGAAGAAGTATCTGCTTTAATAGATTTCCTAAAATCAACAAATAAGCCAGATACCATAAGCTTAAAATTAAGAACACTTTTTTCTGTATGGGAATGGGGAAAAAAGAAAGGTTTAATTTCCGCTCCCCAAAACCCTTTTAAAGAAATAAAACTTCAATCTCTTAATCGGGAAATCGATCCTTTTAATCGATTAGAAATTCGGAAAATATTAGAGGCTGCCCCTGACGATAAAAAATTATTTATAAAATTTCTATTTTTGTCAGGATGCCGGATTGGAGAAGCTATCGGGTTACAGTGGGAAGATTTATCGTTAGATTGTAGAGTCGTGACAATCCGACGGCAATTTACCGGGGGAGAATTCAAGCCATTAAAAAAAGGGGGGAAACCCCGAACATTCTCCCTCCCAGTCGGTTTTGCGGAGCAACTGAATAAAATTCCCAGAGTTAATAATTTCGTTTTTGGGGAACCTATATCTCTTTATTCATTTAGAAGAATTTGGATTAAATTATTGCAATCGGCGGGAGTTCGCTATCGACGCCCCTACAACTGCCGACATACGTTTGTCTGTCTGCGATTACAAGATGGTTGGAAGCCCAGCCAAATAGTCCAAGTTACGGGTCACTCCCTACAAGTCATGTTTCAAAATTACGCGGCCTTCATTGCTGAAGAGATCCACCTCCCAGATCTGGACTAATCCGAAAAACCGAATAATTCGGTTTTTACTGGTTAGCAGTAAAGATGTAGACAGGCATCTACATCTTTACTGTAAAACCCTTGTCTACAGGGGCTTTTAAGCTCTAAAACTCTTGGCAAAATTTTGAAATGTTAATTGCGGTTGCGGCGGTGACGGTTTGGGTGGAAATTGCCGATTAAATTCAAGCAATTTGAAGGCATTTAAGTTATTGCACAAAATAAATTACCGAGTTGAGAAAGGAACTGCGATTTACTGGGAATTAAAATTGATCACAATCTGCTATAAAAATAACGAAGGTTTATTAATCACAAAAAAATGTGAAGTCCCCCACCCTAGGAAAGTTAAGGGGAGGCCATTTTAGCTTCTTCCGTAAGAAGCCCCACGTCTGACCCGCAGGGCAGCGTGGGATGAATTGCGGTAGGGAGTCTGTGCAATTCATCAATTACTTATTATCATAAAAAAAAGGAGGTGATTTAAAGTGT
>JACCEC010287888.1_pt1 | contig 12465 bp, 13 predicted proteins | sample 7450121 | NCBI WGS metagenome assembly JACCEC01 (sample SAMN15323455, study PRJNA562643) | freshwater metagenome | isolation source: river surface water | place: USA:Blue River Watershed | collected 2017-08-18 | reverse complement strand
TGACGATCAATACGACCAGCGTTTATGCGATGTGTCGGGCGGCGCTGCCCCATCTTATTGAAAGCAAGGGCAATATCGTCAACACGGCCTCTACCGCCGCGTTGCAGGGCATTGCCTATACCGTGGCCTATTCGGCATCGAAACACGCCGTTGCCGCGATCACCAAATCCTTGGCGGTGGAATTTGCCAGCAAGGGCGTGCGGATCAACGCCATTTGCCCCGGCCATGTGAACACGCCGATGGGCAATGCCGCGCCGCCGCCGGGCGATGTCGATTGGGCCTTGGTAATGCGCAACGCGCCCAAGCTGGTCGATGGCAGCTGTGAGCCCGAAGATATCGCGGAAATGTTTGCCTTTTTGGCAAGCGATCAGGCGCGCAAAGTGACCGGCGCGCTGTTCACCATTGATGGCGGCCAATTGGCCGGCTGATCCCTAAGCGGGGGAAGAGAGCAGGGCGCGCGCTGCTGCCGCGCCCGTCAACAAGCCATTTTCGCGGTGGCGGACGCGCCAGCCCTGTGCCGTGCGGACCAGATCCCAGCGATTGGCGGCGACCCGTGCCGCTTCAAAGCCCGTGCCCGTCCAGCGAAAAACGACGCTATGGCCGCGCGCAATTGCGTGATCGCCCGCCAGCGTGATCGCCACGGGCCCCAGCATATGGGCGCACCCATCGGCCATCAACTGGCGGTGCGTATCGCTGGTGATCAGCGCTGCAATCGCGTCCCGGCCCTGCGCCGATCCAAAGCCGGCGATGGTGTATGACCCGTCTTCGGTCCACAGCGCCGCGACGCCGGCGGCATCCCCGCTATCGGCGCGCGGGCCATAATCGGCAATCAGGGCGCGGATCGCCTCGCGGTCCTCCAGCGCCTGCACCCGGGCCTCAAGCGTCGGCGGGGTCACGCGCTTTTGCCCAATTCGGCCAGTCGCAACAGGCGCCAGCTGGGATCATTTCGGTCGGCACAGCCATGGGGTGCATCCCCGCCCAGCAGGGCAAATCCGGATTCATCAACGGGTTGCACCCGGCCATGATCAAAAACCAGCGATCGGTGCAGAAATTTCCATGTGCCATCGCGCCGCGCATAGCGATCCAGATAGCGTCCCCAGACGGTCAGTTCCTGCCGATTGGGCGGCGGCGTGCGGTGAAAGGCGATCACCTGATGCTCGCCTTCCGCCGCATCGCCGTCAATGGCGAACACGCTGTTGTGGATGCTGTGGATCGTGGCCTCCCAATGCGCCATCATCTGCGGCAGCCAGGCGACAAAGTCATCCGGCCCGCCGCAAAACATCGCGCCATGATCATCCACGGCATCGTCATGGTAAAGCGATCGCACCAGCGCATAGTCGCGGCGGTCAATGCCGCGGCAATAGCGCATGACAAGGTCGGTCAGCGCGATCCTGTCGAGGAGCGCGCGATCCGTCATCCCTGCGCGGCTTTGCGGCCGGCCTGCCGCCCAAAAAAGGTGCAATCGGCGAGACTCATGCCCGAACTATAGCCATGCCCCCAGGCCGGCAGCCCGCTGGTGCATCGCCCGGCGGCATAAAGCCCCGGAATGGCGGCCCCGGCGCGATCCAGCACCTCGCCATCGGTCGATGTTTTCAGACCGCCCAGCGTGAAGAAGCTGAAATAGCTGGTTTCAAAATTCAGCTCCAGCGCGACAAATGGCCCTTGATCCAGCGGGGTCAAAATCGGCGGCTGTTTGTCGAACAACGGGTCGCGGCCCTCGCGGGCGTGGCGGTTGTAAAACTCCATGGTGTGCGACAGCGTTCCCTGCGGCATCTCAAGCTCTCGCTCAACCTCTTCCCAGTCATCGCCCGTGCCGGCGATCGACAGGCGACCAAAATCAGGCGGCTGATCAAAATGCGCGCTGTCGAGCAACAGGTAGACGCGATTGCCCGGTTGATCGACGGCGGTCCGCGAGACCCGGCCATGATAGCAATCTTCGTTGATGAAGCGCTGGCCCTGAATGTTCACGAACACGCCCTTGGCGTGGCTTTCCGGGATGGTCCAGGGGCAGGTGGTGAAGAACTGGTCCATATGGATGGCGTCGCCGCCCGCACCAATGCCCATATTGATGCCAGAGCCATCATCCTTGTCGCCAATGGGGTCGCGGATTTTGAAGGTCTGCGGGCAATATTTGCGGCGCATATCCTCATTCATCACAAAGCCGCCGGTGGCCAGCACCACGCCCTTGCGGGCGCGGACAAAGACCGGCGCATTGTCGATCCGGAAAATGGCGCCAACAATCCGGTCCCCATCCTGAACCAGCCCCAGCGCCCGGGCATCGACAATGACCTGCGTGCCCAGCGCGCGGGCCCGTGCCTCCAGAATATCAACCAGCGGACGCCCACCGCCCCAGCCCATATGCTGGATCACATGGCCGCGCGGTGCCGGCTTTGCGTGCTTGTAAAAGGGGGCCGCCGCCTCGCTGCCGGACCAGATCAGCGTGGTATCATCGGTCGGCTCAATGATTTTGCCGGGCAGGGAATTGCCGCGTAAGGGCACGCCCTGCGCTTTCAGCCAATCAAAATGATGGACGGCCTCTCGCGCATAGAGATCGCATTTCGCATCATCGGCACACGGACCACCGGCCATTTTCAGATAGGCTGCGAAATCTTCTGTCGTATCTTCAAAACCGGCGGCGCGCTGCACCTCGGTTCCGCCGCTGCCGCCCAGATAGATTTCGCCGCCAGACAGGCCAGAGGCGCCGCCGCTGCCTGAATTGCGTTCAAACAACAGGACATCTGCCCCGGCGGTGCGCGCTTCAATGGCCGCACAGGCGCCGGTCGCACCAAAACCGATCACCACAATATCGGTTTCCATGCCCCATGCGGGGACTTCGGCTGCGGGAAAAGGTTTGTGGAGCGAAATCTCAGCCATTGCGTGCCTTCAACAGATCCAGGGCCACATCGACAATCATGTCTTCCTGCCCGCCCACCATCTTGCGGCGGCCCAGTTCGACAAGGATCTGGCGTGTGTCGAGGCCATAGGTCTCGGCCGCTTTTTCCGCATGACGCAGGAAGCTGGAATAAACCCCGGCATAACCCAAGGCGAGCGTTTCGCGGTCAACTCGCACCGGACGGTCCTGCAAGGGGCGGACAAGGTCTTCCGCTGCGTCCATCAGCTTCATGACATCGCAGCCATGGTTCCAGCCCTTGCGGTCGGCCGCGGCGATGAACACTTCCAGCGGGGCATTGCCTGCGCCTGCGCCCATGCCGGCCAGGCTGGCATCAATGCGGACCGCGCCTTCCTGCGCCGCCACAATCGAATTGGCAGCGCCCAGCGACAGATTATGGTGCGCGTGAATCCCGCGCTGAGTTTCCGGTTTCAACACACGATCATAGGCCTGCAACCGGGCGCGGACGCCATCCATATCAAGCGCGCCGCCGCTATCGGTGACATAGACGCACTGCGCGCCATAGCTTTCCATCAGCACCGCCTGGCGCGCCAGATGTTCCGGCTCAATCATATGGCTCATCATCAAAAAGCCAGAGACATCCATGCCAAGATCGCGCGCAATGCCGATATGCTGTTTGGACACATCGGCTTCGGTGCAGTGCGTTGCAACGCGCACAGAGCGCACGCCGATATCATAAGCGCGCTTCAATTCCTCAACCGTGCCAACGCCCGGCAAAATCAGGGTGGTCAGCACGGATGTGCTGAGCACAGAGGCCACGGCTTCCAGCCATTCCCAGTCGGTATGGGCGCCAAAGCCATAGTTAAAGCTGGCACCCGACAGACCATCGCCATGGGCGACCTCAATCGCATCGACCCCGGCATCATCAAGCGCCTTGGCAATCGCCATCACATGGTCGATGCCGTACATATGGCGGATGGCATGCATGCCATCACGCAGGGTGACGTCCTGAATGTAAAGTTTGTCGCCTGCGTCGACGTTGAACTTGCCGCTCATGCTGCGAGCCTCCGTTCGGCCAGCAATTCGCCCGTGGCCTTTGCTGCGGCCGTCATGATGTCCAGATTGCCGGAATAGGGGGGCAGGTAATCCCCGGCGCCTTCCACTTCGAGCATGATCATCGACTTAAGTCCCGTAAATTCGCCCATGCCGGGGATTTTCAGGCGGTTATTGTCGCCATAGCGTTCAAACTGCACCTCCTGCTTCAGGCGATAGCCGGGCACATATTTCTGCACTTCTGCGACCATATCCGCGACAGACCGGCGGATCGCTTCTTCATCCCCGCCTTCGGACAGGGTGAAGACGGTGTCGCGCATGATCATCGGCGGTTCGGCCGGGTTCAAAATGATGATCGCCTTGCCCTTGGCAGCGCCGCCGACAACCTCAATGGCGCGGGCGGTGGTGCGGGTGAATTCATCAATATTGGCGCGGGTGCCGGGGCCGGCCGAGCGCGAGGAAACCGACGCTACAATCTCCGCATAATGCACAACCTGCGACACGCGGGCGACAGCGGCAACCATCGGGATGGTGGCCTGACCGCCGCATGTCACCATGTTCACATTGGGCTGGTCGAGATGCTGGCCCATATTGACGGGCGGCACGGTGAACGGGCCGATGGCCGCTGGTGTCAGATCGACGACCTGAATGCCGTCTGCCCGCAATGCGGCATCATGGACCTTGTGGGCATAGGCCGAGGTCGCGTCGAACGCGATCCCGATTTCCTTGTACAGCGGGTGCTTTTGCAGGCCTTCCAGCCCTTCATGCGTGGTCGCAATGCCATGTTCGCGCGCCATGGCGAGGCCTTCGGACTTTTCGTCGATCCCGACAACAATCGCGAGTTCCATGTTTTGGGGATATTTGATCATCTTCATCATCAGATCGGTGCCGATATTGCCCGATCCGATGATCGCCGCTTTCACGCGTGCCATGGTTCTTCCTTTAGACGAAATTGGCAATGCACGCGCCAAGCTGGCCCGACGCATCGCTGAGGATCATTTCAAAACGGTCGCCTTTGACAGCCGGCGCCAGCGGCACCAGCGACCCCGACAGGATGACATCCCCTGCATCCAGCGTCACGCCATAGGCGCCCAATGTATTGGCAAGCCACGCCACCGCCTGTGCGGGATCCCCCTGCACAGCATGGCCATAGCCTTCCGATAAAGGCGCGCCATTTTTGGTGACGGCGACATGCAGGTTCGGCAAATCGAGCCCGGCCGGGACCAGCCGTTCCGGGCCAAGCACATATACGCCGCAAGAGGCGTTATCAGCGACGGTATCGACAATGCCGATCTGCCAATCCTGAATGCGGCTATCGACGATTTCGAAACAGGGGGCGATGCTTTGGGTGGCCGCCAGAACGTCCGCCGCCGTCACCCCGGGGCCGACAAGGCTGTCTTTCAGAATGAAGGCGATTTCGGCCTCAGCCCGCGGCGCGATCAGCGCCTTGGCATCGACATCAATATCGCCATCGACATACATCCAGTCGGTCAGGAAGCCGAAATCAGGCTGATGCACGCCCAGCATGTCCTGCACGGCCTTGCTGGTGACGCCAATCTTCTTGCCGACGACCTTTTCGCCATCCTTGCAGCGCCGGGCCAGGAAATCGAGGCTGATTGCATAGGCATCGTCAATCGTCAGCGCCGGATCGCGCGCCATTAACGGGGGCAGGGTCTGGCGGGTGCGCATCGCTTGATACAGCTCTGCGCCATAGTGTTCAGCCTTGGTCATTCAGAAAATCGATCGAATAAAGGTTGAATTCAGCGGCGCGTTCGACCTGCACCCAATGACCGGTGCGGTTGAACGTCATCGCGCGCACATTGTCGCATTTGTCGAGGAACAGCCGGCTGTGCGCTTCGGGGCAGAATTCATCATTCAGGCCCCACATCACGAAAATCGGCTGTTTCAGCTCATGAAGGCGGGGGCTAAGGTCTGGCGTGCGCATCCGCACCAGCACATCCTTGGGCTGGGTGCGCGCCACGGCAAAGCGTTCCGCCACCAGCGCATCGGGGATGTTCGGTGCAAAATCTGGGTGCACCAGGTTGCTGACCAGGCGTTTTTGTTCCGCCAGGTCAAAATCCGGGCTGCCAAAGCTCGACACCATTTTGGCAATGCCCGGCATCACGAAATAGCTTTCCCGCTCAGCCACACAGCCTGCAGCCATCAGGATCAGCTTGTCGGTAAATTCCGGATGGTCGAGCGTCATTTGAATGGCAACGCCGCCGCCCAGCGAGTTGCCGACAAGGGACGCCTTTTCAACGCCATGGGCCTGAAGTGCCTCGTACAGTGTGTCGGTGAACAGAGCGAGCGTGTAATCCAGCCCTTCCGGCTTTGACGACGCGCCATAGCCGATCATGTCGGGCAGAATGACGCGAAAGCCGGCATCGACAAAGGCGTCGATATTCTGCCGGAAATTGGACGCCCCAGACGCGCCCGGACCGCTGCCGTGAATGAACACGACAGCCGGTCCGCTGCCCGCTTCTGCGATATGGATCGTGTATCCGCCGGATACGGAATAGTCTGCTTCGCGAAGCTGAGCCATGAATGCGCCTTACATGAACGTGAAAGTGGGGGCCTCGCCAAGCATCGTTCCGATGACATCGCTCGTGCGATTGTTCGGATCATTGGCGACGTGCGCACGCCCGGCATGGACATCCAGCCAAGGCTGGATGATTTCGCTCGACATATAAATGGCACGGCCACCCAGCAGCTGGACGATATCATCGACCAGATCCGCAAGGCGACGCACGACATTGGACGATTGATAAGCGTACAAAGCGCGCTTTTCCATGGGAATGGGCTGGCCGCGCTCTGCAATGGCCATCAGGTCTTCAAAGGTCGTTTTCAGCGTCAGTTCCATTTCCAGGATCTGCGCATGTGCCTTGGCAATGGCCGCGTGCAGCATCGGATCGGCCTTGGAAGCCTTGCCGGTGTTGGTCGACACGCGGTCCTGCATGATCTTCATCGCCGCATTCACCGCCGCGCGCGCGCCGCCAAAGGCTGCGGTCGAGACAGAGCGGACAAAGACCTGCGCCCAGGGCAGGGTGTACAGCGCGCCATCATTGGCGGCCTGGCCGGGATTCTGGCACATAAAGCCGTCAATCGCGCGGTGCGTGCGATAATCGGGCACAAAGGCGCGGTCGACAACGATGTCAAAGCTGCCCGTGCCTTGCAGGCCAAATGTGTCCCACGTGCCTTCGATGATCTGATAATCGCTGCGCGGCAGCAGGAAGGTGCGCATGTCCGGCGCGCCGCCTTCCTTGGCCGGCGGGACCATGGCGCCCAAAAGCACCCAGCCGCAATGCAGCGATCCGGTGGAAAAGCCCCAGCGACCCGACAGGTAAAAACCGCCATCAGCATGTTCGACCTTGCCGACCGGCTGATAGGTCGATGACACCAGCATGTCGCTATCTTCGCCCCAGACTTCGGCCTGCGCCTCATCATGGAACAGGGCGAGTTCATAGGGGTGGCAGCCGACGACGCCATACATCCAGCCCGTCGACATGCAGCCTTCTGCCAGCAGCTTTTGCACGTCGAAAAAGACATTCGGGTGCATTTCATAGCCGCCCCAGCGTTTGGGCTGCAAAATCTTGAAGAAGCCAGCCTGTTTCATCTCGGCGATGGTTTCGGCCGGGACGTTATAATCGCGGGTGCACTGGCGGGCACGCGACTTGAGCGTCGGGATCATCGCCCGGGCGCGATCAACAAGCTGCTCGGGCGTCGGAATGTCGCCCTTGCGCGACGTCATTGATACAACGGTAGCCATGGTCTGGCAGCCTCCTCCTCTTACGGCCCGACTCGCTCTCTCCAACCGACGGGGCATTCGTAATTTTTTTTGTCATTGAATACGCAAATCGTCAATTGAATTCCGGTTGCCTACGCGATAATGCGTAATTTATTGGCAAGTCTAGCGTGATTCAGCTTTGCCGTGTCGAGGGGATGCAAGGGCTTTTGAACCAGCACGTCACATATGACTATCGGGGTAAGGTTGCGATTGTAACCGGAGGAACCCGTGGACTGGGCCGTCAGATCGCCCAGCGGCTGGCGGAGTCTGGCTGTATCGTTGCGGTGTGCGGACGCACAGAGCCGCAGGATTTGCCCGCCAATATCAGCTTTTACAGCGCGGATGTGCGTGATGCAGACCAGGCCCGCAGCTTTGTGGATGCGGTGGTTGCAGCGCATGGCCGGATCGACATTCTCGTCAACAATGCCGGTGGGTCGCCACAGGCGGATGTTGCGACGGCCAGTCCGCGGTTCATTGATGCCATTCTGAAGCTGAATATGGTTGGCCCGCTTTATATGGCGCAGGCCGTCCATCCGCATATGGTGGCCCAGGGCGGCGGCAGCATCATCAACATTGCAAGCGTTTCGGGCGCGCGTCCGTCGCCGGGCACAACCATTTATGGCATGGCCAAGGCGGGGCTGATCAACATGACGCAAAGCCTGGCGCAGGAATGGGGGCGGGATGCGATACGCGTCAACGCCATCATTGCCGGGCTGATGACGACCGAAAATGCCGAGGCGACCTATGGCGATGCCGAGGCGCAGGCTGCGGTTGGCCGGTCCATGCCCCTGGGGCGGATGGGCACCGGGGATGATCTTGCCGGGGCTGTGCTCTGGCTGAGTTCGGATGATGCCGCTTGGGTCAGCGGGGCCCGCCTTCAGGTCGATGGCGGCGGGGAACGGCCCTATTTTCTTGATTTGGTAAAAGGAGGCTAAGGCCTATGGGGATCAAGGCGCTTGGCTATGTCGTCATTGAAACGGCGCAACCCGGCAAATGGGATGAATTTCTGACCGAGGTTGCAGGCGTCATGCGTGCGCCCGACGCGGCGGATGGTGCGGCCTTATATCGCATTGATGAGGCGCCTTTCCGATTCTGGATCGCGCCGTCTGACCGCGAATGGTTTGCTGCGGCTGGCTATGAAGTCGCCGATGCCGCCGCGCTTCAGGCCTTGGCCCGCGATGTGGCCGCGGCTGGCCGTCCGGTCGCGTGGATGTCGGCAGAGGCTGCGGCCGCGCGGGCTGTGGCCGGCGGCTTTGCAACGTCCGATCCCGCCGGCAATGGTCTGGAATTCTTTTACGGCCGCGGCCAGGCGACGACGCCCTTTGTCTCGCCCAAGGGCGTCCCTGCCTTTGTGACCGGTGCCATGGGCATGGGCCATGCGGTGTTTTCCGCGCCCAATTTCGATGAAACAGTTGCCTTTTTGCGCGATGTCATCGGCTTTGGTGAAACCGATATGCCGCGCTTTAACCTGATGGGCCCGGATGGCCCCTCAATGGGCTTTGCGTTCATGCATGCCGATAATGGCCGCCATCACAGCATCGCGCTGGGGGAAGGGCCGGTGCCGCCGTCGGGTGCGGTGCACATCATGCTGGAATATCCCAATTTGACGGAAGTCGGGAAGGCGCATGACCGGATGAAGGCGCTCGGCTATGTCGAATCCGCGACGCTGGGCCGCCATGTCAATGACGAGACGGTGGGCTTTTACGTCCAGACGCCCAGCGGATTTGATCTGGAAATCGGTTGCGACAGCTTGGTGATCGATCCCGCCACTTGGCAGACCACCCGTCACGAAGCGATCAGCGTCTGGGGCCATGAATGGGCCTGGCAAAAGGCAATGAAGGAAGCACAGGCATAATGCTCGACAAACGCATGACAGCTGCCGAAATTGTCGGCCAGCTCCGCGACGGAATGACGCTGGGCATCGGGGGCTGGGGCCCGCGGCGCAAGCCCATGGCGTTGGTGCGCGAAATTCTTCGCTCTGATCTTAAGGATCTGACGATTGTCGCTTATGGCGGCGCTGATGTGGGCATGTTGTGTGCTGCGGGCAAAGTGAAAAAGCTCGTCTTCGCCTTTGTCTCGCTCGATGCCATTCCGCTTGAACCATGGTTCCGCAAAAGCCGCGAGGCCGGGCAGATTGAAGTGCTCGAACTTGATGAAGGCATGTTCCAATGGGGCCTGAAAGCGGCGGCCTTTGGCTTGCCTTTCCTGCCGACGCGCGTGGGGCTGGGCACGGATCTGGCCGCACTTGGCGGTCTGAAAACCGTAACATCGCCCTATGACGATGCCGAAACGCTGATCGCCATGCCGGCGCTGAAGCTCGATGCCGCGTTGCTGCACGTCAATCGGTCGGACTGGCGGGGCAATGTTCACCTGTTCGGGCCGGACGTTTATTATGACGAATGGTTCGCCAAGGCCGCGGCGAAGACCTTTGTCAGCTGCGAAGAACTGGTCGACCGGATGGAAGATCACTATCCGGACAGCGCGCAAGCCAATGTTTTCGAACGCTGCTTTGTCAGCGGCGTCGTTGAAATCCCGTGCGGCGCGCATCCAAGCTCTATGCCGCCGGCTTATGGCTGGGACATGAAGGCGTTCAAGGCCTATGCCGATGCCGCGAAAGATCCCGGTGATTGGGCGGCGGTGGCCGATCGTTTCGTCGGCAAGAGCGAGGCCGATTATCTCAACAGCTTTGGCGGAAAGGAGGCGGTCGCGGTTCTCCCGCTGCCGATTTTCTGATGACCGATGTAACGCTTGCAGAACTCTGCATTTTCGCTGCCTCAGAGGCGTTTCGCAACAATGGCGAAGTCGTCGCGACGGGCGTTGGCCCGGTGCCGCGGCTGGCGGCAAGCCTCGCCAAGCTGACGCACAGCCCCGAATTGATGATGACCGATGGCGAAGCCTATCTGGTCGAACAGCCCGTGCCGCTGGGGCCGCGGGGGGATTATAAGCCCAAATTTGCCGGCTATCTGCCCTTTTCGCGCTTTTTTGACAGTGCGGTCTGGTCGGGCCGTCGCCATGCCATGGTAACGCCGACGCAAATTGACCGCTTTGGCCAAATCAATTTGTCGCAACTGGGCGGGACGCATCAACAGCCCAAAACGCAGATGCTGGGCGTGCGGGGCTTTCCCGGCAACACCATCTATCACCCGAACAGCTTCTTCTTCCCCGCGCACACGACGCGCGTCTTTGTGGATGGGGAAGTCGATATGGTGTCGGGCGTTGGCTATAACCCGGCCAAGCGCGTGGCCGGCGGCAATTATGCTGGCGTCGATCTGCGCCTGATCATCACCAATTTGTGCGTCATGGATTTTGGCGGCCAGAACAATGCGGTACGCGTTGTCTCGCTGCATCCCGGCGTGACGTTTGATGAGGTTCAGGCCGCGACCGGCTTTCCGCTGGAAAAAGGGCCGCTCACGCCAACGCCGCTGCCCGATGCCGAGGCGCTGGCGATTATCGCGCAGCTGGATCCGCACAATATTCGTGCCAGCGTAATCAAGGACAATCCGCCCGCCATTCGGGCGAACTAGAAAGAGGCCGACCATGACCGATCTTGTGACGCCGAAGCAGGTCGACATCGATTATGAAACGGACGAGCCCGTCCTGTATGACGTGATCGACAATGTCGCTTGGGTGACGATGAACCGCCCGGGCTTTAACAACGCCCAAAATGGCCAGATGACCTATGCGCTGGACGATGCCTTTCATTGCGCGGTGCAGGATGATGCTGTGCGCGCCATCGTGCTGGCCGGCAATGGTAAGCATTTTTCGGCCGGGCATGATATTGGCACGCCGGGGCGCGATCTGCACAAGCAGTTTGAAAACCGCCTGATGGTGGCGCCGCACGTCAACAAGCCGGCGGCCGAATTGCTCTATACCCGCGAACAGGAACAATATCTGGGCATGTGCCGTCGCTGGCGCGATATCCCAAAGCCGACCATTGCGATGGTGCAGGGCGCCTGCATTGCCGGCGGCTTGATGCTGGCCTGGGTCTGTGACCTGATTGTGGCGTCGGAAGATGCGTTTTTTCAGGATCCTGTGAACCCGCTGATGGGCATTCCCGGCGTGGAATATTTTGCCCATGCCTATGAACTGCCGCCCCGTGTCGCCAAGGAATTCCTGCTGCTGGGCGAACGGATGAGCGCCAGCCGCGCCCATAGCTTTGGCATGATCAACAAGGTTGTCCCGCGCGATGAATTGCGCGAGGCGACAGCCGCCTGGGCCAATAAGCTGGCCGGGCAGGGCCGTTTGGGCAATTGGTTGACCAAGCAGGCGATCAACCATGTTGAAGAACTGCGTGGCAAGCGTGCGGCCATGGATGCCGTGTTCCACATGCATCACTTTGCCCATGCCCAGAATGATCTGGTCACCGGGGATTCGATTGGCGGCGTCAGCGGCAAATCGGCCGCGACGGCCAATAAGTCAGAGGCCAAAAACGCCTGATGACTGATGTTCTTGCAACTGCGCTGACTGAGCGTCTGGGCTGCCGCCTGCCGGTGATCCAGACAGCGATGGGCTGGGTGGCCAAGCCCGACCTGGTGGCGGCCACCAGCAATGCCGGGGCCTTTGGCTTTCTGGCCTGCGCCGTCATGTCGCCGCAGGAGGCCCGTGAAGAGGTCGCCCGCCTGCGCGACCTGACCACGCACAGCTTTGGCATCAACTTCCACAGTTTTCAGCCCGGCGCGGCCGAGATTGTTGAGATTATCCTCGCCAATAAGGATCGGGTTCGCGCGGTCAGTTTTGGGCGCGGGCCGGATGCGAAGATGATTGGCCGGTTTCGCGA
>JACCEC011306427.1_pt1 | contig 12466 bp, 27 predicted proteins | sample 7450121 | NCBI WGS metagenome assembly JACCEC01 (sample SAMN15323455, study PRJNA562643) | freshwater metagenome | isolation source: river surface water | place: USA:Blue River Watershed | collected 2017-08-18 | reverse complement strand
TCTCACCTGAACTACTCGATGATACGGTCGAAAGTTTTGGTCTTGACGATAATAGACTCTTTTGGAGTGTGCGTGATACAATCTTTCATAATTCAATAATCATATATAATGAAAAACATAACATTTGAAGAATTGCATAATTACATCATCTCACAAGATGATGATCGACCTGTGAATATGACTCATAATCATTGGAGCGATAGTTGCGGTTGTGTCATGATGCACTATGCAGCAGATGTGTTGACAGTTGAAAAACCTTGTGCAGGCTATGCCACAATATATGATGAAGCAATGAATGCCGCTGGTCAACTAAGCTTTCAAATGAATGATCTCATAACTGATGCATTCTCTTGTGAAGCTCGAAACTATGGCGAATTAAAGAGCAGACTGCGAAAAAGTCTGCGGTGTGAGGCTCTAGGAGGCTCTGGGATTGACTTTTTGTGAAAATATTTTCACTTTTTTTCACTTTTTTGTGTACATTTGCTCAAAAATATGGTATAATGATCTTGTAACCAATATGACACCAAAAGAATTAGCAAAACAAATGGTTGAAAATGCGACAAATGCCGCTATCGAACTTTTCAAAGACGACAAAGATGCAATCAAATCATTTGTGATTGGATGGCTTCAAAGTGATCTTGCTGATATTATTGAGCTGCTGCCAAAGGCAAAATTTAACCATCTTGTTGAAAAATATAAACCACGCGCATAATATGATCCAAACTATCCTTCAAAAAATTAAGCAGACTTTCAAACGCAAACAGCCTAAATATGGACCAAATATTTTCAAATCGCAGTCGTGGCTCGAACGTGAAATCGCGGAAGAGCTCTATAAGCGCCACATGCTTCTTGGAACTGGGCTCGGTCGATCATCCATTTCTAAACGAAAATAATTATGAGAACTATCTAGAAGCGCTGAGCGAATGTGCTTCTCTTGAAGAGAACAAAATTTCAGGTGTGGTTACCGAGTCCCGGGAGATCACATGCGTGTCGAATCTCCCGGGACAAATTTTCAAAATCTAACTTTTATTATTTACAAACTCGCGTCAATAGTGTATAATAACCACGTAACAAATCTTATGAACAAGAACACAACCACACACATCGTTAAAAGCAACTGGTCAGTCAAATTTGGTGCAGTAAAAAGCATCGACGTTTCTGACGTTCACTTCAAGCCAAAGGCGAAAGCGAATCCATATATTCGTAACAAGACATATCTCAAACGTCCAAGCATTAATCTGAAGGGCATGAGTAATTCCGAAGCATACTAATCATGATTGCAATCATACTCATTTTTGTACTAATCTTTATACTCAAAGAAAACTCAATTAAATAAACACACTATGTCAGAAAAACAAAAAATTGATAAGCTCACTCCTGAGCAAGAAGCCAAGATGCCAGCATATGTTCAGAAATGGATTGACATTGGTACTAACACTGATCGACTTGATCCGATTCGTACACGCAAGACAATCAATCAATATCGAGCACTCATTAACCGCCCAGTTGATGTGCCAATGATTATTCTTGATAATCCATTGGAAGCTTGGGCTGCGTGTCATCTCATTACTAACTTTGGTGTACGGATCGAGGATCTGAACTCTGAGCTTGATGATGTCTTTAATGGCAATCCTAAGAAGTATGATATTCCGCCTGCACAACTTCCATGGCAGAGTGGTAGTTTCTTTGCTGCTACCTTTAGCTTCTATGACTTTATGTTCGAAGAAGTTGGTGTTGAGATTGATGCTGAACTTTATGCTAAGTATAAGACATGGGAAGCAACTAGTCAGATTGGTTGCATCTATCCTATGGAAGAGTATACCATTGTAAGCGAGAAGCCTACAGAGATTCATCTCAATGCAGAGAATCGCTTGCATCGTGATGGTGGACCTGCTCTGACCTATGCTGGTCGTGGAGACCTTAAAGTATACTCTCTAAATGGTGTTCGTGTGCCAGAATATATTGCCGTAACTCCTGAAGAGAAGCTCGATCTTGATTATTACAAGACCATTACAAATGCTGACGTTAAAGCAGAGTTTGTGCGTAAAGCTGGTATTGAACGCTTTAAGTCTCTTGGTAAATTGCTCGACACATATGAAAACTATATTGGTGCCGAATATGAATGGTGGCATAAGAGTCAATATGAGCTCTGGGATATGGAAGCTATCTTTGATGGCTTGAGCAGCGCCCCATATCTCAGTATGGTCAATCAGACTACTGGCATCTTCCACTTTGAAGGTGTATCACCTGATTGTCAAGATCTCGCAAGCGCAATCAAACAGCGCCTTGGTGGGCGAGATATGATCATCAGCGCAATTGCATGATAAATAAACAGTCAATAAAGAAAGAAAACAATATTATGAACAAACCAACAGTAATCCTTCATGGCGAAGCCATGCTATTCCCATCCGAACTGCCAGCCGATGCATATGAACTGCCACCTACTCGTAGTGATATGCATATCATCGCTGATAGCGAAACTACAGGCAACCATCATGTCGTTGATATGGTAGAAGGCACTAAAGTGTTTCGCTCTGGTGATCGCACATTCATTCGCAACTCTAAACCTACTCAGGTGCGTTGTGTGCATGCTAATCGTCATGATGCCATCGCTATGCCTCCTGGTGTATGGGAAGTTGGCATTCAACAAGAGTATGATCACTTTGCACAAAACATGCGAGCAGTTCGTGATTAATAAACCTATAGAGTCAGGGCGAGGAGTCAAGTTAGGCTTCTCGCCTTTTTATTGCTCAATTCAAAACCAGCTATTTGATAATGTGTGGTGTTGTGTTGATGATAGTGTCAATGGGCATTTAAGTGCACATATCGGTTTTAATCTTAGAGCTATTGTAACTGATAGTATTTGGGATAGTGTTAGAACTAATGTGAGACGAGAATGCGAAGATTATGAATATTGAACATGAAGTAATTGCCTCTGTTTATAACAAAGTTAGAGCACCTATCACTAATATAACATAGAATAGCATTATACTTAGCCTATACGAAGAATGTTATGAACACAAATATAGGAAATGTTAATTGATCAGATCTGTAATTTAGAGTAAGATAATATTTATGAAACCAATAACAAGACATATATGTAAAAACTGTAAAGTATCATTTAATAGTATATCATCAGTGTGTGATGGATGTGGTGTCGACACCTTAATAACTGCTACCGAAAAGTCTCATGATAAACAGCTGGGCAATGAGACTGCTTTTAATGTATTAAAAGCGGATTATAATAGTCTAGTTGAACAAATAAAGCATCTAGGTGCTGTTATTAACAGTCGTGATATACCTACATCTCAAATTATAACTGAAGCAATATATAAGATTCAGAAGATTGTTGGTGATGCTAAATTAAATGATGATTTTTATAAGTTAGTAAACGCTTCTCAAAAATTAAATGCTAGTATATTTACTATGATACAGGATTGGAGAGATGGGGATTTTGTACTTTCACGCCTCGCTGCAATTCACATTGATATTATTGAGGAGAGAGTGCTCAATGTGACTAAATTAATTCGCTGTGATATAAATTGCCCTCCTGCTGAAACAGGATATGCTTGCGATTTTGCTAGGGGCAAACGCAACAATCCATGCGGAATTTGCCCCCTAAAAGGTAGAAATCTTACAATCGAGGAACGAGAGTTTTTAAGTAAATAAATTATGTTAAAAGAATCTGTTACGTTTAACACATATGATTTATGCTGGGATTCATTTTACTCCTTAGTATTTGAATTAGTAATTAATAATGTTGAATTTTCAATATGTGGTTCGGTGTGGCGGAGAACAGATAGTCATGTTTCTGATATGCTTATTACTAGCATTGCAGAAATGAATGTTAACAATATATGTGGTCCGATTTTACGTGCTAAGCCAATAGTAGAGTGATATACGTTAATAGATTCGCAACTAGAGATATGAGAAAGAAAATTGAAATACCAAAAGAATATAATGATAGGATTTTGACACTTTTATCAAATTTATCATTAAAAACTAAAGGGTGGAAGCGTTTTTTAAAACGTTGGAAGATAGCTGATGAGCCTTTAAGAGTAGATGCTAAAAATATCATGGAAGAAATTCTAAGAGTGCAGTATCAACAAGATGCCTTTTATGCATTTCTGGAAGCAAATAGTAAGCGCAAGCAAATAAAACCAAGAATTGGTTAATATTGTTTGCAGTCATGCAAACAAATTCGGGTTTAAGAGATTATGAATATTGAACATGAAGTAATTGCCTCTGTTTATGACAAAATATGGTCATCAAGTTGGGGGCGGTTTTATGATGATATTATGATAGAATGTGGCTTTACAAGTTATAATGATGTAGGAAAATATGTCAGTGGTCATGTTAGAATATCCACGCAACGTATGACAGATGCACTACGTGCCAGTATCAGTGAATATGAATATTGAACAGCATATTTATGATACAGTTTGGTTATCTAATCAACGCTCCATGCATCTCAAGACTGAGATGCTTACTCGTGATGTAACTTCACCTCTCTTATTTGACGCTGTACACAAAAAGATTAATGTGTTAGTATGGAACGCTGTATCATCAGAAGTATATACGAACGTTCGGGAGTGTATAAAAAAATATGAATATTGAAAGAAGCGCAGTATATCTTGTTGGCGCTGAATTATGTCGTTGTCTTTGGGATATTGTTGAAGAGCCAATTGATAATTATATATCTTATAGTCTTCAAGGAGCTATATGGTCTAAAAATGATTTGTCTATCTGCGTATTGGTAAATGATGAATGTAGAGAATATGAATATACAACAGGAAATTAATAATATTTTAGGCTCATTTTACGACACGATCCACGGTAATATTTGGATCTCTGTTGATGGCTTAGTTTGGAATTCGATTACTGACTCGATTAGTCGAAATATAGAGCACAAAATAGAAGAATATGAATATACGTCTAGCAATAGGTGATACTATTCGCGTTGATGTTTGGAAACAATTCGGAACATCAATGTGCGATTCACTTAAGGACTCATATGTTGCAATGGATATTGATCAACTCGTATATAATCCTGTATATGGTGTGATTACCGAACAAGTGGATAATGCTATACAAAGTAAGATGAGAGAATATGAATATAAGTAGAAAAATTAACTTTTCGGTTTATGGTGCTGTATCTCCGATTCGTGAATCACTTGATGATTCTGTCAATAATACAATGGATGCCTCAGTTTATGATAAGATTGATGATAAAGTATGGGGTTCGGTTTGGGAGTCTTTTGATGGTGGACTAATTACCTCGGTAGAAAAGGAAATATGGCACTATGAATATCATTGAAGAATGTTATGACAATTTATCGGCAAGAATAAGTTTTGCTCTTTGGCGTGATATTGATATTGCTGCATATGCTGATCATAGTGTAAATTTGTCATATGTAGAGTCAACAGTTAATAAAGTTGATGAAGGTATAGTTGATAAAGTCATTGATGCGATTGAGTTGTCATTGAGCAATAGTGTTTATCGTGAATGTAAAGATTATGAATATTAAAAAGGAAATGGTCGACTCAGTTGAAGAATCGGTTTGGAACTTAGTTGATGTCTCAGTTTGTAATTCAGTTCGTGGTTCAGTTCGTGGTTCAGTTTGGGACACAGTTCAGAACTTAGTTGATGTCTCAGTTCGCAGCTCGGTTCGTGTCTCGGTTCATAACAATGTAGAGAGTGAAATCAAAGAATATGAATACGAATAAAATCTCAGAGCAGACTTGTGGATATATACATCATTTTAGTGATGATAGTATATGGAATCATCCACTAGCACTTGATGTTGATGATGCTATATTTGATATAGGCGGTATTTTTTTCAATATTGAATTTCAATTACAAAATGAACTATACGACAAAACATTCGGTTGAATATTGTGTTTGGAATACGGTGTGGCGTGATGTTGATAATATTCGTCGCACAATGAGAGCTCATGTTGAGGATCGTGTTGATGGCGAACTCATGATAAAAGTGCTGAGTAATGTGCCACATAGCATTGTGAGATCAATTGGTGGCACTGTCCCACTTGGTGTTGGAATAAAGGAAAATCTTAATAGTGAGCTAAGAGAGCGCCAATATATAAACTATGAAATTTGATTTTACAATACCCGAAGGTTGGCTATGGATCCTTGGCACAATTCTCGTGCTCAAGATACTTGACTTGATTTGGAAAGCTATTGAGGGGGAAGACTAAAAAAGTGAAAAAATTATCACTTTTTTGTGTACAACCGAGCGTTTTTATGGTATAATGATCTCGCAACGAATAGCAAATATATTATGAAACAATCAAGAACAAAATACGGTGACAATGCAGCAGTTATTAACGCACTTAGTGCCATTGGTGCCTGGCCGGTGGCGAGTACTGTACAAATCTATGAGGTCGCTCGACAAAATGGCTTTGGGTATGTTGGTGCTGCCGAGATCTTTATGACTCACAAGGTCGGACGAGGCAAATGGGATTTGTCTCAGATCGGTCAGACTGGAGCAAAATCAAATGTGACGCAACGCGCCAAAAAAGCTGGCAAGCCAGTACTTAGCAGCGTGACACCAGTTCTAAAAAAGAACAAAGGCAAAAAAGTCAAAGAGCAAGCTTGGCCTACAAATACCAAAATCATTCAGGACGAGGGTGAGCCTGATACTATTGTAGTTGACACAGTTCGTGAAAAAATCTCGGACTCAGCTGAATAAGAGATATAGTCATTTAAGATTTTATGAGTGCTATCCGTAAGGATAGCACTTTTTTATTGTTTTATAAGTAAGCCTTGATGTGTGTTGACGAGTTTTTCAAATATATAAGTGGTCAAAAAGTCGACATAGCCCACAACATATCTCAAGATTTAAAGCATAGGCTTGAGAGATATGATTTTGTTTATAACGTGATTGACTGCAATAAGGTTATAGATTCACGACGTTCAAAGACATTAATTATTGATTTTCGACATAAAGTTTATGATAAAATCTTTGAAAAGTTAAAAGGCCTTTCAAAGCTCTATAAAAAAATAGTTATCTTGAATTTCAAAATAGATTATGCTGAGGCACCCCTCTATTATGAAATATTATCAGATCTGACCAAAAATTTTATGATTGAAGCGGCTGATACAAATAGCTATAACATAATCAATGCATGTGGTCAATATACAACATTCTCACACGTGCCAAATCGCGATAATCATGGCAGTCCTATAATTGACAACGATCTGACTGGAAAGGTTAGTGTTATTTGTGCATGCATGAATCGCAATGACATTCTCAAAATCAACATAATGTCATGGTTAAATTTTTCAGAGATTGGAGAAATTGTAATTGTAGATTGGTCAAGCGAAAGATCTCTGCATGATCTCATCTATCTTGATTCTCGTATAAAGGTTATATGTGTGCCTAATCAAAAATATTTTAATATTTCTCAGGCATTTAATCTTGCTCTTGATCATAGCAGTCTTGAATATATTATCAAGCTTGATTGTGATTATTTCTTAAATCCATATTATAATTTTTTTAAGAATCATCCAATACGAAAGGATAGTTTTTATAGTGGAAGTTGGTCGGCTCCTATTAATAGTTGTGATGTTAGACCTTTGTTTCAACATCTTAGCGGATTATGCTATGCACGACGAGAAGCTATGCTAGCGATCAATGGCTATAATGAACATTTTAATGGTTATGGTTATGATGATACAGATTGTCATAATCGACTAATTCTTTCTGGCTTGCAATGTTTGATTATACACTATGATTATAGCATAATGCATATACCGCATGATCATAGTCATCGTATAATAAATTATCATAGTAATATTGCATGGTCAGATAAAACTAATAAAGATATTTCGCGATGCTTTGATCTAGCTCCACCGCGTGTAAAAAATTGGAGAATAGTTAGTTCAATGATAGATAGATTATATTATGCCTATGAAGATCGTATTGATTTATAATAGCAACTGTGCACAGTGTTTGCCTTATGTGCAATTTGTTCAGTTTTGTGTTGACAAAATCAACATAGGCTTTGAATGTTATGATGTTAATGCAGATATTTTTGATAGCATACATCATATTGTAAACTCCCGTATCTCTATTGATAAGACTATTAATCAATTGCCGCTTTTATTGGTTTATGATAGCTCTGGTCCAAAGCATGCTATTGTTGGAACTTATAGTGAAGAAGAATTTATTTCTAAACTAAAGGACATATTTTTATAAATATAATTGGAAACAATTCCAATAACAAAAAATAAACTTATGATCGAAGAACTATTAAAATTGGTTGAACAATATCCTTGGTTTGTTGTAGTTACTAGTGCAATCAGTCTCGCAAGTGCTATTGCAAGTGTAACACCTACACCAAAACCAGGCAGCACTCTAGCCAAAGTCTATAGCATTATTGATTTTCTCGCATTGAATATCGGTAAAGCAAAAGATAAGGGCACAAAGTGATATCTCAACTATTAACCGCCGTTATTGAAGTATGTAGAGCATATTGTCTCTATGTACAACTAAAACGGGAAACACGAATCGATGAAATTGAAGATGAAATTGATCGCGTTGCTGCTCGTGGCGACGCAGCTAGTAAGTTGCAAACTCGTAGATTGTTGCTTCGGAAACAAAGATACGTTGAACAACTCGGCACTATACGATCCACCACAGATACGTCTAATTGAGGGCAAAAGCTATCAATTCCAAGAAGGAGTAATCACTGGTCGCGGTCAACGTTTTCATAGTGATTATGAATATCGCAGAATGATCATCGAACAATAACATGCCAAAAAAATTCTAACAACAGGGCCAGATTGAATAACTTTTCAGTCTGGCCTTTTTTACGTTTTATGTCAGCAAGAAAACAAACAACACGCAAATCAAAACCAACATCGGAACCAAGCAATGCTATTGAAAAATCTTTAAGCTTTAATTGGAGCACAGATTTTACAATTAAAAATAGCTTTCATCTTAATCCAGTGCATAAAGCATTTAAAGATTGTTGCATGGCAGATGATACAAAAATAGCCTTTGTTGATGGTCCTGCAGGCACGGCTAAAAGCTATTTGGCAGTTCTTAGCGCAGTGCAATGTCTAAAGGATCAAAAGGTTGATAATATCATTTATATTCGAAGTGTTATTGAAAGTGCAAGTCGTAGTATTGGTGCATTGCCTGGCGAGATTGATGATAAGTTTGGACCATATGCTATGCCTCTTATGGAAAAGGTATCAGAGATTTGTGGAGAAAATGTTGCCGCAATCTTAAAGAGTCATGATGTACTAAGTGCAGTGCCCGTGAATTTTGTCCGAGGTCTAACCTTTAATCGCGCATTTGTTATTGTTGATGAGGCCCAAAATTTAACCAAGAGTGAGCTTGTCACTATCTTAACACGGTTTGGTAAGGACACTCGCTATGTTATTTGTGGAGATAAAGCCCAAAGTGATATTGGCAAACTTAGTGGATTTACCGAGATTTATGATGCATTTGCTCATCGTGATGATGCTAATAGTCAAGGCATATATAATTTTAAGTTTGGTCAAAATGAGATTGTAAGAAGCAAGATCTTGAGATATATTGTTCAAGTACTTGGTGCTTGAAAATAATTAATTTTTTGGTTTACAAACTTTTTGTCGTTGGTATAATTCAAGTGTAACTTGCTTACACTGACGGCATATGTAATATGACGTCTAGCTATGTACATCTATCGCTATATAATACATAATCATTTAATCTATATACATTATGATCCAAAAGATGATGATATAGTTAAAAAAATAACATCATATGAAATATTGGAAGATGATAGCATAAGCGAGATAAAGCACAGCTATGATGTTGACACTATGCCATATAGCTTATACATAAACAGCCTTGTTACATTAAGTAAAATTAATTTAATTTAATATTCAGCCACGTTTTAAATTTCATAGTGATATGTGTGATTAAATTTTTAATTCTCTAAGTGTATTAATATATTCGTCCTTTGGAAGTAGGTTATGAGTCATCATATAAGGAGTTCCAAAATGAACAACTGGAGCCGTTTTCCATTTAGTTGCGCTAAGATTATTGGATATATCTCCATCAAATAGTTCAGAACATAATTCTGAATTTCTATAAAATTCTACCTCATAGCCATCACAATATCTATATGAAAAATCTTGATCAGATAAATGCGGTCGACCTTCAAACTCATCTTCGGGTTGTACTATATGACTAATGATTTTTTTGCAAACATTCTCATATGCTACTGGTAATCCAATTAAAAATGCAGGAACAGGTGAATGACACTGTAGTTTTTCATTATTGATTAAATCCAAGTATTTATTAACATCGCTTGGCTTTAAACTATAATTTATTACATCTGGTTCTGTTGATAAAATTCCTCCAACGGCTGGTACTGCTAGCCATCGCATAAACGCATGATAATCAAAACCAGGAGTATTTACTGTTGGAAATGATTTTAACTTATCCGAAAACTGTTCATATAGCGGGTGACTTTCAGCATCCTTTTCTGATAATACTACAGGTTCCCAACCCATTTTTTCCCAAGATTTTTTCCAAATTTCTAAAGTTTTATTTGGTTGTGCTGTAGGTGATAGTTGGTTATAATATGCATATATCTTCATAATTATTATTTATAAATGAAAATAGATGTTTACAAATGACATCTATTATAGTAATATCAAATTATGCTGAAAAACAAACACATTATTGCAATTGGTGGCTTTGCTCGATCAGGCAAAGATACATGTTGTCGGGCACTTCTCGAAACTGCGCCTGATACTATTAAAGGCAGACGCATTGCCTTTGCCGATACATTAAAAGACGAGGTTGATGAATTTTTAATCAAAGAAACTGGCATTAGTGCATGGACTGATGATCCTAAAGAAAAAGAAATCATTCGACCATTTCTTGTCTTTTGGGGTACAAATTTTAGAAGAGAACATGATCCAGAATATTGGATCAAAAAGGTTGATAAAATCATTGATGATGATAATGAACATAACACATTTATCATTACTGATCTGCGGTTTCCTAATGAACTGCAGTGGGTTAAAAATAATGGAGGAGTCTCGTCTATCTTGAAAAGAAAAGGAGTCGAAGCTCCTAATAGTACAGAAGAAATTAATAATGCAGAACTTATGACAAAGGTTGATTATATTTTTAATTGGCCAGATTTATCATCTGCCGAAATCACACATCACGTAAAAACAACTATTTGGCCACTACTTTATGCAAAACATTAAACTCTGCTTCATTGACGTTGAAACAACTGGCATAGATCGCGAACAGCATAACATTTTTCAGATCAGTGCCAGAATCACTTCGTCTGATGCATCTGAAGTTTTATCAAGCTTTAATGCTACATTCAGACCATTGACACTAACAGTTCAAGAGGATGCACTTGCGCAACACGGTTATAGTCTAGAAGATTTGGCGAGCTTGCCAATGAGCAGCAGCTCTGCTTATGCTGACTTTGTATCATGGCTCTCAGAGCATGTGAATCGTTATGATAAAACTGACAAGCTTCACTTTGTTGCCTATAATGCAAAATTCGATGCCGAGTTTGTTCGAGCTTGGTTCGAGAAGCATGACGATGCCTATTTCGGCAGCTATTTTTGGAATCCTCCAATTTGTGTCATGATGGGGGCAGCCTGGTTTACCAAAAGAGTCCGAGGGGCCCTCCCTAACTTCAAACTATCTACCTTATGCCAATGTGCTGAGTTAGGTTGGGACGAAGATCAGGCACACGATGCGAGCTATGACATTGACAAGACTATCGAGCTTTATCGTTATCTTGACAGCAATCTCAGCGCTCTCTAGGCTGATCTGGGAGCAGAGGGGTAGGCCTGGGCCTGTCAATGACAGGCTTGGAGCCAAGAAAAAAGTGAAAAAAACTGAAAAAAGATATGTACTTTCCTCGGGTTTTATGGTAAGATCTCTCTGCCGCTGAAAAGCAGCAGATCTTAGAGAGAATCTAAGAGGTTGAAAAAAGTTTCACTTTTTTGTTTACAATCTCACAAATTCAATATAAGATCTTCTCGTCAAAGAGATTAAGAAATTTGGCGCTATTGGATTAAACGCTACCAAACGTTTCAATAGATGAATGCGAAATTCTTAATCTTCAGATGAAAAAAATCACTTTTTTGTTTACTTTTGAAAAAAAGTTGATAGAATAAGCTTAACAAAGCATAAATAACTATCCAATAGGTTCAAGACGAGGGAGTACCTGAAACGCCCAAGCGAGCACAAGTAGGTGTCATCATAAACGAGGTTTTTATGAGTAGTCAATAATTTTATTTGTTTGTATGTTCAATGTCAAAAACATTCAAAAACAGTTCGTGATTCTCTGTAAAAGAACACATGTTGTCAAAATCTGGTGAACGGAACGACATGGTTCCAGGTTGGTTCGATTCCAGCACAACAAAAAACTAATTGAGGTTCGAAAGCTTCTGACTGTAAAAACGTTAGGG
>JACCEC011171609.1_pt1 | contig 12466 bp, 21 predicted proteins | sample 7450121 | NCBI WGS metagenome assembly JACCEC01 (sample SAMN15323455, study PRJNA562643) | freshwater metagenome | isolation source: river surface water | place: USA:Blue River Watershed | collected 2017-08-18 | reverse complement strand
TTTCAAATACCTTGCGATGTGGGTACAAAGATTCAGTCAAGAACTCATTGTAAAAACCACGCACAACAGGGTCGTTATTAACCGCTTTTTGCAACACAAAGAAAAAGTGTTTATTACCTTTGTTGTCACCACCGTTATGCCAGTAGTTAGGGCTAAGCATAGCTACAGATACAGGTTGCCAAGTGTTTGTATGCAAACCCCAGACTTCTTTACTTTGGACAGATGCATTGGATTCCAAAGATTCAATAAACTTGATACCTTCTGTCTTACTGAATACAAATTTAGCTACAGTAATATCTTGTTTAGGTTTGAGATCAGTATTGTATTGATAGCTATAAATGACACCATCATATTCAATTTCAGCGCTAAAACCACCATTAGATCTAGCCGAGGCAAAGTTTTTGACATAAAAATGGTAGATCCCTTCAGGCATACGGGCAAGGTCATGATATACAATATTTTCAACAGCTACTGTGTGACAGGGATCGATAATATCGACATCTAAAATACCTGAACTGGGTGCTGCATAGCGTTGATCTCTACCTTTGTATTGACCATAATAAATATGTTCACCACGACCGCTATTAATCTCTGCGTGTGCATCAAAGTCAATATTATTGTCACCATCTTCGTTCCACATAATAGAGAAACGCAACACACCTGTTACCGAACCACCTGCTTTTTCTACGTTCCGCTTGATGATAGAGTCAGTCACATCACCTGTGTAATACCAGCTAAAATTGTTAGCCCATCTTGTTAATGGCTTAGCGTCTTTGTTTACAGGAGCAATCAATGAGAACAAATTGTTAGTATGCTTGTTTTCTAACAAAATATCAACAGATGTAGACTTCGGTAGAATATTGTTTAAGAAATCATCAATGTTTACTTCATCAATCTTTGAAAGTTTTTTGGGGTCGGTAGGAGTATCTTGTCGCAACGCACCAAAAACAGATTTAACATTAGAAGCTAGTGATCTATTCAACCATAGTACATCCTGAGCAGATATATCGGTTTCAATAGCATACCGTCTTGACAAGCTATCTACTAAGTTTTCAGCGATTGCTGTGTTTTCAGCCTCAGTGATTTGTCGTTGCGATACTACGGCAGTTGTACGTCTGTAGTTTTGAGGGGCAACAACTGATTCATATTTACGAACTGCAACATCGAGGTCAACATCTTTGCTAATATCGATCAGCAAAGTACCAATAGAGTGATTACGGATCTTGGCTACACCAATGCCAACTCTTTGAGCAGCAACCCAGTAATAATTTTCAATCTGTTGTGGTGTGAGAACCGTAGAAATAAAGGTTTGTTGTTCTTGTAAGAAAGTTTCTAGTGCCGACTTCCACTCTACACCTTTGTACAAACCTTGATCGATAAGCTCCAACACAGTCTGCACAGTTTGAATATCAAACTCCTCAAGCGCACGTTTAAAAACATTGCGAGGATCTCTGTAGCTTTGGGGTGTATGTCCTGTAACGTAAGAGCGTGGTACTTCGAGATATAAATGCTCCCATTCAACTGTATCTACAAGCTTTTGGGTAACAGGATCTAAGATACGTTGAATGTTGGACTTGAACCCTAACTTCTGTGATTCAGGGATAAATACATCACGGATTCCAGAGCAATACACAAGGTCACGGCATCTGTTCACTACTGATTGCCACATAGGATCATCAACCGTAAAGTCCCAAATCGACCACAAATTATAATCAACATCAATAGCTACAATGTGACCATAGTTCTTGATAAAAGAACGACAAGCATTGCAGTTATGTGACTGACGTTCTGTATGAGCAGGGAAAGATTCGATGTAAGTATCCCATAGTGATTGTCGGTCAATGTCAACTACATAAAGTTGACGACCAGATGCAATCATCTGTGCAAAATTATCTTGAAATACACGGAGGAAAGCATTGAAAACCATTGGCTGTGGTCTTGTATAAGTTGTTGGTAAGTCAATCACATAATCTACTGAATTATCAATAACACCAAGAGGATCTTGAGTAAGCATAGTTGTTTATCCTATGTAAAAATAAAAAGCAGTAGGATACGTCTACTGCGTAAATGTAAATACACAATGTACAGAGGTTTATGCTAAGCACGACCTTCCCACCGTATGTATGGTCAAGTCAATAAACTAAAAACCAAGCCAATCTAAATACTTATAAATTAGTTTATTAATACCTGTCAATTCACCTAATTTGAAAAGCATAGTACCTAACCAAAGACCTACTAGTATTGCAACTAAACCACCTAAAATTATTAGCGGTATAATCCAAAATAATTGACTCATGACTCAATCTCCTCTGTAGTTACCAATACCAACTACAACATGGTTATTAGCAACGACAGCTATCTCTAACCTATCAGCGTTAGGATGTGATAGTATAGATTGTACATGTGTGACTAGAGCTTGATACATTATTTTAATTGTCCTGCAATATAAACAGTGATGGCAATCCAGATCAATGATTTAATCTGTTGCAACTGTTGAGCCTCAAATCCATAAGAACTTGAAGCTGTAAAATAAGCACCAACAGATACAAAAAATGCAACAGAAATCAAAGCTAGCAACCAAAATTTAACTTGTACCATATTAAGCTCCACCACCAAATTCTTGTTTAGCCATTTGTCCTGCAGTTATTCTTGTATTGGTATACAAAGCTGACAACTGTTTTGTCACTTCTTTAAGTTCAGCAATCTGTGTTGCAGTTAAAGAGTCAACATACTGACACAATAACACATGGTCTCTTGCTTGACCAAAGGTAGCTCCAGCCATTAATTCTGTACCTGAAGATCGTAGAAAAGAAGGTTGTTCAGGTTTGTCATTAGGTTCTAAAATCATAATACCTCTATACAAATTGGGTGATTGTCAGGTAGCCCATCATCAGAAAGTCGAATAGATGCTTCCTCAGATAAATCAAGTAATTCATGACCACCACGATCATTTACTTCTACGATTACGGATTGGTTTGTCCTTGTGTTGGTTACACGCAAGACTGACCCCAAAGAAAAATGCCAACTAGCTGCTATCATACCATAACGTGAATAAATCGCACCTGTAGCAGTTTGTCGTCCGTGATACCAATTATCATAGTAAGTTGCTGTACCACATTGATCTACAACAGCAATTTTTTGTGGTTGTAGTTTTGTGCTATGTAATAGAATCGAAGCAAGTGTTTCTAACATTACCTATCATTGAAAGTGAACAGAAAAGGGCAGACAATCCCTACTTTATAAGCTATACTATTCTACATTATTTTCTGAAGACAAGATCGGATGTGTATCTGCGTTGCTTTCAGAGCTTGATACTTGTTTCTTGTACGTGCCAAAACCAATACTTCGTTTGTATTTGTTGTTAGCTTTGTTTTTGATTATTTTGATCATGTTGGTGAAATGTTAGTAAATGTGTGTTAGGGAATAAAGGTAGTTGTGGTTTTTGTTTTGCAAGGGCAAACATTTTGGCTAAACATCGATCTGTTTTAGGCATATTACTTACTACTACTACTTCTAAAGAAACCACCAACAAATGATAATAGTAGTGATAGACCCCATGCTTTCCAGAAATCTAAAACTGGTACTGAAGGAAATATCCCTACTAAAGCCCAGTTCCACAGCAACATGAGGATGTAAGCTCCTAAAGCAGAAAAACCAACAATAATAGGGATGCCAAGAACAATAACAACTAAAATACTAGCTGCATCGTAAGACTTTTTAGACATTTTACACCTCTGTAATGAATAATAATTGAATAACAAATGTAACACAAACACCCGCAATAAACAGACCTATTGCAAGCCCGACAAAAATAAGAAAGAAGTCAATCATAAATAAACCGCCATTGTTAACCAAATAAAGTCTACAAAAACCAACAAACACCATATAATTATGATGTCAGGATTGAAAAAATCAGCTTCTGGGTACAAGCATGATGCTACAATCCCGATCATAACTGAGAAGACAAGTATGTAAAATACTTGGAAGTCAAGGTTCATACGCACCCCAGTAATATATCACAACAGTGTTCATAAACCACCACCGATTTGAAAACTTATTGTATTAAGTTCAATATAACCAAGTTCTTTTAAATACTGTTCCGCTTTTTCTACATTGTTAGTGAGATAGAATTGCGAATCATCAGGATCGGGCAAATTTTCATCACCAACCCATATAGAAGCTGTGTACTGTATATCAAAATCACCCCAAGCAAAAAGTTGAATATACTTCATATTACTTTTACAATTCCACAATCTATACAAGACTCAAATTCATCAAACGTAAAAGCTACACGACCAGAATCAGGATTATGACACTGACCAATAATTGTAGCAGTTTTAGAACCATTAGGAAAAGGTTTGCCAGACTTTTTCATTACAATAGTACCTACTTTTCATTCAATGTATTTGCAGTTAGTCACCATAACCTCCTACTATAAATGCTTGTACAGGTAGTTTGAAAAAGTGTGATAGTTTTACAATATCAACAATTCTTGCATTTTTAGGCTCAAACATATAACGCATATAAGCTTCAGTACAATTTAAAGCAGTATAGCCTAAAGCGTTACGGAGATCTAACCAAGTTAATTCTCTTTCTTCTAACAGATAGTCAATAAAATTGACCGTAGAAATAGAAGCGATTGGATAATGCTCAGCTTCATAGTCAGCAATAACAAGTGACAATAGATAGGCGAAACAACCTTCTTCAGTAATTAATGGTTTATCAAAATACTGCTCATACACTGCAAGAGCTAATTCATAGTCAGCATCATCAGTAAGTTTATGGATTTGGTAAGTACGATAATCCATCTGCACTAATAATGTTTGTACTGATGTCTGTACTGTATTACCATTACTGATCTGAAACAGTGTAATTTTACCATGTGTGTCAAACAGATGTTCACCTTCGTAGTAAAATAGCTTATTAGACTTAGGAAACTTGACAACAAGATAACCTACTTTTTGCTGTAACAAACTAATTTCATCCACAGACATCAGTTTATAAATCATTTTAATAGTGACCCAAAAGTATAAAATAAAGAAGCACCGAGTAAACCCATAGAAAAGAAAAGTTGTTGAGCCTCATTGTGTCGCAATAAGTGACACAAGAACAAAGCACAAAAAAACACCAGCGATAAGCCAGTGTTAAAATTAATAGTGGTTACAAGTTGCTGCATAGTTACGTTAAATCATCCAATCTATAGAAAGAATTAGGAGTCATCTCTAAAGTACCACCATCAAATAGAGGATCAGTTTGCTCACCTTTGATAACACCCCATTCTTCCAGCTTCGCCCAATCATCGCACTTAATTGGTAGATCGCAGTTGTTGGTGAATATCTGTTGTTGATGTGCTTCTTGGCGTTCAATACCATTTGGCTCAAGTGTGTATAAAAAGTTACTGATATTGCTAGTATTGTTAGAATATGTCATGATTAATTTTTAGCTCCACATACTGTACATCTACCTGTATCCTGATCGACCTCGCCTCCGCATTGTTCACGGTTGCCTTCGCTGTCGCGTCTACCAGTTTCTCTTGTGCAATAGTAGCTTGATGCCATAATAATCTCCTTTGTGTTAAATAAAAAAGCAGGGTTATTAGCCCTGCTGTATAGCGTCAGATTGTTGTGTATTTGATTTCGATATCAAAAGCCTTGTAAAAAGACTCTAACAACCGAAACCAAGTAGGATGTGGTTGATTGTCAATAAGAAGCCCTAGACGAGCAGGATTGAATAAATCTTGTACTTCTTGTACTTTGAATCTATCACGACTACGTTTTACCATATCTTTCTGTTGTGCTTCTGTGAGAGAATCCCATACATCAGGAGTAACAAGAAGTTGTGTGTAAAGACGGGTTAATGTGTGATTCAATGCAAGCCAAGTTTGTTTTGTTGTGTCTCCTAAAGCACCTACAACAATCCCTTTCAAGTATTGGTACATGATTTCCATAGTTACAGGTTGTAGATTCTTGCTGTCTTTGAAAACAGGATTACCACAACGTACAGTCTGCTTAGCCATAAATTTGATGTGATCCTCTACAGTGTAAAGATCACGTCTGGACTTCACACCAGATTTTTTGATTTTCGGTGTTTCGAGTTGCAACCATTCTGTGTGATTTTTCTGTAGCCATTTATGACAACGACTCACGATCTCATTGTAATCTTTAAGCAACAACAAGCAGTCAGGATTAGTTTGTAGTTCCACAATAGGTGTGTAACTATCTATAACACGCTTAAACATAGGATTGAACTCATCTTTACCGTTTATAGAACCTAATACACCGTTCTGGTATCGTAAATCACAAGCTACAAAAGAACGGCAAGCAGACTGGATTTCTCTAGTTTTGTCTATAGGATCAGCTAACAAACGCAGAATATGTTTACCCTTTTGGCGGACAATAGTTTTGTAGTTATCCACTCTCGAATCATAGTCTTCGCACTTGTAGATACAACCCATAGAAGAAAAATGAGCTTTGCCTAATAAAATAGACTCTGTAGACCAAGTACCATCAGCTAAACGGATGTCCATCCATACACGGTTGCTTTTGTCTACAGAATTATTGTACTGTGAGCCAGTGTCAGTGTGAGATAAACCTCTTGCAGTTGATTGCATTTGGTCTTTTGTATGTTGAATAGCTGCGATACGAAATCTACAAACAGTTTCTTGTACAACAGATTTACCCTGCTTTGTGAGTAGAGAACCGTCAGGTCGCAACTTGTGGATCAAAGCTACAAAAGAGTCGCTGTAACCACCGTTGAACATTTGGGCTTGAAAACCCTCAAAGCCATTTCGTATCTTATACTTTTGTTCTTTCTTTTCTACGTGTTGTGGTTTCTCTGTGCGTGATGTGAAATAGGTTGTGTACTTTGCTGTTTTTGGGTCATAGGATTGAATCGAACAAAATGACCACAAATGATTAGGTACAGGCTTGTCTGCAAGAACCATTTCGATCCGAGTTACATCAATATCAATACCATCCTCTGTAGTATACTTGGCATCTGTGTGTTCTGGTACATACGGTAGATAAAACAAGTCTTGGTTGTAAATCTCTTGCTTCTCTGTTGCATTGTAGTCTAATGGTGATGACGACTTGCGACTGTTAGAGTTTAAAGCAGAACGACCCCGAATAACTAACGTTTCTTTCTTGCTGACACGTAGCTCACCTTTGTTATTCAGAGTCGGTTTTTCAGCAGGATTGTATACCACTTTTGGCAACCAATCTACTTTGATAAGTAAAGGTTGGTCAAGAGGTATAGGGTTCTGCAAGTCAAACTCTTTGTTGATAGACTGCAACCATTCTGTTATAGGTTGCTGGGCAAGCCAATTTGTGTAGGCTTCAGGATCGATGTGGTCTGCTTGTCTTACTTTCTGGTCTCTAACATCTTGATTGTTGAATACCAAACGATGTTCTACCAGTATATTGTCATCTTGTAGTGGAATAATGGTATCTGATACCGTAGAAGAGAATGTAGGTTCGGATTCAATTACAGCAAGTTGTTGTGGTTGTTTAGATTCCACGAAATATAGCCATTGTTGCTTTGCTGCTGTGTCGTTAGATACACCGATACTAAAGCCCATATTGGCTTTGTAGAATGCAAAGAACTCATCTGCAAGTTCTTGGTAATCAGTTAGAGAAAGAAATATAAGCTTTTTACTGCCTTTGTCGGTATCAATAGGGAAGTCAATAATAGGCAAGCCAACAGCTTTTTCTTCTACGGTCTGTTTAGATACTGTTTCGGGTTGATCTTGTACTACTTTTTGTGTGAACAACAACCATTGTTCGTAGCTTCTTTCATTAGAAGCTTGTGAAAAAGGTCGTCCAGTATTCTGCTTGTAGAACTTGAAGAACTCTTGTTTCATGTCTTCGTGTTCTGCTAAGTAAAAGTTAACAAGCTTCTTAGCACCTTGGACACCATTAGGAAAATCGATCATAGTAATCTCCACTTTGGAAATAAAAAATGAAGGTGGTCAAACCTTCACAAAAAACAGGACAAAAACAACTACCATATAGGATGTGTCGATGTAGAGTTGACTAAGCTCTTAGCTGCATAGTGTATAGACTACACAGCTAGGAAATTAGTTAGCCTCTTGACTACGAAGTTTATTGTACTCTGGTAGATAACTGTTACCGAAAAGCTTCCTGTAATCATCCTTGACATTCACAAACTGCTCCTCAAACCATTCGAGAAACACAGGTGTGTAGTTGGAGTCACCTATAGCTATCAGATGCAAGAGAAGCGAGATAGTAGGATTGCTGAGAAACGAGTGCTGCTGGTTGAGTTCTACAATTGCATTGAACACCGAAGCATAATCTGTGATGATTACGTCCTTGAAAGTCTGTGTGAGATTATATGTGATACTGGTTGGTAGTACATAATCTTTACCAACCCTGATAGCGGATTCTGCTGTTGTTTCCCAAACATCCTCTACAATGAAAGTATCATCTTCGGTGTTGTGGACGATTTTGTACTGCCCAATCAATTTGTAACCAATGTCAGACATTTTTTTTGATGCTGTTGCTTCTACAGTACGCTTCCCATCAAGACTGCGAATCGAAATCTTTTGTGGTTCAGTGACGGTGTAATTAGTGTCTACAAGAACTGCAAAGTTCAATGTGTGGATTGATTCACCATCATTCTCTTCTACGGTATTTTCTAGACGAAATGGTAGTGAACCTGCACTTTTAGCATTGTTTGGATCGTGATAGTTAACCAAGAAAGAGACGGGCTTGCTGAGCTTTTGCTTGTCATTAAATGAAAGTTTAGTGGTTGCCATAATTTTGTCCTTGTTTGTACGGTTACCCGTACTTGCTAATGATTGATTTTGTATTGACTTTAGCATTTTTGTGTGCTAAAATAATGAGCAGAAAGTGAGTAAACGAACTTCGTAAGGCTTCACAAAAGTTTTACGATGTGAGAGAACGAACGGTAGTAAGTATACGAACTATTCGGAAATACGAGTGCCACAGGTGTGACTACTTTTAACCCTGATAAAAAAGTGATAAGGTACGATTACCACGAAAAGCAATCAGAAGTGTAAACGGGATATAGCCTTCCTGCCGTACCGAACAGTCAAGCTGTAGGGTTACAGAGATTCAGTAACAATCTCTACTTTGACAATCCGTTCATAATGATCGAACACAAACTCTACTTGATTATCAGAGTTCGTTACACGATTCATCACAGAACGTAGAAGAGAACTTGAGGGTGACTTTGACCATTGTGAGAACTTGAGAACTGCTTCTAACAGGTTGGTTGGTAAAACAACCTCTACAAGTTCAGCATCACCTACGATTCTGTCGAACTCATCAACAGCTTCTTTAGGATTAGCTGGTAGTGTTGCGTTTACTGTGATGATATTCTCTGGTGTAAGATCGTGATAAATATGAGTGAGAGCTTCGATTTGCTCAGGTGTAGCTTCATGGCGTGTTAAACGAATACAACGCATACTAAACTCCTTTCTATGCTCAGGTTTGTTTTGCTGGACTACCCCTATCCTTACTGTTGTTGTAGCAAGTTACCGACTTTGGCACGGTTGTAAGAAACTCAATCTTACAGTTAGGTTACAGCAATCTCTTAGTTCGCAGCTACTTTAGCTTTGAATGGTTGTGTACAAACAACCGTGAGATCCGAAAGAACTACTTACCACTCCTTGCTATGCAAGCACCTGTAACTCTTTAACAGGTCGGTATTAAGATAGATGCGTTACCGCTTTGTCTACCGTTGAGCGTTGCGCTTTGCTTTGCTCTCTTTCGATGTACTTAATATAAATCAGTTCCTAGTTAATAGCAAGCATTTACTTAAAAACGTTACAATCCTTAACATAAGCTTTTTTACTAACGATTTATAAGGGTTTCAAGACTTTTAATAACTCTAGTTTGTCCTTATATATAGATGTAATTTTGATCGCCTTGTAACCCCAAAAGAAAAGCGCTATATAAAGGATATACAGCGCTCAAACGTCTATTAAATTGTAACCAAATCAAACAGGTAAGGAAACTCGTTTAATTTTCCCTAAAAAGTCAGTATTAGCTTGTGCAGCTATAGTAGTGTATACTTCTTCCTGCTGCTTTTCTATGGCAGTTAGAACTGCATTAAGATCAGACTCCAACCGAGCCAACCTCTGCTGTTTTGTCCGTGTGGATTGATTGTGTCTTTCGATCATAGCAGCTTGTTTTGCTGCTTTCTCTTTGGCAACAGCCTCATAGAATTTAAGGACACGATTGTAGAATGTAACACGACCTCGATCCACAAGATTATGTGGGACAGTGTAGGTCAACAACGGTTTTCTAGTACGCTTAGTTACCAGTGCAAACTCCACAACGTTAGCAGATTTTGTCTCTACCAAAACATGATATTTAGATACTTGCATTTTATAGATTCTCCGAAGTCCATTGCATGATAATTAAGTGTGTAGCAATTTTAAACTGCTGTGCTTCTTCGATATGAAGTTTACCGTTGATATACACAGTATTAGTACCATAATAATGTGTGTAACGAGAATCATCACTTACAACCGCAGAATTAACTGCTGTACCAACATCAACAGAAACAGTACAAGTTGTATTGGCAGCAATAATTTGATAGTTATGAAACATTTTCAGAACTCCTGAAATAAAGAACAAGAAACCAAATAGTAGAGCAGATAATAGCAAGTTCTATACAGATGATGAACAAATGCCGTAGAAAGAAAAAGTTATATGTAGTCATAGTCTATGCGTCCCTAAAAAAATAAGCGTTGGCAGACATATTGTTCATTTTGTTTGTTGTAGGAGTGTTGTTTGTTGTGTTTTTGGTCACTCCTCACGATGCACAGTTGTAATCATGCACCGTAAGGAAAGATCAAGTTTTAAACTGCTTTGACTAATACTAAGTCAGTATCGAAAAAGTACCTAATACCAACAGGAGTTTTTATACCAAAGTAGTCGCCATGTACAGTGTGTTCTACGGATACAATGTCACCAATGTATTCTGGCATCGTTTTGTTTGAATTACGAATAAATCTGTCACGATGTTTTACAATGTCACCAATTTTCATATTTGAAAACCTATATAAACTAAGAATAGTAAAGCATAGAAAAAGACAAAATAAAGGTTACGCAATAAATCGTTACAATCCTTGCAACCCGAAATAATCAGTTATCTGAATATGACAGGATAATATCTGATAGATCAGGATACAAAACTAAGAAAGTCTGCACCATTGTGATTTTTGTCTGCCGCAGTGACTCTACAACATCGGTCAAACCAGCTTCTTCTGCTTCTTGCATAGTTTTGCAGATGTCAGAGAAAATTTTGTGTATATACTCTTGATCGGTTGTCATATTTGTAAAGACCATAGAAGAAAATGTGAGTTGTAGTACCCACGACCTGTGGCACAAAACACAGACACAGGTTTCGACTGCTGCTACTTACAGTCATCCTCAGGTGGGTTCAAAAAGTTTCATCGTAGTCAGGTAATTCTTCCTCGTAGCTATCTGTTGGTAGTTTATATTCACCGCTAAATACAGCAGCTAATAGATTACGAGCTTCCTCTGACCAATCAATGCCCTCTAAACCTGTAGAATAACCTTCAAGGATCAAGCTAGACGTTTCTGCTTTTTCAATAAGCTTGTTATCTAGCCATTGGTCGATGAGTGTATAGGATACCCAATATGCTGTAGTAGGTTTAGTCTGTGAGATACGATTCACGCGGCTTTCCGCCTGCTCATTCAAACGCCAATCTCTGTCAGCTAGAATAACTTTTGATGCTGCTGTTAAAGTAATACCTACCCCACCAGCTTGTGTTAAACACACAATGGCATCGGTTTGTTTTTTCTGAAACCTCTGCACCATTGGATCACGGTCTTGCTGCTTTGTGTCGCCTGATAACACATCTACAACAAAACCTTTCGACTGCAATCTCTCTTCTATGGTTTTAGCTGTATCTTTGAATACAGTAAAAATAACAACCTGCTCACCGTCTTCACCGTCAGAACCTTGTAGTATCTGTAAAGCAAGGTCAACCACAGTATTGATTTTAGCTGTCGAACCTGCATGACGGAGGTGATTAAGTAGTACAAGTTCCCAACCTTCAGACGATATCTCAGAGTCAGCTACACGTTGGTTGTACTCTTCTTGTAGCTCTTTAAACCTCGCATCATATACAGATTGATCATAAGGTGTCAGAACACCATCTACCATTTGTCGTGAGAACGGAGGTAAGTCTGTTACGTCAGTCAGTTTTCTGCGAATCATTACAGGTTGTTCTTCTGTAAGTACCTGATACAACTCTCGCAGAGATGCTTTTGAACCACAATAACGGCGTTCAAATGCAGCTTTTGATGCACCAAGAGGATGTTGTAAAGCTTTGAGCGTAGGGTAAATGTCAGTTGGTGATCCGTTAGGAATCGGTGTACCAGTCATAAATATAACTGCCAATGCTTGAGGGGAATGAGCTAATGTAGTTATAGCTTTTGTTCGTAGTGTG
>JACCEC011475658.1_pt1 | contig 12470 bp, 7 predicted proteins | sample 7450121 | NCBI WGS metagenome assembly JACCEC01 (sample SAMN15323455, study PRJNA562643) | freshwater metagenome | isolation source: river surface water | place: USA:Blue River Watershed | collected 2017-08-18 | reverse complement strand
TTTTCGCAAGTTTTCGCAAGTTTTCGCAAGTTTTCGCAAGTTTTCGCATTTTTTTTAAATGGTAATAGTACTATTTCATAAGTTGATGATTCGCCTACTGAGAATAGTAATATTTTTTTCTACATTTGTGTGTATAAAAACATATGATCATAGTTTTCACCGATTTCATCGTTTTCATTGATTTCATCGATTTCATCGATTTCATCGATTTCATCTGTTTTCGCAAAATGAGAACTTGGTAAAAACAAGTCCTCAAAAAAAAAGGATCTCAAACAAGATGATCTGAGTCGCGTATTTTCGCCAACTAAGATTTAGCAAGTTCTCATTTTGCGAAAACAGATGAAATCGATGAAATCGATGAAAACGATGAAATCGATGAAATCGATGAAAATGATGAAAAATAGATGAAATAAAGTGTGATACTTCGTATGTAATGGTTTATTACCATAATCATTACTGACAGACTTCTAAACGGTATCATACTCTATTACTGAGAATATATATATGATGAAATTGCGTATGTTTTTCGCAATTTTTCGCAATTTTTCGCAATTTTTCGCAATTTTTCGCAATTTTTCGCAATTTTTCGCAATTTTCTATTACTGATTATGGTAATAGAAAAGTTTGTATTATATATCATTTGCCTACATAACCAAGCACTTCCTGTATAAGTTCATTCGTTTACATTCATAGAAAGATATAAGATAATGTAGTATAATAACTTTTTAGGTGATAGACGATTGAATGGTCATTTAGTCATAGAATGAAGATAGCAAAGCATAACTCGTGCTTTATCTGTCATAGGTGCTTGTATACATCATACACAAAGTATGATATGGAGAGACATTGTAATAAGAAGAGATTATGTGATCCTGAATATAACGTCTTGTTTCCCCTTGCTGAATCAAAAAAGTTATCGTTGGGCTGTAGGTATTACTTCATTGAAAATACGGATGAATCATTCATATCGTCCCTACATAGAATACATAAGATCAAGTTAGTAACATCCTTCAATGAACCATTGAATATCATCAAGAATGATATGACAAAGTATGATGACTCATTGTATATGTCAATGTTTATAGAGAAGAATCTTAACAATAGTATTAAGATGATAGAAGATAGTCCTTTAGACTCTTCATCAGAACAAGTCTTGAAGAGTGCCAATAGAGTTGCATCGCAAGTCGTCAACTTTTCTTCGCAAAGGTGCACCAAAGGTGTCAAGTCTGTTGATTCCCTTCAGGAACACAGACTTGCAGCGCAAGTCGTCAAACCCCCGAAAGGGGTAGCGCCTGCGGCGAACATGTCCCAGCTCATGTTGTCGACTCCCTGCAACCTTCTGGAGATCTCCGATCTTCCAAGAAGGTTGTCGACTCCCTGCTACTCGCTTGGCTCCCTGAAAGGGAGCAGCGAGTTGTCGACTCCCTGCTACTCTGTGCTCGATCTAAAGATCGAGCCTTCAGAGTTGAAGCAGATATGTGATCGATCTTTAGATCGTGCCAACAGAGAGGAAGAGGAAGAGAAAGAAGAAGAGGAAGAAGAGATTGTTAGAGATCCAAAAGATGCACATATTATCTACGTGAATGGTAAGCGTTTCTATCAATGTCCTGAGTGTGAAGGAAGGTATACGCGTAAGGAGAATTTGCTAAAGCATTTGAAAAAACCTGAAAAGTGTCAAGATAAAAAGACATATAACGAGTCTCTTATGAAGAGTACCTACATAGCTAAGTTTAATCAGTTTATAAACAACAATAACATACAGAACGTACAAAACGTACAAAACGTACAAAATAACCAAATGAATAAGAATACGTTTAACTATGCTATATGCGACTTCTTCAAAGAAGACTACCGTTATGACCACATTAAGGATGATATCTTTGAGAAGAGAGACTTCTTTCTGTTGAACAACTTCTTTGGTAAGTTACTCGAGAATGATGCCAACAAGAATGTATACTTTGACAATAAATCAGCATTCTTGTACACTGGTAATGCAATCAAGCGCGTCCCAGTCGATCGAGCATCATACATTATCATTGAAAAGATTGATAAAGCATTACGGCACTTTCTGTATGATAAGGCGTGTCTAAGTTCAGAAGAGTTAACTGCAATTGAAAGATACTATACCGTCTTACAACGTAAGTTCTGTAACGACACTACATATCGTGAGTATGATCCAGAGACACATACATATCAACCATGTAAAACAGGACATAGTTGGACTCGCGATGTATGTATATCTGAGATGAGTAAATGTTTGTATCCCCATAAAGAACTTATGATGAAGATGTTTCGTGAGATGGGATGTGATAATAGTGAGATTGATTCATATATGAAGATTGCGATTGAAGGGTATGAATCTGAACGAATGCGGTTAAAACACTTTGTTGATGATGGAAGACAGTTCAAGTAATCATATTGGTTCAATCCCCACAAAAAGTCTCTTCTTATAGATTAGTACCGTGGTCATCATTTGCTGAGTGAAATCATCGATATATCATCGATATACCATATTTATACATAAAATGTTTTTATGGATCATTCTTTTACTCTTTGTGGGGGTGAACGCTTACAGGCTCTGTAGTACCTATCTGGAGGAGTTTCTTACGATCTTCTCTTTTTATGCACTCTACTGGATGGGATTTGAGATCTCCGAGGCCTCCTTGGAGCACCTACCTCCAAAGTGTGTAATGGTAATGTCCCATACATCGATCTATGACTTTGTCATTGGGTCTCTCCTCTATCACGCCTACTTCAAGAAGACACACAATATCTACTTCTTGATGAAGGACTCCTTCGCGATCCACGCCAACAAAGTGTGTGCCAGATACTTCCCGTATACTACCGTAATCCCCGTTGATAATCTCTCACAGACTCCACAGAATATTGTACAGAATGTGGTCAGGGAGTTGCGAAATGCTGATCATTACATCTTGGCAATTGCCCCAGAGGGCACAAGGCGTCCGGTAGAGAACATCAAGTCGGGTTTCTATCACATTGCCCGGCAACTCGAGATTCCCATTGTCTATTGTGGTATTGACTTTTCCCGAAAGATTATCCAATTAGAGCCGGCCAGAAGACCGGCAGCGACATTAGAGGAAGAGAAGGAGTGGTTTAAGGAGATGTGCCGGAAATATGTACCTCTCTATCCGGAGAATTGCGTCTTTATCTCGGACTTTTATCACCAGGGATCAGGATCATCCACCCCGGATGATCATCCGGATCTCTTCTTTGAATTTCAAAGAGAGAGTGATGATGGTCTCCTCCAAAGACCGAACTATCGAGCACGCACTCGCAATGATAGTGATATAGATACTCTCTCTACACTCTCCACTCAATCGAGTTAATCCATCATTTATTAACACATTTAATCTATTCTATTACGGATATCTGTAATAGAATCATTGAATCATTGAATCATTCATAAAAAGAGGAGGTTCGAAAGGAACCTTAGGTTCCTTTCTTTCACCAGAAGTTTGCGTCTTCCTCACTCTCAATCATTGTCGCCTGTAATTGGATCTTCTCATTGAACTCTACAATCTGTGCAAAGGAGTAGAGATCGAGACTCTCTACCATCGTCACACACTCTCGAAGAACCTCGACTACATTGGGAATATCAATCTGGATTTCGCCCATATTGCCAATAATCCCCTCCATTGCCTTCTGGAAAAGCTCCAAATTTTGGGAATTGCCCAAAAACTTACGAATGAAACCCTCATAAATCTCATCCTTGCAATGTGACTCACAATAACGATAGATGATATCATAGACCACCTTCTCTCTCACCTCTTCCGTCATCTTCTCACATAAGGCAATCATCCCTGCAATGCTACCCCTCTTCTTCTCAGATTTCATCTTCTCCATCGCATCATCATAATCCCCTATCTCACCATCATCATTTGTCTTACTCTTATCTAATGCCATCTCTGCAGGTACAGGTGCCTCCGAAATAGCTGCCTCAACTGCTGCACTCAGCTGCAAGTTACTTGGGGCTTTGATCGCTACACTCTTTCCCCGGATAATCTCCTTGCAATCCGTCAAGAAGTACTTCGTGCGGATATTGAACTCCTCGTGCATCTCAATGTGGGTAATGTAGTCATAATACTCATTGAAGATCGGGAGGCTAAAGTAATCCCCAATTCTATTCTTCTCCTTGTAGGTATTCATCACCTTGAGAATCTGGAGAACACCATCAATCTCAATCGGCTGAACCTTCACCCCAATATCCGTCATATGCAAGAGCTGCATAATCACCAGATGAAGGATATCTACCGGAATATACTTCTCCATATAGAGGATTCCCAAGATCTCAATGATCACCATAAACTGACGCTTATGTAAGAAGAACTCCTCATCATTCTCAATATGACTAAAGTTTACATTTTTATGAATGAAAAGCTGTTGGAGATAGTTCATAAAATAACGCTTGAAGTTGAGCTCCTGGAAGAGATTGAGCTTCGCATCCATCTCCGTCTGGAAAGGTCCTCTCTTTACTCTCATACTTCCACTCCCACTCCCATTCCCATTCGCATCCGCATATTTCGGCGTCCAATAGTACTTCCCATCCACATCACCCTCCTCAATCTCCGCCAAATGATAATGGATCTGACGATTCGTCCAGATCTTGTTGCAGAGATGAATATAGAGATGCTGATACTTGTTGTCCATCACACACTTATCCACAATCTTCTTGACCATCACATCGAAAAAGAAGAGATCCTCCATCTTGATCAGCTCATTCACAAAGTCAATGCTGATCTTCTTATAAGACTCATCACTGATCTTATTGAGATACGATTCGATTAAGGTATTGAGCCTCTCATCATCATTCTTTGGAGTATGTGAGTTCCACACCTTAGGCTGCTTTTGATTTGGTTGCTTCTGGAAATTTGTCAGATTATACGAGTACCCTGATTGATTGTAATTACTTGGACCTCCGGGACCACTCGCACCTGCACCAGCGCCACCTGCGCTCCCTCCGCCACCTCCTCCACCCGTACCTTTCTTGAACTTGTTACTAAAGAAGAGCGCACTCTTCTTCGCATCTTCCTCTTCCACCTTCTTGTAGAGAGTAAGGAAGTTGTAAAAGTTGTCAATCTTGTCATCAAAGATCGAATCCTCACCCATATTCTTGTTGGAGAAGTAGATCTTATCATCAAATCCAGTAATGTCTCTCTCATACTCACTATAGAGAGGCGCATAGATCTGCGACTTACTAATGGATGATGTTGAAATATGAACCACTGCCATCTTTAATCAATCGAAGGTGAAGAGAGGGATCAAGAGATTCACAAGATCAAGTGAACAAGAAAAGGTGTATATTAATCTTGTAGGATATAATTTTCCGCGATTTTAACCCCAGAATCAATGATCCGAGTATTACCATCTCTTCTTAAAGTTCCTTTAAGCCCAAAGGTGGACAAAAAGAATCGATGGATCAATCATAAAAAATGATCCGCCGCCCCTCTTTTCCATCATCCTCCTGTTGTCAGCTTAAAGGTAAGTCTCATAAGATTATAATATCGATCTCCAGACTCCTCTCTCTCTTGGATCGGTAAAAGGTTCTACTTACCTCCGCCCAACCCCTGCAATAAATACCTCTTCCTATTGTATAGGCATTGCGATATTTTGCGCAGTAGATACTCTATATTGTTGATCTTGATTACCATTACAAATGCAGGCAATGACACAGGCGCTAACCCAGACGTCAAGTAATGATGGGATGATGAACAAGGAGAACATTTATTTTGAAACATTGATTGATAAGAAGGTAGTCGTAGAGCCGCGCTATTTGACGGCAAACAACGATGACTACATCTTGGGAAAGTTGAAGAAGCGATATGAGGGGAAGTGTCTCAAGGAGGGCCACGTGAAGGAGGAGAGTATTGAGATCGTGGTGAAGGGGATTGGTATCTTGGAGGGAAGCCATTTTACGGGGGATATTACATACAACATCCGCTTCCGGGCACTTGTCTGTAAGCCCGTTATTGGAAATCTCCTTGAGTTTGAGGTGAAGGTGATCAATCAGGTGGGTCCGAGGGGGATCTTGGGGCCAATTCAGATTACGGTTCCTCGTGAGCTTCACGATGAGATGGAGATGAAGGCGATGAGCAAGGTGAAGGTGGGAGATATGATCCGGGTTCGTGTCATCACCACGCACTACACACCGAATAGTGCAAATATTCGCGTGGTTGCCAAGATGGATGTTCCATCTGCGGGGTCTGGGGTAGGGGCGACTGGAAAGAGGGGAGCAAAGAAGGGAGGAAATGTCGAGTTTGTTACATCGGATGCTTTGGATGATGATGATGTGAGCGGTGCAGGTATGGGTGCCGGATTGGAGGAAGAAGAAGAGGAGATGTCTGAGCAGGACGAGGATGAGGATGATGAAGAGGGGGAGGAAGAGATTGAGTTATCAGATAGTGATGAGGATATGTCGGAACAGGGAGAAGAGGAGGGTGAGGGCGCAGCTCCAAAGAAGGCCTCCTTCAACATTAATAAACAGGAGGGTGAAGAGGAAGAGGATAGTGACCTTGACCTCGATGAAGAGGGAGACGATTCCGGAAACGACTCTGATGAGAGTGACCGAGATTAAAACCCATTATCATACTATCTATCATACTATCTATCATACTATCTATCATACTATCTATCATACCATCTATCATACCATCTATCATACCATCTATCATACCATACTATCACACCATACTATATATCATACCATACTATATATCATACTATCCAATGAATATTCACTTCTATAATCTCTATTGATCATAAAAGGTTCATTCGTTTCATTTGAGTTCAATTATATGTATGCCTATAATAAAATAGTCCCTCTATCTGGAAGATGGAATCGGTTCCCTCCTTCTTTGATCACTCAGATCATCATCGTGAGAATAACTCTGCACTTCTGGATGATCACTCATCCAAAAAGTCATCAGCTACTCTCTATTATAAGAAAAAGCGGTTGATTGATGCAGTGAAGAGTCTTACTAAGGAGGAGCATATTGAGATTTTCAAGATCTTTCTCAATCATCAAGAGAACTACTCTGAAAACAACAATGGAATCTTTATCAACTTAAACTCGATCAAAGAGAGTATTATTGATCAAATCCTCAAGTACATTGAGTATATGAATGTAAAAAAGAATGACTTGATTCAAGAGGAGATGAAGAAGGAGACCAACAAGCAACTCCTGGGTGACTGCTCCAAAGTCGTTGTCAATAACTTTGATCTACAAAAACCTTTACATCAAGAGTATGAATTTCAAGAGGATCACGCATCGATTACCAATGAGAAGATCAATGAGTTCCTCAAATTTCTTGATCCGAAGGATATTGACCCAAGTAAGATCAGCTTGAAACGAAAGAAGAACAAGTACCACGCAAGTACGGCAAAGATGATTAACTCCTTCAAAGAGCAAAAAGAGACATCCCTCTCCAAGAATAACCAAAATAAGAGCTATAGTTCTTCTGGGTCCTCTATGGGAACCTCAGAGTAGCCATCCCATCATTTTATCCATCAAATAGAAAAAGGGTTCTCTTTTGGAGTATAAAGCAATTCTGCTTAAAGAGATTAGTACCAACAATTCTATCATAATGACGACTACGGTAAAATCATCCATAAAAACGATCAATGCATTTGCATCCATCAAAGGTATGGAGATGAGCGGAGGGGACTTTGATGGGAAGCAGCAGCGATCTTCAACCTTCTTGGCAGATCGGAGATCTGTAGAAGGTTGCAGGGAGTCGTCATCAGATCTTCCTCGATTTGCCTATTTTTCGATTGATCATATTGCACTTGCTCTCGGCATTCGCCAGAAACCCCTTCCATCGGCCTTCTATGATCTCTTTGATCCCTCAGAGATCTTCCTGGAAAATAGATTACCGGAGAAGGAGGTGAAGGAGGTGAAGAAGAGTGATCCAGAAGCACCTGTTCTCCTTCACGGGAAGGATGCAAAGGATCATCGGGATGGCTTCCAAAAGAAGAAGTTCGTCAAGGTCTACCGTTCCGTATCCGAGGTGATGGGTGGAGAGTGTTTCACCTTATTCGTCAATCCAAAGAGCAACGTCTCGATCAGTTACCGTTTCCTCGACTCAATCTTTACCGTCATCTATGGTGCAATGGGTCCGGAGAATCTTGATAGTTATATGATGCTTCCCTCGCACGAAAAGCAGAACCTCTTTACGGAGTGGATCAAGAAACTCATCTCGGAGTTCGTCGATGAACAATCGCCAACTGGAGGTGCCTACTATGCATTCAACTATGCAAAGCATCGGGCGATGAAGAGGGAGAATGTGATGCTCTCTCTCAATCAAGCACTCCAGAATCGGTGTGATCCGAAGATCTTCCACACACTCATCCAATATACAGTCGATATGATGAACATCTCTCTGGTAATCTTCAATATGAAGGCACCGCATATCGACTTTGAGAAGAGTGAGGTCTATCATTACAAGAATATCTACAACCCACTCAATCCGCTGGCGATCCTCATTTATGACAACGGGATCTATTACCCTGTTCTTCGTGGCAACCAAAAATCGCCCATTCTCAATTGGTGTGGAAGTGGCAATAGCGAGAGTGATGGAGATCACCAAACTCAAAGTGTGATCAACAAGATCTACAAGTATATGAAGATGGAAGATGCGCATCTCTTTATCAAGAGGATTGCAGAGAAGAAGAGTTTGGACAATGGTTTGGAAGGATCTACCGAAACTCGGATCCAGAACTCCCTCTGGGAAAATCTCCGATCTACAGCGGATCCTGATCTGGATGATTCAGAGATAGATTTAGAGAGTCACCCTATGGAAACGACAGAGTCACTCGATCTTCTTCGGGTATTCCAAGAGGAACGGGGAAAGATGGATCCCATCAAAGCTGCTTTCACTTCCGGAATTTTCCAGGGTGTTACCATTGAGAATGCCTTTCCAATCATTCTATCCATTTCCAAGCCTCCTCTTAAGACCATTAAGGTGGAGAAGGGGGAGAAGAATGCAGAGAAGAAGGTGGTGGAGAAGAATGCAGAGAAGAAGGTGGTGGAGAAGAATGCAGAGAAGAAGGTGGTGGAGAAGAATGCAGAGAAGAAGGTGGTGGAGAAGCCAGCGATCCCCTCGAAAGCATCTCTCGAGAAGATGCTGAAGGATCAGTTAGAGGAGCTCTGCAATCAAAATGGAGTATCTACCCAGAAGAAGTCAGAGAAGACCGGTAAGATGATCTCCAAGACAAAGAGCGAGATCATCGCAGATCTACTCGCTCTCTAATTTCTATACCATATCATACCATATCATACCATATCATACTATACCATATCATACTATACCATATCATACTATACCATATCATACTATACTATATATCACTGTGGATGTGATATATAGGATCTTTTAACTAATTCCCATTCCCCGGTATAAAGAACTTACAATAATCTTATAATAATATAGTATTACGTTATTTTTCATTCATTCAGTCGGAGGATGGAAATCGGCAAAAGTTATTTCAGTAAGGTCTCTTCGTTCGTCGAGAGTACGAACAAGAACCCGAACATTGAACTGGAGGTACGATTCTGGAATCCTAACTACGAGAAGATCGAGTTAAACGAGGAGAAGTTTAAGAAGATCTTTGAGTACTACACATTTAGTAAAGAGAATGATGGTCTCGGGGCATCTTACAAGATGGTCTCTTCACTCGACATATGTATTTCGGTAGAGGGGAACAGCTTCTCGAACTATTTGGATCGAACGCGGCTTACCATTGAGGATTCTGCGAACATCAAGAAGTATTGGTTACAGGATAATCTCGAGGGAATCCCCCACAAGATGATCGAGAAGAAGAAGCTGGAGAAGCTCGATCTCAATGACTATTTCGTCCGCGTCTCAATGAACGAAGAGCTCCCCGAAGAGGAGATCTTGGAGAAGAATAAGAAGCAACTGCTTAATCTCGCCAATAATGTGGTCACTGGAAATAATGCCACTGGAAATCTGCGTAATCAGAAAATGCTCAAGCATTTCCGTCTCAAGAATCGCTATAACATTACGACTCCGGATGGTCTCTTTATGATTGATCTCACCACCTTGAAGAGCAAGAGTGGTAAGAACTTCCGTGAGGCGAATGTATTAAAGGAGAGTCCCACTTACGAGATTGAGATTGAGTATATCGGAAACAAGGAAGGGACAGGAGAGGAGGAAAAGCCAGATGCCGCTGAAATCACGACGAAGCTCTTTGAGCACGTTCACACAATTATGTCAATCCTTAATGATTCAGATTTTATTATGAAGCACGCGATTAAGGGTCGCGTCAATGCCGCCTACAAGAACCTCGTCAATGTTCGCCGTGCCGAAGAGATCCCCTCATATTCGAATGAGTTCCGTCCCGAGTTTATCTGTGCAAATCCCGTAACCATTCACCGCGTCAATCTCGTAAAGAGTACCAATACACAGAACATTTTGAATCGATATGCAGTGGCGCTTAAGGCGGATGGTCAAAGGATGTGTGCTTTTGTGATGGGATCGGAGAATCCCGAGTTGAATGGCAATATCTACTTTATTGACATCAATGAGCAAGTGATCGATAGTGGTCTCAAGGACGAGAGTTGCGTTGGCTCCCTGGTGGAGGGTGAATATACGAAACTCACAACGGGAAAGTTCGAATTCTATGCATATGATATTCTCTTTTTCCGCGGGAATGATGTTCGCCGTAATCAGTATTACTCGACCTACCGAGATGAGCGTGCGGGAAGGTCTCGATCGGAGTATCTCCAGCAGTTTATCGGATCGGTGGGGAGGAAGGAGAGGGCAGCAGTTGAAGGCACAGGACTCTCCGTACCTTTGCGCCGGAAGGAGTTTAAGATTTCGGAGAAGCCGGATGGTCTCGATATCTTTGAGAAGGCGAAGCAGGTATGGGATTCCCGGACGGCTCAGCCATTCTTCGTCGATGGTCTTATCTTTACCCCGATGTTTGAACACTATCCGATGCGAGGTGGTAGTTGGTATGCGCTCTTTAAGTGGAAGCCGACGCATCTCAATAGTATCGACTTCTTGGTAGAGACGATCAAGAACAATGCGGGGAGTGAGATGAAATTTCCCTATCTGGTCAATGAGGTGGAGAAGGATGGCAGGATTAAGACGAGTCTGAAGCAGTACAAGAAGGTACGGCTCTATGTGGGAACGTTGAAGGATGCGTTCAATGAGAAGACCCACAGGATGACCAAGAGGAAGTACAAGACCTTGTTTAACCCATATGGCTTGGAGAATATGGATACAGAGGCGGCAGAGGCGTATTATACAGCGCATATCTTTACGGATGAGAATGACCGGATGGTTTGCCACGATCCGATTACGGGGGAGACGGAGCCGATCTATGATGATACAATTGTCGAGTTTGGCTTTGACAGGACGCAGGAGAAGGGTTTCCAGTGGATCCCGTATAGGGTTCGCCACGACAAGACAACCTCGTATAAGAATGGGCGGTTTGTTTTCGGCAATCTCGACAAGACGGCGTATGATATCTTCCGGTCGCAACAGTATCCGATTGATGATGAGATGATCACGACGGGGAAACTTCCCCCGATGGAGGAGAATGGAGAGACGCCTGTAAATGCACCTTATTTTGCAACATTTAAGGAGGGTGCAGCGGGGGCTGATGGCGCAAATAATATAGCGCGTCTTCCTTTCCAGAATTTCCACAATCATCACATCAAGCTCTCGCTTTTTAAACAGGTGAATGAGCATACGGATGGTAAGAAGATGGTCGGAAAGATTCTCGACTTGTGTTGCGGAAAGTGCGTTGATATTCCGAAGATGAAGATGGCACTCTTTGCGGAGGTGGTTTGTATGGATATCGATTTGGACAATATCAAGTTTGGTCAGAAGTACTATGACCGAGTGATCCCGAAGCCGAAGCCAAAGGCGTTCTTTATTCGCGGCGATGCGGGCAAGCTCATTTTCCCGAACCAGGATGCGGGAATGTCCGAAGCGGATAAGCTGAAGATCCAGTCGCATATTGAGACGAAGTATCTCTTTGATGTAGTGAATGTCCAGTTTGCACTGCATTACTTCTTTGAGAATGAGATGCGTTTGAGGACCCTGCTTCAGAATGTGAATGATAATCTGAAGATTGGTGGATACTTTATTGGAACGTCGTTTGATGGTGAGCGCGTTTATAACTTGATTAAGGGAGTGACGGAAGTGGAGGGTAAGGACTTTGCCGGAAATATGCTTTGGAAAATCAAGAAGCAGTATACGACGAAGAGGATGGCATTTGACAGGTCGAAGTCGAACTTTGGCAAGCAGATTGATGTCTTTGTGAGATCAATTGGAAATGTCCACGCGGAGTATCTGGTTAACTACAACTTCTTGGATGCGATTCTGGAGGAGTATGGATTTGAGAAGGTGATGGTGAAGTCCTTTGGGGAGTTCCACGACAATCTCCTACGTCAGGAGTATAATGATGGATTGAATGCAGAGACC
>JACCEC012497242.1_pt1 | contig 12472 bp, 11 predicted proteins | sample 7450121 | NCBI WGS metagenome assembly JACCEC01 (sample SAMN15323455, study PRJNA562643) | freshwater metagenome | isolation source: river surface water | place: USA:Blue River Watershed | collected 2017-08-18 | reverse complement strand
GACTGTCTTGACCGTCACCTCTGCATGCAACAGATGACGCACCCATTTCTCAATCAACCAACAAAGCGCCTTGGCTGCCGGCTGCCCCCAATTGAGCACCACTGCCATGTCGAAGGCCTCTGTAGACCGCCAGTATCGCTCGGCATTGTCGGCAGTCAGAACCTCAAGATCACCTTGAGTAACCGTCACCCCGCCCTTCTTCAGTAGCTGCCCTAACGCGCCATAGCCTGGCACCTGCGAACGTTTAAAGAGCGTCAGGCTATCGGCTGCCATCAAACTGCCCTTCTCGTGAACGGTCACCGTCTGAGATCTAAAGAACATCTCTCCCACACGGGCCTGCATCGAATCACAGGCCTCGCCAAGCACATGTCGAACCAACACCTGTGCGATCTCATCGACGAACACAGGAGGAAAATCGATGCCCCCTGCCTGAAAAAAGCCCTTGTAGACCTCCTCTAGCGTTGGCGAGGCCAGGAGGCGATCCCGAAACCGAAGCCAGACCCTGAAGTTATCCGCCATATCCTGATTGACCAGCTTCGAGAGCGTCTCTGGACTGATGCTAGATCTCGGTGTCTGGCACAACTGCTCAAAGACAAGCCGCTCGGTCTGACAGGAGGTATCGACCGGAGACAGCTCTGGCCGACGAATCAGGTGGGTTAAAAATGCATCGGTCACCAGCAGCTGGTTTTGATCATTAATCGATAGTTGGCCATAGCCACAGTTCGGCCAAAGCCCAGAAGATTTACTCGATGCCAATTGGTTCATGGTCTGTTGCTAGGCGCTTGGTGATGTCAATTCGGTGCGGTGTGCTTGTGAATTGTGCAACAGCACCCACCGCCAGGCTATCTGGGCACTGCCACCTGCTGCATACGCGCCTGAATGACCTCGGCCTTCTGGGCAATCCAGGGCGCGTCTCTCTTGCGATCAGCCCGCTTGGGTGCGGGCAGGATCGATGCCAGCCAGGCAGCCTGCGACTCAGACAGGTCTGCGGCCGAGACGCCGAAGTAATGCCGAGCTGCCGCCTCTATGCCAAAAACCCCCACACCCCATTCGGCGACGTTCAGGTAGATCTCTAGGATGCGCCGCTTCTCAAGGGTGAGTTCCATGATCCCAGTGAGGACCAGCTCGGCTCCTTTTCGAAAGAAGCTCTTGGATGCAGACAGGTAAAGGTTTTTGGTGAGCTGCATGCTGATGGTGGATCCCCCTCGGGCCACCTTGCCTCGATTCAGATTGTCCTTGATGGCCGACTCCACTGCCCGCCAGTCAACCCCATCATGCTGGGTAAAGGCCGCATCTTCAGCCGCCACCACAGCCCGCTTGGCGGCGGTGCTGATGCGGTTGTACGGCACCCAAATGTGAGTAAGGCCCCGCGATGGCTTGAGTTCAGCAAGACGATCGCGCTCGGCATCCATAAACGCAGTGGAGCTGGGGTTCACCCAGTTCAGACTGACAATCCGGGCAGTCATCACGGTCAACACCACCACAATCAGAATCGACATCCATGTCACGAGTCGACGGCTGATGCCGATCTTGGATTGTTTAGTTGAACGTCTTGCCATTGCGGGATTCTAAATCCCGTAGCCACCCCAGGTCAGACCAGCTGCCAGGGCCAAACCATGGATCAAGCTTGCTGCAATCGTCAAGACAATGGGGACTCTAAGTGCATCTGGCCGATCGTGGTCTCGAATCAGCAAGGCTGCTGCCCACAATGACAAAGGCGCCGAGACAAAGCCCCAGGCGGCACCAATCGACTGAATCTGAAGGTACAAGCCAATACCCAGCCAGAGATAGGCCTCTAAGGCCACAGCCAGATAGACCCAGGAGGCCAATCGGGTACCCATCAGAACCACTAGGGTGCGCTTGCCCACCGCACCATCGCTCTGCCGATCGGGAAAGCTGGCCACCAACAAAATCAACGAACCCAAAATGGCAAAGCTCACGGCCGTCACACTGGGCACCAGAAGAAAGGTCTGGCGTTGCACATAGTCAGCTCCGATGACCAGCAGCCACAGCATAGCCATCACCGCCACCTCTCCTAGCCCTCTCGACATCAGACTGACCGGGCGCAATGAATAGGCCCAGCCCAAGACCAAGCCAACTGCGCCAATGACCAACAGGCCAGGACCCGTTCGCGCAATTAGGATCACCCCGCCACCTGCCACCAGAATCAGCAGGCTGTAACCAATGGTGCGGGCGGTTTGAAGAGACACCCGACCACCGAGCAGCAGGCCCGACCCTCCTGTGAAAGGCGGCAAGGCAGAACGGTTGGCCTGGTCAGCCCCGCTGAGGGTGTCTGCATAGTCGTTCAAGATATTGACCGTACCGTGAAGCATGAGCGCCAGCGCTAGATAACCAACCGCCAGCCAAACACTGAACCCGCAGCCGCAGCTAGCCGCCATGGCGCTGCCCAGGATCACCCCAACCAGCGTAATCAGAAGAAAACCTGGGCGCAGAAGCGCCCAAAAAATCGGTACCTTCATGAATGAATGACGAGCACTACTGCAAATACCGGCTCAACTGTCCCATCTGTGTATCGAGCAGCTGACCGGCCTGAGCCTGGCGCCGGGCCAACTGACGAGCAATGGCCAAACGCTCGAGATACAGCTGCCCCTCGGCATCAAAGACGGCCGACTGTGCGGCCAGCCACTCGAGCGTAGAACGAGCCCCCTGCTGATAAGCCTTCTCGGTATCAACCAGGCGTCGCTTGGCCGTCTGAAGCCGCTGAGCCAAGACGTCGAGGCGAACCTGACTGGCCTGCGCGGATAGGTGGGCTGCTCGAGCCGCCTGCTCCAGCTCAAGGGCCCGCTGGGCGCGCTCATCCAGCAGTCGATCCGCCTCAATGGCGGATTCTTGAGCCTTCGCAGAGCGATAGCCGCCAGTGCTCAATGGCACGGTGATCTGAACACCGACAAACTGATTGGCAGAGGTCTGGCTGGCATGACCATAGTCACCGTAACCCTCAGCCCGATCAAAACCGACTGAGCCAACCGCACTCACGCGAACACTGTCTTGGCCAGAGGAGTACTTCTTGGCCTCGAGAAGGCTGATCTGACGACGCAGGTCAACAGCCCGTAACAAGGGGTGGCTCTTCTTAAAATCTGCCACCAACTGGTCCAACGATTGTGAGGTGAGACCTGCCAACAGACTGGGCTGCAGGCTTGGCGAGCCCAAGGCGGTCTGCTGCCCTGACAAATCAGCTAGGGCGCGGTTGGCAATCACCAACTGTGACTCACGAGCCAGACGCTCAGCCCGCAACTGGGCAATGCGCTCGAGAGACTCTTCCACATCAACGCGGCTGACATCCCCAAGCTTGCGCCGCTTCTCGAGCTGGGCATGGGTCTTCTCCAATGCGCCCAACTGTTGGCTGGTGAGTCGAACCATCTCTTGAGCGGCCAAGACATCCAGGTAGCGCTCGACCACCGAGATCGCCAAGAACTGACCGCTGACATCCGCCATCAGGTCGCTCACCTGAGCCGACAGGTTGAGCTGGCGGGCACTGGCTTCAATGGACTGATCGAAGAGCGGGGCGACGGCGACCAATGCTGCCCTGGCGGTTGCACCCAGGTAAATCGAGGTGTTGAACTCGGCTTTTTCGTATGGCCCCGACCCCATCTGCGAGGAATAAAACTGAGCGCCCTGGGTACTGCCATACAGACTCGTCACACCGGCCGCACCAGTCAGCGAGACTTGCGGACGCGAGAGCGCCTTGGCCTGTTCAAGCCGAGTGAGACCGGCTCTCTGATCGGTCTTGGCAGCTCGATAGCCAGGGTCATTGGTCTGCGCAGCCTTCCAAATGGTCATGAGATCGGCCGAATACACCACTGACGAGGTCGCCGCCAGGGTGACCGACAACAAACCCATGAGACCCATCTTCAAAGGACTCTTGCGCATACCTAACTCCTAGCGTGAGGACTTCAACATCCGGTTCAACTTGATGACTTAGCAGCCGCCCTGAACACCCAGCTTACGCAGAATGGACTCCATCAGACACCACTTGGTAATGCCACTCTGAAGCAGGTTGGCCCCAACAAAGGCGGTGAACCACAGGAAATTGGCATTGACGAAGATGGGACTGGCTTCGATCCCCAGACCCAGAGACAACAAGACAAAGGCACCAGCAACAACGTGAACGATTTGCCATGAACGCATGATTAAGCTCCTTTTGGTTTGTACAGCACGAAGTACAGCAAGGGAATGACCACCAGGGTCAGAAGGGTCGACACCAAGATGCCGAACAGCAGGGAAATGGCCAACCCATTGAAGATGGGATCGTCCAGAATGAAGAGCGCACCCAGCATGGCGGCCAGGGCCGTCAGCACAATCGGCTGAGCTCGCGTGGCCGCTGACAGAACGACAGCCCGCTTAAAGGGCATACCAGCGTCCGTCTGCAGGCGAATAAAATCCACCAACAGAATCGAGTTGCGCACAATAATGCCGGCCAGGGCAATCATGCCAATCATGGACGTCGCCGTGAACTGTGCACCCAGTAGCGCGTGACCGGGCATGACACCAATGATGGTCAATGGAATCGGCGCCATGATGACCAAGGGCATCAGGTAAGACCCAAAGTGGGCCACCACCAATAGATAAATCAACACCAAGCCCACAGCATAGGCGGCTCCCATGTCTCGGAAGGTCTCGTAGGTCACCTGCCACTCGCCATCCCACTTAATGGCATAACTCTTGTAGGGGTCTGTGGGCTGGGAAATAAAGTATTCATCAATCGGCTTGCCATCAGCACCCTTGAGACCAGCCATCTGACGACGGCTACCAAACAATCCGTACAGAGGACTGTCACTGCCACCCGAGACATCTGCTGTCACAAAACTCATGGGTAAGAGATCCTTGCGATACCGGGTCTGCTCACGTTGCGCGTCGATCACTGAGACCAACTGGCCAATGGCCACAGCCTCACGGGTAGAGGTTCGAACGGTCAGCGAGAGCAAGTCTTTTAAAGACTGCTGATTAAGCTCGGGCAGACGGATCTGGACTGGCACGGGGTATTTGGAACCATCTCGCAGATGCGAGGCATCAAAGCCAGAGAGCCCCGCGCGCAACGTCTGAACAATGGTCGCCTGCGAGACACCCATCAGGTTGGCCTTGCGACGGTCAATCACCAAGAAATGCTTAGGACCCGCAGCCACCAGGCTGTCATCGATGTCGACGACGTGAGCAGTCTGCTGCAGAGCCTGGCGAACCTGGCCAGCCAGGGCCAGCCTGCCCTGCTCGGTCGGACCATAGATCTCAGCAACGATGGGGGCCAGCACTGGGGGGCCAGGTGGGACCTCGACGACTTTGACGTTGGCACCGAAAGGCTTGCCAATCGCCACCAGGTCCTCTCGCAAGCCACCAGCAATCTGATGGCTCTGCAACTTGCGATCAGACTTCTCCAGCAGGTTGACTTGAATGTCTCCCATGTGAGGTTGCTGGCGGAGGTAGTACTGACGGACCAAACCGTTGAAATTGATCGGAGCCGCAGTGCCAGCATAGAGCTGAACATCCGTCACATTGGGGTCCTTCATCAGACGATCCGACAGGGCCCGCAAGACAGCCTGGGTCTTCTCGATGCGAGTGCCCTCTGGCATGTCGACCACCACCTGAAATTCGCTCTTGTTGTCAAAGGGCAGCATCTTGAGAACCACCAGCCCGGTGACCGGCAGCAGCACCGAAACAGCAATGGCCGCGGCCACGCCCAGGCTGAGCATCCAGCGCGCAAAGCGGCCTTTTTGCTCATCCAAAAAGGGGGTGAAGATTTTTTGCAGCAGCGGCAGCAGCTTGGCTGAGAGACCCTTGACCGGATGGTCGTCATGCCCGGATGCCCCATGACCCTGGTCGTCAAAACGCATCCATTTGGCAGACATCCAAGGCGTGACCACAAAGGCAATGGCCAGAGACAAGAGCATGCCCATGCTGGCATTGATGGGAATGGGGCTCATGTAAGGGCCCATGAGTCCAGAGACAAAGGCCATGGGCAACAAGGCCGCAATCACCGTGAAGGTCGCCAGAATCGTGGGGCCACCCACCTCGTCGACCGCGCCGGGAATCAGTTCCAGCAGAGTCTTGCCGGGGTGTAGATGTCGGTGACGGTGAATGTTTTCCACCACCACAATGGCATCGTCCACCAAGATGCCAATTGAGAAGATCAAGGCAAACAACGACACGCGATTGATGGTGAAGCCATAGGCCCAGGAGGCAAACATGGTGGCCGCCAGGGTCAGCACCACGGCGGCTCCGACGATCAGGGCCTCTCGACGACCCAGGGCCAAGTAGACCAGGGCCACGACCGATGCCGTGGCAAACAGCAGCTTTTGAATGAGTTGTTTGGCTTTTTGGTCGGCCGTGTAGCCGTAGTTGCGGCTCACAGCCACCGAGATGTCTTTGGGCAGTCGACTGGCCTTCAGCGCGTCCATTTGTGCTAACAACTTCTGAGCCACCACCACCGCGTTTTCGCCAGGTTTCTTGGTCACCGCAATGGTGACGGCTGGGGCCAAGGCAGCGGCATTGCCACCAACCTGGCTGGCCGACCAGACCGACTGAGCCAACTGCTGAGCCTCGTCGGTGATCTGGGCGATATCCTTGAGGTAAACCGGCTCAGCCTGCCGGATACCGACCACCAGATTTTCAACATCCGCCTTGCTCTGAATGAAAGGCCCAGTCTGGACGGCCACTGACTGCTCGCCACTCAGAAGCTCTCCCACAGGACTACCGGCATTGGCCGAACTCAGTACCGAATAGACCTCAGAGAGTGTAAAACCCCGAGCGGCCATACGACGGGGGTCCAACTGAACCCGAATGGTTCGACCGGCAGCGCCAATCGTCTTGACTTCTCGAGTGCCAGCGACTCGCTTGAGGTCTGTCTCAATCTGATGCGCCCAGTGCTCCAGATGCAGGGCCTGCCCCTCACTGCGAGAGCTGGTCAGGGTGAAGGCTACGATCGGCACATCATCAATGCCTTTTGGCTTGACCACAGGCGGCAAGGTGCCCAAGCCCATAGGAAGCCAGTCTTGGTTGGCGTTGACCACGTCATATAGACGGACCAAGGCCTCGGTGCGAGGAACGCCGACCTCGAACTGAACCGTGATCACCGACAAACCGGCCTGAGAGACCGACATGACATGCTCGACCCCATGAATCTGAGAAAGCACCTGTTCAGCCGGCACTGAGACCATCTGCTCGACGTCGTTGACCGTCGCCCCCGGAAAGGGGATCAGCACATTGGCCATGGTCACGTTGATCTGGGGCTCTTCCTCCTTCGGTGTCACAACCACGGCGAACATCCCCACCAAAAACAAGACCAGGGCAATCAGCGGGGTGATGCGATCGGTGAGGAAGCGTTTGGCGATTCGCCCGGACAGGCCCAGTGGCTGGTCGGTCTGACTAGTTAATTGGCTCGTATTCATATGAGCCAATTATATTATATAAAATTATATAAAGTCTAGTCCCGCCAGTACTCCAACGAGAAAATCGCCAGGAAAGACATCATCTCCAGCCGGCCAAGAATCATGGCCAGCGAGCAGACGTTGGCCTGAAAGTCAGAAAAACTGCTGTAGTTACCAGCTGGACCAATTTCGTTGAGTCCCGGCCCGGCGTTGTTGACCGTAGCGACTACTGCACTGAAGGCAGTGTCCAGTGGGAGGTCCGTGAGCAGGAGAACAAAGGTCAGCGCGAGCACTGTTCCGCCATAGACCAGCATAAAAGCCAAGACACTAAAAATAGTACCGTTGGTGACAGGTTCGCCATTGACCGTCAGCGGATTGATCGCATGAGGATGCAACATACGAGAGACCTCGCGCTGCGTCTGTTTCAGGAGAATGACCAGTCTTGCCATCTTTATACCCGCCCCCGTCGACCCAGCGCTGGTCGCCACGCCCGACAGCAGCAACATCAGAACGGGAGCAAAAATGGGCCACTGGTTGTAGTCAACCGTCGAATAGCCAGTCGTAGACCCCAGAGACACTGTATTGAAAGTTGCATACCGCAGAGCCTCAAGCGGATCGCTGTAAACCCCCCGGATGTAGAGCAGACATGCAATACCAAAACTGCAGAGCAGCAGCAGGGCGATGGTGCCCCGCCACTCTGGATCCGTAAATACCAGCAGGGGCTTTCGCTTGATCAGCGCCACGAAATAAAGGGCAAAACTGCCACTGGCCATGAGCATAAAGAAGACGGCGATCCAGTCGAGCGTTGCGGACTGAAATTGCCCAAAGCTGGCGTCATAGCCAGACAGCCCACCCAGGCTCATGGTGGAAAACATGTGAATCCAGGCATCCTTGGGCGACATCCCACCGGCCCAGTAGGCCAGTACGCAGCACAGAGAGATCAAGCAGTAGACGCCCCAGAGGCCTTTGGCCGTCTCTGTAATACGGGGCGTGAGTTTGGCCTCTTTCAGAGGACCCGTAGACTCCGCCTTAAAAATTGAGCCAGCGCCTCCAGAACTCACCAGCGGAAGAATAGCTACCGCCAGAATCAGAATGCCCATGCCACCCAGCCACTGTAAAAAGCAGCGCCAGAAGTTGATGGAATAAGGCAGGCGGTCTAGCCCGACCAATACAGTCGCCCCCGTCGTCGTGAGCCCAGAGACAGCCTCAAAGTAGGCAAATGAAAAACTGATGGGTTTCGGCCCCGCCTGAAAATGAATGAGCAGCGGCAGGGCAGCCAAGGCGGGCAGTATGGTCCAGCACAGCACCACCAACAAGATGCCATCCCGTGACTTGAGCTCTGGCATCTGCCGACGAACAACCGCCGACGACAGACAGGCGAGCCCTGCAACAAAAGTGACCACAAAGGGCAGCCAGAAATCATGCTCGCCGCCATCTTGCCCATAGAGGGCGATGGCCTGAGGAACAAGAAAGGCCGCTGAGAAGACCAAGAGCACCAGCCCGAAGGTTGGAAGGATTCGAAGGAGTATGTGCATTTGTGTTGCGTCGCACTATGGCGTGGAAAAACTATACGCCGACTTCTTTCAGGCGTCACGCCGCTGCACACCCGCTTCTTAAGCCGCCCTTCAGATTCAAGTTCCAGAGTGATGGCCATGACAACCACTCCTCTAAGGACAACCATGAAAAAGCTTGGAGCCCTCGTTCCGATACTGCTGGTGCTCATCGTGCCGGCAGCCATCTGGGGCAGCTATGCCATGGCTGCAGACGCCCAGCAGATGCAGCAGGCCTACGAGAAGCAGGCCGGTCAGGCTGCCAACACGCAGCGTGGACAGGTCTTCTTCACCAAGACACACGGCGGGAATTGGTCCTGTGCCACCTGCCACACAGCCAAGCCCACAGTCACGGGCAAACACACCATCACTGGACGGCCAATTGACCCCTTGGCGCCCAGCTCCAACAAAGAGCGATTCACCAACGAGCGTCAGACCGAGAAATGGTTTCGACGTAACTGTAAAGACGTCCTGCAGCGCGAATGCACGGCGATTGAAAAGGCTGACGTCATCGCCTTTCTCAGAACCTTTTAAGGAGGACCGACGAAATGAAACCTCTGTTCAAAACGAACTGGACCGCTCAATTCCTAGCGGCCACCCTGGTATCCCTAGGACTCTCCTCCTCTGCCGCATGGGCAGACGGTGATCTAAAGCGCATGCCAGCCGGGGCCCCCAAGGCCTTTCAGGCCGAGTGCGCCAGCTGCCACACCGCCTACTCTCCCAAACTGCTGCCGGCCGCCTCTTGGGGACGCATCATGGACCAGCTCGACAAACACTACGGGCTAAACGCCACCCTGTCGGTTGAAGAAACCAGGGACATCAAACGCTGGCTCATGGACAACGCAGCCACCAAATCCAAGCGACTGGAAGAGCCACCGCAAGACCGCATTACCGAGGCGGCCTGGTTCAAAAAGGAACACAGACGCGTCTCTCCGGCCACCTGGGCCAATCCTGCCGTCAAGAGCCCCTCTAACTGTGCAGCCTGTCACACGCAAGCCGACAAAGGACGATTTGATGATGACAACCTTCGCATCCCGCGCTAAAAAAACCCTGATCTGGGACCTACCCACTCGTGTGGGCCATTGGCTGCTGGTCGCCTGCGTGGCGGGTGCCTGGCTCACCAGCGAGAGCGAGCGACTGGCTGTCTTGCATGCGGCCTTTGGCTACACGATTGCACTGGTCATTGGTTTTCGGCTGATCTGGGGATTTGTAGGTACCCGCTATGCAAGGTGGCAAGATTTTTTTCCCACCACCTCCCGAGTCAAGCACTACATTTTGTCGATCCTGCGGGCCAAGCCCGAGCACCATACGGGCCACAACCCACTGGGAGCGGTCGGCATTCTGCTCATGATTGGTTTACTCAGCGCAACGGTCCTCACCGGTGTCATGAACCAGATTGAGGTGGGACCACAGTGGCTCTCCGATATTCACGAGGCCAGCGCAGAGGGCCTTCTGGTGGTCATTGGCATCCATGTGGGAGGCGTTCTGGTCAGTTCTATACTCCACAGAGAAAACCTGATCAAAAGCATGATGACCGGCACTAAAAACGCACCTAAGTCACTCGCCATCGAGCGGCCCTATCAACGGCTAGGCTATGTTCTGGTTATGGCGGCAGTTGGTTGCTTCGTCTATTTCATGCGCCACCCGACTGCATGAGAATTCTGCTCGTTGAGGACGACCAACCCCTGGGCCGCGGCCTAAAAAAGGGGTTGGAGCAAAATGGATTTGCGGTGGATTGGGTGCAAGACGGGCAGGCTGGATTACGCGAGGGGACGCAGACGCAGTACGGCGCCATCGTGCTGGACTTGGGCCTTCCCAGGGTCAGCGGCATGGACGTACTGGAAGCACTGCGGTCGGCCCGAATTTTGACGCCTGTTCTAATTTTAACGGCTCACGACCACCTGGATTCACGCGTCCAGGGACTCGATCTGGGAGCAGACGACTACATGGTCAAGCCCATCGACATTCGTGAACTGTCTGCCAGGCTTCGAGCAGCCATCAGAAGGGGCCGGGGACTAGCCGACTCGGCTTATAGCATTGGCGAATTGACGATTAATGCTGCCAAAAGAGAGGCAACCTGGAACGGTGAAGTACTCGACCTGACTCCCAGAGAATTTGACGTACTGCACGTGCTGGCCTTGGGCAACGGCAGAGTTCTGACCAGAGGACAGATCGAACAACAGATGACCTCCTGGGGCCAGACCATTGAGAGCAACGCGGTCGAGGTTCACATCCACCACCTACGCAAAAAAATGCCAGACCTCCCACTCAAGACCATTCGTGGCGTGGGCTACCAACTGATGGACAGTCATGCGTAGGTTTAGCATTGAGCGCCGAATTCTGGTGGTCTCCCTGGTCACACTGCTCCTGATCTGGGTCGGTGGAATGGGATTCTTGTACTTTGAGCTGACCCATGAAATCGATGAGCTCGCCCCACACCTATTCCCCGGACAGGACGCCCTCGAGCACACCGAAGAGCTGCGAGAGGCCTTGTCGGCCACGCTCTTCTACCCACTACTCGCGGGCCTTCCTCTGCTGGCCGGCGCGCTCTTGCTGGTGATTTACAACGGCTTTCGCCCAATCCGCCAGCTCAAACAGACCATCGAGAGCCAAGATCCCGCAGCCCTCAAGCCTCTGCCCACCGATCAACTGCCCACCGAGTTGATGCCCATGGTGAGCGCACTCAACCAGCTCTTTGCTCGAACCTCAGAACTGGTGGCACGGGAGAAGAGACTCACCGCTGATGCTGCACATGAACTTCGCACACCCTTGGCGACGATCCAGGTAAACGCCCAGAGCTTGCAGACCATCATCACACCGGGGTCTGAGCACGCAGACCTGTTGGCCGACATGCTCGCTGGCTGTGAACGCGCCAAGCGGGCGATTGATCAAATGCTGGAACTCGCCCGACTCGAACACGACCTACAGGCAGACGACATCCAAAGCATCAACCTAGCTGAGCTGGTCCGACAGGAAGTCGCGCTGCTCTTGTCAATGGCCCAGCAGAAGCGGCTTGAGGTTGAACTGGAGGCGCCAGACGTGCTGACGATTACAAGCCGAGAGGCCATTCTCAAGGCGTCCCTCACGAATCTGCTCTCGAATGCCATCAAGTTCTCCCCTGTGTCAGGTCGGGTCCGGGTCTCGGTCAGCCAGACGGGTTCGACCGCTATTGTGCGAATCGAAGACAGTGGTGCTGGCCTCACACCCGATCAAATCGCGCGAATGGGCGAGCGATTTTTCCGAGTCGACCCCAACACACCAGGCACGGGCTTGGGCTGGTCGATTGTTCAGCAATGTGTGCAATTGCTTCAGGGCCAAATACAGGTGCTACCCAAGGAGACGCTGGGCGGGCTGCTGGTAGAGTTAAAGCTCCCTGTAACTCGATAGTACCGACGGCCACATGCACAGCCTTCACCATCACGGGCCACTCGACAGCGAAATCGGCCACCAGCGCCAACACCCCATCGGTATCCGAAGCTTAGGAGTAGCGATTGCCTTGACCGGGGGGTTCGCGGTGGTAGAACTGCTGACCGGTCTGTGGTC
>JACCEC012191428.1_pt1 | contig 12474 bp, 12 predicted proteins | sample 7450121 | NCBI WGS metagenome assembly JACCEC01 (sample SAMN15323455, study PRJNA562643) | freshwater metagenome | isolation source: river surface water | place: USA:Blue River Watershed | collected 2017-08-18 | reverse complement strand
GTTGCTGGAGTATCTAATCCCTACTTGTCGCAAATTGAACGTGGACTACGCAAACCTTCTGCAGAAATTTTGCAACAGCTCGCTCGTGCCATGAAGATTTCTGCTGAAACACTGTACGAGCGTGCTGGAATTCTCGACCCAAGCGAGGAACCTCGATCTGGAGCGGTTGATGCGGTGTCCTCGGATACTCGTTTAACGGTTGAGCAAAAGCAGACGCTCTTGTCGGTTTACCGCAGTTTTGTTGGAGAAAACACGGGTTCAACTCCAAGCTGAACTGGGCGGAATATCAAGCCCCGCAGATAGGTTGAATACGTAATGCAACGCGTAGCCGTTCTCTCCATGCATACCTCGCCGCTGGCTCAGCCAGGCGTTGGCGATGGTGGCGGAATGAATGTCTATGTACGCGAACTGGTTTCATCACTTGCGAGCAGTGGTGTTGATTGCACGACATATACGCGAGCATGGAGAAGCGATTTACCTGAGGTGATTGAAGTTGAACCGAATCACCGTGTGGTTCATGTAAAGGCCGGTGCGTTTGACTTACCCAAGGACGAATTACTTGGTGCGGTTGATGAATTCACCGATGGTGTTGCTTGGCACATTTCGCATCACGGTGGCACAGACATCGTGCATGCGAACTACTGGCTTTCAGGACTTGCTGGTCATCGTCTGAAACACGAATTGGATTTGCCATTGGTGACAACATTTCACACCTTTGCACGAGTGAAGAGTTTGGGTGGAGATGCCGAGTCCCCAATTCGCGATAAATCCGAATTGGAAATAATTGGATGCGCAGATGCAATCATGGTCAGTTGCACTGAAGAGCAATCGCAATTTCAATCGTTGTATGGAAGTGCTCCTGGGTCAATTGAGGTACTTGCCCCTGGTGTTGAGCGGGCGTTTTTCTCCCCCGGAGATCGTCGCGGAGCACGTCATGCATTGAAACTTGGCAGTGGTCCGATCCTTTTATTCGTGGGCCGAATTCAACCATTAAAAGGTCTTGATGTTGCGGTGCGCACACTCGCCGAACTTGGTCGGGCAGACGCTCAACTAGTGGTGGTGGGCGGAGCAAGCGGGCTTGAAGGCGCAACCGAACTCGCCCGTGTGCAGCTACTCATTGAGGAGCTTGGACTTGTTGATCGTGTGAAGTTTTATGAGCCGCAACCGCATCATTTGTTGTCTACGTTTTATCGTGCGGCAGATGTCGTATTGGTTCCATCGCGCAGTGAGAGTTTTGGACTAGTTGCTCTTGAGGCTGCGGCTTGCGGAATTCCTGTGGTGGCAACAGCCGTTGGTGGACTTTTGAATTTGATTGAAGACGGAAAAACAGGTTTTCTTGTTCCTGGGCGAGATGTTTCTGGATTCGTTCGCTTTACGCGCCGGCTACTTGACGATTCACTGTTAGCGATTTCGATGGGAACTGCAGCAGCGCATCGTGCACAAATGTATTCATGGAAATCTGCAGCAATGAAGGCCCGCAGTGTGTACACCGAGTTGCTTGAACGTGACTTGGTTGCGTGTAGCTAGTGTCAGATCTATTCGACGATTCCGCTCTTGCGCGTATAGAACGGCAAATTGATGAATGGTTGTCACGCGCAAAAGCCAACAACCATCTGATATTGGCAGTTGATCGTTCCACGGAGCAGGAAATTCGCTGGTACGTGCGCATGTCGGGTGAAGAAAAAGAGTTCACCACTGTTTGGCTCACATTGGGGCAACGTACTTTGCGATTTGAAACATACGTGATGCCGGCACCTGAAGAAAATGCGCAGGTGCTGTATGAAAATTTGCTGCGAAGAAATGAAAAACTTGTCGGAGCCCATTTTTCAATTGGTCAGGAAGACGCTGTGTTTTTGCGAGGTGAAATTCCGCTTGCCGCGTTGAATGAACAAGAACTAGATAGAGCAATCGGCACCTTGTATTCAACGGTTGAACAATGTTTTGGATCCCTCATTCGAATTGGTTTTGCCAGCCGTTTTAACGATTAACTGCACACATTGCACTGAGTTCGGGTTATTGGCAATCGGAGAAGTTGTCCAATAACTCGAACCACTGAAGTCGCTAACCTGACGGCATGCAAAAAGAGCCGATCACATTTGTTGGTGGTGGCAACATGGGCGGCGCAATTATTGAAGGCTTGTTGCGCGCGGGATGGAAATCCTCGGATATTTCGGTTGTCGAACTTTCTCAAGATCGGCGTGATGCGTTGCAAAGGTTGTTTCCAGGTATTCAGACCAGTGATGTCATTGGGCCATGTTCTTCAGGGGTAATCGCGGTTAAACCAGGCGGAGCAGCTGACGCGTGCAAGGCACTGAGTGCAGCAGGTGCTACGCGTGTGCTTTCCATTGCTGCAGGTGTAAGCGCCGCAACTTTGCAAAACGCTGCTGGCAAACACACTTCGGTAGTGCGGGCGATGCCAAACACACCCGCACTTGTCGGCGAAGGCATGGCTGGAATCTGTGCAACTGAATCAACATCCGAAGAAGTTCTGCAGTGGGCAGAGACTGTGTTGGGTGCCGTTGGCAAAGTAGTTCGTGTTCCGGAATCTCTGATTGATGCGGTTACCGCAATTTCTGGTTCTGGCCCTGCATATTTGTTTCTCATCGCGGAAGCGCTTACAAATGCAGCGATAGATCAAGGGCTAAGCGCCGAAATTGCAGATGTACTGGTGCGACAGTTATTTGTTGGCTCGGCGCAATTGCTTGGAACTTCCACGGAAAGTCCTGAAAAATTGCGAGCCAATGTCACTTCGCCCAACGGGGTGACTGCTGCGGCAATTGCCACTTTTGAGGCTTCAGGAATTCGCGAAGCAATTTCGCAGACCGTGAAATCGGCGGTTCAACGCAGCCGTGAGATGGGCAACTAGTCGCTAGGGTATGCCCCAGGTCACGAACTCCGGACGGGGTTACCCCCCAACCGGGAGTCGCGCTCGAAAGAGTGCGCCGTTTGGGCCGGTGCCGTCGGGGGGTTGGCACCGGCCCATTCGTTACTTTCGAAACTCACCATGACACCGCGCTTCAATCACATTTCGTTCCTCACTGATTACGGAACACGCGATGAATTTGTTGGAGTAGTGAAGTGTGTTGTTGCAGATATTGCGCCACATGTTCAGGTAATCGATATCACTCATGACATTCCTGCATTTGATGTGCGAGCAGGTGCACTTGCTCTTGCTCGTGCAGTTGCATATGTGCCAAAAGGAGTCGTTCTCGCTGTTGTTGATCCAGGCGTTGGCAGCGCACGTCGCTCAATTGCTGTGAGCGTGGCAGGTGGTGAAGGTGTGTTTATTGGGCCAGATAATGGTCTTTTGGCTACTGGGGTCGCATTGGCCGGCGGCGCTGAATTTGCGGTTGAGCTGACCAACACGAACTATCACTTGCCTTCACCTGGAACGACCTTTGCCGGCCGTGACATTTTCGGACCAGTAGCCGCACACATCTGCAATGGTGTTGATTTGCGCGATCTTGGAAATGAAATTGATACAGCATCAATTCTTCCTGGCATAGTTCCGATTACGCGAGAAGAAAACGGACATCTTGTTGGTGAAGTGACATGGGTTGACGGTTTTGGAAATTGTCAATTGAATATTGGCCCTGAAGATATTGCTCACTTCGGTTCACCAGTTCGAATTGCGATTGGAAATGCAGACTCGCCTAACCACATCGTTCGTTCTGTTGCTGTTGTACAGAATTTTTCTGAAATCGGAACTGGTCTTGGGTTAGTAGTTGACAGTTATGGAATGTTGGCTATTTGCGCCGATCGTGGCTCGGCTGCCACAGAACTTGATCTTGGGCCAACAAATATGGTGACGATCAGCCAAGACCCCAATGCAGGCGTTGGAGTAAGCACATCAGTGCGACTGGGCTCCAAACCCAACTGAACGACCTAAGAGGCGTAAAGTCAGATCATGCGCCCAGCAACGACTCTCGCCATTGCATTGCTTCTCGTAGCCATTTTTACTGCGGGAATACTTTCCCTGAGGTAGATGGAATTGAGTAGTGAAGTGAGCTATTCATGAACCTCGCTGAAATCATTGAGCGACATCCCGCAGATGACACGGCTCTGATTAGTCGAGGTCGACCAACTTCATATGGAGAGTTGCGCCGTCAAGTTGCCAGCCTGCGTGGAGTGCTTGCTGAAAACCACGTTGAACGTGGTGATCGCGTTGCAATTTTGTGTGGAAACAGCCGCTATTTCGTGCTCGCGTATCTCGCAACACTTGGCGTTGGCGGTGTTGCCGTTCCGCTAAACATCATCAGCCCAGCATCTGAAATTCAACGAGAACTAGATGAAGTACAACCAAGGGTTGTCTTCGTAGAGCCTGCAGCAATGACTGCATGGAACAGCATTGACAAAACTTCACTAACAGAACTGCGCGCAGTTATTGCAACTGAAGGCCACGACATTGCTGGCGCGCTAACGCTTTCAGAATCACTGATGCATGCGCCAGTACCAATTACAAACATGTCGGCAAACGAAAGCGCAGCATTTATTTTCACAAGCGGAACGGCTGGGTCGCCTAAAGCAGCAATGCTTTCGCATCAAAATTTGCTATCAAATCTTGAGCAATTGGCTCATGAAAACGTGCTCCGCAATTCAGATGTGGTGTTTGGCGTATTACCGCTGTTTCATATTTTTGGCCTAAACGTTGTTCTTGGCTACACGTTGTTTGCAGGAGCAAGTGTGGTGTTGGTCCAACGCTTTGATCCAACAACTGCGCTTGAAACGTTTAATGAACGTGGAGTAACCGTCGTTCCAGGTGCTCCTCAAATTTGGTCGGCGTTGGCACAAATGCCAGATGAAGAGGCTTCGGTTCTTGGATCCTTGCGATTGGCGCTGACTGGTGCTGCAAAGATGCCAGAACTTGTAACTCATCAATTGCGTGATCGTTTCGGGTTGGTGGTGCATGAAGGATATGGACTCACTGAATCTTCGCCCGTAGTGACCACGTCGGTAAATGGACAACATAAAGTTGGGTCAATTGGAAAACCATTGCATGGGGTTTCGCTTCGCCTGGTTGACGAACACGGAGATGATTCCGAGCAAGGTGACGCAGGCGAAATCTGGGTGAAGGGAAGCAATGTTTTTGTTGGCTATTACAACGACAATGAGGCAACTGATCGGGTTCTAACTGCTGATGGCTGGTTGCGTACTGGTGACTTAGCGGTCATGGATGATGAAGGAGACTTGTTCCTTGTTGATCGACTGAAGGATCTCATCATCGTCAGTGGCTTCAATGTGTATCCGGCAGAAGTAGAACAAGTGCTGCTTGCTCATCCAGCAATTGAACAGGCGGCGGTAGTTGGCGTTTCGCACCCGCACTCAGGCGAAGCTGTTCGTGCCTATGTGGTGTTGCGTAAAGGTGTTCACCTAGACGAAGAAGCAATTATTGAGCACTGTCAAAAACAATTAGCTCGGTATAAGTGCCCATCAAAGGTGCTGATCGTGCAGTCGCTACCAACTGGAAGCACTGGCAAGGTATTGCGACGCGCGCTGCGTTGATTTTGCGCGAGTTGAATTACTTGCCACAAGAAATCCGAAAAACAGAATCAGCACTCCGGCAAGAAGTGTGATCGCAAATGCGCGATCTTCACCTAGCCGCCCGGCAAGCGTGCCACTTGCTGAAAGCACCAAAGTCCCTACTGCAATCAAAACGTTTCCACCAGCGAGTCGACCAGCTGAAACGACGGAACGTTTTGCACCAATGGAGAGAGCTGGATTTTTTTTGCGTGATACACGCCATGCAGACCACAAAGCACCGACGATGATGATCAGCGCAGGTACGCCTGAGCCAACAGCGGCAAAAATGCGAGGCGCAACTCCGAATACTTCCTTGCCTGTAGGAAATTCTGTTGCGACCACTTCGCTTTTTGTTGGCGCAACAAGAACTACACCTGTTGCAAGACCAGAAGCCCAAACAAGAAACTGACGGACGCGATTTCCTAGTTTTTGTCCACCAAGTAAATACAGCGTGCCGAGAGCTAACCATGAAACATTCAGCACGGCGCCAGTGAGAAAGAACAATCGAAATACCAAAATGTTCCAGCCGGTGCTCTCCGCCCACCACAGGCATGCTGATCCGCAGGCAAACAAAAACATGGCAATAGTCCATGCAAGCTCGTGCGGTTGTCGACGTTTAAACCAACGATCGGCGGTGCTCAATGTGAAAGCGGTCGCTACGAGCGTCGCCATTCCCGCAAGGGCGCTATTAAGCCCTCCGAGGGCAATTAGTGGTGAAGGGCTCACAAACGCAGGTTAGTTGGACTTCGTGAATTCATGCACGAACGCCTACATTTGAGGCGTGGCCGACCTTGCCCAAACCTCTTCTCCAGCTCGGCGCAGGATTCCCGATGCAGCCGTCGCCCGGTTGCCGGTCTACCTGCAGATTCTGAACACGTTGATTGTGAATGGAACAGAGCAGCTCTCCAGTGATCAACTCGCGGCACTTGCTGGCGTAAATGCAGCAAAGGTGCGTAAAGATTTGTCCTATCTCGGAAGCTACGGAACTCGAGGCGTGGGTTATGACGTTGCGTATCTCGTCTATCAAATAAAGCGCGAACTTGGTCAACATCACGAATGGAAAGTGGTGGTGGTTGGTGCGGGCAACCTTGGAAACGCGTTGGCAAATTACAACGGTTTTTCCACTCGTGGATTTCCAGTAGCTGGAGTCGTAGACATTGATGCGTCAAAGGTTGGCAAGAAAGTTGCGGGCGTTGTTGTGCGACACGTCGACGACTTGCCAGAAATTGTGATTCAAGAGTCAGTCAGCATTGGCGTGATTTCAACTCCACCCGCATCGGCTCAACAGGCAGCCGATCTTCTGGTTAATGCTGGCATTCGCTCAATTTTGAATTTTGCCTCTGTTGTTTTAAACGTTCCTGAAAATATCTCTGTACGTAGTGTTGATTTAGGTGTTGAGCTTCAAATACTTGGCTACTACGAGCAATTGAGTAGAGAAGATAAACCAGCTGCGAAAACCAAGCGAGAGGCAGCTGCTGTATGTCGATAGTTGTTCTTGGTGTCAATCACAAGTCGGCTCCACTCGATGTGATTGAGCGCGTCACCATTTCCGAGGAGTCATTGCCAAAATCACTTCACGGACTTGTATCGCGCGATCATGTTCGTGAAACAGTTGTGCTGTCCACGTGTAATCGCACAGAAGTGTATGTAGTTGCAGAAAAGTTTCACGGCGCATTTGCGGATGTGAGCGATTTCTTTTGTGAAATCTCTGGACTTACCGTTGAAGAGTTGCAGCCACATTTTTACAGCCAACATGATGATGCGGCTGTCAGCCACTTGTTTGAAGTTGCTTCTGGTCTCGACTCTGCAGTGTTGGGTGAGACAGAAATTTTGGGTCAAGTGCGCGACGCATGGGAAAAGGCACGTTCGGAGTCAACATCGCGAACTTCACTCAACTTGCTGTTTCGCCATGCACTTGAAGTAGGTAAGCGTGCGCGTACCGAAACGTCGATCAGCAAGTCGACAGCTTCGGTCTCGCATGCCGCTGTAGAAATGGCAACCGATATTTTGGGAACAATCTCAGGTCGAAAAGTTCTAGTAATTGGTGCCGGCGATATGGGTGCTGGAATCGCACGTGCGTTAGCAAATGCAGGTTCGCAAAGCGTCACAGTTATGAATCGCAGTCGTGAACGCGCGGAGCAACTCGCCCAGTCGGTTGGCGCGGTGGTGAGCCACATTGATGACCTACAAAATGCAATTCGTGAAGCAGACGTGGTGCTCACTTGTACTGGCGCGGGAGACGCAATCATTTCGGTGGAAGACGTGCGGCGCGCACGAGGAGAAAACCATAACTCTCCACTGCTTATTGTTGACATTGCAGTTCCACGAGATGTTGAACATGAAGTTGGTGAGTTGCCTGGTGTAACACTTCGCGACTTGCATGACCTTCGCGATTGGGCGCAAGCAGGAATTGAAGCTCGTCAACAGGAAGCCGAAGAAGTTCGGCGAATTGTGGGAGAAGAAGTGGAAAGATTTGGGCAGGAAGTAAAAGCGCGACAAGCAGCACCTTTGGTTGCCGAATTGCATGAGCGTGCAGAGACAATTAGGCGCTCGGAAATTGAACGGTATTCATCACGGCTTTCTGGTCTTACGCCTGAACAACGTGAAGCCGTTGAGGCACTGAGCAAAGCAGTTGTGGCGAAGCTGTTGCACAGCCCGTCAATGCAGTTGAAGCACAGTGCAGGTACGCCTCAGGGCGAGAGAATTGCTGCAGCGCTTCGCGATTTATTTGACATCGAATGATTCGTCTCGCCACGCGTTCGAGCGCGCAGGCGCGAACTCAATCTGAAGTAGTAGCGCAAGCAATCACACGTTCAACAGGGCAACCAGTTGAGTTGGTTTTTGTAGAAACACTTGGTGATAAAAACAAGGATCAGCCACTTCATCAAATTGGTGGTCAAGGAATATTTGTTAAAGAGGTTCAGCAGGCAGTTCTTCGCGGTGATGCTGACATTGCGGTTCATTCAGCAAAAGATCTTCCATCCATTCACGCTGACGGACTGGTGATTGGCGCATGGTGCAAGCGCCGAGACGCCCGTGATGCCTTAGTAGGTAAAGCACTGAACGAACTTGAGGCTGGTGCAACCATTGCAACGGGTTCAGTTCGTAGACGAGCCCAACTACTCACAGTGCGGCCTGATCTGAAATTCGTTGAGCTACGAGGAAACATTCACACTCGCCTGGAAAAAATTCCTGCAGGTGGCTCAATTGTGATGGCAGTTGCAGCAATGGAGGTGCTGGGGCTAACAGATCAAATTGCAGAAACTCTTTCACCAGAAATGTTCATTCCAATGGTCGGTCAAGGATGTGTTGCGGTTGAATGCAGAGAAGGCGATGACGCAATTCTTTCTTTACTTCGCGCCATTGATCATGAACAGACTCGTTTTGCAGTAGAGGTTGAGCGTTCTTTTCTTTCGGAGTTAGGCGCAGGCTGCTCAATGCCAGTTGGCGCACATGTAAATAGCAACAAGCGTTTGTCAACGTTTATGGCTACGGGTGCAACGGCTTCAGATAGACACGTGCAGTTTTCTGAAATGTTGCCACCTACAGGAGCCAAAGAATTCGCGCGTGAGTTGGCTCGCAAATCACAATCTGCGTTGGCATGAGCACCATTGCGTTAGTGGGAAAACGGGTGGCGATCACTCGTCCAATCGCGCAATCTCAAAAATGGGTAACAGCTCTGCATAAGGTCGGAGCAGTTTGTGAAACCATCCCATTAATTCAGATAGATCAACCAGATGACGAAGGCTTCGCTTTTGAACAGGCGATGCGAAAGATTGACGAGTACGCCTGGATCATTTGCACGTCATCGAATGGTGCGTCTCGTGTCGCCCCCTATTTGCCAAAGCATTCGTCGCACATTCAACTCGCCGCAGTGGGCGAGTCAACCGCACAAGCATTTGGGCGAGAGGTTGCCTTTATTCCACTGTCTGCAACTGGTCATGCTCTAGCTAATGAGTTTCCTCGTACTGATAGCAAAGTTCTACTCGTTACAGCACAAGAAACGAACGGGGAAGTCGAGCGTATTCTTCGAGATCGTGGAATAGAAGTAGAAGTAGTTTCTGCATACCAAACTAATCAACGCCACATCTCTGCAGAAGAAATCAACCGCATTCAACAATGTGATGCGGTGCTATTTGCATCTGGTTCTGCCGTGCGTTCATGGGTTGCACAATCAGAAGCAAAGACCTCTGGCGCAGTTGTAGTAATTGGTGATGCAACGTTGCAGGTTGCAAAGGGTTGCGGGTTGACGGTTCAAGCGGTTGCGACAAGTGCCAGTGCTGACGGAGTCGTTACAGCGCTTGCTGGCGTATTCGCCTAAACGACCCTCTAGCCTTACAGACATGGCGTTTCCGCAATCTCGACCTCGTCGTCTTCGTCAAAACCCAGCGCTCCGAGAGCTTGTCGCTGAAGTGCGATTGGGAGTCTCCGATCTGGTCGCCCCGCTGTTTGTGCGAGAAGGAATTACAAGTCCACAACCAATTTCTTCGCTATCTGGAGTAATGCAACACACGCGAGAATCATTAAAAGAAGAAGTGCGTGCTTTGGCAGATCTTGGCGTGCCAGCAGTTATTTTGTTTGGAGTTCCAGCGGTAAAAGATGCAGTTGGCTCGGGGGCTTTTGACCCAAATGGAATTGTTCAAGTGGCGCTTCGCGAATTGCGTGAAGAACTTGGAGATCGAATTGTTTTAATGGCCGACTTGTGTGTTGATGAATACACATCGCATGGTCACTGCGGAGTGCTGAATGATGCTGGCGATGTAGACAATGATGCAACGCTAGAAATTTATTGCAAGGCTGCAATCGCTCAAGCTGAAGCCGGTGCACATATTGTTGCGCCAAGCGGAATGATGGATGGGCAAGTTGGCGCAATTCGTGCAGCACTCGATGGCACGGGACATTCAGAGATTTCAATTCTCGCTTACTCTGCGAAATACGCATCGGGTCTGTATGGACCTTTTCGCGATGCGGTTGACGTGCAAATTGCAGGAGGCGGTAACCGTAAGGGATATCAGCAGGACTGGCGCAATGCGCGAGAAGCGTTGCGTGAAGTTGCTGCAGACATTGAACAAGGCGCAGACATGGTCATGGTTAAGCCGGCAATGAGCTACCTCGATGTGATTGCATCAGTTAAGCAACGAGTAGATGTTCCAGTTGCTGCGTACCACGTAAGTGGTGAGTACGCGATGATCAAAGCCGCTGCAGCAAACGGTTGGATTGATCACGACACTGTTGCTGTTGAGCAACTTACGGCGGTTAAACGAGCTGGGGCTGACATTATTTTGACTTATTTTGCGCGCTGGTTTGCAGAAACTCATCAATAGGAAATAGGAGTCATCATGACCATTCCATTTTGCGACCCAACTGCGTGTGTTGCAGCAGGTTGTTCTGCAACGGTTTGCACAGGAAAAGCAATTCCGTCAAATCATGCCTTCTACGAGCGTTCAACGAAGGTGATTCCTGGTGGCGTGAATTCATCAATTCGGGCATTTAAGTCAGTTGGTGGAGAGCCATACATCGTCGCGCGTGGTGAAGGTGCGCACATTATTGATGTTGAGGGAAATCGATATATCGATTTAGTGCAAAGTTACGGCGCAGTAATTTTGGGTCACGCGCATCCGGCGATAACTGCAGCGTTACGCGATGCAGCAGGTGATGGAACTTCGTATGGAGCACCAACGCCGCGTGAAATGAAGCTTGCAGAAGCAATTCGCGAACGTGTGCCAAGTTGTGAACGTGTTCGTCTGATGAACAGCGGTACTGAAGCGACAAGTACGGCGGTTCGGCTTGCTCGTGGTGCAACGGGAAGAAAAAGAATTATTACGTTTAACGGAAACTTTCACGGTGCAACAGATGCGTTGCTTGCAGCAGGCGGAAGCGGAATTGCAACCTTGGGAATTCCCGGCACTGCTGGAGTGCCTGAAGAAGCGGTCGCAAACACCTTGGTGGTTCCTTACAACGTGATTCCAGAAATTGATTCTGATGTAGCAGCTGTCATTGTTGAACCAGTTGCCGCCAACATGGGAGTGGTTGCTCCGGCTCCAGGATTTCTAGAAGGCTTACGTGCAGCGTGTGACAAAGCTGGAGCACTGTTGATTTTTGATGAAGTGATTACAGGTTTCCGAATTGGCCAAGGCGGTGCACAGGCTAAGTACGACGTAAAACCGGACATCACATGTTTCGGCAAAGTTATTGGTGGAGGATTGCCGATTGGTGCGATTGGTGGATCGCAATCGGTGATGGAAAATCTCACACCAATCGGCAAGGTGTTTCACGCAGGCACGCTTGCAGGAAACCCTCTTGCAACCGCAGCAGGTTTAGCAGCGCTAAATGAACTGACGCCAGATGTGTATATGGAACTCGGAGCACGTGCACGGTCATTGGCAACTTTGTTAAGAGACGCATGCTCAAGCGCAGGATTTGTTGCGCAATTTCCTGTTGTTGGAACACTCGTTGGCGCATTTTTTGGGTCAGTGGTTCCAACGAATTTTGATGAAGCAAAGCAGACTGACGAAAAAATGTATGCACGTGTATTCCATGCCATGTTGGCGGAAGGCGTTGCCTTGGCACCTGGTGCATATGAAGCATTGTTTGTTGGGCTTGGCCATAATGATGCAGTGATGAATGAGCTTGCCGATCGCGCTCATCGTGCGGCACTTGCAGCAGTTGCTGCGCAATAGATTTGGTCTATGCGCTATTTCTTTACGGCAAGATTGTGGAAAGCACTGGGTGTGTTACTTGCTGTAGCAGCATTTCTCATCGGTGCTTTGAGTCTTGTTAATCGAGGAGCGCAGTCGGAATCTGCTCAAAGTCATGTCGTCGATGTTGTTGCCGCAATTGCAGCCTCTGAGTTTGGAGAAGGTTGGCAGGTTGCTGATGGAAAATCCGTTGGTGATGCATCGTTGACACTCGACGACGGTCGAGTGTTGCGATTGGTGGATGGAACGCGAGGCG
>JACCEC012596586.1_pt1 | contig 12483 bp, 6 predicted proteins | sample 7450121 | NCBI WGS metagenome assembly JACCEC01 (sample SAMN15323455, study PRJNA562643) | freshwater metagenome | isolation source: river surface water | place: USA:Blue River Watershed | collected 2017-08-18 | reverse complement strand
TGGTGGCCGTCGACCACAAACCGTCCAGCGGACTCGACCTCCGTGGATTGGGCCTCATGACTCCAAACCGGCATGAGGCCTTGGAGATGGCGGGCCTCGCTGAGCCCTGCCCGGGTGAGCCGTACCCACTCGAAGAAACCTGTCGGCGCATTCACGAAAAGGAAGGCCCGGATCTGCTCGTCATCACGCTGGGTGCAGATGGCCTCGCCATTTGCGGAGAGGGACGGGTCGAAAAGGTAATGCCCACTCAGGCGAGGGAGGTTTTTGACGTGTCGGGAGCAGGAGACACCGTCATCGCCACACTCACCGCCGCATTAGCCGCGGGCGCCAAACCAGCCGAAGCAGCCCACCTCGCGAATGTTGCCGCAGGCGTTGTCGTGGCAAAAATCGGAACCGCCACCGTATCACCCTCTGAACTGGCAATCGCCGAACGCATGGCCGAAAAACACTAACCCACCCCTGCGGCTGTCCTCGGATGAACCAGGCCGATTGAGCCCTCCGCTTCGTCATCCGCTCCGATGGAGCAACTCGGGCAACGTGTAACCGGCATTAATCCCTCGACAAGCCATGTGATTCCGTCATCATTCCCGACCCTCGGTCCCACTGTGGAAACTCGAATCTATGAAATCACGTTGATTTCACTAGGGTTTCGCTCAGTAACCGACGGGAAACCACCTCGCACCTTCATCCATTTCCGAAATCTTTCCAGAAACCCCCAAAAACTTTTCACGGATCTAAAAAACTCTTAACTCTCTATGGCACGCGATTTTATCATCCTCGAATGCACGGAAGCGAAAGCAGAAGGCAAACCGGTTTCCCGCTACATTTCCACACGGAATAAAAAGAGCCCAAACACTCCAACCCGCTTGGAGAAAAAGAAATACAACCCAAACTTGAAGCGTCACACTCTCCACCGCGAGACGAAGTAAACCGCTCACAATCAACTTTTTCATCTCATGCAACCGAAAACACCTGCTCGTCGTACGGCGTTCCGCAAAGCAAACCGCCCGATGCCGCGCCGTCGCATCGATCTCCAAATCGAGGCAATCGACTGGAAGAACCCAGAAACCTTGAAGCGTTTCATCACGGAGAACGGCAAGATTTTGCCTCGCCGCACGACCGGTGTTCCCGCCCACTTCCACCGCAAAATCACGCGCGAAATCAAGCGCGCTCGGCAGGCGCTTCTGATGCGCTAGTGCGCGGATGCAGTGATGTCACGCAAACCGAACTAAGACTTTCGAGTTCTTCGGCTGATATTTCACGGAGCGGGTTAGCCCGCTCCGTTTTTTTGTGTACACACGTCACGCGACCAAGTAGGCGTGCCATCCCTCTACTCACCGTTCTCCATGCGAAAATCCCCCCTTCTCGCCCTGCTCAGCACGCTCCCGCTGTCCCATCTCCTCGCAAACCCGACACAAAACCCCTCACTCACCACCCCAGTCACCGAGGTCGAACTCGCAAAACGCCCTGTGCGTCTCGATGAAATCGTGGTCGTCGGGAAATCCGCTGATCTCCTCGAACAGGCCTCCTCCGCGTCCTTCGGGATTGCCAGCAGCGCCGATCTCCTCGCCCGTCCCACGCTCCGCCGTAGCGAAATCCTCGAATCCATCCCCGGCGTCGTCGTCACCCAACACGCCGGAGGCGGCAAAGCCACCCAGTATTTCCTCCGCGGATTCAACCTCGACCACGGCACCGACTTTCTCATCTCCATCGATGGCATGCCCGTCAACATGCGAACCCACGCCCATGGCCAAGGTTACGCCGATTTGAACGGCCTCATCCCCGAACTCGTTGAACGCATCGACTATCGCAAAGGGACCTATTTCGCGGAGAACGGCGACCTCTCCAGCGCGGGGAGCGCCCATTTCCGCCTCTTCGACGCCCTCCCCAAGGGATTTGCATCCGTTGAAGCCGGTCAGTACGGATACGCACGCGTCGTCGCAGGCGACACCTTCTCCGTCGGAAAAGACGGTGACTCCGGGAAACTCACCCTCGCCGGAGAATACAACTACTACGAAGGCCCGTGGCAACTGCCCGAATACTTCAACCGCTCCAACGCTTTCGCCCGCTACTTCAAAGGCGACGAACAAAACCACCTCCTGCTCACCTTCATGAGCTATCGCGGACGCTGGCAAAGCTCCGATCAAATCCCCCTCGATCTCGTCCGCAACGGTACCCTCAACCGATTCGGAAACCTCGACCCTTCCAACGGGGGCAACAGCGAGCGCCAAAGCCTACAACTTCACATCCATCGCGAAGGCACCAACAGCATCACCACGGTCAACGCTTACGCCGTGCGTTACGGACTCAACCTCTTCTCAAACTTCACTTACGCGCTGGACAACGACACGGACGGCGACCAGTTCGAACAATCCGAGAAACGATGGATCATCGGCGGTGACATTGCACACACGCTCCAAAATCTGACCTTCGCAGGAAAGGAGGCGTCCCTCACCCTCGGCGTCCAAACGCGAACAGACCTGATTGACGGAATCGGACTCTACAGCACCGCCAACCGGCGTCGCCTTTCGACGACCAGTCTCAACGACGTCACGCAGTTCAGCATCGGCGTCTACGGGGAGCACACCGTCACTTGGACCCCGTGGTTGCGAACGATTTCCGGCGTCCGAGCCGACGGGTTCACTTTCGATGCGTCTTCAGGCGCTGGGCAAAGGAACTCGGGCATTGTCAGCCCCAAGTTCACCGCGATTGTCGGTCCATTCCACAAAACGGAGTTCTACGCGAACTTTGGCACTGGGTTCCACAGCAACGACGCGAGAGGCGTCACCGCCCAAGCCGACCCAGCCCATCCGCTCGTTCGCGCCATCGGGGGAGAGTTGGGTGTACGAACGCAGTATATCCCAAACGTCACGACGAGCCTTGCTCTCTGGTACCTGCGAAGCGACAGCGAACTCATCTACATTGGCGACGCTGGAAGCAACGAGGCGGGACCGGGATCAAGCCGCCACGGCATCGAACTTTCGACCTATTGGAAACCCTGCGATTTTCTGTCCGTCGACGCCGAATGGTCTCTCACGACCTCAAAACTCCGCGACAACCCCGGCGGATCTCAGGTCACTAACAGCGTCCCATGGATGCTGAGCGGCGGGTTTGTTGCCGGAGCACAAGGTGACCGCCCAGGGTGGTTCGCCGGCACCCGCGTCCGCGCGTTCGGACGACGCCCCCTCACCGAGGACGGATCGGTCCGCGGACGCCCGACGTGCGGCGTGAACGCAAATGTGGGGTATCGCCTTGGCTCATGGGAGTTTGTGGTCGACTGCTTGAACGTCCTTGGCCGCGACGATCACGACATTGAATACTTCTACGAAAGCCGCACCAAAGCCGAGGCTGACGCCACTGAACGCACCCATTTCCACCCCGTGGAACCCCGCATGTTCCGCCTCCGAGTGACCCACAAGTGGTGAGAGCTTGTCGCCCAAACTCCTCATTTAGCCGGTAACACGCCCACTAACTCGCCCGGCACGAGTCCAACCGCATCCTGCAACTCGATCAAAACCGGCAACCCACTCTCGAGCGTCTTATCAGAGTTCCGCGGCCCCGTGAGAACTCCAGCCGGAATGGCGTCGACCCATCCACCCACCCGAATCACTCGGCCTCCAACCGTCTTGCCCCCCTGACGGCGAGACTGGATTTGGACAGGATCTCCCACCGAAGGGATTTCACTCAATGGCTGCCGCCGGTAGGCTAAAACACGCTGTACCTTGTCCGAACTCAGTACCAGTAGGGGTTCCGCAGCCACAACCACCTCGCCAGGACGTTTTAAAATCAGCGAAACCACCCCCTCCATCGGCGCGCGCAACACGGTTGACTCTTCCAGCGCCTTCAACTCCGACTGTTGGGCTCGAATCGCTGAATCAACCGTCTTTTGAAGCACGCTCTCACCGGATTCAACAGGCCGAAGCCGCGCAATCTCAGGCTCAATCTCGCGAATCATGCGGGATAGCGTCGTCACTCGTTCACTCAAACTATCGCGGCGCGACTCGAGCAACTGAAACTCGGCCGTCGAAATCACATTCTGTTTCACAAGCCCCGCAGACCGCACCACGTTGGCTTGCGCCAACTCCAACTCCACTTTCGCCGCGCTCAACTCCACATTCTGACGCATCCACTCCAGTCGCAACTGCTGGTAGTTCAACGCGATCCGATCTTCATTTTGGATGAGCTGAGACCTCAAGGATTCGATTTCTGCCGCCAACCGTGCCGTCACAACCTCCAAATCCGATGGCCGCGTCACCGCCACGGGCGCTCCCGCTTCCACCCGATCAAACAACCCCACCTTCAATGTCACCACGGTCGCCTGCCGCACCGACGAAACGGACGCCTGAACCAACTCCACTCGGCCAACATAGTGCCCCCCCGAGACCTGGTGCCGCCAAAGCACAACCACCCCAAACGCAACCGCAGCGAATACCAACACCGACGCCCAACCCGAACGCAACGCTTTTTGAAAATCGCTCATGATTCCCCCTTAAACCCGGGACGCCTTGTCCGCCCTGAAACTGTTCAACCGCTGCACCCCATCCAACCCACCAAGCTCAGCAAGCAAAGCCTCCAACTTCGCCGAATCCCTCAAAAGAACGAGGTAAGCGACGTCACATCCCCCCGATTCTCGCGCCCTCAACGAGGTGCACTCCAAGTTTCGTCCGTACCGCAAAATCACCCCTCTTAACGCATCCAACTCCCCAACCGATCGCCCCCACTGCATCTGAATCACCAAATCGTGCGTCTCCTTTCGTCCCACCCCCGACCAACCAAGATAAATCAAAATCAACGCAGTCACCGCCCCTCCCACCAACGCTAGCGAAAACCGCTGCGTCCCCGTCGCAACGCCAATCATAATCGCCCCGAAAACGTACGTCGCGTCGTGCTTCTCCGTCAGTACGTTACGAAACCGGACCAGAGCGAAAATTCCCATGATTCCAAACGCCGTGATGAGGTTGTCCTGCAAAATCAACATCATCAGCGCCACCAATACCGGCATCACCACAATCGCATTCATCAAGGACCGCGCAGACGCAGCCCTCCCATGTGAAAAGTGGTCAATCCACGCCAACAACTGACCACCCAAAAAGGCCAACCCCAACGCAATTAACAGCGATCCCAAGTCCAGCGGGACTTGCGGATGATCGCGCGAAACCAACCATGAAGAAAAATCGTTCACAACGCCCTCAATCTACACCATCACCCCCGTCCCGTCCCCTCTCTCCCAGAAACAGTCGAAAACCGCTTCGCACGTTTCTCGTCAACCGAACGCAGCTCCCTTTCCCCGCAAGCCAACGGCGACATCCCGCCCTCCGGCGAAAAACGCTCAATCCCACGAGTTAAAATGCCGTCACAATACTTCGCAGCCGAAGTCCGCTCTAAACCAAGCACCCGTTCAATATCCGAAAACCAGCGCGGCTTTCCGTTCGAAAACTTCATCTCCAAAATCACGGTCTCCCCAAAAGGTCTCGCCGGATCAATCGACGTCATTCCGCCCCAACACAACCCAGACACAGGCCAAACGCACACCTCCCGATCCATGGTCAGTCGATCATCCCCCTCCTCGCCGCACCAAGCCTCACGCCGATACCGAACAAAGGCCGTCGGCACCGCGTGAATCTGTTCCACGGCGCGAACAAAATACTCGGCCGCCTCCATCTGCTCCCGAACTGGCTTCACCACATCCGCTTCCGCCGGCAACCGACCCCCAAGCAATCCTTCCACTCCACCCCGATGCACCAACGCACGGCTCTTTTCAATAAACCCGTCAACTCGCCGCTTCACCTCAAGAAAAGCCGTGTCACCCAACCCATCACCATACGTGCGAACCCGAAGTTTGAACCGATCACGACTCCCATTCACCGTGTGCCAAAACGTGTGCAAATCTTTCGAATCCAAATAGCAGCTGTTAACCGAGTATCCCGTCTCCGCCCCATCCACCCCATAGCGATCCAACTCAAGAAACCCTCTGACAAAACTCCGGACCTCCGCCGCCACTCTCTCATCAATCCGGTACTTGAACTCCAGCCTCCTCGCTAATCGCTGAAACATGCGCCCCCCCCTGCTTCCCGAAAAATCACGACGACAAAACCGTCCGTACACGAGGTTTGTTTGTTCATCGAATGGATCATCCCAACGCTTTCAACTGGCATGCTACATCGCCCTGCCACACCGTATTGCGTGAGAAGATTGCCTGTTCACGCAAAAAACTTCCACCGGTAACATCACGCCAAATCTGGGGCACCCGCCAAGCCCTGAACGCTGACTCAAACCGTCCTAAAACTCACATGCTCCCCTGCCGCCTGATCGGACAACTCGCTCTCGCCGTCGCCCTCGCAATCTCCACCACCCTCACTGTCCTTGCCCAGTTTTCCGAAGGCACCCTCATTCTATCGGTTGTCGGAGATGGTGTTGCCCCCTTGAACAGCGCCGCACACCGCATCTCGCTCGTCGAGTTCTTCCAAACCGGCATCACCACCGGTCGCCTCGTCACCCTCCCAGACGAAAATCCCGACGCACGAACGGACAGCGGTTCCGCCAAATCCTCCGGCCACATCCGCCCCTCACGAGACGGCCACGCAATCCTCGTCCCCGCATTCAACGCCGCCAAAGGAACTTCGAAAATCACCTCCACCAACGCGTCATCGGTTCCGCGAACCGTATCCCGTATTCAACGCGACGGCACCATCGCCCAAGTTGTCCAAACTCAGACCCAGTTCTCCGAGGAAGGAATCCGCTCCATCACTGAGTCTCAATCGGAAACCCTTTTTCTTGCCGCGCCCTCCGGTCTTTTCAAAACCAATCCCGCGTCGTCCCCCGTCACCTTTGAAAAATTCTCAAAAATCACTGAACCACGCCTTGTAGCGTCTTTCAGCGACGCCTCTCAAAAATCTTACCTTTTCGTATCCACCTCAGCGGACATTCATCACCTCGGCACACTCGAGGAGCCGACGGAAAAACACCAATCGCTGGATTTAAACCTTCAAGATGCCCACGCATTTGTCTTCCTCGATCGCACCCCATCCGTCGGAGCAGAAAACCTCGGCGGTCTCGACACTCTCTACGTGGCCGACAGTTCCTCGACTTCCGATTTCGGAAGGGCCGTCCTCAAAAAGTTTGAATGGCAAGAGAGGCAATGGAAACCCGCAGGCGTCGCAACTCTGCCCCTCGATGGGTCGAAGCTGTTCGGACTCACCGCAACTCAGACCCCCTCCGGAGCCGTCATGCTCCACGCCACCACTTCAATCTCGCCAAATAACGCGCTCGTCACCATCACCGACCACTCCAACGACAACCGCTTCGGGGGCCGGCTCACAGGAACCCTCACTGTCCTAACACGCGCCGGTGAGAACCGAGCCTTCCGCGGAATCGCCTCCCTTCCCGAATCGCTGACCCTGCCCGACCTCACTGTCTCCCTGCCACCGCAACAGCCAGTCCCCGTCAAATCTCCCTTCCCACTGCGAATCAACATTCTCAATCGCGGCGCCGCTTCGTCAGCCCCCTGCACCCTTCGCATCCACCTCCCCCCAACGCTCACCCGCATCCCCGACACCTCCTCAAATCGCTTGTTTATAGAGGAATCCGACACACTCATCACCGAAGTCGAATCCCTGCCACCCAATAGCACTACCCAAGTCACCGTTCTCGTCGAGATTCCCTCGGAAGGCAGCACCACCATCCCTCAGGGAGCAATCGAAATCGACTCCACCCAGAACGTCCAAGAATCCGTTGAAACCAATAACGAGAACTCTCCCTTGCGACTCATCGCAGGCGTCCCGCGCCTGACCATTGCTGCCCGCCAATCCAACCTCTTTCAGCGCGGAGACGCTGACGCTCAAATACTCGTGAAACTGAAGAATGAGGGAATGGCGCCAACCCCCAGTAGCGTAGAACTCACCCCGTCGCTTCCCCTCGGCATCAGAATCCTAAGCTTCAGCGGCTCAGGCTGGAGCAGCGCAACGGATTCCAACAACTCCCCCATTCGCGCCATCCGCAACACACCCATCCCACCCGAAACTGAAACCGACGAACTGACTATCCACGTCGCAGTTGATTCAACGGCAGAAAACGGAATCGCCACTCTCTCAACGACCTTCGACGGAAACCCAATCTCTGATGAAAGCCCAACGCTCTCCGTACCACTGAAGGTTCAAGCCCCCAGCAACGGCGTCGCAGACTTCGCCTCCGAAACATTCACCTTCCAGGAATCGTCCGGCACCGTGCAACTAAACCTCGTCCGACAAGGCGGCCGTCGAGGCCCCCTAACCGTCTCAGCCGTTGCCGAATCAGGGACCGCAACCATCAATCGCGATTTCCTTCTCCCCACCACCTCCATCACGTTTCCTGACGGGTCAGACAGCGCCCAGCTTCCTCTCCAAATCCTCCAAAATCCCGCGGCAAAATCACACAGGACTTTTGCCATCACCCTGCGCTCAAGTGATCAGAACAATCCATCGCGGACGGCGCGCATAACCATCCTGAAACCCGATTCCACACCACCCACCATCAAAGTCTCCGCCCCCACCAGCGGATCCATCGTCAAAGGTCCTAACGTCGACGTCTCCGGAAAGGTGTCCGACAACTTCAACGGCATCAGCCTGCGATGGTCAGTGAATGACGGCCCCCTCCTTCCCAGCGTCAGTTTGCCCGCAAACGGCTTGTTCCGGATTCCCGTAGCCACCCGCCCCGGAATCAACCGATTAAGGCTCTCAGCCACCGACGCCGCAGGCAATGAAACCACCGTTCAACACACCTTTCTCCAAACCGGGACGACCAAGATTGCGCTGGAAACCGTCCCCCCAACCGGTGGTTCCATGGCGCTTTCGCCGAAACTCGATCCATCAAAAATCCAAATCGATGCGCCACTCACGCTCATCGCATCCCCCTCGACCGGTTACCTTTGGTCAGGTTGGGAAACCAGTTCCCGCCCCGGAGAACTGCTGAGAACGCCACGGATCACCCTCCAAGCGTCGCCCGGACTCGTTGTGCGCGCGATTTTTTCGTTATCCCCTTACACCGACGCTATCGGGTCTTACGCCGGAATCGTGCGCCCTCCCGCCAGCACACTGCCCCATCACGAAAATAGCGGCATCTCCACCGTTACACTCACCGCATCAGGTACTTTCTCCGGAAAACTGAGAATCGGGAACGAGGAAACCAGCCTTTCGGGATGGCTCGATGAAACAGGCACAGGCCGATTCGGCGATTCCGCTCAAGACACCCTCCCGTGGTACCGCAAAGACGGAAGAACTCTTCACCTCCGAATCAACGTCAATCCTCTCAGCCCCGCGGAAATCATCGGTTCCATCTCCGATCCCGCCCGTCCCGAGGAATCGCCCCTCGCAGAACTCAGACTCCTCCGCGCCGCCGTTTTCGCCTCAAATCCGAATCCCGGAACCTACAACGTCGCCGCACCCTCAAAAAAACAGAACAACGGAATCTCCACCGCGTTTTTTCCAGAGGGAGCCGCCATCGGCACCGTGGTCGTCCCAATCACAGGTCCGCCAAGCTTCGCCATCAAACTTCCCGATGGAACCAGCGTGAGCGGTTCTTCACCCCTCCGCGAAAATGGCTCCTTCGCCCTGTACACGCCTCTTTACAACGGCTTAGGACAACTCTCGGGGGACGTTTTCTTGGAGACCTCCTCCAGCAAACCGAGCGTCTCCGGCGAAAATCTCCTCTGGCTCATGCCCGCAGGCCTCAATCCCGCCTACCCGCTCGGATGGCCCGAGGGAGTCCGACTGGATCTCCAAGGAACCCTGTACCCAGCAACCGCCCCCACCCTCAGCAACCTGTTACCTGATCTCAATGACGCCCCCCCTCACGCACGGCTGTCATTCAGCTCTGAGGTCGCCACAACCAACCTGCGCGCAGACATCAGCATCTCATCCAACGGAACCATCAACGCAACCCACCCATCCCAATCCGTAAAAGCCAGCATCAACCTCAAAACCGGGTTCATCCGAGGAATCCTCGCCGCAGGAAAATCCACCACCATCCCCTTCTCCCTCGCATTGGTTCCCAAGAAAAAGGGAAGCGACGCGTTCGGTCAGTTCATTCTGCCCAACGGACACAGCGGCAAGGTCACCTTGTCACTACTCGGAGGCAACCAAGGCAGAATCATCCTTTCGGAAATCGCATCTAAAAACGTCAACGGCCCTTATGACGAGGATGGCGACGCCTCCGATTGGATTGAGCTTCACAATCCAAACACCTTCAAAGTCGACCTCGACGGTTGGTCTCTCAGCGACGATCCAAACGACCCCCGAAAATGGACGTTTCCAAAAACGGAAATCGGTCCACAAGGGTTTCTCCTCGTCTGGGCCTCTGGAAAGAACCGCCGGAAGTCTGACTCAACCCTCCACACCAATTTCAGCCTCAAATCCGATGGCGAATTTCTCTCGCTCATGCGCGCTGACGGAAGTGTCGAACAATCGTTTCCTCAGGGCATTCCGAAGCTCGCGTCGGGCGAAAGCTACGGCGTGGATTTTGGATCAGTCCAGTTCGTTGAGGCAGGAACAACCGTCAAGTATTTCACCGGCCCAGGAGCCCTACCCACCAACTGGACCTCACCCGACTTCGCCGACGCATCGTGGAAATCAGGAAGGCAACCCCTCGGCTTCGGTGTCGGATCCAAGGGACTCTCCGTCCGCCAAGTCCTCACCAACTACGACAAAGGTGGAGTGCCGACCCTCGCCCAAGCCGAAGCTCTCCTGAGCCTGCCACGCGGACACTCCGACATCGTCGCAGAACGAACATTCATCGTTCCCCAGCTTAATCTGCTAGGAGACGGAGGCGACGGACATTACGACGGAAACCTTCCTGTTCCGCTCTCAGGCGAACCCTATGTGATTCGAGCCACCGGCACTCTCCTCATCCCAGAATCAGGAGTTTACACATTCGGACTCAACTCTGACGACGGCGGCAGCATTCGCATCGATGGAATCCCCGTCATGATCGACGATTCTAATCACGGGCCTGAGGACCATCTCTCCGGCGGCGTTTCACTTTCAGCCGGTCCACATGCCATCGAGGTCATCATGTGGGAGCAAGGCGGGGGCGATGAAGTCGAACTCTTCGCTGCGCGAGGAACCCACGACGCATGGAATGAAAACTTCCGCCTTGTCGGAGCGGCAGACGGACTTCCCGTCATCACCCTCGGCACTGGCGGAGACGACTCTCCCGCCATCGGAACCAACATTCAGGCCAGCGTGAAAGCGACGCGCACAGACTTTGGTGCCCGATACGCGTTCACCTGCGCGGATCCCACAACCATCGAACGCCTCACCCTCACCCTCGCCGCAAACGATGGGGTCATCGTCCACTTAAACGGAACAGAAGTTCTCCGGACCAACGCCGGTCTCGCTGGCTCCTTGGTGAGTCGCGCCACAACGGCTCTCGACCCCATTCACGCGCTCGCTCCAAAAGTTTGGGACCTTTCCCGCTTCAAACCATTGCTTCGGAAAGGTCAAAACATACTCGCAGCGCGATGCTTATCCTCTCAGCTGAATGACGAATCCATGTTCCTATCCGCCACCCTCTCTGGGCACGCCGCCGCTGGATCAACCTACGGGATTTTCAGCCCGTCCGATTCGGGCCTGACCTCGACGCCAAATGCAATCAACAGCGGCGCTTTCACCACCGGAACCTTGGGCGAAGTTCGCAGCAGCCACTCCCGAGGCATCTACACCGCAGCGTTCCAACTCACATTGGTTGCCCCAACCCCAGGCGCAACCGTGCGATACACACTCGATGGATCAACTCCATCCATCACGAATGGAGAGCCTTACACCAAACCGCTCACCATCTCGAAAACGACTGTCCTCCGGTTCGCAGCCGTCCAAACGGGCTTCAAATCGGGGCCTGTCTCAACCGCTACCTTCCTGTTTCCAAACGACATCATCCGCCAATCCGCGAACGGCTCCGCTCCTGCGGGCTGGCCCACAGGGCGCATAAATGGACAGGCCATGGACTTCGGCATGGATCCGCGCGTCGTGAATAGCGGGGATCCTGAAGTGGGAGGCGCAGATTCCGTTAAAGCGGCTCTGGAAGCCATTCCCTCTCTCTCCATCGTCACTGAACTCGGAAATCTGTTCGATCCCGTTCGAGGTATTTGGGTCAACCCTTACAACCGCGGACTCGCATGGGAACGGACTGCTTCCGTTGAGTTTATCAATGACGCCACCCATCCCGCCCGAGGATTCCAAACCGACTGCGGCATTCGCATTCGCGGGGGATTCAGTCGGAGCACCGACAATCCGAAACACGCTCTCAAACTGTACTTTCGGGACGACTACTCCGGCCCACTGAAGTACCCAATCTTCGGGGCCAGCGGCGCATCGAGCTTCGAACAAATCGATGTCCGGACCGCGCAAAACTATTCGTGGTCCTTCGGCGGCGATTCAAACAACACATTCCTTCGCGAAGGAATGTGTTGTTTGAATCGCCGCCGAAGGACCACGAATAGTTTTGCGCGGTCCG
>JACCEC012488812.1_pt1 | contig 12485 bp, 11 predicted proteins | sample 7450121 | NCBI WGS metagenome assembly JACCEC01 (sample SAMN15323455, study PRJNA562643) | freshwater metagenome | isolation source: river surface water | place: USA:Blue River Watershed | collected 2017-08-18 | reverse complement strand
TGCCATCCCCTTGAGCGCGACCCAGAAGGCTGAGGTGAAGGGGATTTTCAAGGATATAGTACCAGAAACTGTGAGTAAATATGTGAATGACAACAAAGATTTACTGAGAGGACCTGTCGGTCCCGCTGGACCAATTGGTATGAGCGGTGGCACATTTATTGATAAAGGATATTTGGTGAATAAAAGTTCTTCATACACATCTACCAACAAATTCTATGCAAATCCTGATAATGTACTCGTAAGAACAAGCGGTAATGATCCCAAGACATCATTGGCGTTCTTGGATAAATTCTCACCTTTTTCAACTTATCAAAAGTGGACATTGAATTCGAGCAATCAACTGATGAACCAGTATGACGACTCATGTGTAGCGTTCAACCCCAATGCCGGGGATAAAGAGAAGGTGTATATGACTGCTTGTAATGACAATGCCACTTTACGGCTCTCTCGGGACAAATATAATAGGTTTGTTGTTAGTGATACTGTAGGTACTCCTACACAGAAGTGTTTGGTTTTGGGTTCACCTGAGCCGAATGTATTGACATCGGGTCTTCCTGACTGTATATCAGGATCTTCAGATTGCTTTAAGGTGGGAATGGGCAAGCCTTTCCTTAAAGTGGCTCCCTGCGATCAAGCCATAGCAAAAGATGCTGAGATCTGGAGCTTTTTGTAAGCATTTGATCCATAAATACTATCAATATAAAGGTATATAAACACTATATAACTATAAATCTTAGTTATATATCATCCATAATGGCTACTATAACGACTACTATCACAACTACTATATCACCACCATCTTTTTACCAGACGTTTTGGAAAGAGTATGAGTTGTACTGTATGAAGTATCATCATGAGAAGTATGGTCATACAACGTGGCACTGGACGAATGTCCCTGAGAGTGTACTGTATGATGCTGGGTTTATACACGATTTTAATCGTCTTCGTCTGAAGAGAAAGGAGACATTTGAGAAGGATGGATCTTACTATAACCCTATTCGAGAGTATGGTCTTGATGGTATTGCAGAAGAGAAGAGAGAAGATCGAGTGATCTATAACGGAATCCAATCAAAGTTCTATGAACCAACCTCATACTTGAAAGCATCAGATCTTGGTACTTTCTATCAAGTACTTTTTTTCAGACTACGAAAGAAGTGCCCAGAATCAAAAGGCTATCTTTACCATACTTGTCGCTTACAAATCGATGTAAGTGATGATATTGATGAAAATTATGGGAATCTGGTAGTTCGAGAGTTATTGCCGATGAACAGTACTACTTTGATTACATCACCTACATCATCCACTAAAGAACTATCAACTATCCATGAGTCAATGTATAAATTACGTGGGTATCAGGAAGAAGCCATTACTATATTGGGTATGGGATGGACTGGGGTCGGCCTTTTAAACCTACCTTGTGGCACAGGGAAGACAGTGATTTTCAGTAATCATCTCCGAGAGAAGAAATACAAGAATGTAATCATCGTATCCCCATTGAGGGTACAGGCAGAACAGACATTGAAACGCGTAAAAGAGTTCTTACCAGAGTATGATCAACTACTTCTTGACTCAGATGGATCTACAGATGCTGATACTTTGAACGAAATGATGGAAAAGAGATCGGTGATCTCGACTACATTCAAATCATTCGTTCAAGTGATAGGGCAGCTCTTTATTGAATGCGATTCTTCAAGTGATTCAGAGATGGATAGTGTGGAGTCTTCATATGAGTCCATAATCGATCTCTCAGATACACTTCTGATTATTGATGAAGCTCATAATGTCGCAAGTATGAGTGATGAGAAACAAGAGATGATCAAGATTATCCAGTCATTCCCTAAGACCCTTCTGGTGACAGCCACTCCACCATCATGTATGGAAGAGATGATTGGTTGTACGACGATCTATCAGTATCCCTTCAGACGCGCGATTGAAGAGGGTCATATATGTGATTATGAGGTCTACCTTCCGATGGTTACTATGAATGAGACAAGCGGTGAATCATCGATCTATATCGAGAAGCCAATGGAACTCTCGGATCTCAATGGTGATATGGTCCAGAAGTCACTCTATCTTCTAAATGGAATGCTTCAGACAGGTTCAAGAAGATGTATCGGATACTTGTCTCAGAAGAAGGAGTGTGATCTCTTTATGAAGGCACTTATAGAGACCAACTCGAAGTATCATTACCTCGATCTTTCAGTAAGCTCGATTACCAATCTTACCTCAGCATCAAAGCGAAAGAAGATCATTGAAGAGTTTGAGAAGGATGATGGACGAGGAGAGATCAAGATCCTCTGTTCTATCCGTATTCTTGATGAAGGTGTTGATATTCCCGTGTGCGATTCAGTATTTGTAGGGAATGTTACAGAGTCGTCGAATGAGATCAAGATGGTCCAGAGGATTTGCCGAGCAAATCGGCTGGTAGAGAGTCAACCCAACAAAGTGGCCAGATGCTTTCTGTGGGCGGATGATTACCAGAAAATTGTGGAATCACTTAGCCTTTTGAAGCAAAATGACATCGAGTTCCATAAGAAGATCACAGCGATGAATGGTAACTATGAAAAAACTGGTCATACAGAGACTACTGATATCTGTAAGAAACATAATGCGATGATCAATGACTTTATTACTGTGAAGTGTATGACATGGAAGGAGATATGGGAAATGAAACGACAAAGAGTTTTTAAGTTCTGTGATGCGAATCATGGTAAGAGACCATCAGCAAAAAGTAAAGATGAGTTTGAAAAAAAGGATGGACGTTGGCTTGCAGTACAGATAAAAAAAATCACGAATATTGATGACGAGTTATATAAGAATCTTGCTGAGAATCTTAACGTGAAAAAACTAATTGACGAAACGCTTGAAGGGAGAGGTAAATGTCTAACATATAATGAAAGTAAACAGTTATGTTTTGCTTTTTGTAATAAGAATGATGGTAAGCGACCATCACAGACAAGTAAAGATACATCTGAGAAAAAGAGTGGTGTATGGCTTCACACTCAGATATTAAAGATTAAGAGTGTTGATGATGATTTGTATAAGGATCTTGCTGAGAACAATCATGTAAAGAAGCTAATAGATGAGAGCCTTGAAAGAAGAGGTAAAGACCGAACATATGAAGAGAGTAAACTTATATGTTTTGCTTTTTGTAATAGTAATAAAGGTAAGAGGCCTTCAAAGAGTAGTAAAGATCAATCTGTAAAGAAGTGTGGTGGTTGGCTTTCCACTCAGATAAAAAAGATAAAGAGCATTGATGATGAGTTATATAAGGATCTTGCTGAGAATCTTCATGTAAAGAAGCTAATAGATGAGACCCTTGAAGGGAGAAGTATTGATAAATGGGAAGAGAATAAACTCTTATGTTTTTCTTTTTGTGATGAGAATAATGGTAAGAGGCCATCAAAAAGTAGTAAAGATTATTCTGAAGGAAGAAGTGGTAAATGGCTTTGCAAACAGATATCAAAAATCAAGAGTGTTGATGATCAGTTGTATAAGGATCTTGCTGAGAATCTTCATGTGAAGAAGCTAATTGACGAGACACTTGAAGGGAGAGGCACTGACAAATGGAAAGAGAATAAAGAGTTATGTTTTGCTTTCTGTGATGCGAATAATGGTAAGAGACCATCAAAGAGAAGTAAAAATGATTCTGAGAAAAAGAGTAGTAAATGGCTTTCTGATCAGATATCAAAGATCAAGAGTATTGATGATGAGTTGTATAAGGATCTTGCTGAGAATGATCATGTCAAGAAGCTAATCGATGAAACTCTTTCAAAGCGTAAAGTAAAAGCATAATATATATACATATCATACATATTCTATTACCATATCCAGTAATAGAATCCAAATATAATCATCTCTAAAAAGTAATCGCTGTATCTTTCCGGATCTCTTCTCCCCTCCACGCTTTCCGTTGGCTCCATCCACCACCCTCTTCATCATCCATCGACCAAAAGGGATGACTTTCAGGTAGTCCCACTGGTGTGAAGATAAGTAACGCATAGTATACAGATCCTGAATTCGAATATCCATCAGCAATCCATGATTGTTCCCCGGTAAAGCCCAACGTCAAGTACTTCCACTCTTTGCCGAAGTTCCCACTCTTCATAGGTTCCGTCTTAAAGCTCCTCTCCAAAACTGCTGTCATACCCTCTCTCGCCGCGGCCAGCTTAAAGAGATTTTGCGGGGACCCGGTCCAATGATAAGGTGCATAGGCAAGTGCGTGGAAGACGCCACAGCGATACACTGCACTCCTACCAAAGATAGGGTATGTCCCATCCGAACCAATCAGGCGCTCCAAGAAGTCTGCGTGTCTCATCATTCTCCCAACAGCTCGCTGATAGAGTGCCGTCTGACCAAGTTCCCGATAGATATCAACTAAGAAAGGATGAATCACAAATGAGTTATAGTAATCCATATGGAAGATTTCGCCATCTTTATACCATCCATCCCCTACATAATAACTCTCGATCCTTCCGAGATTCTCCATAACTCGTCGCATAGCATTATATGGCGTTCCTGATACTCGAAACCGTTGTTTGGTGAGAAAGAGGTCAATGATCGCCTGAAAGAGGAGCCAATTGTTGTTATGAGGCTTAAACTGAGTCACGGCAAAATGTGCAACCTTGAGAATCTCCTGTTGAGTCCCTAATGGGATCGATTGCCAAAGGAGAGGTACCCGGACAAATGCCAAGATGATCAATGCCATCTCAACGATGAGTTGGCGATCCATCTGGTAAAAGGCGAGAAGAGGCGGTGATTGGGGATTTCCAAAGGCAACTTGGATCATCTCCAATGTCTTCTTACATATTGCCGTATTATCTTCAGGATGGCGGAAGAGGGGTGAAACACCCAAAAGTGTTCTCGCAAATAGCTCCACGTGGACTTTCACCCGATTCTTCCCATACAGGTCAGGAGAGAGATGAGAGCTAAACTTGATGGGGAAGTCGGTAAGGATCGTTCTCGAAAGAAAGCGATCGATCACGGGTTCTGCGATCTCGAGTAAGAGCGCAATCCACTGCTCTCTGCGGGATAGAGAGGCCATATTCTATCAATACTAAAATGATAGAATATTTGAATAGATACATCGTAACGATGCAGGGATCGATTACGATGATTTCGATCCGAACCCTGCTGATATAACAAGGTCGCCCCAATTGGCCCCAACCATTTTCTGGTAATAGTTCACAGTAATCTCTTCAGCCTTAATCACCACAGGTTGCTCTCGGGAAACCTCTGCGCTCTCGTTCCTATCCGACACGTGCTGCTTCTCCTTCCGATGCTGCATTGGCTGTTGATGGTTCGATCTCCGTTGATCCACCTTATGATCTACCTTTTGATTCATAAAATGATTTGAGTCATTGCTTGGTGCATCAGGAATGGATCGGAGTGATCCCGTAGAAGGGATACTCTCTTTCTGAGAATTCTTGTTGCGGAACTCTCCGAAGTCACCATAACGTGTATTACTACCTCTCGACGGCATCATTTCATCATTCCGGCTCTTGGGAGGAACCATTGGTGCGGAAAGATCCGACGAGACCCATCCCTGATTCCTCTCTCTCCCCTGATCTCTTGCGTGATCTCTTCCGTGATCCCTCTCCCGATTACGATCACGGTCCCTTACCCGATCACGCCTCTTACCATTGCCGCCACCATTGCCGCCACCATTACTCTCCACGCTGAGGCCACTCTGTGAGTGTCTCAGTGAAGCGGCTGAAGGGATGCGCGGAGAGACAGCGTTCTTGGGCGAGGCGAGGCTATTCGTTGAACCAAACTTATAAGATGTGTCATTTACATCCATTGTGTTTGCATCGACTTTCTTCTTCCAATAAGATGATTGATTTACAGGCAGATTATTCTCATTTGATTGACGACTTCCTGCAACCTTCTGGTGATCTTCGATCACCCAAGAAGGTTGTTCTTTATTACTGGTCTCTGGTAATGATTCATTTGGCGTCGACTCGGGGCTGGTTGAGTCGGAAGGGGCTGCGGTAGAGGCTGATAAAGGACACGTCCAAACCGGATGGCCGATGCCCTTGCAATTCCTACAGACAATCGTCTGGCATCGATCAATTGTGTGATCAGTGCTGTGGCAGTATTTGCATCGCATTATATAAAAATTGGCTGATTGGAACGAATCCGATAGATGTACTATCCTATTTCCTATATTATCTCTCCTATCTGAACGAGCCCCTATCTCTCTTCAAATCGATTTGATCAATCAATATAAAGAGATTTCATACATAAAATGTTATATATAGTATTGATCGTTGAATTGGTGGATCGTGTGTGATCAGGAGTTCGGGGGAGAGATGTCGACAGAGATGATAGAGGATGCGGCTCAGGTAGGATTGGTTCTTCACCAGTTCCGAAAGGAAGAGTTTGAAGCTACAATTACCAAAGCGAAGAGTATTGCACAGCTCTTAGATGAGATTGATCTTGAAAAAGAGAAGATATGTGCGATGGAGAGCGAGTATGATCCCCGGATCTTCCATTTTGCCCACCAGCAGCTCAGCGTGATCGAGAGCGACCTTAAACATCAGCTCTATAGCCTTCAACGTCTCAGAGGTGATCTCGAAAGACACGATGTGATCCAGCTGGAGAAGGATCGGAGCTATCAGGAACGGTGTAGAGAGACAGAGAGACTCTCGAAAGTGATCCAGTTCTTTATCCCCTACATATTGATCTGTACCATCTACTTACGACATAGTCAAGAGATGGCGATATCCAAACAGGCAAAGACTTTTAATACAGACCGTTCTAACCGTTTTGAAGAACTTGGCCCTACATAAAGAGATTTGATAGACTAAATAATAGATCATTACCTACGCAAGTAATAAAAAGAGTAAGAGAGAATGGAGGAGATTCCTGAAGTAGAAGAGAAGAGTCCTGTGATGGTGGAGGAGAAGGCTCAAGAGAAGTCGACAGAGGAGAGTTCAGCGGCGAATCTTACGAAGGCAGAGACGAAGCGACTGGAGAGTGAGAAGCGAGTGAAGCGGATTCACGAGTTGATGGTCTTGATTGAGAAATTGAATGAGGATATCGACGCATATCATTCGGAGTTATGGGAGTTGCTTCGGCAGCAAGTGGTGTTGTTACCTGTTCGACAGCGTCGGGAGAGAAAGCCGAAGGAGATTGCCGCGGAAGGAGGATCTGGATCAGGTGAAGAGGGTGAGGATGGTATGGGACAGGTCGAAGCGGCAAATGGAGAGAAGAGAGTCAAATCTCGCCTTCCCCCACCTCAACCCATTCCTCCAGAGAGAGCGGCGATGTTAGAGAAGTTCTTCCGATCAAAGCCCGATGAGGCTGCGGCAGCGGCAACCGCAAAGAAGGATGATTTTGCCCAATTCGGTCTCTCCTATGCAAACATCCCCGGAAATGTTCCTGCAGAAGTTGCAGCGAAAGCAGAGGGTGGTGCGGGGACGGGAAAGAGACGGGCGAGAGCCCGAGCGGTAAGCTTCGACGAGACCCAGAAGAAGGCCCGGATGGAGAACTTCGAGATCTGTGATATCTTTGAGCTAAAGGGGATTGAGCCGGAGTTTGTCCGGGAGTGTCTCGAGAAGTGTGATGTGACGGGTGATGTGAAGCTCTTCCGACAGATCTTCATCAAGAATGTCCCGAAAGAGCAGCAGATTCTTCGCTTTGTGGGAAATAAGAACTATCAGTGTAGACGGAATGGATTGTGGATCGATGACCATAATGGCAACTATGTTCGGCACGTGATCCGGAAGATCTTCGAGAATAGTTATATGGCTGTCAATGATCTGGACCATTATGATGGAAAGGTGGATCAGTTCTTCGCAAACTCGGAACATATCCTTGCGATCAGTTCCGAAGATAAGTATATGGAGAACTTGATGAGTCATATCAACCAACTCGTCGATATCAAGAATCTAACCAAACAATGGTAAAGGGAACCGCCACGGCCTTTCAGGCCTGGTAAGGTATTTACCATCGGTCACTTTGTGACCAGATGGGTATACCCTTTAGACACAAGGCTTGCCATCTGGTAACAGATGGGCATCCCCTCCTCTATTCAGCATTTATCTTAAAGATATTTCTTGTTATAATAAGTACACATTACTATAACAAAACATTTCATACAAGATGTTTCTCTCATTCGGGGATCAACGACCCTTCTATGAGGAGCTTGACCTTCAGTCGCCGATCTTTGCCTCTTACGTGAGATCTGTGATAAAGAGTCAGGGGGATGGGAAAGAATCTCCCGATCTAAAGTCCGTATATGACACCCAGAACTTCATCGTCTACGGGAATGTTCCCTGTGGGAAGACGACCCAAATCTACGGCTATCTCGCATCTCTCTTCAACACTCGTTCCGTATACAGCATCAAGAACAACGTCTATAGTGGATCGTTTCAATACAAGTCATCGCCATTCCATATCGAGTTCTCGACGAAGTTCATCAAGAATACTGATATTACCAATGACAACAAGAACATCGAGTTTATCCGCCATATCACCCAAACTCCCAATATGCTCTTCCAAATTCCGAAAGTTCTTTATATCAAACACTTCGATATGTGTTCATTGGAGATCCAGAAGTTCTTTCTGCGGATCATCGAGAAGAGTGCTGGGCATACTCGCTTTATCCTCGAAGTTCGGGATCTCTCCAAGCTCAACGACGCGATTATTAGTCGATTCCACATCCTCCGAATGGGATCGCCCCGATTGGTCGAAGATGTGATCCCCCTTGTTCGAAAGGTATACCGCAAACGGCGGATTCTTTCTGGGAGTAGTAAAGAGGATGGCCCGGAGATCACCGATGAAGAACTTGACCATATCATTCGCCATAGTCACTGTGAGAACTTCACCTATCGGGAGAGGCCCCTCGAAGATTACCGGTTTAATCTCAAGGCGATCTTCGGAAATCTCGCTATCTATCTCTCTACGCAAAGTCCCGGTGTACCCGGCGGAAAGCGCCTCTATGTCCCCTTGTATATACAGCGCTTCGTCACCCTCAAAGAGATGATCTTCAAAACGACCCCGCAAAATTTCTTTATCCATATGAAGACGATCCGGGAGATTCTGTTAGAGATCTATGTGAACAATGTCTCCTCGACGATGTTGCAGAAGTATCTCTACCAAACCTTCGTAGAATGGCTCGAAGAGGCAAACAAGGAACGAGATGATAGAGCATTTGACGTATTGATCCACAAGTTTACCCAAATGACCACCAAACTCAACTATATGTTGGCAACCGCCAATAAGGATGTTCTCTTCCACGAACTCTACATCCTCGAAATGATCAAAGTGATCATCTTCAAGGAATAATCAATGGGCAATTGCTTTTTGGTAAAGCCTAAGGTTGGATAGTTTGATCTTCTTGAGGAGATCCTTATTCTTCTTGCAATACTTCGCGAGGACCTTATCCGCCGTGCTGAACTTCAACTCCGTTACCTTCTTGTTGATCACCGTATCTGGCATCCCATAATAGATCGTATATACCACACCATAGCCACCATATGTCGCCTTGGAAAGGTCAAAGCCCAACTTCTGGATCACCTGATTCATCTTTGCGATTGTCTTTGCCTCAATCTCCGTGTAGGGGGGAAGTCCCGGGATCACATCGATCGTCACCTCAACGCCCTCCTTGGTGATCCACTTCTCCCTCAGCGTCTCGTGATAGGCAATCTCTTTAAGCCCAAGGGAGGCCATATACTCACGGGCATCTTCGAATCGGGATCCGCCGGCGAGGGTCACCTCATACTCGTTGGCATACTTCGTGCCTTTGGGATAAGTCTTGACCGTACAAGTGATCTTTCCATCCTCATCTCTCACTCGACCATATCCCTTGATTACCTTATTACATAAGTGATACATTACCCGGCGATATAAGCGCATCTCGTGCTGCCTCTTGGCACCCATCTTCTTCAGATCTCTGCGCAACTTCACCATATCGACATCGAGGAATCTCGCCTCAATCTCCCGATGATCTTTCCCGGATCCTTTCTGCATCTTTATATAATATCAATAAAAACGTTTGATATTCTATCTATACTCCATATACTTTTATTATCTATCATCTATCTGATCTATCAAAAGATCGATGATCGAAGATCAAAGCATCCTCTCTTTGGGCGCTGATTCCACTCTTCCCGAATCAACCTCTTGAACTCCACAAAATCCATATCCGAATCTGGCTCATACTGCGCCTTCACATGATGATCCCCCAAATAGTCAAAATAGTCATAATGAACCTTATCATTCTGATCATACATATAACATTGAATGGTAATACACGCGGATGGGTTACTGGGGAGATTCTGGAGCTGATGTACCTGATTGAGTGTCTCACTGATCCACGTGATATCTCCCTCCTCAAAATCGGCCTCAGCAAATGGCTTAACGGGATCCTTATCATTACCATCATCACAGAGATAGGGGAAGAGAGAGACGTGGATTGATCCCGAAAGAACCCGAATGATCGCATTGGCCGATCCGTGATTGTGAACAGGGGAATAGTGACCCACTGGCCATATCTCCATCACATAGGGAATCCCCGGAGAATCCCCATTGTTTTGCCCTAAGGTGATCCGGAGATAGGTCTCCAATGGCTGTGGATCCTTCCCGAACTCCGTCGCCTTCTCCTTCAGTCGCGTATTACACCATAATCCAGGCGTGCGAATGCTATACTCAATCGCATCGGCAAAGTCGGGGAAGTCCGGAGTGTTTAAGGTGAATCTCTTTCCAGAGACACAATGATAGAGCACTTGACCCGCTGGTGAGAGCGCCGAATGAGGCAGATAGGCATTCGCCGCAACATCATCCATCGTCAACTCATCAGTTCCCTTCACTCTCAAAGCGACGCTGGTGGTGATCGGGTTCTTCAAGATCCGAATGGGGACAATATCTCCTAAATCGCTAATCGTCACAAGACTCTCCAAAAAGATCTTGTTTGCCTCCCAGAGATGATCTTTTGGATCAGCCCTGTACTGATAGGTAGCCGTCTCGATACGCGCCTCTCCAATCCCCGCATAAAATGCCTGATTCTGCGCGTCAAGGCTAAACCAGTAATAGGCTCCGGAGCGATGGGTTAAACCTGTGCTCTTAGCCGGATCTTGGGTAAGATATTGATCACCATTGCTAAGGCGCTTTACCAAAAATTCGGATGGGGTTATGGAGACTTCGAGGCCATCAGATCTCTCCTTGTTGTAGAACGTGAATGTTGATGGGCTTTTGCAATGAAAGAGGAAGACTCCCTGACCGTGAATCACCAGATCGAGGCTTTGGGGATTCTCCTCTTTACTCTCTTTACCCTCTTTCCGGGTTACAAAGAGCGCACTTGGGGCACTATGCAGACGCTTTGTATTGAGTGGCATTCTCTCTCTATCTCTATACGATAAAGTGAGATTCTATCTATCTTGGCTCTCCGCACTCGCCGGCTTAAAGAGATTTCACAAAGGAGTAGATAGATTTGATCTTTTTATCGATAAAAAGAGTGTAAAAGAGAGAAAGATGAGTATGATTAGTGAGAGGATCTATGTAGGGAGTATGGAGGATGCCCGCAACTGGGATTTCATCCGAAGTCGGAAGATCAACGTTGTGGTCAACTGTTCCAAGGATATCTCCAATTTCTTCTGTAAGGAGCCCGAGATTGCCTACTATCGCGTTCCCGTAGAGGATGATCAGACGGGTGCGGAGATCACCAGCTTCTATTACTTTGCCAAAGAGCTTGTTCCTATGTTAGCCCGGGAATATACCAATGGAGCAACAATCTTCATTCATTGCCGTGCGGGAATGCAGAGGAGCGCGGCATTATGTCTCTTACTCCTGCTCTATCTACGACCAACTTGTGATGCGGTGACTGGTAAGACTGTCTATAATACGCGGATTGATGATATCGCCTTCTATATGCTCTCCAAGAGGCCGTGCGTCTTCAATTACGGGATCCAGATGAACTTCCGAAATGCAATTGTTTCCGTGATTAACGATTGGAATATGGGGCTTTGATTACGACTCTGTGCATTGAGTTCAATTCATAGATAAATTACCTACATATTATATATAAAAGTTCTATTTATATATAAAATGATCTATATCATTGCATTATGTAACGCGGAGGGGGATGCAGAGGAGTTTCGTCGTTCTTATCAGAAGGCAGTTGGTGGAAAGGACATGTCCGAAAGCAGCCAAGATGTTTCTCTGATTGTATTAGCTCGACCTTCAATCAAGGTCTCCAGGAAGTTTCGGATTGTTGAGTTGGCTAATTATTTTCGGTCGCCCCAATGTGCCGTCAAGAGTGATCAAGATATTGTGATCTATGTCGATATTGCGGGGCTTCTGATGATGGGTGGGGGCGAGGGCAGGGATTCAGTCCTTTCAGAGAGTGCAATTCGCGAGTTTCTCGAGGCGCAGAAGAAGAGCATTCTCTTCGGCGCTTCTCCCTTTGCTCACGGCCTCTATCCCGAAAGTGCCGCATTCTTTGAAGGCCTCTACCCGAAAGAGGTTTATAAGTTTCCTTGTGT
>JACCEC010066181.1_pt1 | contig 12489 bp, 12 predicted proteins | sample 7450121 | NCBI WGS metagenome assembly JACCEC01 (sample SAMN15323455, study PRJNA562643) | freshwater metagenome | isolation source: river surface water | place: USA:Blue River Watershed | collected 2017-08-18 | reverse complement strand
ATACGCTCAGCGAGGTTTTAAATGAGAGAAGATTTTGAAGAGTGGGCTAAAGGCAAGGTTGCCTTGACGCATTCCAACACCGACTACGCTAACCTTGAGGCACAGATTGCATGGCAGGCTTGGCAACGTGCTTGGAACATAGCTGTGCGTGAACAGCGCCGTAAAGATGAAGAAGAAATCAACGCACTTAAACACAAAGTAAATGCTGCCATGGCAGTATTGGGAACCAAGACAAGATGAAAATTAAATGGAGCCACTCAGGGCTCAAAGATTTCGAGGGCTGTGCAAGACGTTACCATGAAGTTAAGGTACTCAAGAACTACCCATTCACAGACACAGTGCACACCATCTATGGCAAGCAAGTGCACGAAGCCGCCGAACTTTATGTTAGGGATGGTACCCCCCTACCCCCTGAGTTTGACTTCATGCAACCCACCCTAGACGCACTGCTTAAGAAGACAGGGCGCAAGCTGACTGAGCACGAGATGGGTATAAAGGAAGACCTGACCCCTTGCGACTTCCATGATGCAGATGTGTGGGTGCGTGGCATAGCTGATCTCTTGATCATTGACGACGATGGGCTCAAGGCTAAGGTGGTGGACTACAAAACAGGCAACGACAAATACCCCGACCGAGATCAACTCACGCTGATGTCTTTGATGGTGTTTGCCCACTTCCCCCACATACGCCAAGTTAATTCTGCTCTGCTCTTTGTTGTGAAGAACTCGATGGTTACACAAACGATGACCGTAGAAGAGAAGGACTTCAACTGGTGGAGGTATCGGGAGAGGGTAGCCAAGTTAGCCGCTTCATACGACAATGACGTGTGGAATCCCACAAGCACCCCGCTATGCGGTTGGTGCCCAGTTAAGAGTTGTGAGTTTAACCCCAAGCACTAGGAGATGATCATGGCAACAAAGAGAGATTACAAAAAAGAATACGCAACATACGATGGCACAGAGATGGTTAAGAAGAAACGTGCGCAACGTAACAAAGCACGCCGTATGTTGATGCGTGAAGGTGTAGTACACAAGGGTGATGGCATGGACGTAGATCACAAAACGCCCTTGAGCAAAGGTGGCACAACAGTACGTAGTAACTTAAAAGCAGTACCCGCAAGTAAAAATAGATCATACAAACGAAAGGCAGACGGTTCAATAAAATGAATACACAAAAACTATTTGGCATACGCAAATCAATACACGCAAACAGCGCACAAGCAGGACACTGTTTCCCAACAAGTGGCAATAAGAGAGCGGTAAAAAAGAAGTGGGCTGAAGACAAAGACTTGTACCTTGGCAACATTAGTGGTGCAGAGCGAGTCTTGGTAGGCGTGTATTTTTTAACAGACCACGAAAAGAAAAAGCTATTGATGGATGCCGTAACCGGCACGTTGTTCAGAATTAAAGATGGCAAGTGCTACTCATCAGATCAACTACACATGCACAGCTATAAGAAAGTAGATGATGCACTAGAGCGCTTGCTAAGAGTAAAGAGCGATGAAGGATCAGAAAGCGAGTAAACGATGGGAATCTCAGACGAAGAGTATGCGTACCAACTTAATAAATTAAAAATGGAAGCGGCGCAACTACAACATCAACAAATGACCTTACAAGCAACAGGCATAACTACTGGTGCTTCAGTTCAAATTAAAAAATCGCCAACGATGACAAACAAAGACCTAGATCACGAAGCATGCAAGGTTTCTATATCGACACTTGTTGATATGTGGGTGCTACGTTGGCAAGACAAGTGGGTAACTGAAGACGAGATACGTGATGCCGATGACTTTTGGCGCATTGCGTTTGTGCGCTTGGAGAATGTAAACAGAATAGAGAAGCACACACTTGGTGACTCATTCGACAGGGTGTACAGGATCATAGAATGACTTTACATATACCCAAGCCGGGGGCTTTTTATAGCGTTGGTTGGTCTGACCCAAGATCCATATACAGCAGTCCTTGGGCAACAACTCGACCATACGGCTTACAGTTTAAGCACAAACGCAAATGGAGTTCGCCGCTTATGCCACACAAAAAAGTAGACGCACACGAATATAAAACAGAAGCCAAAGACATGACGATTGAAGCATGCAAAAGCTTTTGGATTATTAAGTACGGTAATGACCCAGTAAAAGCCGTAACCCTCATAGATCAAGACGATCTAACATGGGAAATTGGAAACCGCCTTCATTGGGCGGGTGAAATAGAACACGACGTACCAAACGATACATACACATGCAAATCATAGAAAACAAGGCGCTGTTATTTAAGACACGCAGTCCTGACAAATACAGCGTAATACCAAGAAGTAAAGTTGTAAGCGAGAACAACGGCGTGTTTGAAGTCGCTGTGTACTGGGGGTTAGATGAAGTGCGGGTGCTCCGCAACCTAGGTGTTAAGAACCCACCATCACCCATCACTGCTAAATACAACTGGCCCGGCAGACATAAACCGTTTGCGCATCAGATCGAGACCGCATCGTTCTTGACAATGAATCGCAGAGCGTTTGTGTTCAATGACCCCGGCACCGGCAAAACATTCTCGGCATTGTGGGCGGCTGACTACTTGATGAAGCTAAAGCAAGTAAGACGTTGCCTTATTCTGTGCCCGCTATCCATCATGCACGACGCATGGATAAGCAGTATTGGTAAAAGTATTATTCATCGCTCGGCAATAGCGGCACATCACACACAGGCATCACGACGCATCGAGATGGTTCAAGGCGACTACGAGTTTGTTGTGGTGAACTACGATGGCTTGAACTTAATTGTGGAAGAGATTGTCAACGATGGGCGCTTTGATCTTGTGATTGTCGATGAGGCAAACGCATACAAGAATCCGACAACCAAACGATGGAAGTCGCTCAACAAGATACTCAAGCCTGACACAATGCTTTGGATGATGACTGGCACACCCGCATCACAGTCGCCTGTCGATGCCTACGGCTTAGCTAAGTTAGTGAATCCTAACGGCGTACCCAAGTTCCTTACTGCATGGCAGGACAAGGTTATGCACAAAGTCAGCAAGTTCAAGTGGATACCAAAGCCCTCTGCTCAGCAAGACGTTTACAACTCCTTACAGCCTGCAATACGTTTCACAAAAGAGGAGTGCACCGACCTACCGCCGGTTTTAACTGAGACACGTGACGTACCCCTTACCGCACAGCAAGTTAAGTACTACCGCATGTTAAAAGACCGCATGCTAGTGCAAGCGGCAGGGGAGACAATCACCGCAGTAAATGCCGCCGCAGGCGTTAGCAAGCTGTTGCAGATAAGTGCAGGAGCCGCTTACACCGATGAGAAAGAAGTTGTGGAGTTTGATTGTGCGCCTCGCTTGAACGTGCTACTTGAGGTGCTTGAAGAGACTAGCCGTAAGGTTATTATCTTTGCACCATTTAGGCACAGTATCGAGACCATCAACACCCATCTACAAAAGCACAACATTACATCAGAGGTAGTGCATGGCGATGTGAGTGTTAACAAACGTACTGACATATTCAAGCGCTTTCAGACAACGAATGCACCAAGAGTTTTAGTAATACAACCACAAGCCGCATCACATGGTGTAACATTAACTGCGGCTGATACAGTAATATTCTACGGACCGGTTATGTCTGTGGAGACGTACTTGCAGTGTATTGCACGAGCAGATCGTATTGGGCAGACCTCTACGAATGTAACGGTGATACACTTACAAGGTAGTGAAATAGAAAAGCGTATGTTCGATCGCTTAGAGAAACGTGTAGAAGGGCACGATCTCTTACTAAGCTTGTATAGGGAAGAACTAGGTTCCTAGGAAAAACCCTATATCAGTTGAACAGCCGTCTTTTCAGATGTAAAATATTTTACAAAGGAGCATATAAATGCCAAACGAAGAAGTAATACCGCTAGATAAACTAGCACGTGTATATCGTAAGATGTACGCAAAGGTTCAAGAACTGACAAAAGAATACGAAAGTCAGATCGAAGAACTTAAAGCAAAACAAGATGAGATCAAGAATGCCATGAAGGATCAGATGATGGCGCTTGGTACCAACTCGGTAAAGACAGCAGAAGGCACCATCATCTTGTCACAGAAGACGCGCTACTACACAGACGACTGGGATTCGTTCAAGCAGTTTGTTGTACAGCACGACGCATTAGATTTGTTTGAAAAGCGTATAGCGCAGAAGAACATGTCTATGTTTTTAGAAGAAAACCCCGGTGTTGTACCCGCCGGGCTCAACTCGATGTCTGAGTATGCAGTAACAGTTCGTAAACCAACTAAATGAAGGAGTAGTACCATGGGCGAATTAGCCAAATTTAATCCTGCACAAACCCCTGCGTTCGCACGTAAGGGTGAATTATCAACACTAGCCAAGAGCCTTGCGGGTGGCGGAGTAGGTGGCGGTGGCAAACGTATCTCTATCAAAGGCGGTGTATTCCGTTTGATGGCAGATGGTAAAGAGATTACCTCGATTGACGATCGTCACCTCGATGTAGTTATTGTTAATGCGGCGCCAAAGATTAGCCGTACCTACTACGAGGGTACGTATGAAGAGGGTGTATCCAAGGCACCTGATTGTTGGTCTGCTGATGGTGAGAAGCCTGATCCAACGGCTGAGAACCCACAAGCTAGCGACTGCGCATCATGCCCACAGAACGTCAAAGGCTCAGGTCAAGGAGAGTCCAAGGCTTGCCGTTTCTCACAACGTCTTGCCGTAGTTCTTGCCAATGACATTGGTGGCGATGTAATGCAGTTAACCCTAGCCGCTACATCTATCTTCGGTAAAGAAGAGGGAGATAAGCGCCCACTGCAAGCCTATGCAAGATACCTTGCGGCTCAGAATATTAGCCCTGAGACTCTTGTAACCCGCCTGCGCTTTGATACTAAAGCCGCAGTACCCAAGTTGTTCTTCCAACCAGTTCGTTGGTTAGAGGACGACGAGTTCGAAATCGTTGCCGAGAAGGGTCAGTCAGCAAGTGCTAAGCAAGCCATCACCATGACGGTAGCTAAAGCAACAACTGACAAGCCGTTGCAACTTGAAGGTGCTAAGCCAACCGCTAAAGCAAAGCCTGCACCAGTTGAGGCTGACACAGACGACGAGGTTGATGAGCCTGAGAAGCGCAAGCCTGCAGTTAAAGCAAGCGCAGTCCCGCAGAAGAAAGCTAGTAACTTAGCCGCAACTGTTGATGAGTGGGATGACGAGTAAATAGTTTTTGGGGGAAAGTTTAGTCTGTGAGTATTGGTCATTAAGTGGGTTGAGTAGGCACACCTGTTAGGATTGACCAAGCGCCCTGAGCCAAGCAAGGCGACAGACAAATAAGTACCCCACCCACAACTTAACGAGAATATTATGGCTTATTCAGAAACAATAAAACAAAGTATAAAAGTAGCACCGAAGACGCTAGGCAATCAGCTTGGTCGTTGGGCGGTGCATTTGGATTTCCCAGTAATTGAAGTAGCAAAATTCACAGGCGCAACAAGACAAACTGTATACAACTGGTTTAGCGGAACCGATGTGACACCCGCTTACCGCATGCGGGTTCAGTCTTTGTTGAACATACTACAATCTAGTCACACAGCAGAAGAGGCGATGAGAAAATGCTTGAAAGCTTAAAAGAACACCCAATAACACCAACTGCTTTAACTGATCGAGAACTAGTTAACTTTGCTGAACGACAGGCGCATAACGAAGGCTTATCAAAACAATGGCAACTTGAACTCATTAAGCGTTTAAGAAACAAAGTAAACAACGGCATTTATTAATCTGAAAGGTTTCACATGACGTCGCAGGAATTCCTAGCGACTGTGCTACCGTCTTCGGGTAAATACTGCACCGTTGAAATAAGCACAGCAAAAAGAGAGCATGTATTCGTTGACTCCATTGATGAGTTGTATAACGCTGCCATGGCGTTTGATGCAAAAAGCTACAACGCTTTCTTTGCACTGGCTACGTTTGGGGTTAACGAGCGCAAGGCTGAACACGCAGTAAAAATTAAATCCCTGTTCTTGGATATTGATTGTGGAGTAGGCAAGGACTACGAGAAAAAAGTAGACGCCGTTAATGCACTGGCTAAGTTTTTAACTGACACCAACTTGACTGACCTTGGTTCGCCTTGGGTGGTTACGAGTGGCGGTGGCTTGCATGTGTATTTCCCGTTTGCTGAAGAAGTAGATATTGCCACTTGGAAACCTGTTGCAGAGAACTTAAAGAGGCTATGCAAGAAGCTAGGGTTTAATATCGACGCTTCCGTTACAGGCGATGCGGCTAGGGTGCTACGTGTGCCTGACACCCACAACTACAAGCAAGAGAAACCACGCAAGGTAATTCTCAAGGCAGAGGGCGATATTTTTGACTTTGAGGCGCTAGCAAACCACCTTAAACAAGCGATTGGTGAAGAGGCATATGAAGCAGTACCGCCATTGCAGATCCCCGGAAAACGCCCCAAAGCCCCTCCAACAGCCAATAGCGTAAAGCTAATAGAAAACAGCGTTACATACTTTAAGACTATCGGTGATAAGTGCGGGCAGATCAATTACTACCGTGAGAACGCTAGTAAAGACGGCATGGAACCCTTGTGGCGGGGCATCCTCAGCATAGCTAAATTCTGTGACGATGGCATTGAAGAGGGCTTGGCGTTGTCTGCGCTACACCCCTACGATACAGACCGCCACAACAGCAAGTGGCGAGCCATTAAAGGTCCTTATGCCTGCCTAAAGCTAGATGAGACCAATCCAGGCGTGTGCGATAAGTGCCCACACAAAGGCAAAATCACCAACCCACTAGCCTTGGGGCGGGAGATCAAGGTCGACAACACTCCAAAACAAGTTGTAATAGAGACAGAAAACTCCACGCCAGAAGCACCACAAAAAACAGTAACCCGCCCAACCCCACCCAAGGGATATAGCTATGGCTCTAACGGCGGTATCTTCATGGACAGGCTGATGGACGATGAAGACGGCAAGAAAACCCGTAAGCAGGTCATGTTGTTGTCTTACGACTTGTTTGCGGTTGACATCCTCAACAGCAACGGCGACCACTTGGTACACCTCTTGGCATGTAGACCCGAAGGCGCAGTCGATGTTTTGATTCCACAGAAATCCATCGTCAGTAAAGACGAGACAGTCAAGGCGCTAGCCAATCAAAACATCATTGCAGCATACGGTTCAGGTAACGACAAGAACTTATTTGAATACGTGCGTGGTTGCGTAGAGTTTGTTAGTGCTAATAAGCGTGCTATTAAAGTACCGAATAACTGTGGCTGGCAGGAAGACAAGTCGTTTGTATACAACAGCCATGTGTTTTACCCTGATAGCAGGGAAATATATGTTCCTACCCCTGCGCTTGATAACATCAACTACTCGACCAAACCAACCGGCACAGTAGAGAATTGGCGCAAGGTCTTCAATATGCTGATTGCTCGCCAAGAGTGGCAAGTGTTGGCAATGGCTTTGGTTGGACCGGCATCGTTGCTCATGAACTTCACCAAGTTCAACGGCTGTGTATATCACCTTGGCTCGTCTGAGTCAGGTACTGGTAAGTCGTTGTCGCTTGAGTTAGCGGCTAGTTTCTTTGGACACCCCGAAGGCTATCGTGTAACACAGAGTACGTCTATTGTTGCATCGCAACAGAGACAGGGTTTGCTTAACAGTCTGCCGTTTATTATTGACGAGACCACCAGTAAGAGCCGTGAGGACTTTGAGTGGTTGCCTGAGTTTCTGCTTGACTTAACGCAGGGTAAGGGCAAAGACCGCATGAAGCAGGGCACCAACGAGGAGCGCATCAACACCTCTACATGGAAGCTACTGGTTCTGCTCTCGTCCAATACACACGTCATGGACTTCTTATCAGGCGCTCGTAAGCATGCGTCTCAGGGCGAAATGTTCCGTTTGCTTGAGTTACAACTAAGTAAGAAGCTAAAGTGGTCTACCGAAGAAGAATCTACCCTCGGCTTATTGAAAGAAAACTATGGTGTCGTTGGTCGTGAATTGATTCGTTGGTTGGTAAAGAACCACGATCTTGCCAAGAAGATGGTCAAAGAAAATCAAGAGCGCTTGAAGATTGAGTTTGAAGCCAACGCTGATGAGCGCTACTGGACTGCCGGTAATGCGTGCATCGTGACCATACTACAACTGCTTGGCAAAGACCACGCTAACTTAATCGACATCCCCAAAGGTCCAATTATTGATGTTCTGCGCCTGATGGTATACAGCGCTCGTGGCATTATCCATGGCAGTAAACGTACCCCTGAAGACGTATTGAACGCATATACCCGTGAGTATTTCGGTAAGTTTGTGGTAGTCAAAGCAGTTAACGGCACCATCGACGCAACGCTAGGCGGTAGTGGCATGATTGACCAGTCGCTTACCCGATCGGATGTAGCAGGGCGTGTTGAGCATGGGTTTACGCCCGGACATGTGGAGTATTACATCGAAGAGCAACTACTTAAAGCGCACTGCGTAACCATGAGTTATGGCTACAAAGACTTTAAGGAGGGGTTGGAGTTACTGCCAACGTACAAAATAAACTACATTCGTAAGGACATGCTCTCCAAAACTCGTGGTCCTACCATGCGGGTTAACGTTATGCAGATCACCCGTCCTATATCTGAAGAAGACATTGCGGAAAATTAAAGTGCACTATCCTTGGGTTAACACCCCCGTCAAGGGGGCTTTTTTTGTGCCTACGCTAAAGCTACAAGAGGTCAAAGAGACAGGCATAAAAGCCGCAATACATCACGGCGTTCTTGGTAAGGCAGAGTTTGGTACGTATGGGGGTAAGATCGGCGTGTTGTTTACTCGCGTTCGCTAATCAAATCTTTAGCCAACTCGATTCTTTCTTGGCGTATCTCGTCTAACAGTCTGCGTTTCTCTGCGCCTGCCATATTTGGATCTGCCTTAACTTCACGCTCTTCCTTAGCCAACTCGCCCATACGTTGACGGAACTGACCGGCTAGAGGTGCAAGGCTTAACAAGTCTGCAAACTGATCAGCGTAAGCCTCGGCGTCTGATTCACGACCCTCTTCCTCAAGCTTGTTGTAGGTTTTCTTAGCCCGCTCAACACTTTCTACATCTTTGTACGCCCTGTTAATCAAACCACCCGCATCTTTAGGTTGGAATATAGAACCAAAGACAGGCAAATCACTAGCCCGCATTTCGGGTTTCTCTCCACCGGTACCGCCACCACCAAACACAGGGTTGGTCATCGAAGCAAGCGCTAATGGCAAGCCGCCGGTATATCCACGAACCAAGTATTCAATCTGCACAGGCGATAAGTATTCGCCAAGGATAGGTATCTTACCAGTGACTTTACCAATCATCTTGGCAATCTCGGTTGTATTTTGATTAAAGCGCTCGGATGGATCTACATCTTTCAAACGCTCTCCTACGATACTGCGTCCTGTATAGAACGAGTAGTCTGTAAGAACTTCAATCGGGGCTTTAACGGCTTGTGGCAACGCACTTGGTCCTAGCGGAACTGCGTTCTTTACCATCTTCAAGAGAGCGGTAGCTGCTTCGCCTGCCGTTCTATCGCCCATCATTACATTGACAATAGCTTCCGGTAAAGCCTTAAATACGATACCCAATTCAAATGGAATAGGAATGCGTACTGGTTCATCAACTCCCGGTACGTATACAAACCAGTTATTATATCTTTCGTCGTCATTAGCATTTAGGTACGCCTCGTCTTCGCTCATTAATAGGGCATACAACATTGTGGCGCCAAACATCATAGCCCCACGTTGCCATAGCTTTTGTTTAATCCGTAACTTGTCTTGGAAAGTACCTTTGCCTCTAAACGCTTTGTATAAGACATTAAAGCCTTGAATCTGTGCGTTGAGGAATGGCACCATCGTAGACAGCAAGAACAAGCTAGCGGATGTACCACGTTGGCTAAATGGCATTAATTCATGCGTAGCTAAGATTGCTTCCATCTCAGACAAACCTTGTCTGCGATAGTTATTAAATGCTACTTGACGCGTTGCAGCATCACCCTGCATTGCCATTACGTCTGCCTTGGCAAACCAATCATTAATTTGTCCACGTAAACCCGTCTTGCCTGCCAACTGCAACATCATCTTCTGTTGATCTTCAACAGTTCCCGTAAACACGTTGCTGCTTATTAAACCAAAACGAGTTATTTCGCTGTCTATGGTTTCGCCACGTAATGTTTTGGGTAGTGTCTTGGCAATCTCTCTCAAGGAAGAAAGCACAGGCGCAGTATCAACACCGCTTGCCATTACCGCAACAAACGGATCACGAATACTCTGACGGGCGGCATACACAGGGCTTCTAGTTACCCAAGTACGTAGCAATCGAGCAGGCGCCCCCATAATCTTAACGGCGGTAGGTATGCTTGTATTTACACCGGATAGTCCTTGGACTACAAACTCCGCAGGCACACCAACTGTATCAGTATCAACCTCAACATAGCGTCTGCCGTCGTCGTTCTCATCAACTGGCTTAACATAGAAACGAATAACTTTATCGCTAGCTGGGCCTGTGCCTTTACGAATATAGGTGCCCGGTACAGGCTTGCCGTCTTTCATCCGTGGCTTAACTAAACCAAGTTCATTTAAGCTAAACGCCGTGTTACGAGTGGCTAGGTTGCCCAACGCCATATCAATCAACAGACTGGTGTTTTGCAAAGCGCCTGTATAAATATCTACGATACGTTGATCGTCTCCTGCCAACTCATGCAGATATGGCTGATCTTTTAAGTTACCAACCCGTACCCGTGGAGCACCACCAATATCAAGCACTACGTCGCCGTTTGCATCTTTACGATAGAACGGTATGTAATCGTTGTACTTAGTAAGTTCTTTGGCAAGCGATTCAGATATACGACCGGTCTGTACCAAGAAGTCCATCAAGTCTTTGTTGTATTGGTCGTATACCTCGTCTGCTTTCTTGAACGTATCCATCAACTTTGGATTAGCTTTCATGGAAACTTCAAGCGCTTTGATAGCGGCTTCGACGTCTTTGGTATCTTTGAAGTTTAATTTGTCCAAGCCAACACGCTTGGCACGCTTAGCAATACGGTAAACGCTATATGAATTACGTACGCCTTCTGCATTACCCCAGTTAGCGGTGCTTAGAATTTCTGCAAGTTGTTTGAGGTTAGCGCCCTTACCAGACTCAATAACGTACTTAGTACCATCTTTTTCTTGGCGCAATTTAGGCACACCAACTGACATAGCCGCATTAGTCCAAGCATAACGTTGGTCGTGCATATTAATGTAGTACTTAGTCTGTAAGGCACTAGAAGACTTCTCGGCGGCTTTATTAGCATACACCTGCTCTAGTCCGGCACTACGGCTAACAAACAATTGCTTAAACCGCAAACCTAAATTATTGCCTAGGGTTCTGTCTCTTAACGACTTGTTTTGTACAAGTATCTTTTCAGCGGCTTGCTTAAAGCCTTCTCCTGCTGCACCATATTCAGCAGTACCAGTTCTAAATTGTATTTCTCCGTTGCTTTGTTTGTAGGCACCGGGGGCAAACTCATTAAAGTTGTTTCGTGCATCTCGTAAAATCTTGTATACATCACTGGTAGATACATCAAGATCAACACCCATCTTCCGCAGTGCAGCACGAACTGCGCCAACTAAAGCCTTAATAAACTCATTTGCTTTTGCCAAGAAGTTTTTATCAGGTCTTGCCTCTTCAACATGGGCAATAACTTCACGCAATGCTTTATTAGCGGCTTGCTCGTCCGTGTCCCCCGCACGCTTAGCAGCAGCATAAGTAGCAGTAGCCTCTTCGCTAACGCCTAATTTATCTGCAAGAGCAAACACTCCACCATCTTGTTTAGCAACACGTTTTGCTAAGGCAGTCATTCCAGCTTCGCCAAGCAAAGTCTCAACGCCCAAGTGTCCAGTAATTTCGTGGGCTAGTGTGCGTTGAAAATCTTTAACATCAGCGTGGGTGCCGGAAACAACAAACACACTACCGTCTGGCATTACACCACCACGGATGCCATCAATCTGTTCTTCTGTATAGCCTTGGGCTCTTGCCTGTTCTTTAACTTTTTCAGGCACAGTATCAAACAGCATAATATCTAAGCCTTTAGGTATCTTCACGCCTGCCAAGGCTTTTTTAGCTTCGGCTTTATCAAGGCGCTTCTCTCCGGCAACAGCCTCAATACGTGGCTTGAACGTGCCACCAAGCATGTTCATAAAGCGACGGTACTTATCTACGTCAATACCAAACGCTTCAGCTTCTTGCCGTTCAACTTCCCCAAAAGTAGCTTCTTTAATCTCATTCTTTAGTTGCGCAATGGTGCGCTCCATATTTGTTTTTTGCTCTTCGGAAATCTTTTCGTTTTCCATGCGGTCTTGCAATTCCGCAATTTGTGATATGGCGCCGCGCACAAATTTAGGGGTATTTTTATACAGCCGCTCTTCTTCTGTTTTTTCACGCTCTCTAAACGCCATACGTACTACGCTGTACGATTCAGGAGCCAGCCCGGTTTTAGCAAACTTACCGGCTTTCTCCATTTTCT